>Ga0068845_1115926_pt1 | contig 8804 bp, 7 predicted proteins | sample Hof3ISUMetaT_4_FD_68481 | JGI IMG/M metagenome (GOLD analysis project Ga0068845, IMG submission 68481) | Enriched soil aggregate microbial communities from Iowa State university to study microbial drivers of carbon cycling -... | ecosystem: Environmental > Terrestrial > Soil > Agricultural land... | reverse complement strand
TGCCCACCGTGCTCTACCGACTGCTGGAATTGCAGCGAAGCGATCCAAAGGACTTCTCTTCGCTTACCACACTGATCTACGGCGCAGCGCCGATGAGCCCTGACAAACTCGGGGAACTGGTGGCGTGCTTCGGTCAAATCTTTACTCAAGGTTATGCCGCCACCGAATCCCCGATGCTGATAACCACGCTCAACAAGGCCGCCCACCAACCGGATAGCGTTACTACATTGCAACACTTGTCATCCGCCGGGCGTCCAACGCCCGGGGTCGAGGTTTTCATTACAGACGCGCAGGGAAACCCGTTGCCCAATGGCGAAACCGGTGAAATTCGAATCCGCTGCAAAGCCATAATCAAAGGTTACTATGAGAATCCTGAAGCGACAGTGGCAGAGTTCGAAGAGGGCGCATGGAAGTCCGGGGACTTGGGCTACATTGATGCAGATGGCTACCTGTACATCGTCGACCGCCTCAAGGACATGATCATCAGCGGCGGTTTCAATGTGTACGCGGTAGAGGTCGAAGCGGCACTAGCGGCGCATCCTTCTGTAATGATGGCTGCCGTAGTCGGTATTCCTCACGCTGAATGGGGTGAAGCCGTTCATGCCGAAGTGGTTTTGCGCAAAGGTGAGACCGTCAGCGCCGAGGCATTGATTGCCCATACACGGGCGCGATTGGGTGGCTACAAAGCGCCCAAGTCGTTGGTATTTGTCGATGAACTACCTACTTCAGTAGTAGGCAAAGTACTACGCCGGCAAGTACGCGAAAAATACTGGCAAGGTGCATTGCGCAAAATCGGTTGAAGTTCGGAACAGCAGTTATTTGCCCCGATATCAGGTGATTTATACCGACTATGCTCATGAACCAATTCGACTTGGGCCGTTTCCATGCGCTTACGCGGACCGACGTTGCACCAGGGGCATGCGCTCACGATGCTCAGTGGGCGCAATAGTGTCGCATCAGAGCCAAACTAACTGCGGTGGGCAAGTTTTGGCCGATCGCAGTCTTACGCGAAGGGCAGCTATGGGTCGGTTTCAGCCGGTCATAACAGTCTGAAATCGGCCAAAAGCGGTCCGTCACATATACCAGTTCGAGGCCCTCGATCGCTTTTTTACTCCAGCCACAGTGGTGAAGAAACGGAAACCTCTGACTCACCCAATCGACAAAAGCATGCACCTGCGAAGCGAGGTGTAATCTTCTCGGGCATAGCACTGACACCGGGCGTGGCCTTGGCCGCAGCCGAGCGGAAGGTCGAATTGCCCGAGAGGTTGTGGCGCCGGTGTACGGCCCACAAGCCCGGGATAGTTGTTAGGTATTGGTCTTCAGCTTGCTCCACAGCCGCGTCGTCAAACGTGCGATGGCCGGCGGCAAGTCCTCGACGATGAACAGCTTGTCCAGCACGGTTTTGGGCGGGTAAATCGCCGGATCCTGCTTCACCTCCGGCACCACATAGGTATCCGCCGCACTGTTGGGATTGGCGTAGTGGATGCTGTTGCTGATATTGCCGATGACCTTGGTCTCAAGCAGGTAGTTCATGTAGGTGTAGCCATTCTTCTCGTGCGGCGCGCTCTTGGGCATGACCACCATATCCATCCACAGGGTCGATCCTTCGTCGGGGATCGAATAGGCAATGTCGATGCCGTTCTTGGCTTCCTTGGCACTGGCGGCGGCTTGCACAATGTCGCCGTTGAAACCGATCACCGCGCAGATATTGCCGTTCGCCAGATCGCTGACGTACTTGGAGGTGTGGAAATACTGAATGTAAGGCCGGATTTTCAGCAACGCCTGCTCGGCTTTGGCGTAATCCGCCGGCTCGTGGCTATGATGCGGCAGCCCCAGGTAGTTGAGGGTGATCGGCAAGATCTGCGTCGGGTTGTCAATGATCGCCACGCCGCACTGGCTGAGCTTCTTGATGTTGTTCTCATCAAAAAACAGGCTCCAGGAATGGGTGACATCGATGTTGCCGAAGATCGCTTTAATTTTCTCGACGTTGTAACCAATACCCGCGGTGCCCCACATGTAGGGATAACCGTACTGGTTGCCCGGGTCGTTGACCTCGAGTTTTTTCATTAGCGCCGGGTCGAGGTTTTTCCAGTTGGACAACTGGCTTTTATCGAGCTTCTGGATCGCCCCAGCCTTGATCAACCGGGACAGGAAATGGTTCGACGGACTGACCACGTCATAACCGGTATTGCCGGTCATCAACTTCGATTCCAGGACTTCGTTGCTGTCGTGGATGTCGTAAGTCGCCTTGATCCCCGTTTCCTTGGTGAACGTGGGCAAAGTGTCGTCGGCAATGTAGCCGCTCCAGTTCGAAATATTGACCTGTTCATCGGCATACGTGACGGCCGAAAAAGTTGTGAGTAATACCGCCAGGGAAACAGGATGGACGCGCATTTTCGATCACCTTTTGTAGAGCTTTTATTGTGTGTGATAGCCGGCTTTCTAGATTTCTGTTCTGGCCCTGACCGCCTCCACGCGCATGCGAAGCATGGCACCAATACCGAGAAAGGGATTGGGCGGGAGCCAGCCGGGCTGAGCCCTCTGCATGACCGACGTCAACAGCGGCGAACGGTTACCCGACGCCAATTCAGCGAGCAGCCGCCCCCAAAGGGTGCCGCGCGCGACGCCTGAACCATTGCAGCCGGCCACAGCAAACACGCCCTCTTCGACCTTGGCGAAATACGCTTGCCCGGAACGCGATGCGCTCAGATGACCGGTCCAGGTGTAATCAATGTCCTGCTCGGTCAACCAAGGAAACCGGCGCTGCAAGCCCAGCACATGGTGTTTTCTGCGAATCAGCAGATCACTGTTGGATAGATCCCGAGAGCGGTATTCGGCGGTATTACGAATCATCACGCGACGATCCGGCGTCAACCGCACCGTCGCGCCGAGAGGACGGGTGGACAACACGCCCCAAGGCTCGACACTGCCGATGGCTTGAAACTCTTTGTCGCTCAACGGCCGTGTGAGGCTGGCGCTGAGTTCCATCGGGAACGTCCCGCTGTTCTCGATTCCCGAGCGCGGGATGAAGGCGTTCAGGCACACCAGAACTTGCTTCGCCTCGATACTGCCCTCGATACCTTGGGCGCGAATCCGCCCTTTGCCCAGGCGTTCAAGGCCGGTGATATCAGTGTTTTCGTATAGGGTCACCGTCGGCGACAGCGCATCGAGCAAGCCTTTCACGTACTTGGCCGGTTGCAGCAACGCGTTACCGTTGCCGCACCAGATCGCCGCCTGGTAATGGCCGGTTCCCAATTTCTGCTTGAGTGGCTCACCTTCCAGAAACTGCGCAGAAGCACCGACGGCGTTAAGCGTTTGCAGCTTGGCCTCGACATGCGTCAGCTTGGCAGGATCATTCACGGCGAAGAAATAGCCGGCATCCCGGAAGTCGCATTCGATGCCGTGACGGGCAATACGCTGGCGGACTTCCTCGCTGGCGGCGCGCGAAATCGCGGTATCGACTTCATAACCGGCGAAGTCCTGATTGCCTGAAAGCTCGCCGGTGCTCGGGTGTTCATGGGCCACGACGAAGCCAGAATTACGCGCCGACGCACCCTGTGCGGCTCGCTGCCGGTCGACAATCACAATGCGCGCCTGGGGGTGCATTTCGGCCAGTGAATGAGCAGCACACAGCCCGGTAATCCCAGCACCGATGATCAACCAATCGGCTTTTTGCGTGCCGTTCAGGCGCTCGCGAACGGGAGAATTCCCCGCTTGCGCAATCCAGCCACATACATTTTCCATGCGTCACCTCATTTGACTGTCGTACTGCGTGCCGTATCTATAAAAAGCGAGTTGCATGCATCAATCGCATGAGCTTTTTGAGATAAAGGCAGCAATAGCTATAATTTACGGGACCTGTTGTGATACAGCCAACGTTATAAAATCATCTGAGTATTCTGAAAACGCATGGATAAAATTCGCCACGTCCCTTCCCTGCAAGGCCTTCAGGCACTGGTGGAAGTCGCAGATTCGGGCAGCTTCACCCTAGCGGCGCAAAAGCTCTGCCTGACCCAAAGTGCCGTAAGCAGAAAAATCCAGCAGTTGGAGGCTCACTTCGGCGTACCGCTTTTTGTAAGGAGTAGCCGGAGCCTTCAACTGACCCTGGAGGGCGAGCAAGTGCTGGCCAGTACGCACAATATCCTGGAACAATTGAAAACCCTCGAAGATAGGCTGTCGCCACAAAAACGCCCGTTTCGCATACGCATGCATGTGTCACTGGCGGTTCGCTGGTTGCTGCCGAAACTGAGCGATTTCTACCTGCGGCACCCGGACGTTTCCCTGTCGATTGAAACCGTGGCGACGGAAATCGTCGAACCAGCCGTCGACAGCGACGCCTACATTCTTTACCTGCCCGAGCCATCGAACGATCCAACCAGCCTGACCCTGTTCGAGGAAGTGCTGGTGCCGGTGTGCGCGCCAGGCTTGAGCGACTTGGCGCACCCGCTGGATTCAGTGGACGACCTTGTACGCTTCGCGCTGCTGCATCGTTCGGCGGACAAGCAAGCGTGGATCGACTGGCTGGGGGCCAATGACGGAAAGTCGCTGGAGGATTACCGGCACATTCCTTTCAACCTTGATGAGTTGGCACTGGATGCGGCGGCGCGGGGTTTGGGTGTGGCGATGACGGATTTGACGCTGGCGCAGGATTCGCTTGATCGTGGGGTGTTGGTGGTTCCTTTTGGGCAGCCATTGAAGACTCGGGGGATCTACTCATTGTGCCCGCAGCCCTCGGCATCTTCGCATCCAGCGTGTAGCGTGATCATGCAGTGGTTTGCGCAGCAGGCTGGGCGGGTTGTGGGTTGATCGGGTGAAATCACAGCATTAAAGAGGGACACTCAAGTGGTCATTACGATGGATCGAGATAGCGTGCATGCCGGGGATGACATGAACAGCCATCGTACTATGACCGCCTGTAGATGTGATGGAGGAGTTGATGAAGCTCAACTTGCTGGTGCGCGGCAGAGAAGACTATCTGGCAGACCGCTACTCCGAGCGGAAGGAAAGCGCCGAAGCGCTCTCCCAGCGAGCCAACCAGCGGTCTATTTAAGGCCAATGGTTTGAGCCAAAGAAATTAAGTCCTACCTGTGTAGCTTCCACTACAGATACTGCCTTGTGAACGTCGGCTTTGGGTCGCGAGCTGAAATTGTCGTCACTGAAAAATGGTCGCGACAGGTCCATGAGCTCACTAAGACGGGGATTGATGCAGGTAGCAGTAATACATGATGTGCCTATTCCCTTGGTCTGAATTGCCTGAGCTGATACTCAAGGGAGTCAAAAAGATTGAAGAATCTCGTCGCCAGTGACATCCAGTCCGCAATCGAAACACTTCAATCTGAGTAAATCTTTAAACGAGGCGAACCGATGCACGGCGGGCTGAAGATCAGCGCCGCAATTTGGACACGTTAGCGTACACGCGTCAACTTCTAGCATTACAGCCACCGCTCTCTGGTTCGTCTCAGATATTAAACGATATCTGGAGTCTCTAACTTTGAGAAAAATCAACAAACTGTCCTACTCGGTCACGGAGGGGCGGCCCCTGACTGGCCCCTATTTTTGCTCGTGACGGTGACACCGTCACCAACCCAGCCGAGATCAATCCTGACCGCGGCTCCTGGCCGTTCTCTGTTCCTCGCGACGGGCAGAAACGGCCAAGAGCGGCCCTTCGTGAAGGCAAAAATCGGCCAATAGCAGCCACCTCCGTCGAAGCAGCAGCCACCAAGTCAAGATATTCAACCCATCGAGATCTACTCAAATACTTGGCAAGAATCCCTTCTCTGCCAGCCACTTCAACGCATCAACCATGATCTCTTCGTTGTTCACCACTTCCGTGAAGCCCGCACGACGGATCTTGTTCATGTCCGAAATCATGTCGAATCCGGTGTTGAAGATAAAGTCACCGAACGGCCAGCCAACCAGCTTGTCATAGGGCAATGTGCTGAGCTCATGCTCAGTTGCCAGTCGCTCCCAGTCCTTGGCTTTACCGGGCATGTGCTTGGCGAGAGAAAACGGCTGAGGCGTGGCGACCTCCATGTTTAGCGCTTCGGCGATCTTGATCCAGATGCGTTCCCAGCGAAACGGCTCTCCTACCAGGTTGAAGGCTTCGTTACGGGCCGTGGGTGCGAGTGCGGCCCATAGGCTCGCGCGTGCCAGCCAATGCGCGTCGGTGAATTGAGCAACGACCTCTCGATACGTGCGCATGGAGCCAGGGAAACGCAGTGGCACACCTGCCTGTTTGCTCAGCGCTGCGAAGACACCAATCACCATTGCGATGTTCATCGGGTTGCCGGCAATGTCGCCTACCACCACATCCGGCCTGAGGATGCTCCAATCCAGGCCGTCGCTGACCTGTCTTTCTCTGAGCAAATCCTCTTGGGCATAGTAGAAATTGGCAGCCACGTGGCGTGGGTCATCTTCATAGAATGGTGCGACGCTTGCGCCCAGGTGAACGCCATACACTTTTGCCCCCTGATAATGCACAATCCGCTGTAGCGGAGCACCGTTGGTCTTAAACCCGTCCAGAACGTTTCTAAGCATCACAGTGTTGATTTCAGACTCGCGCGCCAAATCAGGATCGGTCTGCAACGCCGCATAGAACACATGAGTGGTATCTGATGCGGCTTCGAGCGCTAACCGGGTTGCATGAGCATCGCTTAGATCACAATCGATGGCCTCGACGCCCGGCAGGTTCGTTTTACGCAAAGCCCGCACGGACCAGTCAGGCGCACTGAACAGTGTGTCGACCAAAGCGCTGCCGATGATCCCGCTGGAACCAACGACAAGTGCAACGTGTTTATCGCTCATTTCAAAATCCTCATGGTGAAGTGGAAAGGCTTAGCGTCAGGCAATGCGACCACCACCATCGACGTGGAGCACGGTGCCGTTGATGAAGCCATTTCCCATCAATGACAGCGCAGCGTCTGCAAGATCATCAGCTTGGCCGACCCGACCTACCGGAAGGCTACCCGCGACGCTTTCGAGAAGACCTTGACGATCCTCGCGGCTCAGGAAGTCCCACGTCGGGGTATCGACGACACCTGGCGAGACGACGTTGACCCGTATCGGCTTGATCTCCAATGCTAACGTCATGGCAAAACCCTCAAGCGCTGCGTTCAGCGCCGCGACAATCGATGCCCCAGGCGCTGGTCGATAAGCTGCCAGGCCGGAAAAGAATGTGATAGAGCCATCTTTAGCGATATAAGGAGCGGCGTACTGGGAGGCGTAGAACGGCCCCCAAAACTTCGAGACCAGCATCGACTTCACCTGCTCAGTCGTGAGATCAGCAACAGGCGCGAACGTCAGTTCGGCAGCCGTTGTGACCAAGTTCAATCGGAGGCGTTTCTGGCCCATCTACAAAGAGCCCGACCAAGTGTCGGGCTTTCATGTGAGCCGAAACGCGTGAACAAGCTTGGCTTCTCTATCGGCTGCTGTTACGCCGATTTCTTTTGACGCTTCTGCTGATACATCGCCTGATCCGCGAGTGTGAGAGCTTGAGAAATTCGTATCGTCTTGTTGGTTGCAGCGAGCCCATAGGAAGCGTTGACGCCCTCACTTTCGAGCGCTATTTTCATCCTCTCGCACAGTGCAAGGCCACCTTCTAGATCGCAATTAACGCCGATGATTCCGAACTCATCACCCCCTAGCCTTGCCACAACATCTTCTGCCCTTGAGGCTTTCAACAATGCAGTTGCTGCACGTTTTATTAGTGCGTCGCCGGCAGCATGGCCGAAGCGGTCATTAGCATCCTTCAGTCCATCCAGGTCCACAACGATGACGACAGAGGATTGCCGGTAGCGCTGGTATCGTGCCTCCTCTTTTACAAGAAGCTGATCCCATCCCGCGCGGTTATAAAGACCCGTAAGCGCATCCTTCATTGCTTGAGCCTGATAGCGCTCAGCTCTTCGTTCTTCCTCGTCGGCTTTCAACTCCATCTGCAAAATCGTGCTAAGCATGCTGCCAACCAGCTCGATCAAATCTTGATTATCAGCAAGGCTGTCTGGCTGCGGCTTGGGATCAATGCCGCACAACGTCCCAAACAAGCGACCATCAGAGAGCAGAAGCGGCACGCCTATGTAGGCGCCTATCGGAATTTTCCGACCTATTTCCGCCGCACCATAGGCCGGCACTCGATTTGAATTGGGGGCGATATTGGGACCTTTCCCTTCCACCATTGCGGCACAAAAGGAATCCCCCCAATTAAAGACATCGCCAGGAGCGACGCCATAACCTTGATCGTCGCGATGGATAACTGCCCAGTCGTTGCCCTCAGTTCTCGTGACCATACACAACTGGAAGCCTAATTTTCGGCGGAGAAACGCCAGCGCTTTGTTAGATGCGCTTTCAAAACCATCCATTATCACTCCAAATAAGATTAACCAATCCCAAACACGATAAAGGGATCAGCCTCCACTGCGGCTGGTCAGCGATCATGAGAGCGCTCTTGTCATACAGTAAGAAGCCAGTTGTTCGGCGTCGGTGTTGAGCTAAACAGGATTATGTCAATTTCCCGCCATCATCCATCCTCTAACACCATGACTTTGACTCAATTCTTTCACGACTCGGGCCGCGTCCTGCTTTTGATTATACGGGCCGATGACGACGAAGTTGTGTTCTTTACGCGCTACCGGTAACTCCAACTGTTGAATGGCTTTTTCGGCGCGATGCCGGCTGGGTGTGTTCAATGCAATCTCGACCACCCAAACGCCGGATGAAGGCGTGGAAGCTTCTTTTTTTTCGTGGGAAATGAAGCCGCCGCACGTCAAGCACGGGCGTTCCAGCGTGATTAGCGAGCCTGGCACGGTTCG
>Ga0068845_1006165_pt1 | contig 8812 bp, 8 predicted proteins | sample Hof3ISUMetaT_4_FD_68481 | JGI IMG/M metagenome (GOLD analysis project Ga0068845, IMG submission 68481) | Enriched soil aggregate microbial communities from Iowa State university to study microbial drivers of carbon cycling -... | ecosystem: Environmental > Terrestrial > Soil > Agricultural land... | reverse complement strand
TTTTTTTTGTTATTTCCTGATGCCTGCCTGCATATCTCCACGACGGCAAACGTTGCACTTCCTGTAAGACGAGCGCCTCGGCAAAACCCGACGACAACTTCGTACACCTTCACCTTAGAGCCCGCGTCACGCTTGGTTTAGATCCATTTAGTATGGTGTTCTCGCAAGATGCTATTAAAAAGCTATGAGGCCTATTGCCAGCTTCTTGGGCGGCCTTTTGCTAGACACCTGCGTGTCATGAACCGGTTCATCAACGCCGGTATGACCGTCCGTCTGAGCGTGAGCGTCAACGCCATTGAGCGCTGCGGTCATTGAATCGCCGGCGGCCAGGAATAAGGTGGAGCCTTCTGGACGATCAAAAGATCGCAGCCTTCGGCAGCGCCTACAGTCAGGTTCGAGGACGTCATGACCCAAGCTTTGATATTCGATGCGTTACGCACGCCCCGTGGCAAGGGCAAGGCCAGCGGCGCCCTGCACAGTGTCAAGCCGGTGAGCCTGGTGGCCGGGTTGCTCACGGCGCTGCAACAACGAACCGACCTGGACACCAGCCAGGTCGATGACCTGGTGCTCGGTTGCGTGACGCCCATCGGCGATCAAGGCGCCGACATAGCCAAAACCGCGGCCCAGGTGGCGGACTGGGACGTCAGCGTGGCCGGTGTGCAGATCAACCGTTTCTGCGCCTCGGGCCTTGAGGCGGTGAACCTGGGGGCGATGAAAGTCCGTTCCGGTTTCGAAGACCTCGTGGTGGTCGGCGGCGTCGAGTCCATGTCGCGAGTCCCTATGGGCAGCGACGGCGGGGCGTGGGCGCTGGACCCGGAAACCAACCTGCACGGCCATTTCATTCCACAGGGTGTGAGCGCCGACCTGATCGCCACGCTTGAAGGTTTCAGCCGTCAGGACGTGGATGCCTACGCGCTGCACTCGCAACAAAAGGCCGCACGGGCGCGCGCCGATGGTTCGTTCAAACACTCGTTGGTACCCGTTCAGGACCAGAACGGCATCATCCTGCTCGATCATGATGAGTTCATCCGCGCCGAATCGACCCTGGAGGGCCTGGGCAAGCTCAAGCCGAGCTTCGAAATGATCGGGCAAATGGGCTTCGACGCCACCGCGCTGCGGGTCTTCAGCCAGGTGGAGCGGATCAACCATGTCCACACCCCCGGCAACAGTTCCGGGATCGTTGACGGCGCGGCATTGATGTTGATCGGCTCCGAGGCCAAGGGCCGGGTGCTGGGCTTGCAGCCTCGGGCACGGATCGTCGCCACGGCGGTCACCAGCACCGACCCGACCCTCATGCTCACCGGCCCTGCGCCGGCCACCCGCAAGGCGTTGGCCAAGGCAGGGCTGCGGGTCGAGGACATTGATCTGTTCGAGGTCAACGAGGCGTTTGCCTCGGTGGTGTTGAAGTTCATCAAGGACATGGCCGTCGACCCGGACAAGGTCAATGTCAACGGCGGTTCCATTGCCATGGGCCACCCGTTGGGCGCCACGGGCTGCGCCATTCTCGGCACTCTGCTCGATGAACTGCAAGCCCGCCGCCTGCGCTATGGCCTGGCGACCCTGTGTGTCGGCGGCGGCATGGGCATTGCCACCATCATCGAACGCCTCTGAGCCCGGACTGCAAGGAACCTGTTTATGAGCCAAGCCATTCGTTACGAAAAGGACCAGGACCAGATCGTCGTCCTGACCCTCGACATGCCGGGCCAGAGCGCCAATACCATGAACGCGGCCTACCGCGAGGCCATGGCCGACTGTATCGCCCGTCTGCTGGCCGACAAGGACAGCATCGCGGGAGTGATCATTACCTCGGCCAAGAAAACATTCTTTGCCGGTGGCGACCTCAACGAACTGATCAAGGTCGGCAAGCCCGAAGCCAACGCTTTTTACCACAGCGTACTGACCCTCAAGGGCCAACTGCGCACCCTGGAAACCCTCGGTAAACCCGTGGTCGCCGCGATCAATGGCGCGGCGCTGGGCGGTGGCTGGGAAATCTGCCTGGCCTGCCATCACCGCATTGTGCTGGACGATCCCGGCCTGCAACTCGGCCTGCCGGAAGTGACCCTCGGCCTGCTGCCGGGCGGTGGCGGGGTGGTACGCATGGTGCGCATGCTGGGCATTGAAAAAGCCCTGCCCTATTTGCTTGAAGGCAAGAAAATCCGCCCCCAGCAGGCCTTGAAGGCGGGCTTGGTCGATGAGCTGGCGATCGATCGCGAGGCGCTGCTGAGCAAGGCGCGCGCCTGGATTGTTGCCAACCCGACGGCGGTTCAGCCCTGGGACGTGAAGGGCCATCGGATTCCCGGTGGCACGCCGTCGAACCCTGAAGTCGCGCAGATGCTGGTGATTGCGCCCTCGATCCTGCGCAGCAAAACCCAGGGCACACTGCCCGCGCCGGAGAAAATCCTGTGTGCCGCGGTGGAGGGTGCCCAGGTGGATGTCGACACGGCGCACCTGATCGAAACCCGTTACTTCACAGAGCTGGTCACAGGCCAGGTCGCGAAAAACCTGATCGGCACCTTCTGGTTCCAGCTCAACGAAATCAATGCCGGAGGTTCGCGTCCTCAAGGCTTCGCGCCCCATGTGACGAAAAAGGTCGGCGTGCTCGGTGCCGGGATGATGGGCGCGGGCATCGCTTTTGTCAGCGCATTGGCCGGTATCGATGTGGTGCTCAAGGACATCAGTCTGGCGGCGGCCGAGAAGGGCAAGGCGCACTCGGCGGCGTTGCTCGACAAGAAAGTGGCGCGCCGGCAGATGAGCGCCGAACAGCGTGAAGCGGTACTGGCACGCATCCATACCAGCGAAAACGATGCCGATCTGGCGGGTTGCGATCTGATCATCGAAGCGGTTTTCGAAGACCGTGAGTTGAAGGCCAGGGTCTCATCGGCCGCGCAACAAGTGGTTGGCGCGGATGCGCTGATCGCCTCCAACACCTCGACCCTGCCCATCAGTGGCCTGGCCACGGCGGTGCCGGACCCGGGCAAGTTCATCGGCCTGCATTTCTTCAGTCCCGTGGAAAAAATGCCCTTGGTGGAAATCATCAAGGGCGCCAGCACCAGCGACGAAACCCTGGCTCGCGGGTTCGATTTCGTCTTGCAGATCAGGAAAACGCCAATCGTGGTCAACGACAGCCGTGGTTTTTTCACCTCCCGGGTGTTCGGTACGTTCACCAATGAAGGCATTGCCATGCTGGGTGAAGGTGTCTGCGCGGCGATGATCGAAACCGAGGCGCGCAAGGCTGGCATGCCGGTCGGGCCGTTGGCGATTTCCGACGAAGTGTCGCTGAGCCTGATGAGCCATATCCGTCAGCAAACCGCCAAGGACTTGCAGGCAGAAGGCAAGGCGCCAGTCGAGCATCCGGCGTTCGCCGTGATCGACTTGCTGCTCGGCGAATACAAGCGTGCGGGCAAGGCCGCCGGGGGTGGTTTCTATGAGTACCCGGCGGGTGGCCAAAAGCATCTGTGGCCGGAGCTGAAAACCCGTTTTGAAAAGGCCGATGGGCAGATTTCGCCACAGGATGTGCGTGATCGCCTGCTGTTCGTGCAAGCCATCGAAACCGTGCGCTGTGTGGAGGAGGGCGTACTGACGTCGACCGCGGATGCCAACGTCGGCTCGATCTTCGGCATCGGCTTCGCCGCCTGGACTGGCGGCGCATTGCAGTTCATCAATCAGTACGGGGTCAAGGACTTCGTCGCCCGCGCCGAGTACCTGGCCGGGCAATATGGCGAGCGTTTTGCGCCACCGGCCCTGTTGCTGGAAAAAGCTGCCAGAGGGGAGGCGTTTTAGGGATCGTTGAGCCACCGCGGGGCTTGCCTTGTCACGGTGTTTCAAGGCAGGCTCTGGGGGTGTGCATTATTCCCATCACGTGTCAGGTATTTTTTATGTCGTTACGCATCTGCATTCTGGAAACCGACATCCTGCGTCCGGAATTGGTCGACCAATATCAGGGCTACGGGCAGATGTTCAAACACCTGTTTTCGCAGCAACCCATCGCCGCCGAGTTCACCGTCTATAACGTGATGCAGGGCGAGTATCCCAGCGATGACCTGACGTTCGACGCCTACCTGGTGACCGGCAGCAAGGCCGATTCCTTTGGCACCGACCCGTGGATCGAAACGCTCAAGACGTACCTGCTCAAGCGCTACGAACGCGGCGACAAGCTGCTGGGTGTGTGCTTCGGCCACCAGTTGCTGGCGCTGCTGTTGGGCGGCAAAAGCGAACGTGCGACGCAAGGCTGGGGCGTTGGCACCCATAAATACAAGCTCGCCGCCAAGGCGCCATGGATGAGCCCGGTGAAGGAAGAACTGACCCTGTTGATCAGTCACCAGGATCAGGTCACCTCGCTGCCGGAAAACGCCACGGTGATCGCCTCGAGCGATTTCTGCCCGTTTGCCGCCTACCACATCAACGATCAGGTGCTGTGCTTCCAGGGGCATCCGGAATTCATCCACGACTATTCCCGTGCGTTGCTGGAAATACGCCAGCAGGCACTGGGCGAGCAGGTGTATTCGCAAGGTATGGCCAGCCTGGAACATGAGCACCACGGCACCACGGTCGCCGAGTGGATGATGCGGTTTGTCGCGCACAAACCGGAAGCGGTCTAAAGGCTCAAAGCTTCTCGCACCCACACTGATCTCTGCTGCACCGCAGAGCCAATGTGGGAGCGAGTCTGCTCGCGATTGTCCCAGGCTCCTCGGTCTTGCCTACAACCACCCCGACTTCTTGAAGCTCGCCCACAAACTCACGCAGCCCACCGTGATAAACGCCAGAACCCCGAAATAACCGTAATGCCAGGTCAACTCCGGCATGTCCTGAAAGTTCATCCCGTAAATCCCGGCCACCGCCGTCGGGAACGCCAGGATGGCCGCCCACGCCGCAAACTTGCGCTGCACCACGCTCTGGCGTGAGGCTTCCAGCAAGACCCCGACCTCGATGGTCTGGCTGGCAATGTCCGCCAGGGTCGTCAGGTCTTCCATCTGCCGCGTCACATGAATCTGCACATCGCGAAAGTACGGGCGCATGTTCTTGTCGATGAAGGGGAAGCTCAGCTTCTGCAGCTCCTCGCCGATCTCGACCATCGGCGCCGCGAAACGGCGCAGGCGCAACACGTCGCGGCGCAGGCTGTGCAGCTTTTGAATGTCGCGCTCGTTCAGGGAGCCACACATGACGTTGCGTTCCAGCTCATCGATCTCGGCATGGATCGCTTCGCCCATCGGCTGGTAATTTTCGATGACGAAATCGAGGATGGCATAGAGGACGAAATCTTCCCCGTGCTCCAGCAACAGTGGACGCGCCTCACAACGCTGCCTTACATAGGCATAGGACGCCGAATGACCGTTACGCGCGGTAATGATGTAGCCGTTGCCGGCAAAGATATGCGTTTCGATGAATTTGAGCTTGCCCTCTTCGCGTATCGGCGAATACGTGACGATGAACAGCGCATCGCCAAAGGTTTCCAGCTTCGGTCGGCTGTGTTTCTCCAGGGCATCTTCAATGGCCAGTTCATGCAGGTTGAACTGGCGTTGCAGGTTGTACAGTTCCTCGGCATTCGGCTCTTCAAGGCCGATCCAGACAAAGTGTCCCGGTTTTGCAGCCCAGGCCGCGCCTTCGTCGAGGGTGATGTTGGTGACTTTCTTACCCGCGCTGTAAACCGCAGCAGCAACAACTCTACCCATGATGTTGATTCACTTCTTCTTGGCAGCGTTCTATGGCAAATGGCCGTGGCAGTAAGCGTTCAGCTTAGCCTTGTCTGCTACTTGAGAGTCAGTGAAATCTGTTGAGTTCGTAGGCAAGCGTTCAGAGGTAAAAGAAAACCCGCACCGGGCGGGTTTCCTTCAAGCAGCGTGCAGTTGCCGATCCATCGATTCGATGCATTCGCGCATCTGCTCGCGGCACTGGGCCATCAGCAGGGGCATGTCGTCCAGGCTCAACCCCGCGGTAGGAATGGCTGGCAAGGAGCGGATCAGGATCTTCCCACTGCGCCAGCGGTTCAAGCGCATGTGTTTGACGTAGCTGCTCACACACACCGGTACGATGGGGACCCCGGCCGCGATGGCCATCTGGAAGGCGCCTTTCTTGAACGGCAACAACTCTTCGCCCAGATTGCGCGTGCCCTCCGGGAAAACCCAGATCGAGGTGTCTTCATTTTGCAGGGTATGGGTGGTGGTCAGCATCGACCGACGTGCCTTCTGCGCGTTGCCGCGGTCGATCAACACATTGCCGGCCAGCCAGAACAACTGACCGAACAAGGGCACCCATTTCAGGCTTTTTTTACCGATGCACACGGTCCGGCGGGGCACTACGTTGCCAAACACGAATAAATCGTAGTTGGACTGATGGTTGGCAATGATCACGCAGCTGTCGGGCTTATCCATCAAGGGGCCGACGTCGGCTTTTACCCGCAGGCGCAAAATGCACATCGCTGGCCACGCATAGAGGCGCGCACACAGGCGACTGTTGTCCGGATTGAACGGGCGACACAGGCCAAGCACGACGCCCAGCACACCCGCCACAATAAAGTGCAGCGCCATCAATGACATACGTAAAGCGAACAGCATTTGCAGGCCCCACCGGGACAAAAGGTGGCGCAGTGTACGGATGTGCACTGTTTTCGGCAATTGCCACTACAGAGGCGGGAGATAGGCGATGTTTGAGCACATGTTTCCGACTGATGGGTCATGCGTGTTCTAGAGCAGTTGTAGGGCTTTTCAGCGCGGCGCCAACGAAAAGCCCGACGCGACGGTCGGGCTTTTCGTTGCTGCAGGGCGGGGCCTAGCCCATATGCTCCTGATCCAGGCTGATCGCGTTGTCCAGGGTTTCCAGCAATGCCTTGCGGACTTTGAGCTTGGTGTTCTTGTGTGCGGTCATGTTGATCTTCTTCAGCTGGCGAGCCGCCGCCAGTGCCGTACCGTGCAACTCTTCGGCCGACACCACCACGTCAAGGAAACCGGCATCCACGGCAGACTGCGGATTGAACATTTCAGCGTTGATCACCGAGCGGTGGAACGCCGATTTGCGCAGGCGATCACGGGCCAGCTCGATACCGGCGTGGTGCATGGTCATGCCGATCTGTACTTCGTTCAGGCCGATGCTGAACGGACCGTCGACACCGATGCGATAGTCGGCGGACAACAGAAGAAACGCGCCCTTGGCCACGGCGTGGCCAGGACAAGCCACAATCACCGGGAACGGGTGCGACAACAGGCGACGGGCCAGCGTCGAGCCGGCAGTCACCAGCGCCACGGCTTCTTTAGGGCCGGACGTCATTACCTTCAAGTCGTAACCGCCCGAGAGAATTCCCGGTTGACCGGTAATGATCACCACCGCGCGATCAGTCACCGCCTGATCCAGCGCAGCGTTGAACGCCGCAATCACATCCGGAGAGATGGCATTGACCTTGCCGTTGCTCAAGGTCAGGGTCGCGATACCGTCTTCGAGGTGGTAGGAAATCAACTCACTCATGACGCTAATCCTTTCAGTAAAGTAGGGCAGAAGTTACTCACCACCACCGGCCAGGTAAAGCGCCGTGACTGACTCGCCAGTCACCCTTTTTGCCGTCGGCAAGCGTCACCCGGCACGCCGGCTGCGCATCGCCAGCTATATAGAGGCGGGCGTCAGGCCGGAGAATGGCCGGTTTGCCATTACCCAAGGCAACCCAAAACAGCTAATCGCGTTAAGCGCATGAAAATTCTCAAAAAAATGTTTGCCATCAGAAAAGCTTTCGACTACATTAGCGCGCCTCGACAGACAGAACATGTTTGAAGAGATACGGTGAAGTGTCCGAGTGGCTTAAGGAGCACGCCTGGAAAGTGTGTATACAGGAAACTGTATCGAGAGTTCGAATCTCTCCTTCACCGCCACATTCGATATAAACAAAACCCCTGGTTTCGAAAGAAGCCGGGGGTTTTGTGTTTCTGGGCTTGCCAAATACTTACGCAGCTTGCAACTGCGCCAGGTAATTGAGCCATCTGAAGAGGAAGAACATTCAATGATCACGACGACAACCCATTCGGTCGAAGGCCGACACATCACCGCCTACCTGGACATCGTCAGCGCCGAGTCGGTACAGGGCATCAACGTCGTTCGCGACGTGTTCGCCGGGATGCGGGATTTCTTCGGTGGACGCTCACAGACATTGGAACGGGCGTTGCAGGAAGCGCGGATCCAGGCCACCGATGAGATCAGGGAGCGAGCGCGGGCATTGCAGGCGGATGCGGTCGTGGGGCTCGACTACCAGATCAGCATGCCCGCGGGAAAGGGCGGCATGGTGGTGGTGTTCGTGTCCGGAACGGCGGTCAAACTGAGGTGAAGCGAGATCGCCCATTCGTCGGGGATCCGCTTGCCTGAACCACAAGTCCGTTAATGACCGGCTAGTCTCACAATCCTTGGTGATCGATATTTTTCGGGCAAAGGGCTTGCCGGTGTCGATCCCGCTTTTGAGAGGGGTGAAGCGATGACTGAACCGTATATCGAAGACGACGGCGCAGAATTTCCGATCAACGACTTTGTTCAGTGCGGTCAGACACAGTACGTGGCCAGCTTTGGCGAAGATCAGGCCAAGGTGCAAAAGATCAAGATCAAGGCTTGCCGCGTGTTGAAGGGAAAATTCCTGCCCAAGCTCACGGAGCCGGCCAGGCAGTAAATGTAATCGCACGCAAACCCCGTCATCGAGCGGGGTTTTTTGTGCCTGCAGGAGCGAGCAAGTGTGAATGAATATTTAATCTGGAAAGTTTTCACAAACTTTTCACAAGGGCCTACGTAGGCTCAGCTCATCCGTTAGAAGCAACACCCTGCCCGTTCCCCAGCGGGCTTTTTTTTT
>Ga0068845_1004307_pt1 | contig 9757 bp, 1 predicted proteins | sample Hof3ISUMetaT_4_FD_68481 | JGI IMG/M metagenome (GOLD analysis project Ga0068845, IMG submission 68481) | Enriched soil aggregate microbial communities from Iowa State university to study microbial drivers of carbon cycling -... | ecosystem: Environmental > Terrestrial > Soil > Agricultural land... | reverse complement strand
AACCTGACTCTGCCCGTTGCACACGCGGACCAAGCACACGCATGCGGGCACACGCGCACTGGACACGGGGAAGAGGCATACGCATTCGAGTCCACCGGCTGCTCCGTACCAGGCGGCACCTCCCCGCTTTGCGCACACCAACAGCGAGCTAACGGACTCCCTCTCTCCTCTCCCTCCTGCGCATCGCTAGGTCCGCTTCCGGTTGGTCGCGCATCACCTCCGTCACTCTCTCCTCTTGTGTTCTCACTCTCTCCTGTTCCTCACTCCGTACGAACCTCCTTCCTTCACTCAGGCACTGGACTGCAGTTGGCTCGGACTTTGATCCCCCCTCTCCCTTTCACCTTTCCCCTCTTGTCGCCGCTGTCAACGTCGTCGTTCAGGTCGGGTGCGCGCAACACCAGCAGCAGCGGTCATGTCAGCAGACGAGAAGCCGCGGATCCCCGCACGGCCCAGTGTCAGTAGCAGCGTCAATCAACCTGCGGCTGCCGTTGCCGCCACTCCTCCATCGCACATCGCTATGGCCTCCATGGCTGCCAAGCCTCGCAACAGTCACATTGGTCCCGCTGCGCCGGTGCAACCCGCACAGATCAACGGAAACGGTATGCATGCTCCGATCGGTGTCGGTGTGTCCACCAGCGGCGTGGGCTACACGCAGCATTCGCAAGCGGAGCTGTCACCGCTGTGGCAGTCGGTGGGATTGGAGACATTGTCGGGTGTGCACAACTATGATCCTCGCTGCCTGGAGCTTGAGCGCGTGGAGCTCGAGGCCTTGCACGACGAGTTCCTCGCGCATCGCAAGCTGTTCGGATTCCAAGCGGACAACGTCCGCAACCAGATGGAACACCTGTGCTTCCTCATTCAGAACGCGAGGGACAGATATGGACCGGCGGCGTACCAGTATTTGCACAATCGCTTCTTCTCGAATTACCGTCGTTGGTGCAAGCACATCAACGCACAGCGCTGGTGTTTCCAGAAGCGTATGAAGCACGCCTTCGACTCCCCTTCCTACGGCGACCGCAACAAGATTCAAGACTTGGTGTTGTGGTTGTTGATTTGGGGCGAAGCGGCCAACATGCGCCACGCACCCGAATACCTCTGCTTCGTATTCTATCGCATGAGCGCAGAACGACAGCGCGTCATCGACTCGGGGGTCATCGCAACGGACCACACGGAAGACGAATGGTTCCGTGTGCACGTCATTCAACCGGCATACAACATCGCCTTTGCCATGCAACAGTACGTGCGAAACAATGGATCGCTCAAGGACCATCCGAAACGACCCAACTACGACGATCTCAACGAATACTTCTGGAATCGTCGTTGGTTGGACCACAACAAGAACTATCATGACGAGGACGTCGAAAAGTTCTGGGGCATCAAGTACAACAAAGGATTCCTCATCGACCTCGACCCCAAGACAGGAAAGGTGGTGGTTCAGAAGGAAGGCAGCAAGGCCGATCGTCAGCGCAAGGACGCCGCTCGATTGACGCTGAAGACCTTCCCCGAGAAGCGCTCCTGGCTGAACTTGTTTCGCTCCTTCTTTCGCATCGTGGAGCTGCACGCCTTCGCCTTCCACATCCTGATCCTGTTCGGCTACGGCTTTGCGCAGAAGCGCGACTTGCACAACATTGGTTCGGCGGTGCTGACTCCCGCGGCCCTCACGGTGCTGCTCGAGATCGTCGAGTTCTCTTTCTATTACGGTGTGATCTACTCGCAGGGATTGTTTTTCAACTTCCTCCTCCGCCTCATCGTCTACTCCGCCGTGTTCCTCGTGCTGTTCGGTCTCTACTGGCTGCAGTACGCTCATTTCTTCTGGATCGCCGTGGCCTACATGGCTTTGCGTGTGACATGGGAATTGTTCAACGTGACCACCCACCGTTGGATCCGCAAATGGCACATGAGCGAGGACCGCAACTTCGAGAGCGACGTGGCGTCGCAGCTTGGATGGTGGCGTCGCGTGGGATCCACCATCTTTTGGATCGTCATCTTCATGCTCAAGTGCTTCTATTCCTATTTCATCTACGTCAAGCCGATCATCACCATCACCCACACGTTGGTCAACATCAAAGGATGGGTGGGTGCCGCAGGCGTCGGTCCGGACAACGAAGCTTCGACGTCGAACTGGTTGTTGGTGGTGTTGTTGTGGATGCCGACGTTGATCATGTTCGCCATCGACACACAGATTTTCTTCTCCACGTCCATCGTGTTCATCGGCGTCATCCTCGGCGTGCGCGACCGTGTATGCAACGTGCGCAGCTGGGACGACATCGAGAAGGGGTTCACCTATTCGTGGCGCAACGGGGCGCGCAAGTTCTTTGGAGGGCGGGACGAACTGCGCCACGTGGCCGTCGAAGCCGCGGGGCAACACAAGGGCGTGCTGAACTTGCCCCCCCTGATCTCGCCTCCTTGGCATCTGATCCAAGTGATGTGGAAGGAAATCATCAACGAGATGCGCGCGGCAGACCACACCTCCTTCCACGATCATCAGCTGCTCCAGTTCGGTCATTTCACCTACCAAACGGAGAACAAGCAGATTCAAGAGACATTTTTCCTGCCGCCGTTCGTCACGGCGGGACAAGTGGGAACGTTCATTGAGATGCTCGGTGAGCTTCAAGACGCGAAAGATCGTCGTTTGGGCGGCATGTCGATGATTTTGCGCGAGATCAAGCAGCAATTGAAGAGCAACGAGACGATGCGCACGGCATTGGACGAGATCTACACCGCAGGCACGTTGTTGTTGCAGACCTTCATCCCGCACGGCCCCGTTCATTTCAATTTGAACGAAGGAAACAAGTTGCTCGAATACACGTGTCGTCAGAAGAAACCCTACTCCTTCCTCAAAGACGTGATGAAGAGCTTGGAGAACGCCACCACGGAGTGCATCGCGCTGTGTTTCGACAAGGGTCATCAGAACATCATTCGCAAGAAGCCCACAACGACCTCCATCGCAAACATGCAGGAGGAAACCTTCTATGGCCAGCAACCTTTCGTCCCCGATGTCATCAACACCAAGCCCTCCGAGACGGCCTTGACGGCACTCTACAAATTTTGGGTCATGATTGCCGAAGGAGCGGGGTCGGGACTCGACGCAGCCAAGGCCAGCAAGGACAGCGCAGCCATCGCGTCCAATGTTGCCCCACCCAAGGTGGTGTACAGCGCCGTGGACAACTTGGCCAACAACGAGTTGGGGTCGCTGTTGCGCACCATCTTCCATCTGCTCTCCACGCCGATGATGGATGCGCGCCCCGCGTCGCGCACTGTTGCCGACCGCCTCATGTTCTTCCTCTCTTCCCTCAACACCTCGATGCCCGACCGCCAGAACTCGATCAAGGAAATGTACAGCTGGACGGTGCTGACTCCCTACGTCGAAGAACTGGTGATCTACACGCCCGAGGAGCTCGAAATGCCCAATGCCGAGGGAATCACGGCTGACTTCTACCTGAAAACGACTTACAAGAAGGAATGGATGCATTTCCTCGAGCGCCTGGCTGCGGACCCACTGGGCGCCGACCCCAGCTATCGTTTGGTGCAAAAGAGAGAATGGTGTTCGTTCCGTGGTCAGACGTTGTTGCGTACGGTGCGCGGAATGATCTACTACGAAAAGGCGTGCAAGATCATGGCACTGTTGGAGCTGGCGCGCGGTTCGCACTGGTCGGCGGCGCAAGAGCGGGTGGCCAAGGCCATCTCGCAACGCAAGTTCCAGTACGTGTTGTCCTGCCAGAAGTACGGTGCGTTCAAGAACGCCCGCGCCCGTCGCGACCGCGGTGAGCTGATTGACAAGGCGAACTTGCCCGACCTCGTGCGCATCGAGCGCAAGAAGCTGTTGGACGAAGCGCAGAAGGCAGACGACATCGAGTACATCCTGCGCAAGTACCCTCATTTGCGTATCGCATATGTGGATGATCGCACCATCAATGGCGAGAAAGTGTTCGCATCCGTGCTCGTCAAGGCGCTCGTGCGCGAGGATGGGCGCTCCATGCCTGCCTCGGCCGTGCTCGGTGCCGTGGGCAGCTACCAGAAGGAAGATTTGTCCATCGGCGGTGGCAGTGGCAACGTCGGCAGCGCAGACAAAGGTGCCATCGACCCGCGCAACCGCGGCATGGGTGGTCAGGAGGTCGGTGCAGGCATCATGATCGAGGATCCTGCGTTGCTCAAGAGTGACGACCACGGTCACCCGGGCCACAAGCTGTTCGTGGACTCCAGTCCTGACGCGCGCCTGGGAGTCAAGAATGCAAACTTCGGAACCCTGGGCGGCGGCGGTGCGGACGCGTCGGACATTCAGGAGATCTATCGCGTGCGCTTGCCGGGCAACGTGCTCATTGGAGAGGGAAAGCCGGAGAACCAAAACCATGCGATGATCTTCACGCGCGGAGAATTCCTCGAGGCCATCGATATGAACCAGGACAACTACTTGGAGGAAGCTTTCAAGTTCCGCAACCTTTTGGAAGAGTTCGACCCACTGCGCTCTCCGGACGTCAAGGCGCATCGCGACGAGCTGCAGAGACCAAACCCCGCCAACAACGGTGCGGACGGCAGCCGTGCATCGGACAATGGCATCCTCAAATGCGCCATCCTCGGTTTCCGCGAGAACATCTTCACCGCCAACCTCATGTCCGTCGGCACGTACATGTCGCTGATGGAAGCAACATTCGTGTCGATGACGCTGCGCACATTCGCGTGGTTGGGAGCACGTATGCATTATGGGCACCCTGACTGCATTTCCTTCGGCACCCGCGTGGCGTTGGCCAATGGTGATTCGATCGCCGCGGAGGACATCGTAGCAGGCCAGAAGCTCGTCGGCGAGGATGGCACGGTGGTCGAAGTGGAGTTCGCCGAGCATGCCGAGACCAAACATGCATTCACCATCACCACCGCTGCGGGGCCTCTGACGGTCTCTTCGGGACACAAGCTGACTCTGCGCTGCAACCGAGGTCCTCATGTCTTCGTGAGCTCGCGCGAGCGCGAAGTCAATGTGTCCGGTTCGGTCACCCTCAACTGGGTATATGCAGACACGCTCCAGGAATGGGAAACGACGCAGTCCTTCATCGCTCCTCCGCAAGGAGAGCTCGGCGCGGCTGACCTTCCTCGCCTGCACTTGCGCACTCGAGACGGTGACATTGTGCCTGTGGACGATGAGGCTGCAGCGGCTGCCGCAGCTGTCCCACAGCCCCAGCGCTTTGCCGGACGCGTGGCCAAGACCACTCAGTACGCCACCGCAGAGCAGGCGCATGCCGCGGCAAAGGCCGTCGTCAAAGCAAATCAGCATGACAAGAGCAACGTGGACCCGGCCAAATGGCGCTCCGCCTCCATCACGCATGAGCCGCAAAGATCGCGCTTCCTGATTCAATATCAGATGGGATTCAAGAGCGATGGAAGCTTCTTCAAATCATCTACATCGTGTCGCTATCAGCACTCGAATTCCGCCCGTCCTGTCATTCAGGGCAGCAGCACTGATGCAATTCGTCAGGCCGCGAAGGAATGGCTTGCGGGCGTGCAGACCAAGGACGCCAATGGAGCGCAGCTCGTTGTCCCTCTGCAAGCCGGTCAACTCGTGGAGGTGACGGCGGAGGAGCTACACAAGCGATGGAAGGAATGGCACATGGGCACGTCACATGCGCTTTTCTCCGCCCGTCGTGTGCCGCTGCCGGTCAAGCTGCCTGTGCAAGCTCCAGCGCAAGCCGCTTCACACAGCGCCCTGGTGACGGATGAGAATGTCGCGGCGTACCGCGTTGCAGCTGAGCTCGCTCATCCGTTGGCAGCAGCTGATGGGCAGAAGGTGTGCATGGACTATTCGCTGGCCGTGACGGGCCCTGCGTCATATGAGCCACTCTCCTCGACCGCAGGTCACCAGGCCAAGATCGTCTATCAGTTGCACAATCCGCTTGTCGACGCTACGATCGTGAACGCCCTCGGCAACAAGTGCTACACGTTCCTGCAGCTCGAGCGCATGCATAAGCAGTTGCAGATTGACTTGTCCCGCGACACCGGGCTGGTCATGACGGAGCTCAATCCCATCGCCTCCGGAACTGGACAGATGGCGTCCACAGAGCAGCGCTACGATGCGGTTTGTCTTGCGACCATGCGCGCCGCCATCTCCGCAGCGTCCGTCACCACTGTGGTGGCGTTTGGCAAGCATTGCCGCCATCGTTGGCAGGCTCATGCAAACGAGCTGTCCGACGCAGGTGTGCCTGCTGTCACGCGCGTCTTCGGTCGCTCGAAGGGACTGCTGTTGTACGTCAACGGTCGCGAGGTGCGCGTGATCTTCTCACCTCATCCGTCCGCATGGTACGCAGTGGATTGTTTGGTCCATGCGGTCGCCGAGGCACACGGTGTGGCCAAGGAAATTACCGAGGCGGTGATCGAGTCAGCAGCCGTCGAGCGCGTGGACATCAAATCGATTGAGCCGCTCAACCCTGACCTTCCGAGCTCCGCGCACCCGCTCTTCGCCTCCTTCAGCTCTCACAAATCGAAGAAGGCACGCTCGTCAGCTCCTGCCCCTGTGACGCTGATTGCACCGACCAAGGAACCAGCAGCCGCCTCGCTACCGGTCGCCCTGGTGTGCAGCAATCGCGGCAAGTGCTCAGTCCACACAGCGCCATTCCTTCGCTGTGAGCGCAAGGACTGCGGTGACTGGTGCGTGTGGGAGGGATGCCTACTTGCACACGCGGCAGCATGTCCAGTCTTCGCTGAACGGGTGCAGCTTGCTGCCACTGATCAGCTGGCCGGGGAGCTGATGGACGTCACCGTCGACAGCAACAAGCGATGCAGGGATGCAGCATGGCGAAAGAAGCACGATGAGTACGGGCGCACTCAACTGCTGACCAACTCCTCAGAAACAGACGCTGCGTTGCGTACGGCGCAGCTCGTGAAGGAAGGCGACGTAGCAGTCAAGCGCATCGCTGCAGTGGAGGCCGAAGTCACCGCTGCGGCAGCGATTCCTCCACCGCAGTTGGCGAAGCCTGTTGTTGCACCGTTCAAGGGAGCTGCTGCCGCTGCTGATCAGGAAGACGAACCCGCGGGGACCAAGACGATTCGCATCGTCAACATCGGCATCAAAGGCGACCGCAAGCGATATGCGCTGGCCGATGGCACCCTGACGCACAACTGCCTGGACAAAATTTTCTTCATGACACGCGGCGGCATGAGCAAAGCCAGTAAAATGATTCACGTGAGTGAAGATATTTTTGCTGGATTCAAGAGCACTCTCCGAGGAGGACGCATCCTGCACAAGGAATACATCCAATGCGGAAAGGGAAGAGATCTGGGTTTCAATCAGCTGTATTTGTTCGAAGCAAAACTCGCATCGGGCGCCGGCGAGCAAGCCTTGTCTCGTGAGGCGTACCGTCTTGGTCGCTATTTGGATCTTCCTCGTCTTCTGTCCTTCTTCTATGGCTCGATCGGCTTCTACACCACGACGGCCATGATCGTCATCGCCATCGGTTCACTGCTTTTTGCACGCATGATGCTTGCACTGACGGGCATCGACGGCAATGTGATGGAATTCAACAGACAGTTCGGCGTCAGCGTTGGTCTGCTGCAGGCGTCATCCGTTTACCAACTCGGATTGCTGCTCATCTTGCCCATGCTGGCGGAAATTGCACTGGAGAAGACACTCGTCAAGGCATTCACCACATACCTTTGGATGCTCATGACCGGGGCAAGTTTCTTCTTCTTCTTCCACTTACAAACGAAAGCCTTCTTCTTCAACAATTCCGTGATGTTCGGTGGTGCCAAGTACCGTGCGACGGGTCGCGGCTTCGTGTTGTCGCGCGATTCATTCACGCGTATCTACCGCACCTACGCACGCTCGCACATCTACCCGGCCATCAAACTGCTGTTCATGATGGTGGTGTTTGGCATTTTCAACAACACGGGAACGAACTGGTTCTTCGAAATGTGGGCACCGCTGCTGTTGGTCATCGCGTGGCTCTACTCGCCCATGTGGTTCAATCCTATGGCGTTCGACCACGACAAGGTGACGCAAGATTTCCACGAATGGCGTCGTTGGTTGGACCGCAAGAGTCAGAACGAGGAGACTTCATGGCAAGGGTGGTGGGTGATGGAGACGGAATACATGACGCGCACCCCCCGTTCGACCAAGTTCTGGCTGACGCTGTTCAACCTCGTCATTCCCATCCTCGTCATCGCCGCATGCATTTCGTCACTCGAGGCAACGTCGGTATCGCGCGTCTACTTCCTCATGATCAGTGTGGGAGGCACGGTCGGCTTGGTGCTCGTGGGTCTGTTCCTCGTGTACCAGTTCCACCCCGTGGGCGACACGTTCCGTTGGCTCAAATTCTTCTTGGGCATCATCGTGTTGGCACTCTTGATCGTCACCATCATCTTCGACACGGGCACCACGTCCTTCGGATGGAAGGGAACCAATTTCGCCGTCTATCTCATCGTCATTGCACTCACGTTCAATACCATCTGCAAGGTGCTGATGATCCATGGCGCCGGACCCTACCGCTTCGGATTCTGCCTCACTTGGTTCAAGATGTGCGACACGATTTTCGGACTGATCGTCTACGGGCCGTGGCTCGTGTTCAGCTTCATCGGGTTGGCGTCAATCCAGACGCGCTTATTGTACAACCGTGCCTTCTTCCGCGGTTTGCGTGTGTCAGAGTTGCTTCAACAGGATCCCAACAAGCGTGACAAGTTCCGTTCGCGTCCTGCACAACTGCGCAAACCGGGTGTCCAGCCACTCAGCAGCACGTCGCACGCCAATGGCAACAATGGCAAGGGACACCAAGCCGGCTTTACTCCCGTTGCCATGACACGTGAGAATTCAATGGACGATCTGCGCGCCGCTGGCATGCGCCCGCGCACGGGACTGCAGGCGCAGGTCGGAGAGCATTCGTACCTCAATCGCAGTAAGAACTATTCGCACTTCGACAATGGAGTGGACTCCGAGCAGAATAGCCCGACGAACCGAAGCTACGGGGGATCACGACGCGGCAGTATGGATGACGGCGTGTCGCCCGAGCAGCGCACGCGGATGATGGGCGGCGGCGCTGGCGCCAGCGGGCGCGGCAGCATTGATGGCGGCGCCAGTGGTCAGCATTTGGCGCCTCCAGGTGCCGCTCCGGTCGTCGGCCAAGGCAGCTTGCTGATCTACTCCCAGAGCCCCTCCGGTGGTGGTGCGGCCGGTCCGTCCCACCCGCCTCATCGCGCCGTGACGCCCAAGTCTGGACGATCACCGGCCGGATCCACCGTACCCAGCGCGGCTGCACCGGCAAGGGACGATGATGAAAAGTCGGCGCAACCGCGGTACACTTATGGCTAAACATGACCACACTGTGTGCACACTCTCCTCTCTGGTATTCCTTCTCCTCACCATTCTTATTTGATTTTCTCACTTGTCGCTCTCATACTTATGCCTCTCCCATCCTCTCCCCCCCCCTTTCCTGGCTCATGCCAGCTGCTGATCTACAGAGTCCGCGTCGAAAGCCCTCTCCGTACTGACAGCAAACATTGTCCTGCCATCGCATCCGCGATTCCGTTCCTTCTCTTCTGTTGTTGTGTTTTTACCTTGTTTTTTTCTTTTTTTTTGCGGCCTCTCCTTTCTTATTTTGGTTGTGTTTTTGTGTCCTTGAAGTTGCCTTGAGCTCACGCTTCCCTTTCTCTCGGCTCCTCCGTCCCTATTTGAATTGCTGCTTCCCTTTTTGGGATTTTCCCTCTTCGCTTCCGTCTTTCGTTTTTTGCGTCCTCTGGCCCATCTGTTCCACGTCGTTTGCAAGCATCATTTCATCCGCCG
>Ga0068845_1001411_pt1 | contig 10017 bp, 1 predicted proteins | sample Hof3ISUMetaT_4_FD_68481 | JGI IMG/M metagenome (GOLD analysis project Ga0068845, IMG submission 68481) | Enriched soil aggregate microbial communities from Iowa State university to study microbial drivers of carbon cycling -... | ecosystem: Environmental > Terrestrial > Soil > Agricultural land... | reverse complement strand
GGGAGAGAGGCTAAAAGAAGAAAGAGCTGGGAGCGGGGAAGCGCTGATAGATGGACTGGGTGCGAAGGGGCCGGGAGCCGCACTCAGCGGCGCTGAGAGGCCGGTGACCTGGCTCACCGTCGTCATCGTCACTCGCTTCGCAGCCGCCACAAACCCGCCAAGCGAGCACCGCATCACATTGCGCCACTGCAGACTCGGCTGGGCTGGACTGGGTTGGACTGGACTGTACTTGTGCTGCGCTGGACGTTGCCCACCTTTGCTCCGGCCCCACCCTGGGCATGTTCTCGCCAAGCGGCGGCAGTAGCGACGGCAATGCGAGCCGGCCGCGCGGTTCGCCCCGCGCAGACTCATCGCCCGAGCCGACGCCATCACCGGAGGCGCCCTCGATCGGGCTGCAATTGCGAAACCACGCCGCTGCTTCACGGTTCGCCGCCGCTGCCGATTCCAATCCCGCCTCTCCCGCGGGCGCTTATTCTACTGACAGCGACGTCAGCGATGTGCGGGCACCTGGGTACCCACGCATCCGCACCACGGTCGGCGACGAGGAGAGCGCGCCTTTGTTTAGCGTATCACACTCACGCCGCGGCTCCCGCACGGGACCGCTCGCTCCCGGCAGCGTCGCGCGTATGTCTCGAGTGGACATGGCGCGATGGGTGCTGACAGGCTTCACGCTCGCACTGCTCGTCTACGCGACCTGCACCGCGCTGCTTGCCCCGACACTGAAGCAGGGCTTTGCCGCTGCCGGTGACCGCTTTCTGGACCAGCGGAGTCACTGGCGCGACGCGAGTGGCAGCTTCTCCCTCGCCGCCCTGGACGACACAGCGGGAGCGGTCGTACTGGCCGATCGTGCCTACGCTGAGGACACGTCAGCTGTAATGGCTCGCGCAGCTGATGACCCGCACCTTACGCACCGGGCGCCCGTCTCCGGCGCGCAGTGCACCTCCTGCACGTTCCTCTTCCCTCGCCCCCCTCCGGGCTCCCCGACGTCCAGCTTTTTCGTGACGGCCATTCCGAACCGTGGTGCAGGCGTCGGGCACCAGTTTGGCGAATGGCTGACCGGCCCGTTCCTTGCTGTGTCACTGAACATGACCTACGTGGCCACGGACCTGCTGCGCCAGTCCACACGGTGGAACACGTTTCTGGGGCTCACTGACGGTGAGCACACCATCGAGGACCTGCACGGAACCTATGGAGGCCTGGGGCAGATTGTACAACGGAGCCAGAGCGATCGCTCACAGGACTTTGAGAAGCTGCCCATGCTGGACTGGACACGCACAAAGATGCAGGAGTTGGCTGTTGACCCCGCGCTGCGCCTGGTGACAGATGCCATCGATCCCCGCGCTCTGACTGTGGCGCACAAGGCGCTGACGCCGGGCTTGCCGTTGCCGCTGTTCGTCGTAGCTCACGAGACCTTTGTGCCGCTGCACAAGGTAGCCTGCCTGCCGGGCATTCACAACATCATCCGTCAGAAGTACTGCGCTGCGCGCATCCGCTCCCCTGTGACGACCGACCTGTACGCCGCCGACCGTGCGGCCGGCCGGATCATCGTGACGTGGCACCTGCGCTGCGGGGACTCGTGCTTCTCGCCCATGCGCGCCACGAGTTTCGACAGCATCGTCTCGACGAGCTGGGAGATCAAGAAGCTGTTCGAGCGCATGGAACCGCAGCGCGAGCTTGCGTTCTTCTTCTTCTCGCAGCCGCCGAAGAACACCACGGCCGAAGAGCACTTCGCGCCGCTGCTGGCACGACTGGAGCCACTGCGCGTGAGCACACACTGGCACGCCAGGTCCACGACGGTGATGCACCACCTCATCACGTCCGACGTGCTGATCGGCGCCATGAGCGGGTTCAGCTGGCTGGCTTTCCTCCACCACCACGGACTGGCCCTGGGCGCCATCCCGTCCTGCTCGGATGAGGTCACGTACGACAGGTTCACGGGCGAGTTCGACCACGACAAGTTTGAACAGATGTGGCACAAGTACAAGGACAAAGTGCCGCAGTATCGAAACTGGAAGGATTGCCTGGCCATGGAGCATTCGGAATGAGAGCACTGAGTGCACACTTCTGTGTTTCCGTCCTCCCTTTCCTCTCCACTCCACCTTCATCGCTAGCCCTTGCGCTGCCGCTTCAACCTGGCGTCTGCCCTTGGCACCCGCGCCCGAAATGTTCTCGATGCTTGCTTCACTGAGCTCCACAAATTACAAACCAAATCGTTGCGAACGAAAAATGTTGAATGATCCTGCAAATAGAAACGAGACGGAGCGCGGAAAGATTTTGTTCAATCCAGCGCGGGTGGGTGCAGAAGAGCGACTCTTTGCGGCTTACAAGAATCCGAATGGGTCGTCCTTCTTGCCGCCCTGCTGTTGCTGTTGCTGCTGTTGCTGCATGCGCTGCATCTGCATCTGCTGTTGCTGCTGCATCATGAGCATCTGCTGCTGCTGCGGCGTCATTTGTCCGCGCTGCTGCTGCATGCCGAGTTGGTTGATGCCCTGCTGCATGCGCTGTTGCTGCATCTGCTGTTGCATCATCATTTGCTGTTGCTGCTGCTGGTAGAGAAGCTGTTGCTGCTGCGCGAGCATCTGCTGGATCTGCATGGCGTTCATACCGCGCTGCATGCCGAACTGCTGCAGCTGCATCGGCGTCATCGACAGCATCAGTTGCTGCTGCTGGTAGGCGGCCTGCTGCTGAGGACTCATCGCCTGGAACTGAGCGAGCATCTGGGGCGTCATCTGACCCATGCCACCCATCATGCCGTGCGCCTGTTGCTGCTGCTGTGGCTGGCTCGCGGAAGGCAGGGAAGGGGGGACAAAGCCGGCCTGAGCAGGCTTGGCAGTTGCACCAGCGGCCGCTGCAGGAGGCGAGACGATTGCTGCAGGCGCCGCGGCAACCGGTGCAGCCGCGGGAGAAGACATCAACGAGGCAGGCGATGCAGCGGGAGACGGCGCGATGTCGAACAGAGACGCCTGTTGCGCCTGCGGTGCGGGGGAAGCCGCCGCGCCTCCGATCGGAATGATGCCAGCTGCCGCTGCCGGCGGTGGCGCCAGGATCGGCGCAGTGGTACGCCCCTTCTGCGACGCCGTGCTGGCAGTCGTCATGCCCGCGAACATGTCCAGCGCAGACGCAGCTGAAGATGACGAAGCCGGAGTGGGAGGCTTCGCCACCGCCGCCGGTGACAGTCCAAAGATGTCGAGGTCGCCTGCCGACGACGAAGACGACGTCGTTACAGATTTCGCCGTGGCAGTCGGCTTGGTCTGCATGCCGCTGAAGATGTCCAAGTCGTTGCCAGCGGCAGGCTTCGACGCAGCGCTCTTGCTCGGCGCGGGCGCACGGCTGACGCCGCCCGGACCGGTCAGCGTCAGCGGGCCCAGGTCGGCCAGTGGCGCATCGTCCGCCAACGAAGGCAACAGTGAGCTGCCAAAGTTCACTCCACCCGACGACTTCGCGGCCGGCATACTGAACTCCAGATCAGGCAGCAATGTCAGCCCGCCTGCCGCGTTGGACGAACCACCGCTCGTCGCCGCAGCACTGGGCGAGATAGTGGATGTCGCGGCCTGCGGAGAGGTCGTCGATGGCATGGTCTGCGCCGGAGCCTGCTTTGCTGGCGCCGCAGCTGTAGCCGCTGTGGGCGTCTTGTTGGCCGGTGAAACATTCGCCGGTGCAGCCGCCTTGACGTTCATCAGCGCGAACATATCGTCCGGCGAGCCACCGCCAGTGGCAGTAGAAGGCTTGCGCGCAGCAGGGGGCTTGCTCGAGGTGGCCGAGGAAGACGGTGCGGCCGCACTGAGCGACATGCCCGCAAAGGCCGCCGAGTCCGCCGCGCCCGAAGCAGGGCTGGGCGACAGCTTCGGCGACATTTTCTCGAAGATGAGCTCGCCCGACTTCCTGCGCCCTGTCGCCGCGGCCAACGACGTCGCCGCCGATACGGCCGAGGGCGGCGGAGGAACGTAGGCGCCCTTCATGGGACGAGGCACTTCCGGCGCCACGAAGCTCGGCGCAGAGTAGCTGGACGCCGCAGCCGCAGCACCGCTGCCCGCACCGCCGTTCGCACCAGCCGTGCTTGCGCCATATGATCCATATCCTCCCGCGTTTGCAATCAGTCCCGCTCCGTAGCTGTTCGCACCCGTGATCGTAGCGCCGATGCTCGACATGGGCGCGGCGATGTCAGGCAGGGTGGGCTGCACGATCTTCACGGGCTTGGGCATCTCGGGCACGTAGCTGTTGGCCAGACTCGGGCCCGTGGCCAGTGACTGGAACTTCGCGGAGATTTCCGGAGTGAGCTGGTTGTCACGAGGGAGCCAGTCAGCGGTGTAGGACTGAGTGGGCGTCGGCAGCGCGAAGGAAGGAACCGTTGGCACGGTGGGTCGGTTCACCTCACCAGGCTTGAGCTCCACGCGCGACTGCGCCGCCTGCTGCACACGCTGCTCTTCCTCGTCGATGAGCGCCTGCAGCTCCGCGTGGTGGCGCACGAACAGCTCCTTGTCCTCGGCCGAGTGGGCCGTGCTGCTGCTGAGCGCGTAGTTCGCGTAGTTGGCTGCCACATGCGCCGCGCGCGCAGAGGTGGCCTGGAAGCCACCGGGCGTCGAGGATGGATCCCTGCTATCGAAAGGGTTGCTGAGCGGTCCGGCCGCCGCACCGGCTCCAGCAACCTCCATCGCCTCCGACTTCTCCGCCTCGACCTCGTCCTCCTCCCACTGGTCCATCCAGCTGTCCAGGGACGCCTTCCACTTGGAGTCCATCAGCGTTCCATCGCTGGATGCTGCGCCGCCCTTGTCGCCCCAGTCCATCTTGTCCAGGTTGAGCGTGGACATGAACTTGTTCTGCACCAGGTCGAAGAAGGTCTTGCCCTTCGGCTTCTCGTGGCCCTCCACCACGCACACACTGTTCAGGGAGTTCACCACCCAGATTGAGCCGCGACGACCGCCGCCGCCGGCGTCGTCCCACACGCAGCGCGGCTCCACGGTGCTCGGCACGCACCACACGCGCGGCACGCAGCGCACCTCGCTGAGTGCGGGCTCTTCGGGCGACGTGGTGAACACGTGTCCCAGCGCGACGAAATCCTTGGTCGGCGGCACGGCCTCCCACGCGTAGAGCGGCTTGTCTCCGCCACGCGACATCCACACCTGTCTGAACTTGAGCGGATGCGGGCAGAGCGCGTTGAGGATGAGGTAGCAGCTCTTGCTCTTGAACCATCCGAGCACGCTCGAGGAGTCCGTGAGCGTCAGGTAGAAGTTCTTGTCCGACGGCTTATTGAAGCCCTGCGTGGCATAGTGGCCCACGCACACAGACGTGCGGTAGTTCTTGTTGCGCAGCAGGTGACCGGCCCACACGCTGACCTTGGTGCGGCTCATGCTGCCCTTGCTGTCCCACACGCCGGTGTAGCCTGACACGCGCGCGACTTCCACGCGAATCTTCTCGGCCGCCTTGAGGATGCGCGACTTGAGGTCCCGCTTGCTCTGCTCGAGCGAGCTCGCGGACTGCGACTCCTTCTCGGGGAACAACACGCGGGGCTTGATCTCGCCGTACTGGCTCTTCCATGCAGCGTGGTGCTCCGTGCCGGCCGTGCCCGCGATCAGCTCCATCCAGGCCGCATTGTCCTGCACGGACAGCATGGTGTTGGCGGAGGAGCCACTGTTGGTGACCACCGTGTCGCCACTCATGAGGTCCATGCCGAGCCAGGCCAGGTCGGCCTGTTGCTGCGCCTTGAGCGCGGCGGTGTCTTCCGCGGCCTCCTCGAGTTCGAATTCTTCGTTCGGATCGCGGAGGTGTCGCACGAAGTCGGGGTACTGAATGCGTCCGTCACGGTCCGGGTCCATGTTGCTGCCCATCTCCTGCACCTGCTGTCCGGTGCACTGCTCGCCCAGACCGAGCCAGGTGATGGCGCCGTACAGCTCCTCGTACGACACGCAGCCGTCGCGATCCACGTCGAACAGGCGGAAGGCATCCAGCAAACCCATCTGGCGCTGGCGCAGGATGCCGCGGATACGTGCGATGAAAGCACGGTACTGGAGCAGGTAGTACTCGTCCTGCACGGTAAACACCAGCTTGAGCGGGCTGGCCTTCCAGTCGATCAAGGGACGCAGACGGCACGAGCGAATCTCGGACCACCACGTCTCACGATCCTCGCACGTGTTCGGCTGCAGGCCACGCAGCAGCATGTGCGTCTCGCGCTCCTTGAACGCCAGGTCGCAATCGACGAAGCGATACAGCTGCTGCTCGAGCGTGGACTGGTACTCACCGGCAGGGTACCAGCTCTGCGTGGCGTCCATGACGCTGCCCGACGCGTTGACGCGCAGTGCGATGGCCGTGGGCGAAAGCGGGATGACCGGGCTGCCGATGTGCATGTGCATGATGCCGCGGATGGACTCCGCCTCGTGCAGCGTCAGCGCGACCTGGTACCGTCCCCGTTGCATACGCATGTACTGCTGGAAACGCATCATGCGCTTGACATCCTCAAGATCAAGTCCGTCGCTGCCCCAGTCAATCAACCGGATGTACTCGCGCAGGTCCTCCTCGCTGCTCAGGTACACGTCCAGTGCGGACAGCATGGCGCGGAACTCGTCCGCGGACAGCTTGCCGTCGCCGCGCAGGTTGAACAGCCTGAACGCGACTGCTGCGAGCTCGTTCTGCTTGTCCGTCAGCGTGGGCTGGTACTGCATGTCGTGCATCTCGCGTAGCCTGAGTGCCGATGCACTCACGTCGGGAATCCAGTCCATGACCATGATGACGTTGCGGATGCGGCGATAGGTGTTGAGACTCCAGCCCGTCCTGAAGTAGTTCTGCGACAACAGCAGCGTAGGCGGGAACTGAATGGGCTTCGGCAGCTTGAACAGACGGTTGTGCGTGGCGAACTTGGACAGAGGGTAGAAGCCCTGCGCCGTGGTGGAGTGGTCGGCGGCCGGAGTGCTGAGCGAGTTGAACGACCAAGCGATGGGACCTTCGTCCTTGCGCGAGAACTGCTTCTTCGCGACGGCCTCCTCGATCTGCTCAGCCTCCTGCTCTTGCTCTTGCTCTTGCTCTTGTTCTTGCTCCTGCTCTTGCTCCTGCTCCTGCTCCTGCACCTGCTCGGCGGCGAATGCGCGCTCCTTGTCGGACTCAAGTGCGCTGCCTGCCATGGGGTCGACTTGAGACGTTCCTCTCGCCTTCGCCGCATTCTGCTCCGCGGAAACGAGCAGCGCGCGAATGTATCCGATCACCTTCTGCGCCTCCTTGTCCGTCAGCAGGAACAGCGCGTTCTGCTTGGTGGCGTTGTCCAGCTTCTCGGTGAACTTGACGGGCACGGGCACGCTAGACTCCACTTGGTGGTCGATACGCTCGCGGAACAGGTCCAAGCAGCACTCGAGGTACACGCTCGCCTTCATCTGGCCGTGAGGCGTGCTCTTGCTCAGGGCGGAGCTGCTGCTCGGCGCGGGCAGTCCGAACTGCGCGTATCCCGCGCGCAGTCCCTTCATGGCATTCTTGCGCCACACGTTGTTCATGTTCTGCTCGATCAGCATGCCGAACTGCACTTTCTCCTTGCGCATCGAGTTGAGCAGCAGCCAGCCCGTGACGGCCACAAGAATCTCCTGCGTGTAGTCCGCGCTCCAGTCCAGCTTGGACGGGTTCATCTTCTGCTGCGAGTCGGCCTGGGTCCAGAAGCGTTGTCCACAGCGCGCGATGTCTCCCTGGATCAGCTGCTGCACCTCGGGAATCACGAACAAGTGGATCGTCTGGCCGCGACCGATGCCGCGCATGCGGAACGCGCCCTGCACGTAGTCGCGGAACGTCATGTCCTTACCGAGCGTGAGCACAGCGCGTGCGTTGGACATGTGCGAGATATCCATTCCCGTCGTATGAGAGTCGTCATAGTAACTGAATTGCTGCGACTTGGGGACAGCGCCTTGCGCCAGCGGCACCGACGTGAACGTGGATCGCAGCAGTATCATCTTCGCGTCGTTCTCGTCGAGGTAGACGACGCCCTCGAAGTTGAACAGACCGTTGCGCAGCAGGAACGCCGCCACGTCGCGGTTGGACATGCCGGTGATCAGCGCGCCCGTGTCGATCAGCGCGTGGTACGGCGGATTGGTCTTGCGCGCCACATGCAGCAGCAGCGACTCGACGCTCCAATCGCGCTCCATGATCTCGTAGCTCACGATCGACGGGCTGGTCAGATAGTTGAGCATGCAGCCGTCTGAGCCCTGCTCGTACTGGCAGGTGCCCAGCTCCAACGGCAGCAGGTCGGACGGCGTACCGCTGAATCCCAGTCGCGATCCAAACAACATCGATCCTCCGAGCTCCTGTCCCGACGCCGACAGCTTCATGCTCTGGTGGCGCATCACCTCGGGGAACACGTTCTCGGTCAGCCACCAGTGGATGACGAAGGGTGAGCGCCGGAGCAGACCGAACAGCACAGCGAACTGCTCGTCGTCGCACACGTCGATCAGGCGCAGCGGCCAGATGTCGAGCGTGTTCTCGGCGACAGGGTCAAGGTACACGCCGAAGGTGCCGTCCGGATCGTTCGGGCCGTTCTCCGGCGACAGCTCGGGTCCGCCACCGAACAGCGACTGCAGCTCCGCTTTGGCCTGCAGATCCGCCTGCTTCTTGCGCTCCTTCTCCTGGCGCTTCTTCTTGATGCGGTCGGACTCCTCGGACTCCTTCTCGAACTTGCTGCCGCGCACGCGACCGCCCGCCGCAACCACCCACTGCTCGAAGCGCTGGGAGGCGGCACGCTTGTTGTAAGGACCGAACTGGTGCGTCATCTCCTCCCTGAGCTTGAGCAGCATCTGCTTGAAGTCCTCGGGCCGCATGCCCGCATAGCGGTACGCGAGGATGGTCAGTCCCACCACGACATCGGGGTGCGAGAACTCGCTGGCCTTCGAGGGCACGTCCTTGCCCGTGAAGGGCACGGCGGTGAACTGGCGCGACTTGGGGAAGAACGGCTCGACTGCCTTAATCTCGTCGATCTCGGCGTAGCACAGCATACCGAAGCCCACGCGGTGCACCTTGCTCAGCACGTGCGGCAGGAAGGACGTCAGCCAGTCGTGCGCGAGGTTCAGCATCTTGAGGTGCTCGGAGTTGAGGGTGGGGCACGAGTCGACAGCGCGGGCTGCGACCGGGTCGCGCGGACCCTTCTTCAGGAACTCGAGCACCTGGTGGTCGGTCAGACCGCTCACACCCTTGCCGCCCAGCCAGATCAGCATCCACTCCGCAAGGAGCGGCTGCAAATGCGCCGTGTAGAACTGCTTGCGCAGCACGACGAAGTGCGGCACGCGCTGAATGCTGCGCTCCGCCTGTCCCTGCGCCACGGCCGCCTGCAGCTTGTCCAGCACGATCTTCATCTGGCGCGACTCCTTCGCATTGCCCGTATTCATCATCACGCCGTCCGTGGCGTAGAACAGTGCGTCCAGCAGGTAGTACGGAATCTCCCAGCGCAAACCCTTACCCGCCTTGTTGTCCGTGAAATCCAACGGCTCGCGAGGACCGATGGGGTAGTTCAGCTCGGACTTGAGCGGGTGCAGAATGACGTCAACTTCGTCCATAAGCAAATGTGATCCCTGCCACAGGTTGAGCACTTTAACGGCGACGGCGGCCTGCGCCTGCAGGTGACGGATGCGCACCTGCGTGTCGTCCGCGGCGGTGGCGCGGCCGGAGAACGCGCGGCCAAAGAACGACTTGACGATCGACTCCGCCGGCTCCGGGACGAGCTTGTCGCACTCCGACAGAATCTCCACGAACTTGAGCGCGAATGATTTGAGCGCGTTGGGCGTGGTGACCACGATGGCCCTCAGCGTGCGCGCCTTGTCGAACTTCTTGAACATGCCGGGCGTGATCTCGCTGAAGCGGTCGAACGTGAAGGAGTACACGTGCTTGCGCACGATGGCGCTGAAGCGAGAACGCATCACGGAACGAGAAAACTCGAGCAGCGCGCGAGGAACCACCTGAATCACCAACGAACGGCTGTCGGCCAGCAGCAGCGCCAGCAGCGGTGCGACCACCGTCGTCTTGCCCATACCCATGATCATCTGTCTGACCGACGCCGCC
>Ga0068845_1014384_pt1 | contig 10047 bp, 10 predicted proteins | sample Hof3ISUMetaT_4_FD_68481 | JGI IMG/M metagenome (GOLD analysis project Ga0068845, IMG submission 68481) | Enriched soil aggregate microbial communities from Iowa State university to study microbial drivers of carbon cycling -... | ecosystem: Environmental > Terrestrial > Soil > Agricultural land... | reverse complement strand
CAGCAAAACAAGAAGTCCCCCTCCAAGCGCGGCATGCATCGTTCGCATGATTTTTTAAGCTCGCCTCCTCTGGCTGTCGAGCCGACGACCGGTGAAACGCACATGCGTCATCACATCAGCCCGAACGGTTTCTATCGTGGGCGCAAGGTTTTGAAGACCAAGAACGACGAATAATCTGAGTGCAGTTTCCTGCAAAATGCGGCGCTGAGGGATTTTATCCGGCGCCGTTTTTATATCTCGAAACATGCTGCCCTGTCATTTTGAGTCGCGCCGAATCTGGCCCATAATGCGGTCTGAAGCGTGGTTCAGAACCAACACATGACAACAAAAATTTCTATCGACTGCATGGGTGGCGATCATGGCCCATCGGTTACCGTTCCTGCGGCAATTTCCTTCGTCAATCGTGAGCCGGATTCCGAGCTGATTCTGGTCGGCCTGGAAAGCGCTATTCACCCCCAACTCAAAAAGCACAAGGCTTTCGATCATCCGCGCCTGTCTGTAGTTACGGCGTCCGAAGTTGTGGCGATGGATGATCCGCTGGAGATTGCACTGCGTCGCAAGAAAGATTCTTCGATGCGGGTGGCGATCAATCTAGTGAAGGAAAACAAGGCGCAGGCATGCGTCTCGGCCGGCAATACCGGGGCATTGATGGCGGTCTCGCGTTACGTGCTGAAAACCATTCCAGGCGTTGACCGCCCGGCTATCTGCGCCCTGATTCCTAACCAGAAAGGCCGCCCCACCTACATGCTCGATCTGGGCGCCAATGTCGATTGCGAACCTCAGCACTTGCATCAATTTGCCTTGATGGGCTCGATTCTGGTTGCCGCTGTGGAAGGTATCCCGAATCCGACCGTTGGTTTGCTGAATATTGGCGAGGAAGACATCAAGGGCAATGATGTCGTGAAGCAGACTGCCGCATTGTTGCGTGCCGATCACGAACAAGGGGCGCTGAATTTTTACGGTAACGTCGAAGGCAATGATATTTTCATGGGGACAACCGATCTGGTAGTCTGCGATGGTTTTGTCGGCAACGTGGTGCTGAAGGCATCGGAAGGTCTTGGCCGTTTCGTGAAAAGCGCGCTGACGACTGAATTCAAAAGCAATCCACTGAATATGCTCGGCGCACTGCTTGCGCGTGGCGCCATCAATTCATTCAGCCACCGCCTGAATCCGTCCCGTTACAATGGCGCTAGTCTGCTTGGCCTGCGTGGTCTGGTCTTCAAAAGCCATGGCGGCGCCGATGCCTACGCTTATGAGTGGGCCATCAAGCGTGCCTTCGATGCCGCCACGCATGGCGTCCTGGCGCGCGTGGCCACCACCATTGCCGAATTGATGCCACAAGGGCAAAGTACTGCTGCAGCGAAGGACACCACCATGACTGAATCGATTCAAGAGAAAAGCGCATGACTCTCTACAGCAAGATCATCGGCACCGGCAGTTATTTGCCGCCGCGGCGGGTGACCAACCATGACTTGGCGGCGCAACTCGCCGAAACAGGCGTGGAGACGTCGGATGAATGGATTTTTACGCGCAGCGGAATTTCAGCGCGTCATTACGCGGAACCCGACGTGCAGTCCAGCGACCTGGCGGTGTTTGCAGCGCGGCGAGCACTGGAAATGGCGGCGCTGGAGCCGAATCAAATCGACTTGATTATCCTGGCTACCTCCACTCCGGATTTTTTTGGCGGTTTTCCGAGCACGGCGTGCGTTGTCCAACGCAAGCTGGGAATCATCAACCACTGTGCGGCGGTTGACGTACAGGCGGTATGCAGCGGTTTCGTCTACGCGCTATCGATGGCCGATAGTTTCATCAAGACCGGAGCGCATAAGAATGTTCTGGTCATTGGCTCGGAAGTCTTTTCTAGGATACTCAATTTCGAGGATCGCGGCACCTGCGTGCTGTTTGGCGACGGCTCGGGCGCGGTCGTGATGAGCGCCTCCACCACGCCAGGGGTGCTGGCCACGAAACTGCATGCCGATGGTCGCTATAGCGATATCCTGTGCGTCCCTGGCAGCGTACGTGCCGGCGTGGTGGAGGGTAGTGCGTTCTTGCATATGGACGGCCCGGCGGTGTTCAAGCTGGCGGTATCCGTACTCGAAAAAGTTGCGATGGAAGCGCTGCATATGGCGCATATGGAAGCGGAGCAGCTGGACTGGCTGATCCCGCACCAGGCGAATATACGAATCATGCAAAGCACTACCAAAAAACTTGGTTTGCCATTGGAAAAAATGATCGTGACGGTTGATCAACACGGCAACACATCGGCTGCCTCGATTCCGCTGGCGCTGGATACTGCCGTACGGGATGGACGCATCAAGCCGGGCCACAACGTGATGATGGAAGGGGTCGGCGGAGGTTTCACTTGGGGCGCCACGATCGCGCAAATGTAAATTTTTTATTGGTAAGAGAATGGCAGAATTGGCTTTTGTTTTCCCCGGTCAGGGTTCGCAGGCGATCGGCATGCTGAACGGTTTTGCCGACAACGCCGTGGTGCAGGACACCGTGGCCGAGGCGTCCGCGCTTTTGGGTTTCGATCTTGGCAGACTGGTCGCCGAGGGTCCGAAGGAAGAGTTGGACCTTACCACCAATACCCAACCCATCATGCTGACTGCCGCCGTCGCCTGTTTTCGGGCTTGGCTCGCACAAGGTGGTAAAGCGCCGGTGATCGTTGCGGGCCATAGTTTGGGCGAATATTCGGCACTGGTCGCGGCGGGCGTCATTCCGTTCAAGGACGCGATTCCGCTGGTTCGTTTTCGAGCCCAGGTTATGCAAGAGGCGGTGCCAGTCGGACAGGGTGGCATGGCTGCGATTCTCGGGCTCTCGGATGAGGATGCGCGCGCAGTATGCTTGGAAGCCGCCCAGGGAGAGGTGGTGGAGGCAGTCAATTTCAATGCGCCGGCACAGGTTGTTATAGCCGGGCATCAAGCGGCGGTGGCGCGTGCCTGCGAAGTTGCCAAGGCCAAGGGCGCAAAACGGGCGTTGGTATTGCCTGTGTCGGCGCCATTTCACTCGTCGCTGCTGAAGCCGGCATCGGATCGCTTGCACGACTACATGGTGCCGCTGTCGTTTGCCGCGCCACTGATCCCGCTGATTAACAACGTCGATGTCGCCATCGAGCAGGATGCGAGCCGTATCAAGGATGCGCTGACGCGCCAGGCTGCCCACCCGGTACGCTGGGTAGAAACCATCCAGAAAATCGCTGCGCAAGGAGTGCAGCATATAGTCGAGTGTGGCCCGGGAAAAGTTTTGCTGGGGCTGACCAAGAGAATCAATGGGGATTTAATCAGCGACGCGATCTTCGATCAGGCGTCGCTCGACAAGGTACTGGAGCAATCGCAGTGAATATGACGACTTCAAATCTGGATGGCGAAGTTGCGCTGGTCACCGGTGCTTCGCGCGGCATTGGGCGCGCCGTGGCCCAGGAACTGGCGCGCCAGGGCGCCAAGGTAATTGGCAGCGCCACATCCGAGGCCGGCGCTGCCGCGATTTCTGAATACTTGCAGGTGATCAGGCCAGAGTGCGGCCATGGCATCGTGCTGAACGTGAATGATGCCGCTCAGTGCAGCGCCGTAGTCGAAGCCGTACAAAAGGAATACAACGCATTGACAATCCTGGTCAACAATGCGGGCATCACGCAGGACCAACTGGCCATGCGGATGAAAGATGAAGAGTGGGACGCTGTGATTGCGACCAATCTGAGCGCGGTAGCGCGCCTGTCGCGCGCGGTCTTGCGCGGCATGATGAAGGCCAAGCATGGGCGTATCATCAATATCACATCGGTGGTCGGATCGGCCGGCAATCCGGGCCAAATGAATTACGCCGCTGCGAAAGCCGGGGTGGCGGGAATGAGCCGAGCCTTGGCGCGTGAAATTGGCAGCCGTAACATCACCGTCAACTGCGTGGCGCCAGGGTTTATCGATACCGATATGACGAAGGTCTTGAGCGAAGGGCAAACCATCGCCATATTGCAGCAGATTCCCCTTGGCCGACTCGGCATGCCGGAAGAAATCGCGGCCGCGGTAACTTTCCTCGCCTCCAAGCAGGCTGCTTATATTACCGGCACAACACTGCACGTCAACGGCGGTATGTATATGGGCTAATTGAAATTAGGCGATTTTGAATCACATTTGGCCAACGTTAAAAGCAGAAGCTAAAAGTGAATTTTGATTGCGCAAACCTGATAAAATGCGCGCACTTTCTGTAACCCACAATCTGGAGGCATAACATGTCAGACATCGAACAACGCGTTAAGAAAATCGTCGCCGAGCAGCTTGGCGTCGCCGAAGCAGATATCAAGATCGAATCATCCTTCGTTGACGATCTTGGCGCCGATTCCCTGGATACCGTCGAACTCGTGATGGCACTCGAAGATGAGTTTGAAATGGAAATTCCTGACGAGCAAGCCGAAAAAATCACGACCGTGCAGCAGGCGATCGAATACGCGAAAGCGCATGTCAAGGCTTGATCAGCTCGATTGATTTTGGGAGAAACTGTTTGAGCCGTACACACGAACGCCGTGTCGTGATTACCGGGTTAGGTTGCGTTTCTCCGGTCGGCAATACCGTTGCCGAAGCGTGGAACGCGGTCGTCGCCGGCAAGTCGGGAATTGCGACCATCACAAAATTCGATGCCACGCCTTTTTCGACTCGCTTTGCAGGCGAAGTCAAAAATTTCAATATTGAAGAATACATTCCGGGCAAGGAAGCACGCCATATGGACGCCTTCATCCACTATGGAATGGCGGCCGGAATTCAGGCAATTCAAGACAGCGGCCTAGCGGTTACCGAAGACAATGCCGACCGTATTGGCGTTCTGATCGGCTCCGGAATTGGCGGCTTGCCGCTGATCGAAGCTACCCACGCCGAATTAAGCAGCCGTGGGCCACGCCGGATCAGTCCGTTTTTTGTGCCAGCGTCGATCATCAACATGATTTCGGGAAATTTGTCCATCATGTATGGACTGCGCGGCCCAAATCTGGCGATTGTGACAGCCTGCACAACTGGCCTGCACTGCATCGGGATGGCGGCACGCATGATTGAATACGGCGATGCCGATATCATGGTTGCCGGCGGTGCCGAATCCACTATTTCCCCTTTGGGGCTAGGCGGCTTTGCTTCCGCGCGGGCATTGTCCGCGCGCAATGATGATCCGGCGACTGCTTCGCGGCCGTGGGACCGGGACCGGGACGGTTTCGTCCTTGGTGAGGGGGCTGGAGTCATGGTTCTGGAAGAGTACGAATCTGCCAAGGCGCGCGGGGCGACGATTTATGCAGAGCTGCTTGGGTTTGGCATGAGTGCGGATGCCTACCACATGACTGCGCCGCTGGAAAGCGGAGATGGTGCCTGTCGTTCAATGCTTAACGCAATGAAAAATGCCGGAGTCAATCCCAAACAGGTCGATTACGTGAATGCCCACGGCACCTCCACGCCGCTGGGAGACATTGCTGAAACCGTTGCGATCAAGCGTGCCTTGAACGATCATGCGAAAAGCATTGTGGTAAATTCGACGAAATCCATGACCGGCCACTTGCTGGGCGGCGCTGGCGGCCTTGAATCTGTATTTACCGTGCTGGCGGTGCATAATCAACTGTCGCCGCCTACCATTAACATCTTCAATCAGGACCCGGCGTGCGATCTTGATTACTGTGCCAATACTGCACGCGAGATGCCAATTAACATTGCTGTAAAAAACTCTTTTGGTTTTGGTGGGACCAATGGCACTTTGGTTTTTGGCAAAGTGTAGCTGACAACACGAGTTCGCCGGCCCTCGGCGTTTCGCCTGGACATATTAGCCGATGTCGATCGCGATTTACGCTGTAATAAAACCGTCGCCGACGTTGCATGTGCTGACCTGCGGCATGTGCTTGGGGGTATTGAGCATCGCAGCGGCGGTTGCCTTGGGCCTAGTTGGCCAGTTACTACCACCTGCTTCGCGAATTCTGATCAGTGTTTGCTGTATTTTTATTGCCTTTTCTGCTTTTTATCAGCGCCTCTGCAGCAGATCAGAGTTTCATATCCATATATCCGGGTCAGGGCAGATCCGGCTGGCCGAGTGCAAACCCGCAGGCCCCGGCAGCACCAATAAGAGCTCTTCTCTTGCAAAAATGGGCATGGAGGCCAGATTGATGCCTGCAACCACCATTTGGCCGTGGCTATTGCTGTTGCGCCTGCAGTTGGATGATCGAAGTGTGGTTGTTGTGCCAATTTTTCCGGACTGTGTACCGGCTAATACCTTTCGCACACTGTCCGTTGCGTGCCGATGGCTGGCAGCACGTGATCATTCCATGAAATATTAGCCAGAAATGCAAATTTCTTCCTTTCCCGCGAACTTATTGTGTTTCATTCAGTCAATGTTTCGAGTCGCGCGAACGTTGCAATAAAACAAGGAATAGCGATTGGCGACAGAACGCGATATTGATCAACTGCTTGTCGAGCGCGTTCAGCGTGGTGATAAAAAAGCGTTCGAGCTGTTGGTGATCAAGTACCAAAGGAAATTGATGCGGCTAGTGTCGCGGTTGATTCGCGACCAGGCGGAGGCGGAAGATGTCGTACAGGAATCTTTTATCAAGGCCTATCGGGCGCTGCCACAGTTTCGTGGTGATTCCGCGTTTTATACCTGGCTGTACAGGATCGGCATCAATACCGCAAAAAATTACCTGGTAACCCAGGCGCGCAGAGCCCCGACTTCGACTGAAGCGGATGCTGAGGAAGCAGAAACTTTTGATGACGGCGAGCACCTAAGAGATATCAATACGCCAGAGTCAATGTTAGCGACCAAGCAGATTGCTCAAACTGTCAATCTCGCGATGGATGCGCTTCCTGACGAATTGCGTATGGCGATTACCTTGCGTGAAATCGAGGGTTTGAGCTATGACGAAATCGCCGAAGCAATGAGGTGTCCGATCGGAACGGTACGAAGTCGCATTTTCCGGGCACGGGAAGCTATCGCGGAGAAGTTGAGGCCGTTGCTGGATACGGCGCTCGACAAGCGTTGGTAACAGGACGCACGGGTTTGAAAACAGGGGCTGGGTTGCTTACGAGGTTAAGGTATGAATACGAATTTGACTCGGGAAGAAATTTCCGCGCTGGTTGACGGCGAGCTTGACGAATCGCGGATCGAAGCGGTGCTGGCGCTTCTGCACAAGGATGAAGGGCGGAATGCGTGGGAAGCTTACCATCAGACAGGCGATGCGTTGCGGTCGGACGAGATCGCATTGACCATGAGTTGCGATTTTTCCAAGCGCCTGTTTGAACGCCTCGACGCCGAGCCGGCAATTATTGCTCCGGTCCCAGCACGCGTAGCCGCCAGCGCACAGCCGCCACAAAGTGCAGCTACAGTACCTGCTTCACGTTCACGATGGGGAGTGAGGCGACTCGCCTTGCCGGGCATGGTTGCGGCCGCCGCCGTTGCCACTGTGGCATTCATAACGACGCCCCACTTGATGGTTGCAGATAGCACTCCGGACGTCCAGCAAGTGGTGCCAGTGGTGCCGGCGACCTCGCAGGCCTTGACTAATGCGGCGTTGAGTTCTGCTGCGCCCACCACGCCAGCCATGGCTGTCCATACACCGATCGACGAAGAAGTTATGTTGCGTGATCCACGCATCGATGATTATCTGTTTGCCCATCAGCGTTTTTCTTCTTCCGTGTACAGCACCGCGCAATTTGCTCGTTCCGCTACATTCGCGTCCGGTTCAGGTAACTAATCGATATGGGGCGAACAGTGGTATTTCTGAGATACGCCTTTACGCTGTATCTCTTGTTTGGCCTTGCCGCTTATGCACAGGGCAATAGCCTGCCGACAGACAAGGCGGCGGCCACGCAGGAAGCGCAACTGCTGCTGAAGAAAATCCAGGCAGCGGCGCAGCGTCTGAATTACACCGGCACCTTCATTTACCAGCAGGGCAATCTGATGCGCACTTCGCGCATTACCCATTTGCTCGAGGGGCGGAACGAAATCGAGAAGCTGGAAGTGCTGGATGGCAAGCCACGCGAATACATTCGCACCAACGAGGAAATTATCTGCTACGTGCCGGAAACCAAGACGTTACTGATGGAAAAACGCGTTACCAAGGACGTTTTCCCGGCAATGAATGTGGTCAATACGGCGGATCTGGCGCTGCATTACGACATTCGCAAGGGCGAAACTGGTCGCGTAGCAGGCCATGACTGTCAGGCGGTGGTGTTGCAGCCGAAAGACGGGCTGCGCTATGGTTACAAGCTATGGGCAGAAGAGTCCACTGGATTGCTGCTGCGTGCGCAGACCTTGAATGACAAGGACGAGGTGATCGAACAAATTGCGTTTACTCAACTCGGCATCGGTAATATCGATCGTCGCCAAGTACGGCCGAGCTACTCCAATACCACCGGGTGGAGGGTTGAGAACGCAGTGATGGGAGCAGTTGATCTATCCGCTTGGGTGATTAAATCAGTGCCGCCGGGATTTGTCAGAATTCGCGAATTGCGACGCATGATTTCCGACACGCCGGCGCAGGACGGCTCCGGCATTGCGGTACGGCAGAACGCTCAGCTCAGCCAGCGCGAAGTGTCACAGATCGTTTTTTCGGATGGCTTGGCTGCGATTTCGATTTTTATTGAGCCTGGCAGCCAGAGCCGGACTGAAGGTTCGCTGCAGCAAGGGGCAACCAGCATCGTTGGCAAACGGCTAGGTGATCACTGGCTGACGATTGTGGGTGAAGTGCCACCGGCTGCACTGCGGCAAATTGCCAACTCCATCGAATTCAAGATTAAATAACAATTAGATTAGCAATCAAATGAAAACAATACACTCGTTACGAAATACTCTGTTTGCCGTTTTGTTTGGTGCCGGCAGCATGATCTTTGCGCCGGCCCTGATTGGTGCCGCTCCATCCGCACTTGCAGCAGCAGTGCCGGGATTGCCGGACTTCTCCGATATGGTCGAGAAGGTGGGTCCGGCTGTGGTGAATATCCGGACTACGGAAAAAATCAAGCCGGATCAGGGCATGCCGGGTGGCGATGACGAGGAAATGCAAGAGTTTTTCCGCCGTTTCTTTGGCATTCCCATGCCACGCCAGCAGACGCCGACGCCGCGCGGCCGGACGCCAGCGCCGCAGCAGCAGGAAGAGCAGCTGGTGCCGCGCGGTGTCGGGTCTGGTTTCATCATTTCGGCTGATGGTTATGTGATGACCAATGCGCATGTGGTCGAAGGGGCGAGTGAAGTCTACGTGACACTGACCGACAAGCGCGAATTCAAAGCCAAGATCATTGGCGTTGACAAGCGCACCGACGTGGCGTTGGTCAAGATAGAAGGAGCTAACCTGCCGCGAGTGACAATCGGCGATTCGGACAAGGTGCGGGCTGGTGAATGGGTGATTGCGATCGGCTCTCCGTTCGGCCTGGCGAATACCGTCACGGCCGGTATTATTTCAGCCAAGGCGCGTGATACCGGCGACTATCTGCCGCTGATCCAAACCGACGTCGCGGTCAACCCTGGCAATTCCGGCGGCCCTCTGATCAATATGCGCGGCGAAGTGATTGGTATTAATTCCCAAATCTACAGTCGTTCCGGCGGTTACATGGGGATTTCCTTTGCGGTACCAATCGATGAAGCGATGCGTGTGGCGGATCAACTGAAGGTCAGCGGGCGTGTCACGCGCGGACGCATCGGCGTTCAGATCGGCGAAGTGACCAAGGATGTGGCCGAATCGCTGGGCCTCGCCAAGGCGCAGGGTGCGCTGGTGCAGCGGGTGGAACCAGGCGGGCCGGCCGAGAAGGCAGGGCTGGAAGCAGGTGACATCATCCTGAAATTCGATGGTGTCGCGATCGAGAAATCCAGTGACCTGCCACGTCTGGTTGGCAGCACCAAGCCGGGTGCGCGCTCTACCGTAACCGTCTGGCGCAAAGGCGCCAACAAGGATATCCAGGTGACTGTGGCTGAACTGGAGCCGGAAAAAACCGCCAAGAACGAACCGAAGAAATCAAAGCCGGAGCAAGCAGCCAACACCTTGGGTTTGGTCGTCAGTGACTTGACCGATGCGCAGAAAAATGAAGCCAAGGTGGATGCGGG
>Ga0068845_1011916_pt1 | contig 10178 bp, 20 predicted proteins | sample Hof3ISUMetaT_4_FD_68481 | JGI IMG/M metagenome (GOLD analysis project Ga0068845, IMG submission 68481) | Enriched soil aggregate microbial communities from Iowa State university to study microbial drivers of carbon cycling -... | ecosystem: Environmental > Terrestrial > Soil > Agricultural land... | reverse complement strand
AGACTATTTACGATAGGTGATACGCCCTCTTGATAGATCATAAGGCGATAACTGAATGACCACTTTGTCTCCAGTAAGAATGCGAATAAAGTGCATTCTAAGTTTGCCAGATACATGAGCAAGAATCTGATGACCGTTCTCAAGCTCTACCTTAAACATAGCGTTTGGTAGCGGCTCAATCACTGTACCTTCAACTTCAATAACATCTTCTTTAGCCATTTTAGTTCTCCTTTCCATGTGCATACTTCTGCACAGCATAACGCAACTTAGCATTCGTTACTTTGCCTGTTTCCTGCAAGCTGATTGCGACCTCTTGACTAATAATAGGCAGCAGCTCGAGATGCAGAACGTTCTTTTTCTTTGGCGCGTCGAATTTGCGTTTTTTTCCGTCAGCAATGAGTACGAAGCGCTCATCAAGCACATCGACGATTACTGCATAACGCTCCTCGTCCTTACCTTTAAGAATTTTGATTAATTGTCCGATTTGAGCTTTCATCATGATTGTTTCCTCAACTTTGAGATGGCAGCTTCGTCAATATCTCAAAACCGTCCTCCGTAACGGCAACTGTATGCTCAAAATGAGCGCACCATGTACCGTCCCGAGTAACTACCGTCCAGTTATCTTCAAGTGTCCGAACATATCGTTCACCTATGTTAACCATAGGCTCGATTGCTAGCACCATTCCAGGCTTCAGCCGCGGTCCTCTGTCTTTTACTCCATAGTTCGGAATATTTGGCTCTTCATGAAGATCGGCTCCGATTCCATGACCAACATATTCACGAACGACAGAAAATCCTGCTGCTTCAATTACCTCTTGTATGGCGTGCGATATCGTATACAGTCTGACATCAGGCTTCACTAGCGAGATTCCAGCATACAGTGATTGTTCTCCAACCGTTAAGAGGCGCTTAACCTCTTCCGATACAGCACCAACCGGATAGGTCCATGCTGAATCACCGTGGTAACCACCGTATTGCGCGCCGATATCGAGACTAATAATATCGCCCTCGTTCAGCTTGCGTGAACCTGGAAACCCATGCACAAGCTCGTCATTAACAGAAGCACAGACGCTGGATGGGAAACCATTATAACCTTTAAAAGATGGAATTGCACCTTGACTGCGAATGTACTTTTCAGCTATCGCGTCGAGCTCACCCGTCGTAATTCCAGGTTCAATTGCTTGAACCATCAATTGATGTGTCTTGGCAACAATTCGCCCTGCTTCTCTCATTAATTGCAGTTCCGATTCGGATTTGCAAATGATCATTACAAGGAACCTCTCAAAGTTGAAATGATCTCAGCAGTCACAACATTGATATCTTGTTCACCGTTCACTTCACGCAGCAACCCTTGTTTACTGTAGTAGTCTAATAGAGGCGCAGTTTTAGATGTATACTCATCTAGACGTGTACCAACCTTCTCTTCTGAATCATCAGAGCGTTGATACAGCTCACCGCCATCCTTATCGCATACTCCTTCAGCTTTAGGAGGGTTGAACATAATATGATACGTTGCACCACATGATTTACAGATGCGACGACCTGTTAGACGAGCTAACAGAAGGTTGCGATCTACATCAAGGTTAACAACATGATCAATGCTGCGGCCAAGCTCTTGCAGCATGCTGTCAAGCGCTTCAGCTTGTTGAATCGTACGAGGGAAGCCATCAAGCAAAAAACCTTTTTCGCAATCTGCTTGTGCTAGTCTTTCCTTTACGATTCCGTTGGTGATCTCATCAGGAACGAGTAGACCTTGATCGATATACTCCTTCGCTTTAAGACCGATTGGTGTGCCTTGCTTCATCGCTAGACGGAATGCATCACCAGTAGAAATATGCGGAATGTTAAATTCCTCAACAATTCTCTCCGCTTGCGTTCCTTTACCTGCTCCCGGAGGACCCATAAAAAGAATGTTCATTAGTGACTTCCTCACTTTAAGCACAATAGGCCCGTTAGGGCACCGCAATGCATCTTAGCCTCAACGGCAGCCCCTGATCGAACCTGTTGTTATTTATTGATAAACCCTTTGTAATGGCGTTTGATCAATTGGCCTTCGATCTGTTTCATCGTATCAAGTGCAACACCGACAACGATAATTAGTGAAGTACCACCTAGCTGTATGGAGCGGTCTAATCCTGCAAGTGATCCGAAAAGCACTGGGAAGATTGAGATTACCGCTAAGAATATTGCACCCGTCAATGTCAATCGAGTCAATACTTTAGTCAAATAAGAAGAAGTTGGTTTACCAGGACGAATACCTGGGATGTAGCCACCATTCTTTTTCATTTGATCTGCCATTTGAACAGGATTGATTTGAACAAAAGTATAGAAGAATGTAAAACCGATGATTAACAGAACATACAACACCATGCCTAGCGGCTTGTCATAGCTCAAGTTGTTAATAATCCATATCGCCCAAGATTTATCTGCCCAGAAGTTCGCAATCGTAATTGGGAACATAAGCAGCGAGATTGCAAAGATAACTGGAATAACACCAGCACCGTTTACTTTCATCGGAATGTGCGTGGATTGACCACCGTACATTTTGCGTCCTACTACACGTTTCGCGTATTGAACAGGGATCTTACGAATACCTTGCTGAATGAAAATAACACCAACGATCATGACGACAACGACAAGAACGATTAGAATTACTTTCACGATGTTCAAGAACAAGTTCTCTGCACCAGCAAGCTGTGTTTGATAAAGCGTACGAGCATGACCAGGTAAACCAGCCACAATCGCAGCGAAGATTAGGATTGAGATACCATTACCAATACCTTTTTCTGTGATTTGCTCACCAAGCCACATCAAGAATGCAGTACCTGCAGTCAAGATGATTGCAATGACAAGATAATCTACAAAATTAGCATTGTGGATAATCTCTACTCCATAGATTCGATTGAAACCAATCGCTGTAGCTAAACCTTGTACTAGACCTAGTATTACAGTACCGTAACGAGTGATTTGAGCAAGCTTGCGCTTCCCGTCCTCACCTTGCTTCGCCCACTCTGCAAAACGAGGAATAACGTCCATACTTAACAACTGCACGATAATCGATGCAGTGATGTATGGCGTAATCCCGATTGCAAAGATAGAGAAGTTAAACAATGCTCCACCTGAGAACGTGTTAAGCAAGCCGAATAGGTCTGAACCATTAGATCCAGCTTGTTTTAACAACTCGGTATCTACTCCTGGTACCGGAATAAAGGCACCAATACGATAAATCAATAATACGAAAAGCGTAAACAGAATTCGCGTACGAAGTTCTGTGACTTTCCAAATATTGGACACGGTCGTAAACAATTAGATCACCTCGGTTTTACCGCCGGCAGCCTGGATTTTCTCTACCGCAGATTGAGAGAACTTATTAGCTTTCACAGTAAGTCCTACATTCAACTCACCATTACCCAAGATTTTGATTCCTGCTAGCGCATTTTTAACAATGCCTTTTTCAAGAAGAACTTCTGGAGTGATTTCCGTACCTGCAGCAAAGCTGTTCAAATCTTGAATGTTTACAATCGCATACTCTTTACGGAACGGGTTGTTAAAACCACGTTTAGGTAAGCGACGATAAAGTGGGTTTTGACCACCCTCGAAACCAGGACGAACACCGCCACCGGAACGAGCATTTTGACCTTTATGACCTTTACCTGCTGTTTTACCATTTCCTGAACCAATACCGCGACCTTTGCGCTTTGGCTCGAATTTGGAACCAGCAGCTGGTGCTAATTCATGCAATTTCATCGTTCGTGCACCTCCTTATTGTTTTCGTATCATAATCATCCCACGCTGTTGATTAAACTTCTTCAACTTTAACCAAGTGGCTAACATGATGAACCATGCCGCGAATAGCTGGGCTGTCGTTAAGAACGACCGATTGACGAATTTTGCTAAGGCCGAGCGACTGAACAGTTGCACGTTGTTTCTCGTTGCGGCCAATCAAACTGCGAACGAGGGTGATTTGCAATTTTGCCATCGATTTTCCCTCCTTAACCTAATAGCTCTTCAACAGTTTTACCACGAAGCTTAGCAACATCTTCAGCACGTTTTAGACGAGAAAGACCTTCTAGCGTCGCGTTTACCATATTTAGAGAATTGGAAGAACCAAGTGATTTCGTTAAAATATCGCCAATACCAGCAAGCTCAAGTACTGCACGTACTGGGCCACCAGCAATAACTCCTGTACCTTCCATCGCTGGCTTCAAAAGAACTTTACCAGCTCCGAAACGACCTTCAATTAGGTGAGGAATCGTTGTTCCTACAAGTGGTACATGGATCAGGTTTTTCTTAGCATCTTCGATACCTTTGCGAATCGCATCCGGTACTTCGCCTGCTTTACCGATCCCTGCGCCAACGTAGCCTTTTCCGTCACCGACAACTACAAGTGCGCTAAAGCTGAAACGGCGTCCGCCTTTAACAACTTTTGCAACACGGTTAATATGAACTACTTTTTCAGTAAGTTCTAACGTATTAGGATCTACACGCAAGTCGTTTACCTCCTTATTGATTGATTAGAATTTCAAGCCAGCTTCGCGAGCTGCATCAGCTAGTGCTTGAATTCTTCCGTGATACAAGTATCCACCACGGTCAAATACTACTTCTTCAACACCTTTTTCTACCGCACGTTTAGCAATCAAATCGCCAACCTTAGCAGCAGACTCAACGTTACCGCCATTGCCAATAGCTGACGCAAGCTCTTTATCTTTAGTAGAAGCAGACACGATTGTCACACCAGCTACATCATCGATTAGTTGAGCATAGATATGCTTAGAAGAACGGAACACAGACAAACGTGGACGAGCAGCTGTGCCGTTGATTTTTTTACGAACGCGGAAGCGTCTTTTCAGACGTGCTTTGTTCTTATCACCTTTAGTAATCATGCAGGTACACTCCTTTCCTTTGCCTTAAGACGCAAGATTAAGCGAGTAGCTTATTTCTTCTTACCGGCTTTACCTTCTTTACGGATGATGCGCTCACCTTCGTACTTGATACCTTTACCTTTATATGGCTCAGGTAGACGTACTTGGCGAATTTCAGCAGCGATCTGACCAACGCGCTCTTTATCAATACCGTGAACAGTAAGTTTAGTTGTACCAACAACCTCGAATTCAATTCCGCTTTCTGGAGTGAATTCAACCGGGTGAGAGTAACCAACGTTCAATGTAATTTTTTCGCCTGATTTGTTTACACGGTAACCTACACCTACAAGCTCAAGATTTTTCTTATAGCCTTCAGTAACACCTGTAACCATGTTCGCAACAACAGTACGAGTCGTTCCATGTAGAGAACGATGAGTTTTATTATCAGAAGGACGCTCAACAGAAATTTCATTTTCAGAAACGTTCACGATCATATCGCTATGAAGCGTGCGTGTTAGCGTACCTTTAGGTCCTTTAACTGTAATAACCGAGTTATCCAAAGTAACAGCAACGCCTGCTGGAACTGGAATCACTTTACGACCGATACGGGACATCGTTACACCTCCTGTCTTCGTTACTTGTATCTTACCATACGTAGCAGACAACTTCGCCGCCAGCTTTTGCTGCACGAGCTTCTTTGTCTGTCATTACACCTTTGGACGTGGAGATAATTGCAATTCCAAGTCCACCAAGTACGCGTGGAATTTCATTAGATTTTGTGTAAACGCGTAGTCCTGGTTTAGAAATACGTTTCAAACCAGTGATAACACGCTCTTGGTTAGCTCCGTATTTTAAGAAAATACGAATCATACCTTGTTTGTTATCCTCGATGTACTCTGCATCACGGATAAATCCTTCACGCTTCAAGATTTCAGCGATTTCTTTTTTCACTTTTGAAGCGGGCATTTCTACAGTTTCGTGACGAACTACATTCGCATTGCGAATGCGTGTCAACATATCTGCAATCGGATCAGACATAACCATTAGTGTGAACCTCCTTCCCGAACTAGGCTGATTACCAGCTTGCTTTTTTAACGCCAGGAATCTGGCCCTTGTATGCTAACTCGCGGAAACAAATCCGGCAAATTTTGAACTTTTGCAAAACAGAATGCGGACGACCACAACGCTCACAGCGTGTATAAGCACGAACTTTGAACTTAGGTGCGCGTTGTTGTTTCACTTTCATCGAAGTTTTTGCCACTCGGTATTACACCTCCTAGTAGTGGATTACTTCGCAAACGGCATACCCATTTGAGATAGCAATTCACGAGATTCTTCGTCTGTTTTTGCCGTCGTGACGATGACGATATCCATACCACGTGTTTTGTCAACTTTATCGTACTCAATCTCTGGGAAGATAAGTTGCTCTTTCAAACCAAGTGTGTAGTTACCGCGGCCATCAAATGCTTTAGTAGAAACACCTTGGAAGTCACGTACGCGAGGTAGTGAGATATTGAACAATTTGTCTAGGAAATGATACATACGCTCACCGCGTAGTGTAACTTTAACCCCGATCGGCATGTTTTCACGCAATTTAAATCCAGCGATAGATTTTTTAGCGCGTGTTACAACTGGCTTTTGACCAGAAATAATTTGTAGTTCTTCAAGTGCAACGTCAAGTACTTTTGAATTCGATACAGCTTCACCCATACCGATGTTGATAACAACTTTTTCAATTTTAGGTACTTGCATCACTGAAGTATAGTTAAACTTCTGCATTAGAGCAGGAGTAATTTCATTAAGAAAGCGACTTTTCAGTCTAGCTGTCATAGATCATAGACCTCCTTTCCTACTTTTGCGATTAGTCAATCTGTGCGCCGGAACGCTTAGCGATCCGCACTTTTTTGCCGTTATCAAGCACTTTGTATCCAATACGAGTTACTTTTCCGCTCTTTGGATCAACATGCATGACGTTCGATGCGTGAATTGGAGCTTCCTGCTCGATAATTCCACCTTGCGGGTTCGCTTGAGATGGGCGAGCGTGCTTCTTCACGATGTTTACACCTTCAACAAGTACACGGTTTTCACGTGGGTAAGCTGCGATTACGCGACCTTTCTTACCTTTGTCTTTACCAGAAATTACGATAACTGTATCGTCTTTCTTGACGTGTAGCTTGTTGTTATGAGATTCCAACAACTTTTTCACTTTTGGCATTTATTACACCTCCTGCTCGCTTCTGCTTTCAGGGTTATATTGTTTGGAGCTTAGATTACTTCCGGAGCCAAGGATACGATCTTCATGAAGTCTTTATCACGAAGTTCACGAGCAACTGGTCCGAAAATACGAGTTCCACGTGGGCTCTTATCATCTTTAACTACAACTGCTGCATTTTCATCAAAAGAGATGTATGAACCATCTTTACGGCGTACAGAACGTTTCGTACGAACGATAACAGCTCTTACTACATCACCTTTCTTGACAACTCCCCCTGGTGTTGCTTGTTTAACAGAACATACAATGACATCACCAATTGCAGCTGTACGGCGGTTAGTACCACCTAGTACACGGATACACATCAATTCTCTTGCACCAGAGTTGTCGGCAACTTTAAGTCGACTAAATGCTTGAATCATTTTAACGTCCTCCTTTCACCAAAACATGTAAAGCACAACGTTCATTAAAGAATGACAGCTTCTTCAATAACTTCGACCAGTCTGAAGCGCTTGTCTTTAGATAGTGGACGAGTCTCCATGATTTTTACAACATCGCCGATTTTAGCAGTATTGTTCTCATCATGTGCTTTGTATTTCTTCGTATATTTAATACGTTTATGATACAAATCGTGTTTTTTGTAAGTTTCAACAGCAACAACGATTGTTTTGTCCATTTTGTCACTTACCACTTTGCCGATTTCTACTTTACGGGCATTGCGTTCGCTCATGTTTGGCCTCCTTCCTGACCGTGATCAGATTTCATCACTATCAACAATGATTAGCTGGTTATTCCAAGTTCTCTTTCACGTAGAACGGTTTTAGCGCGAGCAATTTCTTTACGCACGTCACGAATACGAGTTGGATTGTCCAGTTGACCTGTTGCCAATTGGAAACGAAGGTTGAACAGCTCTTCTTTGAAACCAGCGATTTGTTGTTCGATTTCAGCAGAGGTTAAGTTGCGAAATTCACTAGCCTTCATTTGCTTCACCACCCACTTCTTCTCGTTTCACAAACTTACATTTAACAGGCAACTTGTGAGCAGCAAGACGCATAGCTTCGCGAGCTACTTCTTCGGATACGCCAGCAAGCTCAAACATGATTTTGCCTGGCTTAACGACAGCTACCCATTTCTCTACGTTACCTTTACCACTACCCATACGCACTTCAAGAGGCTTTTGAGTGATTGGTTTATCTGGGAAAATTTTGATCCATACTTTACCGCCACGTTTGATGTAACGTGTCATCGCGATACGAGCCGCTTCGATCTGACGGTTAGTAACCCATGATGGTTCTAGTGCTTGCAAGCCGTACTCGCCGAATGCTACAGTAGTACCGCCTTTTGCACGACCCTTCATGTGACCACGTTGTTGTTTACGATGTTTTACACGCTTAGGTACCAACATGATTAGTTGCCTCCTTCCTGTGGAGCTTTCTTCTTAGTTGGAAGGACTTCACCACGATAGATCCATACTTTTACACCAAGACGACCATAAGTCGTATGTGCTTCAGCTGTACCATAGTCGATATCAGCACGAAGTGTATGAAGCGGAACAGTACCTTCACTATATCCTTCAGTACGAGCAATCTCAGCGCCGCCAAGACGACCAGAAACTGAAGTTTTGATTCCTTTTGCACCCGCACGCATAGAGCGTTGGATAGCTTGTTTTAGAGCACGACGGAAAGATACACGACGCTCTAATTGTTGAGCAATGCTTTCTGCTACTAGAATAGCATCAAGATCTGCTTGTTTAATCTCAGCAATATTGATATGAACTTTCTTTTTGTCAGCGATTTTACCTAGTTGAACACGAAGATTTTCAACTTCAGCTCCACCTTTACCGATAACCATACCTGGCTTAGCAGTATGGATCGTAACGTTAACGCGGTTAGCCGCACGCTCGATTTCGATATGGGAAACTGCTGCATCTTTCAGCTTGTTCTTAAGGTATTCACGAATTTTTACGTCTTCAAGTAGAAGATCGCCGAAGTCTTTTTCAGCGTACCATTTGGATTCCCAATCACGGATAATCCCGACACGTAGACCGATTGGATTTACCTTTTGACCCACTCGTTATCCCTCCTTATTTTTCTGATACGACCAAAGTGATGTGGCTGGTTCTCTTATTAATTCTGCTTGCACGACCCATTGCACGTGGGCGGAAACGTTTCATAGTTGGTCCTTGGTTCGCATATACTTGCGATACAACCAAATTGTTAACGTCAAGCCCATTGTTATGCTCAGCGTTAGCAATTGCAGAGTTCAACAACTTCTCCAAAATTGGGGAAGCAGCTTTTGGCGTGTGACGCAGAATCGCGATTGCTTCGCCAACTTGTTTACCACGAATCAGGTCCGCTACCAGTTGAGCTTTACGAGGAGCAATACGTACGAAACGTGCGTGTGCTTTAGCTTCTGCCATGTTGGAACCTCCTCTCATTCATTAGAAAGTGAATAGGCAATTAACGTCTGCCTGTTTTTTTGTCATCAGCAGCATGACCTTTGTACGTACGTGTTGGCGCAAATTCACCAAGCTTGTGACCAACCATATCTTCTGTCACATATACTGGAACATGTTTACGACCATCATACACTGCAAAAGTGTGACCGATGAATTGCGGGAAAATTGTAGAGCGACGAGACCATGTTTTAACAACAGTCTTTTTGTTCGCCTCATTCAATTCCTCAACTTTTTTCAAAAGGTAACCATCAATAAACGGACCTTTTTTCAAACTGCGACCCATGTGAGATCCTCCCTTCACGTAAGAGCTTTGCATAATTTAGATTATGCGACCTGTATCAAGCAACGATTACTTCGTACGTCCACGAACAATATATTGGCTTGATGCTTTTTTCTTCTTGCGTGTTTTGTATCCAAGTGTCGGTTTGCCCCAAGGAGACACTGGAGATTTACGGCCGATCGGAGCTTTACCTTCACCACCACCGTGAGGGTGATCGTTAGGGTTCATTACTACCCCGCGAACTTCTGGACGCTTACCTAACCAGCGAGAACGACCAGCTTTACCAATTTTGATAAGCTCGTGGTCACCATTACCTACTGCACCGATTGTTGCACGGCAAGTGTTAAGGATATGGCGTACTTCACC
>Ga0068845_1007777_pt1 | contig 10287 bp, 10 predicted proteins | sample Hof3ISUMetaT_4_FD_68481 | JGI IMG/M metagenome (GOLD analysis project Ga0068845, IMG submission 68481) | Enriched soil aggregate microbial communities from Iowa State university to study microbial drivers of carbon cycling -... | ecosystem: Environmental > Terrestrial > Soil > Agricultural land... | reverse complement strand
TTCGCGTGTTTGGTAATAAAGGACCCACAATAAAAGCTGATGAAGACTCCAAAACGCATTGAACCCCTGATCGAGGACGGTCTGGTCGACGAGGTGCTGCGCCCACTCATGAGTGGTAAAGAAGCAGCTGTTTATGTGGTGCGCTGCGGCAACCAGTTACGTTGCGCGAAGGTTTACAAGGAGGCGAATAAACGCAGTTTTCGTCAGGCGGCCGAGTATCAGGAAGGCCGCAAGGTGCGCAACAGCCGACAGGCCCGGGCGATGGCCAAGGGCTCCAAGTTTGGTCGCAAGGAAACCGAAGACGCTTGGCAGAATGCCGAAGTGGCAGCGCTGTTTCGCCTGGCCAGTGCCGGTGTGCGAGTGCCCAAGCCGTACGACTTCCTCGAAGGCGTGCTGCTGATGGAGCTGGTCGCCGACGAGTACGGTGATGCCGCGCCGCGTCTGAACGACGTGGTGCTGGAACCGGATCAGGCGCGCGAGTACCACGCCTTTCTGATTTCGCAGATCGTGCTGATGCTGTGTACCGGTCTGGTGCACGGTGACCTGTCCGAGTTCAACGTGCTACTGACCCCGACCGGCCCGGTGATCATCGACTTGCCGCAAGCGGTGGATGCGGCGGGTAACAACCACGCGTTCAGCATGCTGGAGCGGGACGTCGGTAACATGGCGTCCTATTTCGGACGGTTTGCGCCAGAGTTGAAAAAGACCCGGTACGCCAAGGAAATGTGGGCCTTGTACGAGGCGGGTACCTTGCACCCGGCCAGCGTCCTGACCGGCGAATTCGACGAACCGGAAGAACTGGCCGACGTGGGCGGCATCATGCGCGAGATCGAAGCCGCACGCCTGGACGAAGAGCGCAAGCAGGCGGCGCGTGCCGCAGACGACACGCCACCGGGCAAAACCGAAGAGCCGCCGCCGCCCTGGATGCAGTGATCGGTTTTTTGTAGGTGCACACGATCGTTCCCACGCAGAGCGTGGGAACGATCGTGAACCTGTGGGAGCGGGCTTGCCCGCGAAAGCGTCAGCACACTCAACACTAATGTGTCAGGCACGCACCGGTTCTGCACAACACCCCGACTCCAGGCTCTTGAGAATCGGACAATCCGGCCGATGATCTCCCTGACAATGCTCGACCAGATCCTGCAACGTATCGCGCAGCTGCCCCAACTCGCGGATTTTCCGGTTCAACTCGTCGATATGCTGGCGGGCCAGGGCCTTCACATCGGCACTGGCACGCTGGCGATCCTGCCAGAGGGTCAGCAGCTTTCCGACCTCTTCCAGGGAAAACCCCAGGTCCCGTGAGCGCTTGATGAACGCCAGCGTGTGCAGGTCGTCATCACCGTACATCCGGTAGCCGCTGTCGGTGCGATGCGCCGCCTTGAGCAAGCCAATGGACTCGTAGTAACGGATCATCTTAGCGCTCAGGCCGCTATGGCGGGCCGCTTGGCCGATGTTCATCGATTGTCCTCCAGGTCCTCGGGTTTCCAGGTTTTCAACAGTAGCGCATTGCTCACCACGCTCACACTCGACAACGCCATCGCCGCACCGGCGAGCACCGGGTTGAGGAAACCGAAGGCCGCCAGCGGAATGCCGATCAGGTTATAGACAAAGGCCCAGAACAGATTCTGGCGGATCTTCGCGTAGGTCTTGCGGCTGATCTCCAGCGCCGCGGGCACCAATCGCGGATCGCCGCGCATCAGGGTGATCCCCGCGGCATGCATGGCCACGTCGGTACCGCCGCCCATGGCAATGCCGATATCCGCCGCAGCCAGTGCCGGCGCATCGTTGATGCCGTCGCCGACCATCGCCACCACACCGGTTTTCTTGAGCATGGCGACTTCGGCGGCTTTGTCTGCCGGCAACACTTCGGCATGTACGTTCTTGATGCCCAGTGCATCGGCGACCACCTTGGCGCTGCCTCGGTTGTCGCCGGTCAGCAAGTGGCTGCTGATATGGCGAGCGCTGAGTTGTTGCACGGCTTGCAGCGCGCCAGGCTTGAGCGTGTCACCGAAAGCGAACAATCCCAGTACTCGCGGTGCAGGGCTTTGCTCGATCAGCCAGGACAGGGTCCGGCCTTCGGCTTCCCAGGCAGTTGCCGAATCGGCCAATTCACCTGCGCGCAATCCGCTTTCTTCCAATAGACGTCGATTACCCAGCGCCAGCCTGCGGCCCTCAAGACTGCCGGCAATGCCGCGCCCTGTCAGGGACTGACTGTCGCTGACTTCGGCCACGATCAGACCGCGTTGTGCGCACTCATCCAGCACAGCCTTGGCCAGCGGATGCTCACTGCCACGTTGCAAGGCGCCGGCCAGTTGCAGCAGGGCGGTTTCGTCACCGTCGATGGCGCTCAAATGGGCGATGCGCGGGGCGCCAGAGGTCAGGGTGCCGGTTTTGTCGAACACCACTGCACTGACTTCATGTGCACGTTCCAGCGCTTCGGCGTCCTTGATCAGAATCCCATGCCGCGCCGCCACACCGGTGCCGGCCATGATCGCCGTCGGCGTGGCCAGGCCCAAGGCACAAGGGCAGGCGATTACCAGCACCGCCACGGCATTGATCAGCGCGGTTTCCAGTGGCGCTCCGTACAGCCACCAGCCGATCAAGGTCGCAAGTGCCAGCAACAGCACAACCGGCACGAAGATCTGGCTGACTTTATCCACCAGTTTCTGGATCGGGGCCTTGGCCGCCTGAGCGTCCTCAACCAGTCGAATGATGCGAGCCAGCACCGTTTCCGCGCCAAGTGCCTGAGTGCGTACCAGCAGTCGACCTTCACCATTGATCGCGCCGCCCGTGACCTTGTCACCGGGTTGCTTGGGCACCGGCAGGCTTTCGCCGCTGATCAGCGCTTCGTCGGCATGGCTCTGGCCGTCGACCACTTCACCGTCCACCGGAAAGCGTTCGCCGGGTTTGACCAGCACCAGGTCATGGAGGCGCAAGGCGCTGATGGCGACTTCCTGCTCACGGCCGTCGACGACCTGGATCGCCCGCTCCGGACGCAGCGCTTCCAGGGCGCGAATGGCGCTGGCAGTCTGGCGTTTGGCGCGGCTTTCCAGGTACTTGCCCAACAACACCAGGGCAATCACTACAGCCGAGGCTTCGAAATACAGGTGCGGCATGCGCCCGGCGGCGGTGGCCCATTCGTACACGCTCAAGCCATAACCGGCACTGGTGCCCAGCGCGACCAGCAGATCCATGTTGCCAGCGCCGGCACGCACGGCTTTCCAGGCGGCCACATAAAACCGTGCGCCAAAGATGAATTGCACCGGCGTGGCCAAGGCGAACTGCACCCAGGCCGCAAGCATCCAGTGCACGCCGAACGGTTGCAGCAACATCGGCATAACCAGGGGCAAGGCGAGGGCGATGGCTGCGATCAAGGCCCAGCGCTCGCGGTGCAGCCGGGTTTGCTGCCTGTCGATAGGTGGCTGATTGTCTTGCCAGACGCTGGCGGTGTAACCGGCCTTGGTCACGGCATCGATCAAGGTTTGCGGATCGATCTGCCCGAGCAGTTCCACATGAGCGCGCTCGTTGGCCAGGTTGACGCTAACGCTCCTGACCCCCGGCACCTTGTTCAGTGCCCGTTCGACCCGGCCGACGCAGGAGGCGCAGGTCATGCCATCGATGCTGAGCTCCAGGCGGTGCTGCGGCACGCTGTAACCGGCTTTTTGCACCGCCTCCATCAAGGCCGGCAGGCTGTCGGCTGGCGCCTGAACCCGCGCCTGCTCGGTGGCCAGGTTAACGCTGACGGCACTGGCGCCGCTGACCTTGCTCAAGGCGCGCTCGACACGTCCGGCGCAACTGGCGCAGGTCATGCCGGCAATCGGCAGATCGAAAGTAGTGGATTCGGACATCGGTCACGCTCCCTGTAGAAGATGCCTACAGGATCAACCTTGCCATGCTGGCAAGGTCAAGCGCCATTTTTTCAGGCGACTCAGTACCCCAGCCCTGCACGCTTGAGATACATCCCATCCTGCGTCATCGCAATCCGGTACTTGAGCACCTCCCCGGCCCTGAGCTGGATGTCTTGCGAGCCTGGCGCCAGCATGCCCGGGTTGCATCCCGGCGCCTGGCCCGGCAGCAACTTCAGGCGCAGCGACACATTGCCCGGCGGCAAGTTGAACGAGGTGCTTTGCTCCTGGAACAGCCTTGCCGCCAACTGGTCCTGGATGTACACGCCGATCTCGCAGCTGGTGGCGACTTCCAGGCGCTCGCGGGAAATGATCAGCACGCCATAATCTTCCCCGGCGGCGCTGACCGGGGTTGCGGCGGTGAAAAGGCTGAGCAGGCCAAACAGGCTGAAAGCTGACCAGCGCATGGCTGAATCTCCTGAGATCAAGTCATAGATGAGCGCAGCTTGGCCGAGCGCGAAGCCGATTGCCAGCCCGGCAGGTCACTTCAGAACTTGACCTTGCCACGGTGGCAAGCTCGAGACTGTAGATCACCTCATTCAAGTGCCACATTCAAGGAGTCATCCATGCAAGTGTTCAACGTTGAAGGCATGTCCTGCGGTCATTGTGTCAGGGCGATCACCCAGGCTGTGCAGGCCAGGGATCCGGCGGCGAGTGTGCGGGTCGATCTGGCGGCCAGGGAGGTCGGGGTCGAGAGTGCATTGAGCGCCGAGCAAGTGATCGAGCTCATCAGTGAAGAGGGCTACAGCGTGAAGCTGGCCTGAATTTTTTAATAGTTAGCGAGCTAACGTAATGTTCAAGGCGTCCATGCGCGGCTAGACTGTCGGGCTGCCGACTTCTGCCCCATTGGATGCCTGATGAATTTTCGCACAATCCTGATTCTTGGCGCCCTGAGCGCTTTCGGTCCGCTGGCGATCGATTTCTATCTGCCGGCGTTCCCGGCAATGGCGCTGGCCTTCGGCACCGATGAAAAACACGTCCAGCTGACCTTGGCCGCGTATTTCCTTGGCTTGTCCATTGGCCAGCTGGCCTACGGCCCGGTGGCGGATCGTTTCGGGCGACGCATCCCGTTGTTGATCGGTGTCGGGCTGTTTACCGCCGCTTCCTTGGCGTGCGCATACGCGCCGAACCTGCAATGGCTGATCGGCGCGCGGTTCATCCAGGCACTGGGCGGTTGCGCGGGGATGGTGATCTCGCGGGCGGTGGTCAGCGACAAATGCGATGCAGTGGGCTCGGCAAAAGTCTTTTCGCAATTGATGCTGGTGATGGGCCTGGCGCCGATTCTTGCACCGATGCTTGGCGGCTTGCTGGTCAATACCACGGGTTGGCAATCGATCTTCCTGGCGCTGACCGGTTTCAGCGCCTTGGCAGGTCTGGCAGTGGCCCTGGGATTGCCGGAAAGCATGCCAGCCCATCTGCCACGGCAACCCTTGGCCGGGGCCTTGCGTCAGTATGGACGCCTGCTCAAGGACCCGATCTATCTCGGCCATGCCATGACTGGCGGTATCGCCATCGCCGGCATGTTTTCCTACATTGCCGGGTCGCCGTTCGTCTTCATCAAGCTCTATGGCGTACCGGCCGAACATTTTGGCTGGTTCTTCGGTGCCAACGCAGCGGGGTTCATTCTGGTGGCCCAGGTCAACGCGCGCCTGTTGGCCAGGCGCGGTCCGGCATTCCTGCTGGCTCGCACCGTGTGGATTTACCTCGGTGCCGGCCTGGCGTTGCTCGCTGTCAGTGCGTTGCACACCGCACAACTCTGGCCGTTGCTGATTCCATTGTTTGTCTGCATCGCCAGCCTGGGGTGCATCCTTCCCAATGCCTCGGCTTGCGCGATGAACGGTCAGGGTGCCCGCGCCGGCAGTGCCTCGGCCATGCTCGGATGCCTGCAATTCAGTGTCGCGGCAGGCGCCGCTGCGCTGGTGGGTATCCTGCACGACGGCAGCGCTATGCCGATGGCCATGGTCATCAGCCTGTGCGGGGTTCTGGTGGTGAGCGCGGCGATGCTCACCCGACGCTTGCAAAATGCCCGGACGCTGGTGCAAGCCCAGGCTTGAGGGCCTGGCTCAGCCAGCAGTGCGCTGTTGGCGGTCGGGTATCTGGTGAGGGGCGTGCAGTCGCGCTTCAAGGGTATTGGTGAAGGCGCGGGCTTCTGCTTCGCTACGGAAGGTGACGGCATGTTGATCCAGGCGGACCTGCCACTGGGACTTTGCCAATTCTTTTATCAGGATCTTCATTACTGACCTCCTCAAGTAAAAGATTGTCTCGCAGAGGCTTCGATTGTAGTCCTGAAGTCGAAAGCAATTGTGACAACCGTAAACCCTTCGGACTGACGGTGTGCCGATCAAAAGATCGCGGGCTGCGATCTTTTGATGGTGTTGCTCAGAATCCTTCCAGCACGATCTTGCCCTTGGACTTACCACTTTCCAACAGCGCATGGGCACGCCGCAGGTTAGCTGCGTTAATGGTGCCGAAGTGCTCGCCAACCGTGGTTTTCAGGGTGCCGGCGTCAATCAGTCGGGCCACCCGGTTGAGCAGTTTATGCTGTTCGATCATGTCCGCGGTCTCGAACAGTGAGCGGGTGTACATGAACTCCCAGTGCAGCGACAGGCTCTTGCGCTTGAGCTTGGTCACGTCGAGGGTTTTCGGATCGTCGATCAGCGCCAGCTTGCCTTGCGGTGCCAACGCCTCGACCAGTTGATCCAGGTGATGATCGGTCTGGGTCAGGCTGGCGACATGGGTCACCTGATCGATGCCGGCATGTTTGAGTGCCTGGCTCAGCGGCTGGCTGTGGTCGATCACCAGGTCGGCCCCCAGCGCCTTGACCCAGCTCTGAGTCTGCGCTCGCGAAGCGGTACCGATCACGTTCAGGCCCGTGAGCTGTTTGGCCAGCTGGGTGAGGATCGAGCCGACACCACCGGCCGCGCCGACGATCAGCAGGCTCTGGCCTTCATCGGCGTTGCCTTCGCGCACCTGCAGGCGCTCGAACAGCAACTCCCAGGCGGTAATCGCCGTCAAGGGCAGGGCAGCGGCTTGCGCGAAACCGAGGGTGTTCGGCATATGGCCGACGATACGCTCATCCACCACGTGCAGCTCGCTATTACCCCCGGCGCGGGCGATGGAGCCAGCGTAGAAGACTTTGTCGCCCGCCTTGAACAATGTCACATCACTGCCCACGGACTTGACCACGCCGGCCACGTCCCAACCCAGCACTTTGGCCGCGCCGGCTTCAGGCTGGACGTTCTGGCGGACCTTGGTATCCACCGGGTTGACCGAGATGGCCTTGACTTCCACCAGCAGGTCACGGGGGCCGGCGACCGGTTCCGGCAATTCAATGTCCTGCAGGGCGTTTTCATCGCTGATCGGCAACGAGGCGTAGTAGGCAACGGCTTTCATGCAAGACTCCCAAATAGCTTTCTGAAAAAAGATCCGATGCTGCGGATGATTGGCTATTTCTATGCCAGATAAAACCCGCTAAAAGAGCAGTCTCTTTCAATATTTTTTTGATAATCGAGACGGCCCATGCTGCGATTCGATGATTTGCAGTTGTTTGTCCGGGCGGCGGACCTGGGCAGCCTGTCCGCGGCCGCACGGGGTATGGACATGTCAGCGGCCGTGGCGAGCGCGGCGTTGAAACGCATCGAACAGCAGTTGGGCGCCCGCCTGCTGGCCCGCTCGACCCGCAGCCTGCGCCTGACCGCCGAAGGCGAAGGCTTTCTCGAGTACGCCCGGGCGGCCTTGAGTCATCTGGACGAAGGCCGGCGTCTGTTGGCCAGTGGGCAGGATCAGGTCAGTGGTGTCCTGCAACTGTCGGCACCGTCGGACTTTGGGCGCAACCTGCTGCTGCCCTGGCTGGACGAGTTCCAGCGCGAGCACCCGAAGCTGACCGTGCGCCTGCTGCTGGGCGACCGCATTGCCGATCTGTTCCGCCAGCCGGTGGACATCGCCCTGCGCTACGGCGAACCGGAAGACTCCAGCCTGGTGGCGCTGCCCATCGCCCCCCACAATCGCCGCGTGCTGTGTGCCGCGCCCGATTACCTCGCCCGACGTGGCGAGCCGCGCCAACTGGAGCAACTGGCTCAGCACAACTGCCTGCTGTTCATGCTGGGCAGCCGGGTTCACGATCACTGGAGTTTTCATGACGGCAAGCGCGAGGTCGGCCTGACCGTCAGTGGCGACCGTTTCAGTGACGATGCCGACGTCGTGCGCCTGTGGGCGCTGGCAGGTGCCGGGATCGCCTACAAATCCTGGCTCGACGTGGCCGCCGATGTACTCGCGGGGCGTTTGAAGGTGCTGATGCCGGAACTGCTCTGTGAACGCGCACCGCTGAATCTGTTGTGCGCCCATCGCGCGCAATTAAGCAAGCCAGTGAACCTCTTGCGGGAAATGCTGGCCAGCCGTTGCGCCCGGTTAGGCGGTCATTTTCCAGGGTTATCGGGCATCGATCATTAGTCGCAGGCAAAAAGCGAAATTTCCTTCAGGAACTATCAGCATCAGCGGTTTGCAGGGGGCAGGATCTGGCGGTCAACCGGCCTATACTAACGCTCGCCTCGTGAACGCACCGTCGATCGCAAGGGCGGGCCCGGCTCATGGCAGTTTCCTCGTTTGGCCGGTGGCGCATGACGGGTCAAGATAGCTCTGAGCAGCAGGACGAAACGATTCAACAGGGAGTGAATACATGGAACACGCACCTTGCATCAGCCAGATAGCCACGTTGCTGGCTGACCCAAAGCGCAGCGCAATGATGTGGGCCTTGATGGACGGCTCGGCTCGACATTCCGAAGAATTGGCCTTGATGGCCGGCCTGTCACCGTCTTCGGCCAGTGCGCACCTGGGGCGGTTGCTGGCTGGAGGCCTGTTGAAAGCAGAAACCCGTGGGCGCAAGCGCTTCTACCGGTTGACGGCACCCGAGGTCGGTGCCGCGATCCAGGCGCTGGCCAGCGCCACGCTGGCCAGCACACCGCAGGATATCCCGGACATCTTCAAGCGTGCCGCACCCTTGGCCAAGCCTCAGCAGACCGGTTCGTCGTTGTTGCGCGCGCGACTTTGTGACGACCATCTGGGCGGCACCCTGGCCGCCGACCTGTACCAGCGCTTGCTGGAGGCGGGCTGGATCGAGCAGTTCGATCAGCGGGTCACGGTTACGCTCAAGGGTTCAACGCAATTGGCGGCACGCGGTGTCTTCATTCAGGCGCTGGCCCATCGCGACGGCAAGGTCGCGTGTGCGTGCCCCGACTGGAGCGAAAGACGTCCGCACCTGGGCGGCGCCCTGGGTGCGGCGTTGTTGCAGCTGTTCATGCAGTCGGGCTGGTTGAGCTTGCCGGTGGACTCCCGTGCCTTGCATCTGACGGTCGCCGGGCAAAAACAAATTCACCGTTTCGCCAGACAGACCGAGGTTGAACTGGCGTTGTAGGTGAATTGGCTGAACCTCAGGGTTTGACCAACCGCGCATCCAGGCTGTTCTGCGCCAGGCGTTTGGCCTGGTCCTGGGTCATGCCCAGATCCGTGTACAGGGCATGGAAGTTTTCCGTGACGTAACCGCCAAAGTACGCCGGGTCATCGGAGTTCACCGTCACTTTCACGCCACGCTCGAGCATGTCGAGAATATTGTGCTGGGACATGTGATCGAACACGCAGAGCTTGGTGTTGGACAGTGGGCACACGGTCAACGGAATCTGCTCGTCGATGATGCGCTGCATCAGGCGCTCGTCCTCGATGGCGCGCACCCCATGGTCGATGCGCTGGATTTTCAGCAGGTCGAGCGCTTCCCAGATGTACTCCGGCGGGCCCTCTTCACCGGCGTGGGCGACCGTCAGGAAACCCTCGCCACGGGCGCGATCGAACACGCGCTGGAATTTGCTCGGCGGGTGCCCCATCTCGGAGCTGTCCAGGCCCACGGCGACAAACGCATCGCGAAACGGCAGCGCCTGGTCGAGGGTTTTCTGTGCCTGCTCTTCGCTCAAATGGCGCAGGAAGCTCAAGATCAAGCCGCTGGTGATCCCCAGTTGCTGCTCACCATCCTTCAACGCGGCGGCGATGCCGTTGAGCACCACTTCGAATGGAATGCCACGGTCGGTGTGGGTCTGCGGGTCGAAGAACGGTTCGGTGTGGATCACGTTCTGCGCCTTGCAGCGCAACAGATAGGCCCAGGTCAGGTCGTAGAAGTCCTGGGAAGTGCGCAGCACGTCGGCGCCCTGATAGTACAGGTCGAGGAATTCCTGCAGGTTGTTGAAGGCGTAGGCCTTGCGCAGGGTGTCGACATCGCTCCACGGCAAGGCGATCTTGTTGCGTTCGGCCAGGGCAAACAGCAGCTCGGGCTCCAGCGAACCTTCCAGGTGCAAGTGCAGTTCTGCCTTGGGCAGGGCGTTCAGCCAGTCGTACATAA
>Ga0068845_1011071_pt1 | contig 10315 bp, 10 predicted proteins | sample Hof3ISUMetaT_4_FD_68481 | JGI IMG/M metagenome (GOLD analysis project Ga0068845, IMG submission 68481) | Enriched soil aggregate microbial communities from Iowa State university to study microbial drivers of carbon cycling -... | ecosystem: Environmental > Terrestrial > Soil > Agricultural land... | reverse complement strand
CACCCGTACGCCGCGACCAAGTACCTGGCCGAGCAAAAAGTCTTCGGTGCCCAGGAGTTTGGCCTCGAAACCCTGGCGCTGCGTCCGCGTTTCGTGACCGGGGCCGGTGACATGAGCATCTTCCCGCGCTTGCTCAACATGCAGCGCAAGGGGCGCCTGGCAATCATCGGCAACGGTTTGAACAAGGTCGATTTCACCAGTGTGCACAACCTCAATGAAGCGTTGCTCAGCAGTTTGCTGGCCAGTGGTTCGGCCTTGGGCAAGGCCTACAACATCAGCAACGGCGCACCGATCCCGCTGTGGGACGTGGTTAATTACGTCATGCGAAAGATGGATGTCCCACAAGTGACGCGCTACCGTTCCTACGGCCTGGGCTACAGCGTCGCGGCACTCAATGAGGGGGTCTGCAAGTTGTGGCCGGGACGTCCCGAGCCAACCCTGTCGCGACTGGGCATGCAGGTCATGAAGAAAAATTTCACCCTGGACATCAGCCGCGCCCGGCATTATCTGGACTACGACCCCAAGGTCAGTCTCTGGACGGCGCTGGATGAATTCTGCGCCTGGTGGAAGGCTCAGGACATTCGCTGAAACCTGCGCCACTGAACCGAGGTTCGGGTCCGGGGTCAATGGTTGCGGCCATGGGGGGTTATACTGCGCCGCATCAAGCCATCACCGCGTTTCACAAAGGTTGACTCAATGTCCATGCGTAACGATGCCAACGATGACTTCGACGATGTACCGAGCCTGCGTGCAGACATCCTCGATGACGATGATTTCCCCCAGGGCGCTCGCACCACCGTGCATTCGCGCACGGCGCCAGTGGTCAAGGTCAAGGCGGCGAGTACCGGCCCGTTGTGGGCACTGGTCGGCGCCTTGTTCTTTGCCTTCGCGGGCCTTGCCTGGTGGAGCTTCCAGCAGATTTCGCTGATGGAGCAACAACTGGTGGCAACCCAGGAAAGCTTTGCCCGGATCAGTGAGGAAGCGGCGGGGCGCTTGCAGGATATTTCCGGCAAGGTGGTCGCCAGCCAGACTAACGTCAGCACCGACAGCGAAGCCCTGAAGCTGCAAATCAGGCAGCTGCAAAGCCAGTTGCAGGATCAGGGCAAGCAACAACAGGGTGTCGCCGGCCAGGCCTCGGACCTGGACAAGCGTCTGGCGCAAATGACCGCGCAAACCAGCGAACTGGACAAGCGCCTGACCCAGATGGCCACTCAGGATACCGAGCAGCAGAATGCCAATGCGCAACTGCAGGCCCAGGTCAAAGCCTTGAGCAGTGAACTGGCCACGCTGAAAAACACCCCGGCGGACACCGAAAAATTCGACGCTCAGCTTAAAAGCCTGGGTGCCGACATCACGGCCTTGAAGAAACAAGGCAATCCGAATGCCGCCATCGATCGCCTGGAACAGGACATCGTTGTTCTCAAGAGCCAGCAGGACAACCGTCCGAGCGCCCCTCAAGGTGCAAACATTGCCGAGTTCGATGCGTTCCGTAGCCAGGTCACCCGGACCATCAACAGCTTGCAAGCGCAGATCCAGAACCTGCAACAGCAGATGCGCACTCGCCAGTAAGCCCTGACTCATTCCCGGTTCGCCGGGAATGAGGCCTTGGTGCGCCACGCCTGCCTGAAAATCTGCGCATGCGCCATTGCCGTCTACGCTCTTCAAACATCAAGAGAACGAGGGATGCGCCATGGGAGTTGTGCACAAATTGGCCTGGCTGGTCGGCATGCTGCTGATGTGCCTGGGCCAGGTTCAAGCGGCCGGAACGGAAAAGGCCGACAGCCAGGCCGCCATCGCCCTGCTGGAAAAAGCCTTGGCCTACTACCACGACAATGGCGACAAGGCCTTCGCCGCGTTCAGCCGCCAGGGCGAGTTCGTCGACCAGGACCGCTATGTCTTCGTGGTCGATACCAAGGGCGTGATGCTCGCCAGTGGCGGGCCCTCGGCGGCGCTGATTGGTCGGGATGTGTCGGATGTGCTCGGGCCGGACCTGCAGAAGGCCTTCAAGGAGGCGCTGAAAGTGCCAGAGGGCAATGGCATCCAGCAGGCGGAGTACCGCTGGCAAAACTGGTCCGACGGCAAGGTCGAGCGCAAGCATGTCTACTATCAGCGTGTCGGCCAGCGAATTCTGGCGGTCGGCTACTACCTGCCACGGGCCTCGGCGGAGCAGGCCATGGCCTTGCTGAACAAGGCGGCGACCGACCTGGCGAAGGACGAGAAGGGCACCCTCGCCGCGATCAACTCGCTGAAGGGCGGATACTTGCAGGATGACCTGTATGTCTTTGTCGTCGACCTCGATACCCGGCGCTACGTCGCCCATGGCACCAACCTGCGATTGATCAACACCGATTTCAGCAAGATCAATGATCCGGATGGCAAGCCGGTGGGGGAGCCGATGCTGGCGCTGATGGCGAAACAGGATTACGGCGAGTATGAGTACCGCTGGAAAAACCCGGTGACCGGGAAGGTCGAGGACAAGCACGCCTACCTGAAAAAGGTCGGGCATTTCCTGGTGGCCGTGGGGTATTACAGCCCCTGAATGGTATTGCCTGAGGCACCGCATTCGCGAGCCTGCTCGCGAATGCGGGCGACTCGGTCTCTCTACCGGACCTTGTCCTCGCGCCCGCGGAGCACCCTGTTCGGCATGGCGATCGCCGCCGCCAACCCCAGCAGCGACACCGCCGCACTTACCATCAACAGATGCCTGAACGTCAGCAACAGTTCAGCGCGCAGGGCATCCTGCGCGTCACCCTGCGCGGCGTTCAGGCCATCCAGCAAGACATTCCCCGAGTGACCCTCGGCCAACAGCGAAGAGCTGGCCAGTTGGGCGAAACTCGAATCCTGCAACAACGCCAGCAACAGGGCCGACATCAAGGCCACGCCCACCGCTCCGCCCAATGAGCGGAACAGGTTGGTGGTGCTGGTGGCGACGCCGATGTCCCGCTGGTGCACCGCGTTCTGCGTGCCGACCAGGGAGGTCGGAAACTGCATGCCCGAGGCGATCCCGCTGAGCAACATGAACAGGCTGCTCAGCCAAAAGGCCTGGGGCGGGCTGAACGCCATGCCCAGGATCGACAGTGGCATGAGCAGGGCGCCAGCCAGGATCATAGGCTTGTAACGTCCGGTCACCGAGGTGCGGCGGCCGGCGAAATACGCACCGATCGGCAAGCCCATGGCCAGCGGCAGCAGGTGCAGGGCGGCGCTGTCTGCACCGGCCCCGGTGACACTTTGGAAGCGCAGGGGCATCAGCACGATCAACGAGATGGCCTGGAAGCTGGTGAAGAAAATCGTGCACCAGCACAGGATGGCATGACGGTTGGCGAACAGGTGCATTGGTAGCAATGGCTCCGACGCCCGGCGTTCATGCAGCACGAACAAGCCCAGCACGCCTGCCGCACACGCCAGCAACCCCAATACCTCGGCACTGCGCCAGGAATGGCCCTGGCCGAATTGGGTGATGCCCAGCAGCAATGCCGTCAGCCCGATGATCAGCAGCAGGGTCCCGAGGTAGTCGATCACCGGCTTGCGTTGCGGAATCGGCAAGCCCACCAGGGTGCGCCTGGCCACCAGCCACGCCCCCAGGCCCAGCGGTAAATTGATCAGGAAGACCCAGCGCCAGGACAGGTATTCGGTCATGTACCCGCCCAGCACCGGACCGGCCACGCTGGCCACCGCATACATGCTGCTGAAGTAGCCCTGATAACGCCCGCGCTCGCGGGGCGGCACGATGTCACCGATGATCGCCTGGCTAACCGAGATCATGCCACCGGCACCGATACCCTGGAGAATTCGCGCCAGCACCAGCTGTTCCATGCTCTGGGCCATGCCGCACAACAGCGACGCCGCGGTGAACAGGCCCATGCCGAACAGCATCAGTTTACGGCGGCCGTACAGGTCGCCCAATTTGCCATAGATCGGCACCGCCACCGTCATCGCCACCATGTAGCCGGAAATCACCCAGGCCAGCAGGCTGACGTCCTTGAATTGCGCGGAAATGGCCGGCATCGACACGGCAACGATGGTCTGGTCCAGCGCGCCGAGGAAAATCGCCAGCATCAGCGCGATCAGCACGCTGTGGATGGCCGGCTTGGGCAATTGAGGTGGATGGAGATTGGTCACGGGCAAACCTGCGGCAGTGAATTTACCCGCCAGAGGCAAGGCGAGCGGGTGCTCGCCAGTTTAAGTCGATAGCAAGCTATTCGATAGCCTCGTAGGGAAGACCGACGTAATTTTCCGCAATCGTCCTGCGACCCGCTTCGGAGTCGACGAAATAGTCCAGCTCCGATTCGGCAATGCGCTGGCTGAAGGCGTCGTGCTCTTCAAAGCGGTGCAGCATCGACGTCATCCACCAGGAAAACCGTTCGGCTTTCCACACCCTACGCAGGCAGACCTCGGAGTACTTCTGCAGCAAGTCGACCCGGCCTTCGCGGTAAACCTTGCGCAGGATATCGAACAGTGTGCTGACATCGCTGGCCGCCAGGTTCAAGCCCTTGGCACCGGTGGGCGGGACAATGTGCGCCGCGTCGCCGACCAGGAACATGCGCCCGTACTGCATAGGTTCGACCACGAAGCTGCGCAGCGGCGCGATGCTCTTTTCGATGGACGGACCGGTCACCAGCTTGTTCGCCAAGGCTGGTGGCAGGCGTGACTTGAGTTCCTCCCAGAAGCGCTGGTCGGACCAGTCCTCGACGTTTTCGGCCGCCGGTACCTGCAGGTAATAGCGGGTGCGCGTGGCCGAACGCATGCTGCACAAGGCAAAGCCGCGCGCGTGGCGGGCATAGACCAGTTCTTCATGGACAGGGGGCGTATCGGCCAGGATCCCCAGCCAGCCGAATGGGTAGACCCGCTCGAAGACCTTCAGGCAGTCGACGGGAATCGACTGGCGCGCCACGCCATGGAAACCGTCGCATCCGGCAATGTAGTCGCAATCGAGTCGCCAGCTTTCGCCGTCTTTCTCAAACGTCACATACGCTTCATCGGTTTTCATGCCGTGGGGAACGACATTGGCGGCCTGGTAAAGGGTTTGCAAACCTTCGACCTGACGAGCGGCCATGAGGTCGCGGGTGACTTCTGTCTGGCCATAGATCAGCACCGTCTTGCCCCCGGTCAGGGCCTGCAGATCGATGTGCACCTGGCGGCCGTCCAGCGCCAGTTCGAAGCCACCGTGGACCAGCCCTTCGGCGTCCATGCGCTGACCTACACCGGCTTGGCGCAACAGCTCTACCATGCCCGGTTCGAGTACGCCGGCACGGATGCGCCCGAGCACATAATCCGGGGTCTGGCGTTCGACAATGACCGTGGCGATGCCTGCCTTGTGCAACAACTGACCGAGCAGTAAACCGGACGGTCCGGCACCGATAATGGCGACTTGAGTTTTCAGTGTTTTCATTGTTTTTATGGCTCGCAAGCTTCACGCGACGGGTGTCGGCGAATGATTTTTATGGATCGAGTGCTTGCATTTTTCCCTTGCGGGTCGGTCAATTGAAGGTGAAAACTGAGCGGATAGCTGTACATTCTGCCAATCGGTGCGATTATCGCCCGTCGTCCATTCCGAAACCTGGATTGAAGTGATGAACAAGCCTGACCTGCCTTCGATTCCGGTGTTCAAGCTCTACGGTGAAAGCCTGGATTGGCCAACCCCGGACTTGCTGCACTGTGAAACCATCTCTAAACGCAGTCGCGAACATCAATGGGAAATCAAACCCCACCGCCACGCCGATTTATGTCAGTTGCTCTTCGTGTTCAAAGGTCAGGCTGAGCTTGAAATCGAAGGCAAACGTACGCAATTGACTGAGCCGGCGATCCAGATCCTGCCGCCGCTGTCGGTGCATGGTTTCCGCTTCAGTGAAGACGTCGAGGGGTTCGTGGTCACCCTCGCGGCACCGCTGATCGCGCACCTTCAGGTGCAGTTGGGGCATTCGGTGAATGCCCTTGCCCAGGCCGACAGCTACCCGGCCGGCCAGGACGCCGAATACCTCAACAGTCTGTTCCACGCGTTGCAGAACGAATACACCAGCCACCAACCGGCGCGGGAAATGCTCATGCATTCGTTGGTCAGCGTGATCATGGTGTGGGTCAGCCGTCAGGTGATCCAGCGCCGGTCAGCCAGTCAACGGCCGCAGCGTGCGCGCGAATACCTCAATGGCTACATCCAGTTGGTGGAAGAAACCTATCGCCAGCACGTCAAGGTTGAAGACCTGGCCCATAGGCTGGGGATTTCCGTGTCTCACCTCAATGGCACCTGCCGTGAGCTGGCAGGGCAACCGGCGTTGCAGATCATGCACGAACGGCAGCTGCTGGAGGCCAAGCGCCTGCTGACCTACACCAGCATGACCATCTATGAAATGTCCGAAGTGTTGGGGTTCTCTGATCCGACCAACTTCACGCGCCTGTTCCGACGCCGCGTGGGCATCTCGCCAAAGGCGTTCCGCGACCGCTTGAAGGCCGATCAGGACAACCAGGCCTGAGCCGTTCTTTACCGCAGGGCGTTAAGGGTTGCGTTGTGCGGAATGCAGCGCTCGAAATTGCAGCTGGCGGCCTCCCGGGGCAGGTTGCGCAACTGCTCGACACGCCAGGCGGCAGCGCCATACAGCCCGAGTGTGACCGCGCAGGTGATGAAGATGGCGAGGTACCTTCTTGTCTTGATGTTCATGGCGTAGACCTCTGAACGAATACCCTTGGGTATTACCTTGAGCATAGGTCAGGGGCGTTGAGTTGCCAGTCACGGGGGCTTCGCTTGTAACGCGGTATTCGGAACGCTGATGACCCTTGTAGGAGCGAGCATACTCGCGATGAGCCTGTGAACCCCGCGGGGTATCAGGTTCCCAGCGTTATCGTTGGCGACCATCGCGAGCATGCTCGCTCCTACAGGGGGAAGTTACAGGCCGACATCCCACGTCGGTTCTTCGGGAAACCGCACCACCAGAAAATCCACCAGGCAGCGCAATGCCACCGGCATGTGCTTGCGCGAGGCGTACACGGCGTACACGTTCATCTGCCTTGGCTCGGCCTCGGGCAGCAGGCGGACCAGTTCACCGCTGTGGATGTGCACGCCGGCCTGATAGGTGGGAAGCATGGCCACGCCGGCGCCGGCCAGGGTGGCACGCAGCAGCGTGCTGGCTTCGTTGGCGCTGATGTTGCCTTGCACGGGCACCGCGACCTGTTCGCCCTCCCGTTCAAAGTGCCACAGGTTTTTGCCGAAGTAGGAGTGGGTCAGGCAATTGTGCTGGCTCAAGTCTTCAAGCTGCCGGGGCGTGGGGTGTTCGCGCAGATAGGCGGGAGCGGCGCAGATCACCGAGCGACACACGGTCAATCGACGGGCGATCAGGTTCGGGTCCAGGTCATTGCTGGTGCGGATGGCCAGGTCGATGCGCTCATCCACCAGGTTCACCGTGCGGTCAAGCATCTGCATGTCGATGCTGACACCCGGGTAATGCTCGACGAATGCCGCCATGGCATCGGCCAATTGCGCCTGGCCGAACGAAGTGCTGACGCTGATCCGCAGCAGGCCGCGGGGTGCATCCTGCGGCACACTGACGGCGGCGTGCATGTCGCTGGCCAGGTCGAGCATCTGTCGGCAGCGGGGCAGCATTTCACTGCCGGCGGCGGTCAGGCTCAATTTGCGTGTGGTGCGGTGCATCAGGCGAGCGCCGATCCAGTCTTCCAGTTCCGCCAGATAGCGCGAAACCACCGGCCGTGACAGCTCCAGATGATCGGCAGCGGCCGACTGGCTGCCCAGATCGACCACGCTGACGAACACTCGCATTGCTTGAAGACGATCCATGATTTGACCGATTTATGAAACAAACCATGTTCAATCATCGCATTTTTTGTACTGAAGCAGGCAACTAAGCTCTGTTGCCATATCGGCCTGTCCGGGCCGTCATTCAACGGAGCAACCCATGATCGCTTTGACCACGTTCAAGCGCCTTCTACTGGCGACCACTGCCCTCGGTTTCGCCGCCCACGCCGCTGCGTCGACGTTGACGCTGGATGTCTATAACCCCGGCGACAAGGCGATATTCCCGGTGACGTCGGTACTGGTCAGCGGCGAAAAAGAGGCGATCCTGGTGGACGCCCAGTTCGGCAAGTCACAGGCCGCGCACGTGGTGGAAAGGATCCGCGCCAGCGGCAAGCAACTGACCACCATCTACATCAGTCATGGCGACCCGGACTACTACTTCGGCCTCGATACCCTGACGGCTGCATTCCCCAAGGCCAAAGTGCTCGCTTCGCAGCCGACCGTCGATCACATCAAGCACACCGTCGACGGCAAACTGGCGTTCTGGGGACCGAAGCTGGGGGCTGACGCGCCCGCCAAAACCATCGTGCCGGACGTCCTCAAGGGCGACAGCCTGATGCTCGAAGGGCGGAAGTTGCAGGTGGTCGGTCTGCAAGGCAAACAACCGGATCGCAGCTTCGTGTGGATTCCCTCGATCAAGGCTGTGGTCGGTGGTGTGGTCGTGGCGCAAAACATCCACGTCTGGATGGCCGATACCCAGTCTCCCCAGTCCCATGCCGACTGGTTGGCGACGCTGCATTCGATCGAAACCCTGAAGCCGAACACCGTCGTGCCGGGGCATTACCTCGGCGAGAGCGCCCGATCCCTGGCCGCCGTTAAATTCACCGCCGATTACATCAAGGCCTTCGACGAAGAAACCGCCAAGGCCAAGGATTCGGCGGCACTAATCGCGGCGATGAAAAAGCGCTACCCGGCTCTGGGCGAGGAAAGCTCGTTGGAGCTGAGCGCCAAGGTCGCCAAGGGCGAGATGAAGTGGGGTGAATGAGTGATCGTTCCCACGCTCTGCGTGGGAATGCCTCAAGGGACGCTCCGCGTTCCAATGGGACGCAGAGCGTCCCGGGCTGCATTCCCACGCAGAGCGTGGGAACGATCATACGAGTACACCCATGCTCGCGCCTGCAGGTTTCGACTACCGCGATTGCGCCTGCTCCACCAACCAGCCCATCAACTCGCGCAACTTCGCCGAAGGCCCGGGTTTTTCCGGGAAAACCAGGTAATACGCCAGCCCGGTTTGCACCTTCAATTCAAAGGGCATGACCAGCCGCCCGGCACTCAAGTCGTCGCCGATCAACGACCAGTCACCGATGGCCACGCCCGTGCCCTGGGACGCCATCGACATGGCCAGGTCCAGCGTTTCGAAGTGCTGGCCCTTGCTCACATTGCTCAAGCGAATACCTGCGGTGGCCAGCCAGGCCTTCCAGTCCCGTTCATCCCGGGTCGGGTGCAGGAGCATGTGCCGCTCCAGATCTTCCGGCGATTGAAGCGGCACCGAGCCTTCGAGCAACGGCTTGGAACACACGGGCGTGAGTTGTTCGTCGAAGAGTTTTTGTGACACCAGGGAGCCGTCTGGCGGCGTGCCATACATCACGGCCGCATCGAACTGCTCGCGATGAAAATCCACGCCGTGCTTGACCGTGGTGGTGAGCTCGACCGGCACGTCCGGGCGTTCCTTTTGCCACTGCAGCAAGCGTGGCAACAGCCAGCGCATGACGCAGGTAGGAGCCTTGAGTTGCAGGGTTTCGCGCTTCTCGCCGATCTGCTCAACGGCTTCGTCGATCAAGCCGAAAATCTGCTGGACCCGCGGCAGCCATTCGCGCCCTTCGGCGGTCAGGTCCAGTCCCCGGGCCTGGCGAATGAACAGTTCATAACCCAGATGATCTTCCAGCCCGGCGATCTGCCGGCTCACGGCGCCCTGGGTGATGTGCAGTTGCTCGGCGGCCCGGGTGAAGTTGCAGCACTGCGCGGTAATCAGAAAGGTGTGCAGCGCCGGCAGGGGAGGCAATCGTTTCATTGGGATCCAAGGTATGACGTGAGGACATGGCTAGTATGACTTTTTATCCATTGTTGCGGCTACGTGTCGCCCGTTCCAATGAGGCCATCCCTGGACCTGCCAATCCATCATAAACACTGCGCAGGCCCGGCGTCTCAAACGAACAAGAAGGGCAAACACATGGCGACGTGCGGCGAAGTATTGGTCAAGTTACTCGAAGATTACGGGGTCGAGCAGGTGTTCGGCATTCCCGGGGTGCATACCGTGGAGCTGTACCGCGGACTGGCCCGTTCGAGCATCAACCACGTCACCCCGCGCCACGAGCAGGGCGCCGGCTTCATGGCCGACGGCTACGCCCGCACCAGCGGCAAACCGGGTGTGTGCTTCATCATCACAGGTCCAGGCATGACCAACATCACCACCGCCATGGGCCAGGCTTACGCCGATTCGATCCCGATGCTGGTGATCTCCAGCGTGCAGTCGCGCAGTCAACTGGGCGGCGGACGCGGCAAGCTGCATGAACT
>Ga0068845_1000697_pt1 | contig 10728 bp, 7 predicted proteins | sample Hof3ISUMetaT_4_FD_68481 | JGI IMG/M metagenome (GOLD analysis project Ga0068845, IMG submission 68481) | Enriched soil aggregate microbial communities from Iowa State university to study microbial drivers of carbon cycling -... | ecosystem: Environmental > Terrestrial > Soil > Agricultural land... | reverse complement strand
ATGTCCAGTTTGAACTGGAGAATGTCCAGCATGCGTTCCTGGCCTTCGCGGGTCTTGTAGTGCTCGAGGGTGATGGCCAGGCCGTGCTCGACATCGCGTCGCGCCTGGCCCAGGCGCGTGCGGAAATACGCATAGCCGGCCGGGTCGATCCACGGGTAATGCTGCGGCCAGCTGTCCAGGCGCGACTGATGGATCTGCGGGGCGAACAGTTCGGTCAGCGAGCTGCTGGCAGCCTCCTGCCAACGGGCCCGACGGGCGAAGTTGACGTAGGCGTCGACGGCAAAACGCACGCCGGGCAGCACCAGCTCCTGGGAGCGCAATTGCTCCGGGTCGAGACCGACGGCCTGGCCCAGGCGCAGCCAGGCTTCGATGCCCCCGTCTTCGCCGGGGGCGCCGTCATGGTCGAGCAGGCGTTGAATCCATTCGCGGCGGACCTCGCGGTCCGGGCAGTTGGCGAGGATGGCGGCATCCTTGAGCGGAATGTTCACCTGATAGTAAAAACGGTTGGCGACCCAGCCCTGGATCTGCTCGCGGGTGGCCCGGCCTTCGTACATCGCCACGTGATAGGGGTGGTGGATGTGGTAGCAGGCACCCTTGGCGCGCAGAGCGGCTTCGAACTCGGCGGGGGACATGGGGGTGTCGGTCATTGCGGTTCTCCAACGAACAGCCGTAGAAATGAGGCGTTATTACCGGCCTCTTCGCGAGCAGGCTCGCTCCCACAGTAGATCGCCTTCCCCCTGTGGGAGCGAGCCTGCTCGCGAAGGGGTCATCGGTTACAACACAATACTCATGCCGTCATAAGCCACTTCAACCTGGCGCCGTTCCAACTCCGCCCGCTGCGGCGAATCTTCGTCGAGAATCGGGTTGGTGTTGTTGATGTGGATAAGCACCTTGCGCTGTTTCGGCAGTTGCTCCAGCACTTCGAGCATGCCGCCGGGGCCGTTCTGTGCCAGGTGGCCCATCTCACGGCCGGTGCGGGTACCGACCCCACGGCGCTGCATTTCGTCGTCATCCCATAGCGTGCCGTCGACCAACAGGCAATCGCTGGCGGCCATGATGTCCAGCAGCGGTGCATCGACCTTGCCCAGCCCCGGTGCGTAGAACAGCTTGCCGCCGGTATTGAGGTCTTCGACGATCAGGCCGATGTTATCGCCCGGGTGCGGGTCGAAGCGATGCGGCGAGTAGGGTGGGGCGGCGCTGCGCAGGGGCAGCGGGGTGAAACGCAGGTTCGGGCAGGCTGCAATGCTGAAGCTTTGGTCGAGGTCGATGCGGTTCCAGCTCAAGCCGCCGTTCCAGTGGGTCAGCATGTTGAACAGCGGGAAACCGGTGCTCAGGTCTTCATGGACCATGTCGGTGCACCAGACCTGATGCGGGCAACCCTCGCGCAGGCTGAGCAGGCCGGTGGTGTGATCGATCTGGCTGTCCATCAGGATGATCGCGCTGATCCCTGTGTCGCGCAGTGCACGGCCCGGTTGCATGGGCGCGAAGCTCTGGAGCTGGGCCCGGATGTCCGGGGAGGTGTTGCACAGCACCCAGTTCACGCCGTTATCGGATATCGCGATGGACGACTGGGTGCGCGCCTTGGCCCGCAGGCTGCCATCGCGAAATCCGGCGCAGTTCTCGCAATTGCAGTTCCACTGAGGAAAACCACCGCCGGCGGCGGAACCTAGGATCTGGACAAACATGGGCGCTCCATCATTTCAAACGCTGAAAATAAAACGCCTCGGATAACCGAGGCGTTGTGCTGCATTTCTGCCAGGGCAGAGCTCAGCGGCTAGCGAAGTACATGGTGACTTCAAAGCCGATACGCAGGTCGGTGTAAGCCGGTTTGGTCCAGGCCATCAGTTGAACTCCTTCAGGGTGGGTTGGACAGCGCTATCTATATGTATAGTCCACCTCCGGTCAGAGATGTTCCAAATAGTTAGGCTGCTATGTTACTCAAAATTTCACAAGGATTGCCCGTGAAACTTTGAAAAAGCTCCTTACCGTCTGGGTAATGATCATTTTGTCGCTTGCCAGGGCGCACCGGGTGCGGGGCTGTTCGCCAGGCAGCGCCAACCGCCTTCGGCCCGGATCAAGCGCTGAGCCGCGGCCAACAGAGCAGCGCGGTCGATCAGGAGAATGGCCTGGGGCAACTGCGCCAGATAATCCGACGGGCGGCCAGCCAATTTTCCCTGCCAGAGCAATTCCGCGGCCTGGCTTGTGGTCAGGGCGGCGCTGGAGAACTGATCAACCAAGGCCTGGCGTTGGCTGACGAACGCGCGCTCATCCAGGTCCTGGATCAGCGCCGGCAACCTGTCCAGGAACTGTTCGATGTGCTGCAAGAGCACTGCGCCAGCAACATTCGGCGATTGCACGCCGAACAGCAGCCCGGTCTGCCCGTGGACCTGTCGCAGGGCGCTGAATACCGCGTAGCCCAGTTGCAACTCCCCTCGCAGGCGCTGATAGAACGGCGTCTGGCAAACATGGGCGAGCAACCGCCAGGCCGCTTCGTCAGCCAGTTCCCGGGTGGCTGTCGGGCAGAACAACAACAGTGCATGCTCGCTGGAATCGGCTTCTACGGTGCTCCACAGGTGCTGCGTGTGAATGGACGGTATCGATACCTGTTGCGTGTCCGCAGTCCCCGGCACTCGGCTCAAGGCCAGGCTCATGGCCGCTTGAGCCTGGGTGCAAAAGCCACTCGCCAGGCCGGTCCAGCGCGCACTGGACCACAGCTGGGCCAGGTCGTCCGATTCGGCCGAGGGCTCAAGGCAGTGATCGGGTAGCACCTTGAGTAGTTGTCGAATCGGCATCAGGGCAGGGCAGGCCTGCTGTGACAATGTCGTATCAGGTTGGGTCAGCAGGTTCAGCGCGTGTTCCAGGATGGTTGCCATCGGTGCCTGCAGGCCAGTCATTTTCAACAGCCATTGGTTACCCGATGCGTCGAAGGAGACTTCCACGCCAGCCTGATGGGCGTCTTCGCGCAACGCTCGCAGGTTGCTGTCCAGGCGTGATTGAAGACTGGCGCCGGGGGCCGCTTCCAGGCGCCAGCGCAGATACAACGCGCCTTGCGCGCCATCATCCGGCAAGGCCTGGAGAAATTGCATCGGCGAACGTTCGCGGCGGCTGCGTGAGCGGTCTTGAGCGAAGGTGCGCAGGCCCCGGTGAGCGCTGGTTTGTCCGCGAATCAAGCCGGCGTCGGGAGACGCCGTTTCACTGTGCAGGAACGGATTGGGTGCCGGGAGCTGCCAGGGACCCTTGAAGTTATCCACGGCGCCGATTTTTTCCAGAATGGTCTTGAGGGCGGTAACAGCGAGTTCGGATAAGGCTGTTTCGCGCTCCTCGCTGTCCTGCCGGGCCAGTTGCAAGGCGCTGCTGATACCTTGCCGGCGCTGGCGCAGGGCCGCGTATTCCTCACGCAACCCGCGCCAGTCCTGGTGGGCGAAAAAGCCCAGCCAATCCTGCAATTGTTCGCCAATTCCGGTCGCGGGTGCATTGGCGGCCAGGGTGAACTCAATGTGCAATAAGGCTTGTCCGGCGAACTGATACAACGGGCGCGCCTTGAGGTTTTCCGCGCGGCCTTGATTGCGCAGTTCAGCCAATAGCCCACCGGGTTTGGTGCTGTTGAGCCAATGGCACAGAAAGTCCAATGCCTCGGGCGATGAGTCGGGCAATGCTTCCAGGGCAAACAGCAGGTCCAGCCGATGCTCTGCGGCCTGTTGATAATGTTTGTGCGGCCCTGTCATCAACGGTGTGGGGGGTAATTGCGGGACCTTTTCGCCCTTGGCAATGACGTTGCCGAATGCTTCGGCCAACAACCTCAACTCATCGAGGCTCTGCGGGCCGGCAAGGCTCAGGGTCATTTGTCCACTCTGGTAATAGCGCTGATAAAAGTCTTGCAAGGCTTGCTGGAATTCGGGTTGCGGCACTGGCAGGCTGTCGCGGTTGCCGGCATGGAAACCACGCAACGGATGCGCGTCGTCAAGCCCGTCCAGCAGGGCCAGTTGCCGCTGCGCCGCGGCATCCTGCGACCAGGCAATGAATTCCGCGTGCAGCACTTCCCGTTCCCGGCGCTGATCGTCCAGATCCATGCGTGGATGGGCGAGCATGTCAGCCAACCGTTCCAGGCCCTCGGCAAACGCCTGGGGTGCTAGCTCGAAAAAGTAATCGGTGGTGCGCTCGCAGGTTTGCGCATTCACCTGGCCGCCGTGACGCTGGACGTAGGCCATCAGCCCTTGGTCGGCGGCATGGCGCTCGGTACCGAGGAACAGCAGGTGTTCCAGAAAGTGCGCCAGGCCTGGCCACGCCAACGGCACGTCATGGCTGCCGGCGGCAACCCGCAACGCTGCCGCGCAGCGCTTCAAATCCGGGGCATGACGCAGCGTCACCCGCAAGCCGTTGGCCAGGGTTTGCGTGTGGGGGCGAGGGTGATTCAGCGCAGGCATGAGCACTTCCAGGACAGAGAAGTGCCAATGCTAGCGGATAACGGTGGCTCAGCGCTTGTTCAGTGCGCTGTAAAGCTCAGGGCGGCGATCGATCAGGTATCGGTTGGCGGCGCGAGACTCGACCATCAACTGGCGGTCCAGCTCACCGACAATCAGCGCTTCATCGAGCCCCGCTTGTGCGATGCGGCTGCCATCCGGGGCGGCGATGCTGCTTTGGCCACAATAGTGGATATCGCCTTCATGGCCGCAATAGTTTGCATAGGCCACGTAGCACTGATTCTCGTAGGCCCGGGCGCGGACGGTGACGTCAGCGATGAAATCGAACGGGATCATGTTGGCCGTGGGTGCCAGAATCAGCTCGGCACCGGCCAGGGCCAGGCGCCGGGCGTTTTCCGGGAACTCAAGGTCGTAACAGATCAGGAAACCGAGCTTCCAGCCGTTGAGTTCAACGATGGGGAAGTCATCCGTGCCGGCGCTGAACATCGAACGGTCGAGGTCACCGAACAGATGCGTCTTGCGGTAGTTGCACAGACGCTCGCCATTGGCGTCGATCAGTTGCACGGCGTTGTAGATCTGTCCGTCCGCGGTGCGTTCGGGATAGCCATACAAAATGGCGATCCCGATAGCCTTGGCAATGCGCGCAATCTGCTGCGCCGATTCACCGTTGTGCACCTCCGCCAGCACACTGACGGCATCGACGCCGATGTTGTAGCCGGTCAGGAACATCTCCGGCAATACCAGCAAGTCGGCGCCCTTTGCTTCCAGTGCCAGCTGATGCAGGCGCTGAAGGTTGCCGGCGACATCCAGGGGCAACGGTGGACATTGGTAAAGGGCTACGCGCATTTCAGATTCCTCTTACTCGGGCAGGGCGATCGGACCGATCTCGTTGAACACATCTCCTGGACCCGGATTCTCGGCGTGAGTTGCACCGCCGAAGTGTTTCATGATGCCCCATACCGCGTTGAGCGAGGTCTGCACCGCGCCTTCGACCCAGGCCGGCGTCCATGACACGTCGTCACCGGCGATGAAAATCCCGCGCTGCTCGGCCGGCATGTCGTCCTGCATGAAATGCGCATACATGCGCTGGTTGTAGCGGTAGTGGCCGGGCAGGGCGCCCTTGAAGGCGCCGAGGAAATGCGGGTCGGCTTCCCAGGACACGGTGATTGGATCGCCGATGATTCGCGCGGCGATGTCGACTTTCGGGTAGATCTTTTTCAACGCGTCCAGCGCCAGTTTCACGCGTTTTTCCACCGGGTGCGGGAGCATTTTCAAGGCGTCGCTCATCCACGAATACGACAGGCAAATCACCCCGGGCTTGTCGTCGCCGTTATCGAACAGGTAAGTGCCGCGGGTCAGGCGATCGGTGAGGGTCATGCTCATCAGGTCGCGGCCGGTTTCTGGGTCTTTGTCCTTCCAGAACGGGCGGTCGACCATCACGAAGGTTTTCGACGACTGCATGTAGCGGGTGCGGTCCAGGGCCATCCACATTTTCTGCGAGAACAGGGTTTCATCGCATTCGATCTGGGTGGTCAGCAGCCAGCTCTGGCAGGTGGTCAGCACCGCGGCGTATTCGCGGGTATCGCCATTGTTGTCGGTGACCGCAAAACGGCCGTCCGGCGCGTGGGCGATTTTCTTCACACCGGAACGTGGCGCACCGCGATGCAACGACTTGAGGCTGGTGCCCTGGGGCCAGTGTACACAGCGTTCCGGGACGTGGCGCCAGATGCCCTGGGGCACTTGTTCGACGCCACCGACCACCAGATGCTGGTGATCGTCGCAGTTGGTCATCACCACGCGAAAGATTTCCAGCATCGAGTTGGGGAAGTCCGAGTCCCAGCCACCGGTACCGAAACCGACCTGGCCGAACACTTCGCGGTGATGGAACGACAGTTTGGCGAAGGCTTCGGAGGTGGCGACGAAATCGTAGAAAGTGCGGTCGTCCCACAGCGGCACGAGGGTGTTCCATAGTTCCTTGAGGCGCGGTACGTCGCGGTCGCGGATGGCCTGCTGGATATCGGAGAACTGCGAGCCGGCTTCCAGGGCATCGGCCCAGGCGTCGGCGACTTCCTGGAACAGCGCAGGAAGATCCGCCAGTTTCTGTGCGTAATGGGTCTTGCCTTCCAGGTCGATGACGGTGCTGCCGGAGGCAGGCGTCAGCGGGTTGGGGAAGGGTTTGGTTTCAAGACCCAGCTTGTCGACATAGTGATAGAACGCGGTGGACGATACCGGAAAGCGCATGCCACCCAGCTCGGCGACGATGCCATCGGTGCCGTTGAACGCCTGGGAGCGCAGGCGCCCGCCCAGTTTCGAGGCCTCATAGACCACGGGCTTGAGGCCCAGTTTCATCAATTCGTAGGCGGCTACCAGGCCTGCGATGCCGGCGCCGACGATCGCCACCTCGGCGCCGTGATGGTGCTCGGGAATGCTGCCCAGGCCTGCCGGGTGTTCGATCCAGTCGTCGAAGGCGAAGGGAAAGTCCGGACCGAAAATGGTGACTGGTTTTTTACCGTCTGCAGGATGGCGATTGTTCTTGTTCATGGCTGACCTTGCTGTCGACCCGACGCGGAATGCGCATCTGAGTATAGGAAAAGATGCCGGCCATTCTAGAGAGCCTAGAACACGTTAATAAGACGCAATGTGTCGTCGTTTTGCAATTATATTGGTCAATATGACGATGTTGATGTGCATATCGACCAGTATATGGGGGCGACGTTCATTCAGCGATGACACAGCCCTGGAAACTCAAACAGGCTGCCCCCGATCAATCTTGCTGCTCAGGATGATCGACGTCGTCGTCTTCTCCACCCCATCGACACTGCCAATCTGATCCAGCAACTGATCCAGTTGCTCCGGCGAATCGCTGCGCAACCAGGCCACATAATCAAATTCGCCACTCACCGCACATAATTGCTGCACCTGGGCCATCGCACTCAAACGCCGCAACACTTCCTTGCCAGAACGCGGCTGCACGGTAATGCCCACGTACGCCTGCAGTCCGCCGTCGACCACGCGCTGGCCCAGCCGCACGCCGTAGCCCGTGATGACCTTGGCCTTCTCCAGGCGTGCCAGGCGCGAGGTGACGGTGGTCCGGGCGATGCCCAGTTGCCGGGCAAGCATGGCCACGCTTTCGCGGGCGTTGATCTGCAGGGCCGCAATCAACTGACGGTCGATTTCGTCGAGAACGGGCGGGCGAATGTCAGGCAAGGGCGGTCTCCAGCGGCATGGATCAATGTCCAGGCATGTTACAGGCACATCCCGCACAGTGCTCGCGACGGTTATCTGGACTAGCCTCAGTACCGTTCATGACATTTCTGCCTGCGACAAATTGCCATAAGTAACTAGGTAGTACATTATTCCGCCCTTGTCACAAATGGGGAAAATTTCCGACATGAATAATTCTGGGGCTGCCGCCGGCAGCACATGGCTGCTGACGGGGCTGGGTGTCCTGATTGCACTGATCGGGCTTGGCCTGGCTGGCGGCGGCGGTTATCTGATCGCGCTCGGCGGCAGTTGGTACTTCTTGTTGATGGGCCTGGCGATGCTGGTCTCGGGGTTGATGATCGCCCGGCGTAGACCGCTGGGGGCGTGGCTGTATGGGTTGGCGCTGATCCTTACGGCCGTCTGGGCAGTGTGGGATGCCGGTCTTGAATATTGGCCACTGGTTTCGCGGATACTGACGTTTGCTGTGATCGGCCTGGTTGTGGCGCTGATCTATCCGACCCTGGTCCGCGCTTCGGGTGCGTCCGGCGGGCGTGGTGCTTACGGACTCGCCGGAGTGCTGGGCCTGGGAGTCGTTGCGACGATGGCCTACATGTTCGTCCCGACCCACGTGGTCAAGGCTGCCGTCGAGCCTACGGTCACGCCGGTGGTACCGGGTACCGAACAGAAAGACTGGGCGCACTGGGGCAACACCACCGCCGGCAACCGTTTTGCCGCGCTGGACCAGATCAACAAGGGCAACATCGACAAATTGCAGGTGGCCTGGACTTTCCGCACCGGCGATATCCCTCAAAGCACCGGCGCCGGTGCCGAAGACCAGAACACCCCGTTGCAGATCGGTGACACGGTCTACACCTGCACCGCGTATGGCAAGGTGTTCGCCCTGGACGCCGATACCGGCGCCCAGCGCTGGAAGTTCGACCCGCAAGGCACCGCGCCCAACTGGCAGCGCTGCCGTGGCCTGGGTTACTTCGAAACCCCGGCGGCTTCGGACAATCAGCCAGGCGCCTGTACGAAACGTCTGTTCCTGCCGACCGGCGATGCGCGCCTGATTGCCATCAATGCCGAAACCGGCAAGCCGTGTGAAGCGTTCGGCAACCAGGGCACCGTCGACCTGACCACCGACATGGGTGAAGTGAAGCCCGGTTACTACCAGCAGACCTCGACGCCGTTGGTCGCGGGGGACGTGGTGATCGTCGGTGGCCGTGTCGCCGACAACTACTCCACCGGCGAACCGCCAGGCGTGGTGCGCGCCTACGACGTACGCAGCGGCGAGTTGGTGTGGGCGTGGGATCCGGGTAACCCGAACACCACCAAACGCCCACCGGCCGGCGAGACCTATACCCGCGGAACGCCGAACGTCTGGTCGGCGATGTCCTACGACGCCAGGCTCGGTCTGGTCTACCTGCCAACCGGCAACGCGACACCGGATTTTTTCGGCGGCCAGCGTACCGACATGGACAACAAATGGAGCTCGTCCATCGTTGCCCTCGACGTGAAAACCGGTCAGGTGCGCTGGCACTTCCAGACCACCCACAACGATCTGTGGGACTTCGACCTGCCGGCACAACCGCTGCTGTATGACGTGCCGGACGACAAGGGCGGCACCCAGCCAGCCTTGGCGCAAGTCACCAAGCAGGGCGAGATTTTCCTGCTCAATCGCGAGACCGGCGTGCCGATAGCGCGAGTCGAAGAGCGTCCGGTACCCCAAGGTCATGTGCCTGGCGAACGCTACTCGCCGACCCAGCCGTTCTCGGTGGACATGCCGTCAATCGGTAACAAGACACTGACCGAATCCGACATGTGGGGAGCCACCCCGTTCGACCAGTTGATGTGCCGCATCCAGTTCAAAGGCATGCGCCATGAGGGCGTCTACACCCCGCCGGGCATGGATCGCGCCCTGCAATTCCCGGGTTCGCTGGGCGGGATGAACTGGGGCAGCGTCTCGGTCGACCCGAACACGAACTACATGTTCGTCAACGACATGCGCCTGGGCCTGGCCAACTACATGATCCCGCGCGACAAGATCAAGGCAGGGGCCAGTGGCATCGAAATGGGCGTGGTACCCCAGGAGGGCACGCCATTCGGCGCCATGCGCGAGCGCTTCCTCTCGGCGGTCGGCATTCCATGCCAAAAACCACCGTTCGGCACCATGACCGCCATTGACCTGAAAACCCACAAACTGATGTGGCAGGTACCGGTTGGCACCGTGCAGGACACCGGCCCGCTGGGCATCCGCATGCACCTGCCGATCCCGATCGGCATGCCGACCCTCGGCGCCTCGCTCGCCACCCAGTCGGGCCTGCTGTTCTTCGCCGGCACCCAGGACTTCTACCTGCGCGCCTTCGATACCGGCAACGGCAACGAAATCTGGAAGTCGCGCTTGCCGGTGGGCAGCCAGTCCGGGCCGATGACTTACGTTTCACCGAAAACCGGCAGGCAGTACATTCTGCTGACGGTGGGCGGTGCGCGTCAGTCGACGGATCGCGGCGATTATGTGATTGCCTACGCGCTGCCTGAATAAAGGCTGAGCTTCTGGTAAGAAAAAGCCGCGCAATGCCGCGGCTTTTTCGTGGACGATAGTCGCCGAGAAAAAAGCAACACCATTCCAGGACGCGTCTGACATACGTGACAGTGTCCACTTGCCGATCATTGATCTTTTCCGTGGCGTCGGGTCGCGGAGAGTTCTGTGAAGGTGCCAAGAGGCGGATGAAAAGGCTCTCGTTCGATGTTGATCATGTGTACTGCATATCCCTGAGTGAGCGCCATGACCGGCGACAGCTATTTCGCAACGTCGTCGCGACGCTCATTTCCAACCCGATCGAATTCTTCATCGCACAACGCTGCAGCGACCCGGTCCGAGGCTGTTACGAGTCGCATCAGGCACTGGCCAGAAAAGCCCTGGCCGAAAGTTGGCAACGGGTGCTGATCTTCGAGGACGATGCCAAGCCCTACAGGTTTCATCCCGCGCAGGTGTGCTGGGTGAACCGGTTTATTCGCAGCCACCGGTTTCAAGCGCTGCACCTGGGGTACAGCATGGGCCGCACATGGCTGACCTGGTTCCCGTTCATTGCCCGGGGCAACG
>Ga0068845_1007091_pt1 | contig 10752 bp, 10 predicted proteins | sample Hof3ISUMetaT_4_FD_68481 | JGI IMG/M metagenome (GOLD analysis project Ga0068845, IMG submission 68481) | Enriched soil aggregate microbial communities from Iowa State university to study microbial drivers of carbon cycling -... | ecosystem: Environmental > Terrestrial > Soil > Agricultural land... | reverse complement strand
AGACGTTGATCCGTGGTCACCACGGACCTGTAGGAGCGAGCATGCTCGCGAGGGTCGTCAACGATAACGCGGGGCACCTGACACCCCGCGGCGTTCTCAGGTGCATCGCGAGCATGCTCGCTCCTACAGAGGACGAGATTTGCCGGGAGGTTGATCCGTGGTCAGCCACGGACCTGTAGGAGCGAGCAAGCTCGCGAGGGTCATCAACGATGACGCTGGGCACCTGACACCCCGCGGCGTTCTCGCGATGGTCGTCAACGAAGACGCGGGCTGCCTGACACCCCGCGGCGTTCTCGGGTGCATCGCGAGCATGCTCGCTCCTACAGAGGACAAATTTTGCCGGGACGTTGATGTGTGGTCAGCCACGGACCTGTAGGAGCGAGCAGGCTCGCGAGGGTCGTCAACGATGACGCTGGGCACCTGATACCCCGCGGCGTTCTCGGGTGCATCGCGCGCCTGCTCGCTCCTACAGGAATACAACGGTCTTAATGGATCGGCGTTCTTGTTTCCATGGTTTTGAGGAGTGCGTGAGCCACATCAATCATCCCGCGTCAGCACTTCCAGTAACTCGATCTCGAATATCAGGTTCGAATTCGGCGTGATCCTGCCCATCGTGCGCTCGCCATAGGCCAGGTGCGCCGGGACCAGCAGTTTGCGCTTGCCGCCGACCCGCATACCCATCAGGCCCTGGTCCCAGCCCTTGATCACCCGCCCGGTGCCGATCACGCACTGGAACGGTTTGCCTCGACTGTAGGAAGAGTCGAATTCGCTGCCGTCTTCCAGCCAGCCGCGGTATTGGGTGGTGATCAGTGCGCCTTTGACGGCGGCCTTGCCGTCACCTGGCTCAAGATCAATGATTTGCAGTTCGTCGTTCATGTTCTTAACTCATCTACAGTGCCCTGGACTTGCGGGCGCGGACGCAGGTTTTCGCAGAAACTGCTGCCAATGGCAACCGGCGGAACCGAATACCCCTGCGCCGCTCACATAAGTATCGACTTCGCGCTCAGAAAGGATGCTCTGATGACTGACCTGCGCAGTTTCATTCCACCCTACATTCTGCACCGTATCGTCGCGCACGGTTCCGAACACCAGCGTTCCAGCGCAATGAGCACGCTGGCCCATGTGCGTACCCTTCGGCATACGCCTGGCCCACCGGTGCGTCCAGTTGCCGCCGCGATCCTACCGGCCCCCGGCAAACGTGGCCAGGTACAGCGCAGCGTGCATGATGCTCAGGGCAAGATGCTCTTGCCCGGCATGCCGGTGCGCCTTGAAGGCCAGGCACCGAGCGGTGACCCGGCGGTCGATGAAGCCTATGACGCGCTGGGGGCCAGCTACGATTTCTATTGGAAGGTGTTGGGCCGCGATTCCATCGACGATAAGGGTTTTGCCCTGATTGGCAGTGTGCATTATGGACAGGACTACGAAAACGCCTTCTGGAACGGCTCGCAGATGGTCTTCGGTGACGGCGATGGGGAAATCTTCCAGCGTTTCACCCGCTCGCTGGACGTCGTCGGTCACGAGCTGACCCACGGCGTGGTCGAGAGCGAAGCGGGCCTGGTGTACGCCGACCAGTCCGGGGCGTTGAATGAATCGCTGTCGGATGTGTTTGGCGTCCTGACCAAGCAATATCTGTTGGGGCATACCGCCGACCAGGCGGACTGGCTGATCGGCGCGGATCTGCTGACGCCGCGCATCAAGGGCATCGGCTTGCGCTCGATGGCTCACCCGGGCACAGCCTACGACGATCCGCTGCTGGGCAAAGACCCGCAACCGGATCACATGCGCAAATTCGTGATCACCCAGGAGGATAATGGCGGCGTGCACATCAACTCAGGCATTCCCAACCGGGCGTTTTATCTGGCGGCCAAGGCCATGGGCGGTTTTGCCTGGGAACATGCCGGGCTTATCTGGTACGACGCACTGTGCGACAAGCGCTTGAGCCGCGAGACGTCATTCAGTGCCTTTGCAAAACTGACCGTTGAGCATGCGCAACGGCGCTTCACGGCCAATCACGCCGGGGCGGTGCAGCATGGCTGGTCCGAAGTGGGTGTCGACCCGACGCGGGAGGAACCATGAATACCTTGCCAACGCTGGACGAGCGGGCGGTCGTTTGCCTCTCGCGCCAGGGCGGTTTTGCCGCAATCAAGTCCCTGACGCGCCCCCGGGAGATCGACTTCGCTCAGTGCAGTCTCGATCAACGCTCGCGCATTTGCGACCTGCTGGAAGGCTGCCTGCCGCTCGACAGCTCGGTTGCGGGCGGCGGCGACCAGCGTTTTTACCAGATCGAACTGCACTACCGCAAAGGCGAGCAGGACGACCAGATGGTGTTCAAAGTGCCGGAAAACCAGGCTCCCGACGAGTTGGTACGACTCTGGGATTCAGGCGAATTGTCGTAGCGGCGCGGCGCTGCCCACTCGATAGCTGTTTCCCGCGATAGCCTTGCACCAAGACCAGCCTTTATCCTTGTCGACCCGCCGTACCGAGTTGATGGAGTTTTCTCATGCCCCATGAAGGCAGTCTGTTGCAAGCCGCAGTCGTGTTTCTGCTCGCGGCCGTCCTCACCGTTCCCCTGGCCAAGCGCCTGCAACTGGGGGCGGTGCTGGGTTATCTGTTTGCCGGCGTGATCATCGGCCCCTCGGGGCTGGGCCTGATCGGCAATACGGAAAGTGTCGCGCACATTTCGGAACTCGGCGTAGTGCTTCTGTTGTTCATCATCGGCCTGGAGTTGTCGCCACGCCGGTTGTGGGTGATGCGCAAGGCGGTGTTCGGCGTCGGCCTGGCACAAGTCCTGCTGACAGGAGCGCTGTTGGGCGTGCTGGCGTTGTATGTCTTCGGGCAACCGCTGAACACCTCGATCGTGCTGGGCCTGGGACTGGCCCTGTCGTCCACCGCGTTCGGCCTGCAAAGCCTGGCCGAACGCAAGGAGCTGACCAGCCCCCACGGGCGCCTGGCGTTCGCAATCCTGCTGTTCCAGGATATCGCCGCGATTCCGCTGATAGCCATGGTGCCGCTGCTGGCAGGCAGCGATCAGAATGTCAGCGCTGCCGACGATGTGAACCAGGGTCTGCGCGTGCTGGTCAGTATCGCCATCGTGGTGGTCGGCGGCCGCTACCTGTTGCGCCCGGTGTTCCGCGTGGTGGCCAAGAGCGGCTTGCCCGAAGTGTCCACCGCGACCGCATTGCTGGTGGTGATGGGCACCGCCTGGCTGATGGACCTGGCCGGTATTTCGATGGCCCTCGGTGCATTTCTTGCCGGCCTGCTGCTGGCTGACTCCGAATACCGGCACGAACTGGAAGCGCAGATCGAACCCTTCAAGGGCCTGTTGCTGGGGTTGTTTTTCATGAGCGTGGGCATGGGCGCCAACCTGGGCCTGCTGCTGCGCGAGCCCATCGTGGTGCTGGGGCTGACCGTGCTGCTGATCGCCGTCAAGCTGCCGTTGCTGTTTGTCGTGGGCCGACTGGCCGGTGGTTTGAACAAGATCAGCGCCATTCGCCTGGGCATCGTACTGGCGGCCGGTGGTGAGTTTGCCTTCGTGGTGTTCAAGATCGGCCGTGACCACGGCCTGTTCGATCCGCGCCTGTACGACCTGCTGGTGCTGGCGATCACCCTGTCGATGGCGTTGACGCCATTGTTGATGCTGCTGTGCGCGCGCCTGGTCAGCCCGAAGGTGCAACCGGTGGCGGTGCCGGAGCAATTTCGCGAAATCGACGCCGATGAACCCCGCGTGGTGATCGCCGGCATGGGCCGTATGGGGCAGATCGTCGCGCGGATCCTGCGGGCGCAGAACATCAAGTTCGTGGCCCTCGACACCTCGGTGGAAACCATCGAACTGTCGCGCAGCTTCGGCGGCGTGCCGGTGTACTACGGCGACCCGATGCGTCCGGAAATCCTCAGCGCGGCCAAGGTCGGCGACGCCGAATTCTTCATCATCGCCACCGACGACCCGGACACCAACATCAAGACCGCCGAGCTGGTGCACAGGCTCTATCCGCACATCAAGATCATTGCCCGCGCCCGCAACCGCCAGCATGTGCATCGTCTGGTGGACCTGGGTGCCCACGCGGTGCGCGAAACCTTCTACTCCAGCCTGGAAATGAGCCGGCAGACCTTGATCGGCCTGGGACTGACACACGAGCAGGCCGATGCCCGGATCAAGCGTTTCAAACATCATGACGAGCAAGTGCTCGAAGCCCAGCATGCGATTTACGACGACGCGGTGAAGGTCAAGCAGACGGCGCAGGAAGCACGGGCGGAACTGGCCCGGCTGTTTGAGTCGGACCAGCTGGAAGAGCAAGCGAAGAACGCTTGACTGTGCCGGCGACTTCGCTTGCAGGAGCGAAGTCGCCCGCGACGAACGATAACGTGAAAGGGACCCCATCATGGCTGGCGACACATCCTCCCCCGCTCTCAAGGAAATATTCAACGCCGAGCGTCTGCGGCACATCGCCACCGAGATGACGGTGGTGTATCCAGGCTTTGACGCCAAGGGCTTCCTGAAACTGGCCAGCAGCGGTCTGGCCGAGTTGTCGGTGATGCAGCGCCTGGCCCGTGTCAGCGAATGCCTGCACGCTGTACTGCCACTGGGTTATGAGGCGTCGCTGGAAGTACTGCGCGCCCTCGCCCCGCGCCTCAACAGTGGTTTTGTCAGCATGTGCCTGCCGCATTACGTGGCGACCTATGGGGCGGATCGGTTCGAACTGTCGATGCAGGCGCTCAAGTTCTTCACCGCGTTCGGTTCCTCGGAATTCGCCATCCGCCATTTCCTGCGCGGCGATCTGCAACGCTCACTGGCGCTGATGCATGAATGGTCGCTGGACACCAACGAGCATGTCCGGCGCCTGGCCAGCGAAGGTTGCCGGCCGCGCCTGCCGTGGTCGTTTCGCCTGGAGCAGATCCAGGCCGACCCACGGCTGGCCGCCGGTATCCTCGACAACCTCAAGGCCGACTCCAGCCTTTACGTGCGCAAGTCCGTGGCCAACCACCTCAACGACATCACCAAGGACCATCCCGAGTGGGTGCTGGACCTGATCGAGGGCTGGTCGCTGGACAACCCGCACACCGCATGGATCGCCAGGCATGCCCTGCGCAGCCTGATCAAACAGGGTAATCTGCGGGCCCTGGCGATCATTGGCGCGGGCAGCAAGCCTGAAGTGCAGATCATTGATGTGCAGGTCAATCCGCCGGTGATCGGGCTTGGTGAAAAAATCACCCTGTCCTTTGCGGTCAAATCCACGGTACAGAGCAGCCAGCGCCTGGTGATCGATTACGCCATCGACTACGTCAAGGCCAATGGCAGCACCTCGGCCAAGGTCTTCAAGCTCAAGGCCCTGACGCTGCCAGGCAACGCCACCCACGCCATCGCCCGCGGCCAGCACATCAAGGAACTGACCACCCGCAGGCATTACGCGGGCAGGCATGCGGTGCATGTGCTGGTCAATGGGGAACGGCTGGCCAGTACGGCGTTCGAAATCCTCGCCTGAATCACGCCCCCCTGCGGGATGCACCGTTGAATCAAGGGGGGTTGGGACCCAGCAGCAGGTCCTGCTCGCGCTCGCACAACTCCACCACGTAGTCCCACATCACCCGCAGCCGCACCGATTTGTGCAGCTCGCGGCGGGTGCTGATCCAGTAGCTGCGCAGGATGCTCTCTTGCGGCAACAGCGGCACCAGCCCGGGGTCGGCGCTGGCCATGTAGCACGGCAGCACGGCGATGCCCAGGCCCGCGCGCGCAGCCTGTTGCTGGGCGATGACGCTGGTGCTGTGGAACACCACCTGCGGGTTGCGGCAAAAGCTGTTGAGGAACATCAGTTCCTGGCTGAACAGCAAGTCGTCGACATAGCCGATCCAGGCATGCCGCCCCAGGTCGTCGCGATTGCGCAGCGCCGGCGAACAGTCGAGGTAGTCCTGGCTGGCGTAGAGCGCCAGGCGATAGTCGGTCAGTTTGCGCGTGACCAGCATGTCGGCGGCCGGGCGTTCCAGGTGGATGCTGATTTCCGCCTCGCGGTTGAGGATGCTGACGAAGCGCGGCACCGCCACCAGCTCCACTTCCAGCCCGGGGTAGCGCTGGAACAGGTCGTTCATGCGGGTGGCGAGGAACATGATGCCCAGCCCTTCCGTCACCCCCACGCGGATCTTGCCCAACGGTGCCGTGGATTGGGTGATTTCTTCCTGCGCCAGTAACGCCACGTTCTCCATCGCCTCGGCGTGCTTGAGCAACGCTTCGCCGGCCGGGGTCAGCTCGTAGCCCTGGGCATGCTGCACGAACAGAGCGGTGCCCAGGCTCTTTTCAACGGCCTCGATGTGCCGCGCCACGGTGGCATGGGTCGTGTTCAAACGGCGCGCGGCGGTGAGCAAACGCCCGCTACGCTGTAGCTCGAGAAAGAAGCGCAGGTCATTCCAGTCGAACATCGTCCATCCTTAGGTCGGCGTTGTTTAAAAACGAACAGCAGCTGGGTAAAAACTAACATTCTTTAAACGAAAGCTAACAACTAGGATGAACCCCAACAAGAACAACAAGCGAGGTCAGGGATGCACGTTTCCCTTGATGAATACGACTACATCGTGGTCGGGGCCGGCCCGGCCGGTTGTTTGCTGGCCAATCGCCTGTCGGCCAACCCACAACACCGCGTGTTGCTGCTCGAGGCCGGAGGTCGCGACAACTACGCCTGGATCCACATCCCGGTGGGCTATCTGTTCTGCATCGGCAACCCGCGTACCGACTGGTGCTTCAAGACCGAGGCGCAACCGGGCCTGCAGGGGCGTACCCTGAGTTACCCGCGCGGCAAGGTCCTGGGCGGCTGTTCGTCGATCAACGGCATGATCTACATGCGCGGCCAGGCGGGCGATTACGACGGCTGGGCGGCCGACGGCAACCCCGGCTGGCGCTGGCAAGACGTGCTGCCGTTGTTCAAGAAAAGCGAAAACCATTTTGCCGGTGAATCCGCGTTTCACGGCGCCAGCGGTGATTGGCGGGTGGAACGCCAGCGCCTGTCCTGGCCCATTCTCGACGCCTTCCGCAGCGCCGCCGAACAGAGCGGCATCGCCAGCATCGACGACTTCAACCAGGGCGACAACGAAGGCTGTGGCTATTTCCAGGTCAACCAGAAGGGCGGCATCCGCTGGAACGCGGCCAAGGCGTTCCTCAAGCCGATCCGCCAGCGCCCCAACCTGACGGTGCTGACCGGCGTCGAGGTTGACCGCGTGCTGCTGGAAAACGCTCGCGCGTCGGCGGTCAGTGCCCGTTGGCAAGGCCAGGACAAGACCTTCAAGGCACGCAAGGAAATCGTCCTGTGCGCCGGGGCCATCGGCTCGCCGAGCATCCTGCAGCGTTCCGGTATCGGCCCTCGCCCGCTGCTGCAGCGCCTGGGCATAGGCGTGGTGCATGAATTGCCAGGCGTCGGCGGCAACCTGCAGGATCACCTGCAACTGCGCCTGATCTACACACTGGAAAACGCCCGCACCCTCAACCAGATCGCCGGCAGCCTGTGGGGCAAGATGGGCATGGGCCTGCGCTACCTGTATGACCGCAGCGGCCCGTTGTCCATGGCACCCAGTCAACTGGGGGCATTCGCCCGCTCCGGACCGGAGCAGACCTCGGCGAACCTTGAGTACCACGTGCAACCGCTGTCGCTGGAGCGTTTCGGTGAACCGCTGCATGCATTCCCGGCCTTTACCGCCTCGGTCTGCGACTTGCGCCCGCAAAGCCGTGGCCGGGTGGAAATCCGTTCGGCCGACCCGCAGCAAGCTCCCCTGATCCAGCCCAACTATCTAAGCCATCCGCAAGACTTGCGAGTTGCCGCCGATGCCATTCGCCTGACCCGGCGCATCGTTGCCGCGCCGGCCCTGAAGGCGTTCAAACCGGTCGAGTACCTGCCCGGCGACAGCTTGCAGAGCGAAGAACAATTGCATGAGGCCGCCGCCCGGATCGGCACCACCATCTTCCATCCCGTCGGTACCTGCCGCATGGGCAACGATGCGGACGCGGTGGTCGATGCCCAACTGCGCGTGCACGGCATCCCCGGCCTGCGCATCGCCGATGCCTCGATCATGCCGCGCATCACCTCGGGCAACACCTGCTCGCCGACGCTGATGATCGCGGAGAAAGCCGCGGAACTCATTCTTGAACCTGACACAAGGAACATCACCCCGACAAAGGAACTGGCCACACACCCGTGAACCCTGCACGGACCCTGTAGGAGCGAGCATGCTCGCGATGGTCGTCAACGATGACGCTGCAAACCTGACACCCCGCGGCGCTCTCAGGTCCATCGCGAGCATGCTCGCTCCTACAAGGTAACGGATACACCCGACTTATGGATAAACGCGGCGCCCGCCCACAAGGCCAGTGCCGACAGTGGAACAACAAAAACAATCACTGTGAGGGATACCGATATGTCAGAACACGTTCAGCCCCTGGAAGCCGTGCGCAGCGCGGGCACCAGCCAGGAAACCCAGAAAGTCATCTTCGCCTCGTCGCTCGGGACGGTCTTCGAGTGGTATGACTTTTTCCTCTACGGCGCCCTCGCGGCGGTGATCAGCAAGCAGTTCTTCGCCGGCGTCAACGACACCACCGCGTTCATCTTTGCCTTGATGGCGTTCGCCGCCGGCTTCATTGTCAGGCCATTCGGCGCCCTGGTGTTCGGCCGGTTGGGCGACATGATCGGGCGCAAATACACCTTCCTTGCCACCATCGTGCTCATGGGCCTGGCCACCTTCTGCGTCGGACTGCTGCCCAACTACGCGAGCATCGGCATCGCCGCGCCGATCATCCTCGTGGTGCTGCGCATGCTCCAGGGCCTGGCACTGGGCGGTGAATATGGCGGCGCCGCGACCTACGTGGCAGAGCACGCGCCGATGGGCAAACGTGGCTTCCACACCAGCTGGATCCAGTCCACCGCCACCCTGGGCCTGTTGCTGTCACTGCTGGTGGTACTGGGTTGCCGCTACTTCACGGGCGATCAGTTCGAAGTCTGGGGTTGGCGCATCCCGTTCCTGTTTTCGATCATCCTGCTGGGCATCTCGACCTGGATTCGCCTGAGCCTGCACGAGTCGCCTGCGTTCGTGAAAATGAAAGAGGAAGGCAAACTCTGCAAGTCGCCGATCCGCGATTCCTTCGGCAAGTGGGAAAACCTCAAGGTGGTCCTGATCGCCCTGTTCAGCATCAACGCCGGGCAAGCGGTGACGTTCTACGCTGCGCAATTCTATGTGTTGTTCTTCCTCACCCAGTTCCTGAAAATGGACCCCGCGGTGGCTAACGGCCTGCTGATCGTCAGCGTGACCATCGGCGCCCCCTTCTTCATTTTCTTCGGCTGGCTGTCGGACAAGGTCGGGCGCAAACCGGTCCTCATGCTGGGCCTGCTGCTCGCCACCGTGTTGTACTTCCCGATCTTCAAGACCCTGGCCCACTACGCCAACCCGGCCATCGACCTGGCCAGCCGCCAGGCGCCGATCACCGTACTGGTGGACCCGGCCACCTGCACCTTTCAGTTCGATCCGGTGGGCAAGGCGAAATTCGACAGCCCATGCGACAAGGTCAAGACCTTCCTGGTCAAGCAGGGCCTGCCGTACCAGAGCGCAGCGGCCCCGGCCGGCAGCGCTGTACAGGTCAGCGTCGGTGACATGAAGATCGACGGTTTCGACGAAGCGGCCCTGCGGGGCGCGGTGACCCTGGCGGGTTACCCGCAACAGGCCGACATGCAGCAGATCAACAAACCAATGATCGTGGCCCTGATCGTCGCGCTGATCATCATCTCCGCCATGTGCTACGGCCCGCTGGCGGCGCTGATGGTGGAACTGTTCCCGACCCGTATCCGCTACACCTCGATGTCCCTGCCCTACCATATCGGCAATGGCTGGTTCGGCGGCTTCCTGCCGACGGTGTCGTTTGCCCTGGTGGTCTACACCGGCGACATCTTCTACGGGCTGTGGTACCCGGTGCTGATCACCGGGGTGAGCCTGGTGGTGGGGATGTTGTGCCTGCGTGAGACACGTAACGTCGACCTGGATAAAAACTGACGTAAACCAATGCGCCTTCGCCTGGCAGGCGCCAGGCTTGCCCGCGAAGGCATCCCGACCACCAATCAATCGCTTGTCGATGTAGCGGGTCTGCTGTGGGAGCCGGCCTGATCCCCGATTCCCTTGTAGGAGCGAGCATGCTTGCGATGGGCGTCCAGACAACGCGATCATCCAGACCGGGCGCGTTATCGTTGACGTCCCTCGCGAGCATGCTCGCTCCTACAGGGGGATCCGGTACAGCTTCAAATGCCAGATCAGCTGCCCCCGCTCATGAGACCGAGCGCAGGTTCCCAGCCCATCACTCATCGATATCGATCAACTCGAACGTCACCTGATCCGGATAGAACGCCACGTAGTTCTGAATCTGCCGCACGGACACCTTGGGGTTTTCGTAGCTCCAGACCGCATTGGCACCTTCATGCCCCGGCACCTGCAGACTGAAGTAGCTGGCATCGCCCTTGTACGGGCAATAACTGGTGTGGTCGGTACGGGCGAAATATTTCTCGTCGATGTCCTCGCGCGGCACGTAGTACACCGGAGGGTAATTGGCCTCCAGCAGTACCAGCGCACGGGCGGACGCTGCCACCTGAAATCCGTGGAACTTCACCAGCAGGCAGCCGGGCTGCTCGGCGATGGTGATGACAGGGCTGGGACCGGAGCTTTTCATGGAGTTGGCACCTCATGTCGGTGACGAAGCTTTAACAGCAGGGCTTGCCGGCAGTGGGCGGTACGACGCCC
>Ga0068845_1011912_pt1 | contig 10783 bp, 9 predicted proteins | sample Hof3ISUMetaT_4_FD_68481 | JGI IMG/M metagenome (GOLD analysis project Ga0068845, IMG submission 68481) | Enriched soil aggregate microbial communities from Iowa State university to study microbial drivers of carbon cycling -... | ecosystem: Environmental > Terrestrial > Soil > Agricultural land... | reverse complement strand
CTCAGCAAAACTTTATCAGCCATGGTTGCGTATTATCTCAAACATGACTCTATTCAGGGACTGGATGGGACAGGGTCAAATTGACGGCGTTATATGGACGCTTGAAATCGAGGCGAAATTCTATTTATTTATTCTGCTTGTTTGGACAGCAATCGGAAAAGGCAAGCTATACTCCTTACCCAACGGCGGAGACTGTGAGGTCCATACCACTGGCTGGTTGCTCCGGCTACTCCACAATCTCTAGCCAGCCGGGTTGAGTTGCTACTCTATCCAGTAGAACTGCATATGGTTTCCACTGCTTCCAACTGAGTAGCCCTCAAGGTCAGTTCAGCTTCCTCCTCAGAGGTAGCCATCTCCAACTCAATAGTGTAGTTCAGCGTACTGATACGATTTGCTAATGCGATGTTCTGGAGCTCAGCAATTTACTTGAACCCCTGCAGCTTTGCACTAGCAATTACCAAGGAGTCGCCGAGGGGAGGATTAATTAAAATCCAAATAGCGAATCTTCAGTCTCGACTTATCCTTGATTAGGAGTGGTTTCAGGCTGTGAGCTACCATACACGCTGATTATTTTATTTTCAATATCGCTTTCAAACTGTACGTACATGATCATATTTAGTACCCCGACATTAATTTGAAATCCGGCCCGGCACCGCTAGTACTAGCAGCAGCATTGATTAATTGCGGAGTTATAAATGAAACTTCGGAATAGTCACCTACAATATTCCCGTCCACCGGTATAGAAGACCCTATGACCGGCTGATCCACGCCGTTAGCCCCTCCCGAAATCGTTACACTTCGAGGCCACCACAGCCAAGCTGATTGCGCTTTCGCGCAACGCGCCATGCCTGGCGCACAAAAAAAGGCCGATCAATGACCGGCCTCCAAAGCTGACTTACAAGCTTAGTTCACCTGAAGCTTCCCGCGATTTTTGTCCAGAAGAGCCTTGCCGATCCCCTTCACCTCCAGCAACTCGTCGACGGATGCAAACGGCCCATTACTTTCGCGATACGCAACAATCGCCAAAGCCTTGGCCTCCCCCACTCCGGACAACTCACGCTGCAAGGTCGGCGCATCAGCCTTGTTGAGGTCCACCTTTACCGATTGCGCACCCGCCGAAGCCTCCATCGCCACCGGAGCCTTGGGCGCCTCCGTCTTGGATGCAGGCGCAGCGTTAGCGGGGATGGATAGACTGGTGAGCAGGGCAAAAACCAGGGAGTAGAAATAGCCTGTACGCATAAATGACGCTCCATGACATCGGTTGAGGAAGCAGCTTTTCCGCAGCTGCTTCCTTAAGTTAGGCGATGTAGGGAGAGTGTCAAAAATGTGTCTATTGCGAAATGTGAGACAATCAGGGTTCGAGGCGACGTTGCTGGTAGATCCAGTCGACGATTTCGCCGTCGGGGCTGTAGCCGCTGACGGTTTCGCGCAGGAGCTGGCGGACACGCGAGTAGTCATCGTGCTCAACGGCAGCAAGCAACTCGCTTAGTTTTGCCCTTAGAACGTCCCACGATAAATGATCCTCGCTCGCGCTCATAATCATTGGGTGCTGCGTTGCGCTAACGTTGTCACCTATCAGCAATTCTTCATAAAGCTTCTCGCCAGGACGGAGCCCCGTAAACTCAATCGAGATGTCGCCATGCTGGTTTTTCTCAGAACGAATACTCAACCCGGATAGATGAATCATCTTTTCCGCAAGCTCAACAATTTTCACAGGTTGTCCCATGTCAAGGACGAAAACATCCCCACCTTGCCCCATCGAACCTGCCTGAATCACTAGTTGCGCCGCTTCAGGGATTGTCATGAAGTAACGCGTGATCTTCGGATGAGTGACGGTGAGTGGACCACCTGACTTGATTTGTTTGTAAAAAAGCGGAATTACCGAGCCAGACGAACCCAGGACATTACCAAAACGCACCATGGTGAAACGAGTTTTATTAACATGGGATACATTGGTGGTATCGCCGAATAATACGGGTGCCAACTCTCGACTCAAAGCTTGAAGTGTCAACTCGGCGAGACGCTTGGTGCTACCCATCACATTCGTAGGTCTTACAGCCTTATCCGTTGAAATCAGGACGAAGTTAGCGACCCCCGCTTTCAGCGCCGCTTGAGCGGTGTTGAGCGTACCAATAACATTATTGAGGACACCTTCGGCTATGTTGTGCTCAACCATAGGAACGTGCTTGTAAGCTGCGGCATGATACACAGTGTCTACATGCCAGGTTTTCATGACGTCCAGTAATTTATCCGGGCTGCGCACCGAACCCAAAATAGGTAAGAGGCGCACTGATAAAGACTCACGAGCAATTCGTTGCTCAAGCTCGGACTGGATGTCGTAAAGATTGAATTCACTGTGCTCGAACAGCAGAAGTGTCGTTGGATGAAGCGTTAGAATTTGCCGGCACAGTTCCGATCCAATAGATCCACCTGCCCCCGTGACAAGAACTGTTTGTCCCTTGATGCAATGCTCCAGCAGATCAGCCTGGGCTGGTACGGCATCTCGCCCTAAAAGATCCGCGATGTCTACTTCCTGGATATCATCGACTTTTACGCGACCACTGGCCAGGTCCATGAAACCGGGGACACTTCGAACGTGCAGCGGGAAGCCTTCGAGGAAACCGAGTATCTCACGACGGCGACCTCGGCTGACAGACGGGATTGCCAACAAAATTTCCTGCGCACCAGTATCATCGATCATCTGCTGAATATGTTTGGGCTTGAAGACCTGCAATCCTGCAATAATCCGATTACCAATGCTGCTGTCATCATCAATAAACGCGACAGGCCGCATAATACGCCCCATACGTAACGCAGCAACTAATTGATTTCCAGCAGCTCCCGCACCATATATGGCAACTTTGGGAAGTCCGTCATCTCGATTGGCAAAAGGCACGTGCTGGACGGCAGAAAACCAATCCCCCAAGAAATATTGACGCATGGCCAGGCGCAACCCACCTACCATGATCAGGCTTAACCACCAATAGTTGAAAACAACTGAACGAGGAACAATAGTTTGGTGATTACTGTATAGATATACGAATACGCCAAGAATCAAAGCAGACAAGCTGACTGCCTTGATAATTGTGATCAAGGCATCATTCCCGAAATAGCGCATTACGGCCCGATACATGCCGAAACGAATGAACAAGGGAATTGCTACTATCGGGGCACTTAAAAACAACCAGGAATGGGCGATGAGTGGATTGACCATATCATCGATGCCGAGGCGCACCAAAAATGCGAGCCACAAGGCTGCCCATACAAGAACGACGTCAGTTAAAACCTGAATGAGTCGCTTCTGGCGACGTGGCAGCCCCAGCAACAGTGCGCGTAACTTATCCATAACTCCGTCGTACACCTCGAACCGCTCCCCTATTGACCGTATTGACGAGTGTACGTCCCCGGACGCACTCGTTACTAAAAATCTATGAATCAGGTCTCCAAAAAGCTGAAAAACCGGTTGTGCAATTAAGGGGGCTGAATGCAATCGCCAAGCTGAAGCCGTTGAAACCTGCAGCAAATGTCCACTGCTGGATAAAGGGCTCTTGCATCTTGCTTTCATTTAACCCGGTATTTCAGGCAAATTTGCAAACTGCATGGAAAATTGGGTTCAGGCCTCCAATCTGCAAGGTGCTGACCCCTTTCTCCGTTAGATTGTAGACAAAAACCAAGCTAGAGCTTGACGGCTTGCTGCATGACACTACGAATAGCTTCGCACGTATTTGCGATTTCAGCCTCAGTCAACGTCGGATGCACCATGAACATCAGGCTCGTCTCACCCAGCTCCTGTGCGACAGGCAGGCGAACATCTGGACGCCAACCCGTATCATCGAATGCTTTCTCGAGGTACACCTCAGAACATGAGCCCGAAAAACAAGGCACGCCAAGGGCAGAAATCTCGGACAGGATACGATCCCGGCTCCAGTCAGCCTTTAATTGCTGTGGCTCTACGAAGACATAGCATTTATAGGCTGCATGAGCGCAGTCTTCAGGAATTGCCGGAACGCGTAGCCCTTGGAGCTTACGAGCTTGTGACCATATTTGTTCTGCATGATTGATTCGACTTGCACGCCATTCAGGCATACGACGTAATTGAATACGACCGATTACCCCTTGCACTTCCAGCATTCGCCAGTTCGTACCAAAGCTCTCATGCAACCAACGGAAGCCTGGTTGGTGCTCGCGTTCGTAAATTGCCTCCCAACTCTTGCCGTGATCCTTGAACGACCACATTTTCAACCAGAGAGCTCGGTCATTCGTCGTGACCATGCCACCCTCTCCACCAGTAGTCATGATTTTGTCCTGGCAAAACGACCAAGCGCCGACGTGTCCAATGGAACCCACGGAACGCCCCTTGTACTTCGCGCCATGCGCTTGAGCGCAGTCTTCGATCACCTTGAGGCCATGAAGCGTTGCAAGTTCCATGATCGGGTCCATATCGCACGGCCAGCCGGCCAAATGAACGCAGATAATGCCCTTGGTACGAGGAGACAATACGGCCGCTATAGTCTGCGCAGTGATGTTCTGGGTATCGCGGTCGACTTCGGCAAATACAGGCGTCGCACCTGCGTTGACAATGCTGGAAACCGAGGCAAGAAAAGTGCGAGGCGTAACGATGACCTCGTCTCCGGCTCCGATTCCAAGCGCTTCCAGCGCCAGATCGAGGGCAACGGTGCCATTTGCAAGGGCAACGGCATACTCTGTACCTGCCCACTTGGCGAACTCTTTCTCAAACTCGCGACATTCCTGCCCGGTCCAATAATTGACCTTGTTGGAAAGCACTACGTCGCGAACGGCATCGGCCTCTTCTTCAGTGAACGAAGGCCAAGGAGAAAATGGAGTATTCAACACGTTTTTACCTGCCATCCATAATTAAAAAAGAGCCGCCGAAAACCGGACGGCCGATCAGTCACACGTATCCGATGGACGAACACTCAGGAACCCGCAATCGCTCGAGCGGGCACCCCTGCGACAGTCATGTTATCAGAGATATCGCAAATCACTGCTGCACCGGCTCCCACCATCACGTACGAGCCAATATTGAGCATTTGCCTGACGCACGCACCGATACCAACCCAGCTACCGTCACCCACCCTCACAGCGCCTGCCAATCGAGCGCCCGGACTTATGTGCACACATACGCCAAGCACGCAGTCGTGGTCAACGCTAGAGCCCGTGTTTAGAATCGCTCCCTCACCGACTGTTGCGTAAGCATTGACCACCGCCGAGGCAAACACCACCGTGCCAGAACCAATGCTGGCGAACCGACTTATTGTGGACGAAGGATGAATCAACACTGGAAGATGCGCGCCTGAGGCTTTCAGCTCATCGATTTTGCTGCGCCGAACTTTATTGTTGCCTATTGCGACCAGAACACCTTCAAATTCCTTCACACGCCTGAGCAAGTCCTGGGTTGTTCCGACGACGGGCCAGATCCCTATGGAGGTTACTTGTGGCCATGCATCATCAAAGAATTCAATGACTTTCCAGCCACAGCTGTCAGCCGTATCGGCGACAACCTTGCCGTGCCCACTCGCACCAAGAATTGCCAGCCTCTTCATTTTTTAGTTCCGGTGAATTTTGTCATCGTAACCTCTCCCTCCGCGCTGATCCCATCCCTGATCAACACTTTTTTGATGGTGAGGAAGATGATTTTCAGGTCAAGCCAAAGTGACTGATTGTCAACATACCAGACATCCAGTTTGAATTTCTCTTCCCATGACAGCGCATTGCGACCATTGATCTGGGCCCACCCGGTAACACCCGGCCGCGCATCGTGTCTTCTAAACTGCACATGGTCGTACAGTGGAAGATATTCCATCAATAGGGGGCGTGGTCCCACCAGACTCATGTCACCCTTTATGACGTTCCACAACTCAGGCAACTCATCCAGGCTACTGGATCGAAGAAATCGGCCAAAATCCGTCATACGTTCAGCATCGGGCAACGGATTACCATTGGCATCCAATGCGTCCCGCATAGTGCGAAACTTAATCATTTGAAAGGGTTTGCCCCCGAGGCCCGGCCTGACCTGACGAAACAAAATCGGGGACCCTAACCGCTTGCGAATCAAGTATGCGACAACTGCGATCACGGGAGACAATACAATCAACCCTGAGACGGAGGCCACAATATCAAAGAAGCGCTTAAACATCGAAAGTCCTTGAGTACAGATATCGTTGTGGAACAAATGCGTTTGAATTCATTTCGACAAACGCTTGAAGTGCTCACCAAAGCGCTCGACTCCGACACGCAAGCAGAGTTCCTTTTGATAGAACGTGAGCCCATTCTCGGCCATTTGACTACGCTTCTGCGCCGTCATTTCCATCAGAGCCTGAACCGCATCCGCAAGCGCTTGCGGATTGTCTGACTCACTCACGACACCGCAACCGGCTTCGCACACAAGATCGGCAGCATCGCCATCCACAGCCATCAAAATCGGCTTTCTGGCCGCCATGTATGCCTGGGTTTTAGAAGGAATTGTGATCGTGAACAATGGATCTTTTTTTAGATGCACCAACAAGGCATCGGCACTGGCCAAGTAGGCGCCTACCTCCGACATTGGAACAGCCGGTAAAAAAAATACATTGTCGAGATTTTGGCTTATCGCCAATGACTCCAACCTGGTAGCTTCGACTCCTCCGCCAAGAAAGATGAACGCTACGTCGCTTTTATTCCGCTGAAGTAAACTCGCAGCTGCAATGACCGTCTCTAGCGACTGCGCCTTGCCCATGTTTCCAGCGAACAGGATTCGAAATTTCGAGGTGACTGGAAAGTTCTTCGGTTGACTTTCCGACGCAGGACTAAACACACCTTCCGCACACCAATTATAAATGATATCGATTTTTTGCGACGGCACCCCTCGCTCGATTAATAGTCGCTTGAATCCAGGGGACAGCACTACAATTTGGTCGACCTGACCATATACCCAATCGCAAACGCGAGAGACAATTTTCAAAAGCTTTTCATTCGAAAACATCCCTGTAGCCTTGAGTGTGTCTGGCCACATATCCTGAATATCGTACACCACGGGTATGCGTCGAAAAAAACGTACCAGCGCTGCTGCAATGCCTACCGTCAATGGTGGATGGTAGGCATAAATGACATCAGGTTTTTTCGCGCGAAAAAGGCCATAGAACAAAATACTGGCCGCAAAACTGACGTAGTTGAACACTCGACCGATACCACTCTGCCCATGACTTGGATAGAGTGGTACGCGTGTAACCTGTACACCGTCTATAAACTCTCGCTGCAGCAATTTTATTTTATAACCGGCATACAACTTGCCACCGGGATAATTTGGAAACCCGGTGACAACTTCGACATCAAAGCCTTGCGCGACCAATTCTCGAGCAAAAACCAATCCTTTGAATGTCGGCTCAGGATCAAACCACTGGGTGAATAGGAGAACACGAACGGCCATTCGTATTAGTACCTTCTCCAAACGGTGCGCATGACGTAGTCCCGGTAGCTGTGGATAATGCGTACAACTTTCTCTGCCACATTAGGCATACTGTAGTCACTTACCAGGCGCAAAGTACGGTCATCGTCACGACCTTGCCCCTCAAGCACCTGCAACCCCTGCATAACGCGCTCAGCCTCAAGGCCGACCATCATTACAGCGGCTTCTTCCATACCCTCAGGACGTTCATGCGCTTCGCGAATATTCAACGCCGGAAAGTTCAGGATTGATGATTCTTCATTGATAGTCCCACTATCGGAAAGGACCGCTTTGGCATCAAGTTGCAACTTATTGTAATCTTTAAAGCCCAACGGCTTGAGCAACCGCACATTTTTATGAAACTTTGCCCCCATAGCATCCACGCGCTTCTGTGTACGCGGATGAGTCGAAACAATGACCGGAAAATTATAATGTTCGGCAACTGTATTGAGCGCTTCAACCAACTTTGCAAAATTTTTATCAGAATCGATATTTTCTTCGCGGTGAGCACTCACCACGAAAAATTTACCTTTTTCCAAGCCAAGACGAGTAAGAACGTCCGATGCATCAATACCTTCACGATAATGATTGAGCACTTCAAACATTGGGCTGCCGGTCTTGATTACCATGTCTGGCGATAGGCCTTCCCGCAACAGATAATCACGAGCAATCGTACTGTACGTCAGGTTGATATCAGCAGTGTGATCAACGATGCGTCGATTGATTTCTTCAGGTACGCGCATGTCGAAACAACGGTTACCAGCCTCCATGTGGAAGGTGGGTATCTTGCGACGCTTGGCAGGGATGACCGCCATGCAGCTGTTAGTATCGCCTAAGACCAACAAGGCTTCTGGCTCAATCTCTGCCAGTACGCGATCCACGCTGATAATCACATTACCGATGGTTTCAGCACCAGTAGCGCCCGCTGCGTTCAGAAAATGATCAGGCTTTCGGATACCCAAATCCTGAAAGAAGATTTCATTCAGTTCGTAGTCGTAATTTTGGCCAGTGTGAACAAGCACATGATCACAATATTGGTCCAGGGCCGCCATTACGCGCGACAGACGAATGATTTCTGGGCGGGTGCCCACTACGGTCACGACCTTCAATTTTTTCATTTTTTAAGCGTCACATTCAAAAAGTGATAGAAAAACACCAGTGATTGTCGTCTCATGCACCCGAATCTTAGCCGAAACACTTGGTTACCGAGCAACTGGGGCAACGCAACGAGCTCATCCTGACTTCCCGAAAGATAGACTCTCTGACCACCGAGGGAGACAGAGAGCAGTGCAAATCTTATTCAGGCGCTGCAACAGGACGTGCGTACGTATCGGGTAGTTCTCGATTGAAAATCTCGTTTGCCCATAGCATGACGATCATCTCATCGGTACCCACGTTGGTAATGTCGTGCGTCCATCCTGGTACGGTTTCTACAATTTCCGGCTTCTCGCCCGTAGTTAACAACTCGTAATATTCTCCTGAGACAATATGACGGAATCCAAAACGGGCCCTACCCTTGATCACGAGAAACTTCTCAGTTTTGGAGTGATGGTAATGGCCACCACGAGTCACACCAGGGTGAGCTGTGAAATATGAGAACTGCCCACTGTCGGACGTCTTGAGCATTTCAACGAATACGCCCCGGGGATCACCGTACTTGGGAACTTCGTAAGCGAAACGGTCCGGTGTTAAATAACTGACATATGTGGAGTAAAGCGCTCGTACCAGGCCAGTGCCGACTGCCTCAGTGATCAACGTATCGCGGCTATCATGAAACGCTTTCAACTGCGAAGCCAAGGCGCCAACACTAATAGTGTACTGAGGCTCGACAGTAACAAATCGCTCATCCGAAAGCTGTCCGTCCATAGCGGCAATGAAGTACTTGATGACGTCATCAATATAGACGAGAGTTATGTTTGCCTTTGGATCGTTAACCTGAATCGGCAAGCCATGGACAGTATTATGGCAAAACGTTGCTACGGCAGAGTTATAGTTTGGACGAGCCCACTTTCCAAACACATTTGGCAGCCTGAATACGTATACTTTTGTTCCATGATTATCCGCTAAATCTTTCAACGCCGCTTCAGCACCGCGCTTGGAACATCCGTAGGGATTATCCAGTTCGGCTTGACTGGAGGACGTATAAAGTACGGGTACAGGTTTGTCACACCCGGCTACAGCATCACAAAGGGCGCGAGTCAGATCTGTGTTGCCCGCCTTAAACTCCTCTGGATCCTGGGGGCGATTGACGCCAGCCAAATGAAACACGAAATCAACTTCGGCAACCAATTTTGGAAGATGCGCAATATCGTCTTGACGGGTGAAACGCAGGACTTCGACATCACTGCGTTCGCTCAAGTGCGCTATCAGGTTCTTCCCAACAAATCCGTTGGAACCAGTAACCAGCACTTTCATCATGTCATTCCTCGGGCGTGGCGTGTTCGCCACGTTGAATCGCGCGCATGAAATCAAGCTTGAGCAGAAGCTGTTTCATGCCATCCACATCCAACCTAACAGTATTATGGGAGTTGTAATCCTCGGTGCGAGAAATTTTCTCTTCGCCCTGCTCTACAAATTTGGCATAGTTTAGGTCGCGCAAATCAGGTGGAACGCGGAAATAGTCGCCGCGATCTTCCGCACAGGCCATTTCCTCTCTGCTCAACAGGGCTTCGTAAAGCTTTTCACCGTGTCGCGTACCAATTACCTGAATAGGATGTTCCGGAAGGTTGAGCATTTGCGTCAGTGTTTTAGCCAGCACTTCTACGGTTGCTGCAGGCGCTTTTTGCACAAACAAATCGCCGTTATTGCCATGCTCAAACGCGTACAACACTAGATCCACTGCATCTGCGAGCGTCATCATGAAACGAGTCATATTCGGGTCAGTTAGCGTTAGCGGCTTACCATCACGAATTTGTTGAATAAATAGCGGTATGACAGAGCCTCTCGACGCCATCACGTTGCCATAACGGGTTCCGCAAATTACTGTTTTATCGTCATCGGCGCCGCGGGACTTCGCCACCATTACTTTTTCCATCATTGCCTTGGAAATACCCATGGCGTTGATTGGATATACTGCTTTATCTGTGCTGAGACAAACTACGCGCTTGACTCCATTCAAAATGGAGGCTTCGAGTACATTTTCCGTACCCATTACGTTGGTTTTCACAGCTTCCATCGGGTGAAATTCACACGAAGGTACTTGCTTGAGTGCTGCAGCATGAAAAATATAATCAACACCGCGCGTTGCGTTCAAAACGCTTTGGTAATCCCGCACATCACCGATATAAAATTTCAGCTTCGAATTTGCGTAAAATTTACGCATGTCATCCTGTTTTTTTT
>Ga0068845_1008130_pt1 | contig 11135 bp, 8 predicted proteins | sample Hof3ISUMetaT_4_FD_68481 | JGI IMG/M metagenome (GOLD analysis project Ga0068845, IMG submission 68481) | Enriched soil aggregate microbial communities from Iowa State university to study microbial drivers of carbon cycling -... | ecosystem: Environmental > Terrestrial > Soil > Agricultural land... | reverse complement strand
CTCGGGCGGGTCGAGTTGCTTATTATTTATCTTTGTGTGATTGATAATTTAGTTCTGTTTATCCCCATATCTACAGAGCGCCGTACATCGAAGGGCTGATCAGGCGTCGCCCTTGATTTCCTGATAGCGCTTTTCCAGCTCCTGACGGATCTGCCGGCGTTGCTGCGCCTGCATGTAGCGGCGCTTGTCTTCGCTGTTCTGCGGTTGCAGCGGCGGTACGGCGGCGGGTTTGCGCTGATCGTCCACCGCGACCATGGTGAAGAAGCAGCTGTTGGTGTGACGCACCGAGCGCTCGCGGATGTTCTCGGTCACCACTTTGATACCGACTTCCATCGAGGTGTTGCCGGTGTAGTTCACCGACGCCAGGAAGGTCACCAGTTCGCCGACGTGGATCGGCTCGCGGAAAATCACCTGATCCACCGACAGGGTCACCACGTAGCGGCCGGCATAACGGCTGGCGCAGGCGTAGGCCACTTCGTCGAGGTATTTGAGCAGGGTGCCGCCGTGGACATTGCCAGAGAAGTTGGCCATGTCGGGGGTCATCAGTACCGTCATCGACAGCTGGGCGTTTCCGGGTTCCATAACGTTCTCACGGGTCAAGGCAGGGTTGCTGGAAGAAACACCTCTGCGGGTGCCTGGTCGCTTTTCAAAAGCACCGTTATCGGGACGCCAGGCAACTGGCCGCCGTCACGCCCGAATCGATCTGTTTCCATATATTGCACCGCCTTTCAGCCGGAAGTCGCGGTGTTACCCTGCAAAAGCCCCTCCCCAAGGGCGATTCCTACACCCAAAGCGGATTTTTACTCAGCTCGCCCAGACATTTCCCATGCCTGCGTGAGCCTCGTCATTCAAGGAGCCCACACCATGCATGCCATCAGCTTTATTCAGGATCTGGCGGTGATCATGTTGGTCGCAGGTGTGGTGACCGTGCTGTTCCATCGCTTCAAGCAGCCGGTAGTGCTCGGCTACATCGTCGCCGGTTTCATCATCGGCCCTCACACGCCGCCGTTCGGCCTGATCCACGATGAAGAAACCATCAAGACCCTCGCCGAGCTGGGGGTGATTTTCCTGATGTTCTGCCTGGGCCTGGAGTTCAGCCTGCGCAAGCTGTTCAAGGTCGGCGCCACGGCATTCATCGCGGCGTTCCTCGAAATTGTCCTGATGATCTGGATCGGCTACGAAATCGGCCGCTGGTTTGACTGGAACACCATGGATTCGCTGTTCCTCGGCGCGATCCTGGCGATTTCCTCGACCACCATCATCGTCAAGGCGCTCAACGACCTGAAGATGAAAAACGAGCGCTTCGCGCAGCTGATTTTCGGCGTGCTGATCGTCGAGGACATTCTCGGCATTGGCATCATCGCCTTGTTGTCGAGCATCGCCGTCAGCGGCACGGTGAGTTCCGGCGAAGTGTTTTCCACGGTCGGCAAGCTCTCGCTGTTCATGATTGTCGCCCTGGTGGTCGGCATCCTGTTGGTGCCGCGTCTGTTGGCTTACGTCGCCAAATTCGAAAGCAACGAGATGCTGCTGATTACGGTGCTGGGCCTGTGTTTCGGTTTCTGCCTGTTGGTGGTCAAGCTTGAGTACAGCATGGTGCTGGGGGCGTTCCTGATCGGCGCGATCATGGCCGAGTCGCGGCAACTGCTGAAAATCGAGCGCCTGATCGAGCCGGTTCGCGACCTCTTCAGCGCAATCTTCTTCGTCGCCATCGGCCTGATGCTCGACCCGATGATCCTGCTGCAGTACGCGTGGCCGATCGCGGTGATCACGGTCGCCGTGGTGCTGGGCAAGATGCTGTCGTGCGGGCTCGGTGCGTTTATCGCCGGCAATGACGGGCGAACCTCACTGCGGGTCGGGATGGGACTTTCACAGATTGGCGAATTCTCCTTCATCATCGCGGCGCTGGGGATGACCCTGCAGGTCACCAGCAACTTTCTCTATCCGGTGGCCGTGGCGGTTTCGGTGATTACCACGTTGCTGACGCCGTACCTGATTCGGGCTGCCGATCCGCTGTCGATCAAGCTGTCCGCCGCCATGCCGCAACGCCTCGGTCGAGTGTTCGGGATGTACGGCGAGTGGCTGCGCAGCATTCAGCCGCAAGGTGAGGGCGCGATGCTGGCTTCTATGATCCGGCGGATCCTGCTGCAGGTCGGGGTCAATCTGGCGCTGGTGATCGCGATCTTCTTTGCCGGGGCTTTCTTTGCCGGGCGCCTCTCGATCTGGATGCAGGACTGGATCAGTGATCCTAGCTGGCAGAAAGCGTTGATCTGGGGCGGGGCGTTGCTGGTGTCGTTGCCGTTCCTGATCGCGGCCTATCGCAAGCTCAAGGCGCTGTCGATGTTGCTGGCGGAGATGGGTGTGAAGCCGGAAATGGCCGGGCGTCACACGCAGCGAGTGCGCCGGGTGATCGCCGAAGTAATCCCGATCATCTCGCTGCTGGTGATTTTCCTGCTGCTGGCAGCCTTGTCGGCCAGTATCTTGCCGACCAACAAGTTGCTGATGCTGATCGCCGTGGTCGCGGCCGCCGTGGCGGCGCTGCTCTGGCGCTGGTTCATCCGGGTGCACACGCGGATGCAGGTGGCCTTGCTGGAAACCCTCGACAACCACAAGGAGCCGTCGGGGCACTGACCACCCAATGGGGAGGGGCATTTCAGCTTTCCAGCCAGACGTCCCGAGCCCAGTGCCAGACCGATTCCCAGGACTCTTCGGTGATCAGTTCTTCTTCGCCCGACCACAGCACCACGGTGCCGTCTTCTTCGACGCAGTAGTAGTCGTCACCGTCCTGGCAGATCGGGATCAGGTCGCGCGGCACGCCGGCATCCCAGGCGTTGGCGGCGACATCCGGCAGGTAGGTGTGGGATTGCGGGTCGGTGACGGTCACCGGCTCCAGGCTGCCGTAAACCACGTCGCTGACGGTCAGCAGAAACTCTTTGAAGACGAACGGGATGTTGATGAAGAGTTCTTCTTCGATTTCCACCAACTGGTCTTCGTCGGGCAGTTCCAAAGGAACCGGTACGGGTTCGTTGGCTTCGCGCAGTTGTTCGATGATTTCTTCCACGTCCGGGATCCTCTTGCTTGAATGGCGCGGTTCATATGGGCCGGTTTATACAGTAGCTCGCTATAGATGCAACCGCGAAATAGAAAACCCCGGCCGAGGCCGGGGTTTTATTGCAGCGAGTAAAACGTTGGAGGTAATCAGCCGTTCTGGCGGATACCGGCGACCAGCCAAGGCTGGTTGTCACCCTGTGGACGTTCCATGTTCCAGCTTTCGCTGAACACTTCGCCCTGCTGGTCGAAACGCGAAGTCTTCGACACGCCGTTGAAGGTCAGGGTAGCGATGGTCTTGTCCGCACGGTCATCCACGCCATCCAGTTGTACCTGGAGGTTGTCGATGAAGGTGGACTGGAAGGCATCGCCCAGTTCTGCGCGCTCGCGCTTGAGGAACTCGAGCATCTGCGGGGTCACGAACTCGGCGATCTTGTCCATTTCGTTGGCGTCCCAGTGCTGCTGCAGCGCCTGGAAGTGGCTGCGGGCGGCTTCGAGGAAGCGCTGTTCGTTGAACCAGGCCGGTGCGTTGATCACCGGACGGGCGGCAGCAGGCGCCGCCGAACCACCGAAGATCGAACCCATGGCTGCTGGTTTCTGTTCGAACACTTCACGCTGCATCGGTGCGCCGGCCGGAGCGAACTGCTCCTGCTGCTTGCGACGACGGGCGGCGATGAAGCGGAAGATCACGAACGCGATCACGGCCATGATCAGGATGTCGAAGAACTGCATGCCTTCGAAGCCGCCGCCCATGAACATGGAAGCGAGCAGGCCACCGGCCGCGATGCCGGCCAGAGGGCCGAGCCATTTCGAAGCGCCGCCGGCCTTGGCCGCAGCGCCCGCGGCACCGGCAGCACCAGCGGTCGCCGCAGCGCCGCCCATGCCTGGGGAAGAAGGAGCCATCTGGCTGGTCTGGTGCGTCGGCGCAGCGCCGGCGCTTTTGCCACCACCAAAGCGCTTGGCGTTGGCGTCGAGGCTCATCGTCAGGCCGATGCACAACGCCATGGCGATGCTAAGAAAACGTTTCATAAAGGGAATTCCCGTTTGTGGAGACACGCGCGCCATGTTGCACAGCTGAAGTGTTACTGGCTAGCGAGAGAGTGTTTCGGGCTTTTGCCTGACAGGTTACGTTCAGCTCGGTCGGGGCAATAAGGCCATGTACTTTTGTCTGTAGGAAAAGGAGATAGGTTCAGCAGGAAATGGATTAGCGCCGCAAGGCCAGCATCACCACACCGGCAGTGATCAGGCCGATACCGCCCCACTGGCGCAGGTCGAGTTTCTCGCCCAGCAGGATCACACCGAGCACCGCCACGAAGACCACGCTGAGTTTGTCCACCGGGGCGACCAGCGATGCCGGGCCGACTTTCAACGCCCGGAAGTAGCACAACCATGAAGCGCCGGTGCCCAGGCCCGACAACAGCAGGAACAGGTAACTCTTGGCGGAGATCGATCCCAGGGACTGATATTGGCCCGTGGCGTACAAAATCAAGGCCAGACTCACCAATACGACGATTGTGCGCAGCAGGGTGGCGAAGTCGGAGTTGACGTTTTCGATGCCGATCTTGGCGAAGATGGCCGTCAGCGCGGCGAAAGTGGCCGAGAGCAGGGCCCAGAATGTCCAGGAGGAAAAGAAGCCCGAGCCCATGGATGTTGCCTCCAGTGTTCGTTCCCGCGCCGGGCGCGGGAACGAACGTTGACTTATATGGCTTCCAGCTTCGCGTACCCGAGCATCAGCCACTTGCTGCCTTCGGCGAAGTTCACCTGCACCCGGGCCTGGGCGCCGGCGCCTTCGAAGTTGAGGATCACGCCGTCGCCGAAGATCGAGTGACGGACAGCCTGGCCGAGGCTCAGGCCGGTTTCCGGAATCTCGTTGCCGCTGAACAGGTTGCTGCCGCCCATCGACTGGTTGCCGCCGAACGGCCGACTGACACTGTTGGACAGACGCACTTCCTGAATCAGGCCTTTCGGTACTTCCCGTACGAAACGCGACACCTTGTTGTAGGTTTCGCTGCCGTACAGGCGCCGGGTTTCAGCATAGGTCATCACCAGATTCTGCATTGCCCGGGTAATGCCGACGTAGGCTAGACGCCGCTCTTCCTCAAGGCGTCCCGGTTCTTCCAGGCTCATCTTGTGCGGGAACAGGCCTTCTTCCATGCCCACCAGGAACACGTAAGGGAATTCCAGGCCCTTGGCGCTGTGCAGGGTCATCAACTGAATGCTGTCTTCGTGCTCGTCGGCCTGGGTGTCGCCGGCCTCCAGCGACGCGTGGCCGAGGAATGCCGCCAGTGGCGTCAGCTCTTCGTCTTCTTCGGTGTTCTCGAAGTTGCGCGCGGCGCTGACCAGTTCCTCAAGGTTTTCTACCCGGGCCTGGCCTTTCTCGCCTTTTTCCGCTTCGTGGTAGGCGATCAGTCCGGATTGCTCGATGACGGTCTGGGTCATCAGGTGCAACGGCATCTCGGCGCACTTGGCGGCGAGGTTCTCGATCAGCTCGATAAACGCACCGAGTGCACCGGCGGCGCGACCGGTCAGACCTTTATTGGCCACCAGCTGGCGCATGGCTTCCCACATCGACACATCGCTGTGGCGTGCATGGTCGCGGATCGCTTCGACGGTTTTTTCGCCGATGCCACGCGCCGGGACGTTGATTACCCGCTCGAGCGCCGCATCGTTGCCGCGACCTTCCAGCAAACGCAGGTAGGCCATGGCGTTCTTGATCTCCGCCCGCTCGAAGAAGCGCTGGCCGCCGTAGATGCGGTACGGAATGCGTTCACGCAGCAAGGCTTCTTCAAGAACGCGCGATTGGGCGTTGGAGCGGTAGAGAATCGCGATATCGCTGCGAGCCAGGCCGGTTTTCAGCGCGCTTTCGATGGTTTCGACAACATAGCGCGCTTCATCGTGTTCGTTGAACGCGGCGTAGAGGTTGATCGCTTCGCCGTCGCCACCATCGGTCCACAGCTCTTTGCCCAGACGCCCGGTGTTGTTGGCGATCAGGGCGTTGGCGGCTTTCAGGATGCCGGCCGTGGAGCGGTAGTTCTGCTCCAGACGGATGGTCACCGAATCCGGGAAGTCGGAAGAGTACTGGTGGATGTTCTCGATTTTCGCGCCGCGCCAGCCGTAGATCGACTGATCGTCGTCGCCGACCACCATCAGGCTGTCGCCGCCCTTGCCCAGCAGACGCAACCAGGCGTACTGCACGGCGTTGGTGTCCTGGAATTCGTCCACCAGAATGTGTCGGAAACGCTTCTGGTAGTGCGCCAGCAGGCCCGGGTGGTCGCGCCACAGGTCGAGGGCGCGCAGCAGCAGTTCGGAGAAGTCGATGACGCCGGCCCGCTGGCATGCCGCCTCGTACGCTTCATAAATGCCGCGCATCGTCGCCAGGAACAGATCGCCGCTGGCTTGAATGTGTTGCGGACGCAGACCTTCGTCTTTCTGCCCGTTGATGAACCACTGGGCCTGACGGGCCGGCCAGCGTTGCTCGTCCAGCCCCAGCTCGCGGATCACCCGCTTGACCAAGCGTTGCTGGTCGTCGCTGTCGAGAATCTGGAAGGTCTGGCTCAGCCCGGCTTCCTGCCAGTGCGCCCGCAGCAGGCGGTGCGCCAGGCCGTGGAAGGTGCCGACCCACATGCCGGCCGGATTGACGCCCAGCAATTGCTCGATGCGGTGACGCATCTCGGCAGCGGCCTTGTTGGTGAAGGTCACCGACAGAATAGAGTGGGGCGAGGCGTTCTCGACCTGGATCAACCAGGCGATACGGTGCACCAGCACTCGGGTTTTGCCGGAGCCGGCACCGGCCAGGACCAATTGACGACCAACGGGAGCCGCTACGGCCTGGCGTTGGGCATCGTTGAGGGAGTTCAGCAGAAGGGAGAGATCATCGCGCATCGGGGCATTCTAGGGTGCGCCGCAGGCCCGGGCAAACCGAGCTTTGCATTAGCCGATGAAAGTGCTGCCGATGACGACCGGTCGGTCACCGGCTACAGGCGTTGGCCCGCCTCGCTCCGGGGCTTTTGCGGGTGTCGGGAGGCTGAAAAGTTTCGGTGAAATTATGATCTGGAGCAGTTTGGCAAGTGGTTCGGCTTGTGTATGCTCCGTCCACGTTTCCGGGCGCATGCTCACACTTATAAGAACAAGAACGTTGCCTATGACCCTCAGCTTCGACCTGTCGGGCCCCTCCGTGGAGCCTCGGGTGATCCGCAAGCTTTACGCCACCCAGATGGCGGTCGAGCGCACGCGCCTTCTTTATCAGGGTTCGCTGCTGCCCACCCTGTTCATGTTGATCAACGGTCTGGTCTGCGCCGCTCTGCTCTGGAGCCCGCAGCGTTACTTCGTGGTCAGCGTCTGGCTGGTGTGGCTGTTGTCGCTGGTGGCGTTGCGGGTGATTCAGGTCGCCGCGTTCGACTCGGCGATTCCCGATCGCCAGGCCCAGCCGATCTGGGGGCGCATGTTCCTGCTCGGCTCGACCATGACCGGCCTGACCCTGGCCGGCGCCGGCATCGCCCTGGTCCCGGCCGACAACTTCATGCAGCAGGCCTGGGTGTTCGGCCTGATCGGCGCCGCGACCCTGTCGGCCAGCGTGGCCTACGCCGTGAGCATTCCGGCGTTTCTTTCCTTTACCTTGCCGTGCCTGCTGCCGGCCATCGGCTACCTGTTCTGGGGCGGTGACGAACTGGCGCGCGGCTGGGGCTGGCTCGGGCTGATTCTGCTCGGCTCGCTGAGCGTGGTGGCGTGGCAGGTCAACCGGTTGATCGATCGCGGTTTGCTGCGGCGCTTCCAGAACCAGCATCTGATCGAGCACCTGCAACAGACACAAACCCGCAGCGAACAGCTCAATCAGGAGCTGGCGAAGGAAATCGAGCAGCGGCGTTGCGCCGAGGGCAAGCTGCGCGAGGCGCAGGTCGAGCTGGAGGATCGGGTCGCCCAGCGCAGCCGAGAGCTGGACGTCGCCAACCAGGCGCTGAGCAAAAGCGAGGCGCGCCTGGCCCTGGCGTTGAAGGCCAGTGAGCTGGGGCTGTGGGACTGGAACCTGCAGACCGACGAGGTTCACCACACACAGATTCAGGAACTGTTCGGCCTTGACCCGCAATACGTCACCGGGCTGCTCAGGCATCTGCGACCAAGGCTGCACCCGGAAGATGTGCCGCCGCTCAAGCGCGCGCTGATCGAGCACTTGAAGGGGCGCACCGAGGATTATCAGATCGAATACCGCGTGCGCCACGGCGACGGTCACTGGGTCTGGATCGAAGACCGTGGACGCGCAGTGGAGCGTGACGAGAACGGCCGGGTCATCCGCATGGTCGGCACCCGCCGCGACATCAGCGTCAGCAAAAGCCTGGAAGCCCAACAGCAATTGGCGGCGACGGTGTTCGAAGCCGCCAGCGAAGGCATCGTTATTCTTGACCCGAATTATTCGCTGATCGCCATCAATCAGGCTTTCAGCCGGGTCACCGGGTATGACATCAACGACATGCTCGGACGCAACGTTGTCGAACTGCCGTGCAGTCGCGACGCCCGCCGTCATTACGTCGCGATCCGCCACGCGCTGGAGCAGCACGGCAGCTGGCAGGGCGAACTGGTGGAAACCCGCAAGAACGGCGAGCTGTATCCGCAGTGGCTGCAATTGAATGCCGTGCGCGACAGTCGGGGAAATGTCAGTCATATCGTCGGCTTCTTCGCCGATCTGTCGGCGCGCCGCGAATCCGAAGAGCGCATGCGCTACCTGACCCACTACGACGAGCTCACTGGCCTGGCCAATCGCTCGCTGTTCCGCGAACGCCTGCACGAAGCCCATCAGCGCGTGCGACAGGGCGGGCGCCGGAGCCTGGCGTTGCTGCACATCAATCTGGATCGCTTCAAGCTGCTCAACGACAGCCTTGGCCACGAGATTGCCGACCAGTTGCTGCAAAAGATGTCCCGGCGTCTGGTCAATGCTCTGCCGGAAGCCGACACCATCGCCCGGCTGTCCGGCGATGAGTTCGCGGTACTGTTCGACGCCTACGGCAACCTGTCGAGCCTGGCGCGGGTCGCCACGCGATTGTCGAGCAAGCTGCGCCTGCCGTTGACCGTGGAGGGGCATGAGCTGGTAGTCAGCGCCTCGATGGGCATCAGCATGCTGCCGGACAACGCCCGGGAGATTTCCGCGCTGGTCAGCCAGTCGAACATGGCCATGCAACATGCCAAGCACCTGGGCGGCAACAACTTCCAGTTCTACACCGATAGTCTGCAGGCCAGCACGCTGGAGCGCCTGCAACTGGAAAACCAGCTGCGCAAAGCCATCGAGGAAAAGCAGCTCAAGGTCTTCTATCAACCGAAGCTGTGCCTGGGGACCGGCCGTCTCAACGCGGCGGAAGCGCTGGTGCGCTGGGATCATCCGACCATGGGGCGGGTGCCGCCGGGGGACTTCATCGGTCTGGCGGAGGAGACGGGGCTGATCGGCCCGATCGGCGAATTCGTCCTGCGTCAGGCCTGCTGGCAGGCGTGTGAATGGCAGCGTCAGGGGCTGGCGCCGATTCGGGTTTCGGTGAACCTGTCGGTTCATCAACTGCGCCAGGGCAAACTGGTCAGTCTGGTACGGCAGGTGCTGGAGGAAACGGGTCTGGCGCCGCATTTCCTCGAACTGGAACTGACCGAAAGCCAGTTGCTCGACAGCGTCGAACACATCATCGCCACGTTCCAGCAGTTGCGGGATCTGGGGGTGAAACTGGCCATCGACGATTTCGGCACCGGCTATTCATCGCTGAGCTATCTGAAGCGGATTCCGGTGGATTACGTGAAGATCGATCAGGCCTTTATTCGCGGGTTGGGCGAGGGCAGCGAAGACGCGGCGATCACCCGGGCGATCATTGCGATGGCTCACGGGTTGTCACTGAAAGTTGTCGCCGAAGGAGTCGAGCGATCCGAGCAGCTGGCGTTTCTGAAGGCTGAAGGTTGCGACGAGGTGCAGGGCTATCTGATCAGCCGTCCGGTGGAGGCGGTTGGCCTTGCCGCGTTGTTGCGTGAACAGGAAAAACCGCTGTAAGGGCTACATGCAGCGCATGTCGCCTGATCCGGGGGGATCCGGTTACGCATTGAGCAGGCAAAAAGCCGATTCATGTAGTATAACTACAAGCTTGCTACATCCCTGGCATCTGGCCAAAGCACATCTTTCCATAACAAGAGTCCAGCCCCTTGAATCTGCTGCAACACATCGCCCAGTCACGTCACCTGTTACGCAAGTCGGAGCTCAAGGTCGCCGACCACGTGCTGCTTGACCCTGCGGCAGTGATGCACAGTTCCATGGCCGACCTCGCCCACAGCGTCGGCATCAGCGAGCCGACCATCGTGCGCTTCTGCCGTGCCATTGGTTGCTCCGGTTTCCAGGATCTGAAACTCAAGCTCGCGCAGAGTCTCGCGGCCGGCGCCAGTTTTGGTCAGTTCGCGATCCATGAAGACGATTCCGTCGCCGACTACAGCCTGAAAATCTTCGACACCACGTTGCACACGCTGATGGAGGTTCGCGAGAAGCTCGATCCTCTTGAGCTGCAACGGGCGGTGACGTTGATGTCCCAGGCCCAGCGCGTCGAGTTCTACGGTTTTGGTGCGTCGGGTGCGGTGGCGGCGGATGCGCAGCACAAGTTCTTCCGTCTGCTGCTGACGGCAGCGGCGTATTCCGACCCGCACATGCAGGCGATGTCAGCGGTGACGCTGAAGCCGACCGATGTGGCGATCTGCATTTCCCAGTCCGGCCGTTCCAAAGATTTGCTGATCACCGCCAACCTCGTTCGCGAGAGCGGTGCGTCGCTCATTACCTTGTGCCCGAGCCAGACACCGCTGGCCGAGTTGTCGACCGTCAACCTGGCGATCGACGTTCACGAAGACACCGAAATCTACACCCCGCTGACTTCGCGTATCGCTCACCTGGTGGTGATCGACGTGCTGGCGATGGGCGTGGCCATGGCGCGCGGGCCGAGCCTGGTCAACCACCTCAAGAGCGTCAAGCGCAGTCTGCGCAGCTTGCGGCTGTCGCCAAAATCGGTGAAAGCGCTGGATGACTGAAGTCATCGCAAGGTCGTTCCGACCTTGATCGCGAGCAGGCTCGCTCCCACAGGGGATCT
>Ga0068845_1003410_pt1 | contig 11245 bp, 12 predicted proteins | sample Hof3ISUMetaT_4_FD_68481 | JGI IMG/M metagenome (GOLD analysis project Ga0068845, IMG submission 68481) | Enriched soil aggregate microbial communities from Iowa State university to study microbial drivers of carbon cycling -... | ecosystem: Environmental > Terrestrial > Soil > Agricultural land... | reverse complement strand
GTCGACAGAGTGAAACAGGGAAGCCGGTGTGCGGGCGCTTGAGCCAATCAAGCCCCGCGATCCCGGCGCTGCCCCCGCAACGGTAAATGAGTGAAAACTGCGCCTGTAGCCACTGCGTCGATCTGTGACGCGGGAAGGCGCGCAGTCTGGCCAACGCCGCTCATGAGCCCGGAGACCGGCCTGATCCATCCAAGCGGCATCACGGTGGGCGATGCCAGGCTTCTTGCCGTCTATTCTTGTGCCTGCCCGCCGTTAATCCTGCCTCAACGGAGAGCTCCCCATGTCTGATACCCCTGATCGTGACGAACGACATCTGGCGCGCATGCTGCGCAAAAAGGCTGTGATCGACGAACGCATCGCCAATTCGCCGAACGAATGCGGCCTGTTGCTGGTGCTTACCGGCAACGGCAAAGGCAAGAGCAGCTCGGCGTTCGGCATGCTCGCGCGTGCCATGGGGCATGGCATGCAGTGCGGTGTGGTGCAGTTCATCAAGGGGCGCAACAGCACCGGCGAAGAGTTGTTCTTCCGGCGTATCCCCGAGCAGGTGCGCTTTCATGTGATGGGCGAGGGCTTCACCTGGGAAACCCAGGATCGCCAGCGCGACATCGCGGCCGCCGAAGCGGCCTGGGCAGTGTCGCAGCAACTGCTGCGCGACCCATCGGTCGGCCTGGTGGTGCTGGACGAACTGAACATCGCCCTCAAGCACGGCTACCTCGATCTCGATCAGGTGCTCGGCGATTTGCAGGCGCGCCCGCCGATGCAGCATGTGGTGGTCACCGGCCGCGGCGCCAAGCCGGAGATGGTCGAGCTGGCCGATACCGTCACCGAGATGGGCATGATCAAGCACGCCTTCCAGGCCGGTATCAAAGCGCAGAAAGGCGTCGAGCTGTGAATCGATCCCGACATTGCCCGGCGGTCCTGATTGCCGCGCCGGCTTCCGGTCAGGGCAAGACCACCGTAACCGCTGCGCTGGCACGGTTGCACCGTAACCAGGGGCGCAAGGTTCGTGTGTTCAAGTGCGGTCCGGATTTTCTCGATCCGATGATCCTTGAACGCGCCAGCGGCGCACCGGTGTATCAGCTGGACATGTGGATGGTCGGCGAGCAGGACAGTCGCCGCCTGTTGTGGGAAGCCGCCGGCGACGCCGACCTGATCCTGATCGAAGGCGTCATGGGGTTGTTCGACGGTACGCCGTCCAGTGCTGATCTGGCGCGGCATTTCGGCGTGCCGGTGCTCGCGGTGATCGACGGCACCGCCATGGCCCAGACCTTTGGCGCACTGGCCCTGGGCCTGGCGCGCTATCAGCCGGACCTGCCGTTTGCCGGGGTGCTGGCCAACCGCGTGGGCACCCTGCGCCACGCGCAACTGCTCGAAGGCAGCCTGACCGAAGGCCTGCGCTGGTACGGCGCCTTGTCCCGGGAGACCGGGATCGAATTACCGAGCCGACACCTTGGCCTGGTGCAGGCCAGTGAGTTGAATGACCTGGATGTGCGCCTCGATGCGGCGGCCGAGGCCCTGGCCGGCAGTTGCGAAGTCGCGCTGCCGCCGGCAGTGGAATTCGCCGCGCCCGATGTCGTGAGGGTTGAACCCTTGCTGGCTGGGGTGCGCATTGCCGTGGCCCGTGACGAAGCCTTCGCCTTTACCTATGGCGCCAGCCTCGATGTGCTGCGGGCGATGGGCGCCGAACTGCGGTTTTTCTCACCGATCCGTGATGCAGGTTTGCCAGAGGCCGACAGCCTGTACCTGCCGGGTGGCTATCCGGAATTGCACCACGTGGCATTGGCGCAGAACACTGCCATGCTCAGCGCCATCCGCGCCCACCACGCGGCAGGCAAACCCTTGCTGGCCGAATGCGGCGGCATGCTTTATTTGCTCGATTCGCTGACCGATGTCGAGGGCACTCGTGCCGAGCTGGTCGGCTTGTTGAAGGGCGACGCGGTGATGCAAAAGCGCCTTGCTGCATTGGCTCTGCAAGCGGTTGAGCTGCCGGAAGGTTCTTTGCGCGGGCATACCTATCACCATTCGTTGACCACGACCGAGCTTGTTCCGATTGCCCGTGGCCTGAGTCCTAACGGCGGGCGAGGGGCCGAAGCGGTTTATCGTGAGGGGCGGATGACGGCCTCTTACGTGCACTTCTATTTTCCGTCCAATCCATCAGCGATTGCCGCTTTGTTTGCGCCTGACCGTTCGGACGCCTTCGCGAGCAGGCTCGCTCCCACAGGGGAACGCCTATCAAATGTGGGAGCGAGCCTGCTCGCGAAGAGGCCATGACCGACAACGCCTTCAGCCCAGCCGAACGCGCAGCGGTCTACCGCGCCATCGGCGAACGTCGCGACATGCGCCACTTCGCGGGTGGCACGGTCGAGCCGGAGTTGCTACGGCGCCTGCTCGAAGCCGCGCATCAGGCCCCGAGCGTCGGCCTGATGCAGCCCTGGCGTTTCATCCGCATCAGCGATCGCGCCCTGCGCAGCCGGATCCAGGCGCTGGTGGAAGAAGAGCGCATCCGCACCGCCGAGGCCCTGGGCGAGCGCACCGATGAATTCATGCAGCTCAAGGTCGAGGGCATCAACGATTGCGCCGAAGTGCTGGTGGCCGCGTTGATGGACGATCGTGAACGGCACATCTTCGGTCGTCGCACCCTGCCGGAAATGGACCTGGCCTCGTTGTCCTGCGCCATTCAGAACCTCTGGCTGGCATCCCGCGCCGAAGGACTGGGCATGGGCTGGGTCTCGCTGTTCGAACCGCAAGCCTTGGCGGACCTGCTGGGCCTGCCGCCTGGCGCCAAGCCCCTGGCCATTCTCTGCCTGGGGCCGGTCAAGGCCTTCTATCCGGCGCCGATGCTGGTGCTCGAAGGCTGGGCGCAGGCGCGTCCGTTGAGTGAGCTGCTGTATGAAAATTATTGGGGAGTGAGTCAATGAGTGTGGCGTTGTTGAGTGTCGCCGCGGTAGCGCTGGATGCGCTGCTGGGTGAACCCAAACGCTGGCATCCGCTGGTGGCGTTCGGCCGTTTTGCCGAACGCATCGAGCAACGTTTCAATGGTGGCGGTCGCGGCTGGCGCAGCCATGGCGTCACCGCGTGGGTGATCGCCGTAGTGCCGCTGACCCTGTTGGCCACGGCGTTCTCATGGGCGCCTTACGTCGGCTGGATCGTCGAGATTCTCGCGCTGTATTGCGCCCTGGGCATGCGCAGCCTCGGCGAGCATGTCACGCCGGTGGCCAAGGCCTTGCGCAGCGATAACCTGGAAGAAGCACGCCTGCGCGTGAGTTATCTGGTCAGCCGTAAAACCAGTGATCTGGATGAAACCGCCGTGGCCCGTGCCGCCACCGAATCGGTGCTGGAGAACGGCGGCGACGCGGTGTTTGCCGCGCTGTTCTGGTTTGTCGTGGCCGGTGCGCCGGGCGTGGTGCTCTACCGATTGAGCAACACCCTGGACGCGATGTGGGGCTATCGCAACGAACGCTTCGAGCGCTTCGGCTGGGCGGCGGCGAAGATCGACGACGTGCTCAACTACATTCCGGCGCGCCTGGTGGCGCTGACCTACGCGCTGCTGGGCAAGACCCGCCTGGCGTTGAAATGCTGGCGCACCCAGGGGCCGACCTGGGACAGCCCCAATGCCGGTCCGGTCATGGCGGCGGGCGCCGGTGCGTTGGGCGTCGAGCTGGGCGGGCCGGCGATTTATCATGGTGAACTGCACCAGCGCCCGGCACTGGGCGAGGGCGTGCCGGCCGATGCCGACGCCATCGACCGCGGCTGGCAACTGGTGCAGCGTGGGGTATGGTTGTGGCTGCTGATTCTGTGCGTGGGGTCTGAATTTTATGCTTGAGCACGGCGGACGATTGCGCAAGGCGGCGCACGATTACGGCATCGACGAAGCCGATTGGCTTGACCTGTCCAGCGGCCTGGCGCCCTGGCCGTTTCCAGTGCCTGACATCCCCTTGCGGGCCTGGGCGCGGTTGCCGGAAACCGATGACGGTCTGGAGCAGGCTGCCTGCGACTACTACGGCACCCTGCAAGCGTTGCCGGTCGCCGGTTCGCAGATGGCCATCCAGTTGCTGCCGCGCTTGCGGCGGGCGGGCAAGGTCGGCGTGCTGTCGCCCTGTTATGCCGAGCATGCCGAGGCGTGGCGGCGCAATGGCTACATCGTGCGCGAGGTGCTGGAGCAGGAAGTCGACTTCTTCGTCGATAGCCTCGACGTGCTGGTGGTGGTCAACCCGAACAACCCGACCGGGCTGAGCCTGACGCCCGCCCGACTGCTCGACTGGCACTCGCGCCTGGCCCCTCGCGGTGGCTGGCTGGTGGTGGACGAGGCCTTCATGGACAACACGCCGCACCTGAGTGTGGCGCCCTTTGCCCAACAGGTCGGTTTGATCGTGTTGCGCTCCTTTGGCAAGTTTTTCGGCCTGGCCGGGGTGCGCCTGGGTTTTGTCCTGGCTGAGCGCAAGTTGCTCAAGTTACTCGCCGAGCAGGTCGGGCCGTGGGCGGTCAGCGGACCGACACGGGTGCTGGGCCAGGCGTGCCTGCGCGACACCGAAGGGCACACACGCCAGCGGATGCGCGCCGATGAGGCCAGCGAACGGCTGGCCGCCTTGTTGACGCAGCACGGCTTCCAACCCCAGGGCGGTTGCGCCTTGTTCCAGTGGCTGGTCACCGAGCGCGCCGAATTGCTCCATGATTTCATGGCCCGGCGCGGCATTCTGCTGCGCCTGTTCACCCACAACAGCAGCCTGCGTTTCGGTTTGCCTGGGGATGAAGCCGACTGGGCGCGTCTCGCTGCAGCCTTCGACGCCTTCGCCAAGGACAACCCATGACCACGCTGATGGTGCAGGGCACCACCTCCGACGCCGGTAAAAGTACGCTGGTGACGGCCCTGTGCCGCTGGGTGACGCGCCAGGGTGTCAGCGTGGTGCCGTTCAAGCCCCAGAACATGGCGCTCAACAGCGCAGTGACCGCCGACGGTGGCGAAATCGGTCGCGCGCAGGCGGTGCAAGCCCAGGCCGCCTTTCTTGAACCGCACACCGACATGAACCCGGTGCTGCTCAAGCCCAACAGCGATACCGGCGCCCAGGTGATCATCCAGGGGCGCGCGGTCACCACGATGAACGCCGTGGCCTATCACGACTACAAAGCCATCGCGATGCAAGCGGTGCTGGCCTCCCATGAACGCTTGAGCGCGGCGTACCCGGTGGTGATGGTCGAGGGCGCGGGCTCGCCGGCCGAGATCAACCTGCGCGCTGGCGACATCGCCAACATGGGCTTCGCCGAAGCGGTGGATTGCCCGGTGGTGCTGATCGCCGATATCAACCGCGGCGGGGTTTTCGCCCACCTGGTGGGCACCCTGGAGCTGCTGTCAGCCACGGAGCAGGCGCGGGTCAAAGGTTTCATCATCAACCGTTTTCGTGGCGACATCGCCTTGCTGCAACCCGGTCTCGACTGGCTTGAGGCGCGCACCGGCAAGCCGGTGATCGGCGTATTGCCGTATGTGATGGACCTGCACCTGGAAGCCGAGGACGGCATCGACCAGCGCCAGGCCGACAAGGCCGGCCAACTGTTGAAGGTGGTGGTGCCGGTGCTGCCGCGCATCAGCAACCACACCGATTTCGATCCGCTGCGCCTGCACCCGCAAGTGGACCTGCAATTCATTGGGCCCGGCCAGGCGATTCCAGCGGCCGACCTGATCATTCTGCCAGGCTCGAAAAGCGTGCGCAGCGATCTGGCGTATCTACGGGCCAATGGTTGGGACGCCGCGATCTCGCGACACCTGCGCTATGGCGGCAAAGTGCTGGGTATCTGCGGTGGCCTGCAGATGCTCGGCGAGCAGGTGCATGACCCGCTGGGCCTCGAAGGTGCGCCGGGTTCCAGTGACGGGTTGGGCCTGCTGGCATTCACCACGCAACTTGAAGAGCACAAGCAGCTGCGTAACGTGCGCGGGCGCCTGGCGCTGGAGAATGCCGAGGTTTACGGTTATGAAATCCATGCCGGGGTGACCACGGGACCTGCGCTGGAGCACGCTGCCGTACAGTTGGACGACGGTCGCTGCGATGGCGCGCAGAGCGTCGATGGGCAGATTTTCGGCACCTACCTGCATGGCCTGTTCGAGTCCCCGGCGGCCTGCAGTGCGCTGTTGCGGTGGGCGGGTTTGCAGAATGTGCAGGAGGTGGATTACCACGCCTTGCGCGAGCGGGATATCGAGCGCTTGGCGGATCTGGTCGAAAAGCATCTGGATACCTCACTGTTGCGGGAACTCTGTGGTTTTTAAGTTGGCCGTGCTTGCCCGCGAAGGGGCCCGTCATGACACTGCACATTTTATGGAATAAACCATGCTCCAACTGATCCTCGGCGGCGCCCGCTCCGGCAAGAGTCGCCTGGCTGAAAAGCTGGCGACAGACAGCGGCCTTCAAGTGACCTACATCGCCACCAGCCAACCCCTGGACGGTGAAATGAGCGAGCGTGTCGCCCATCACCGCGCTCGCCGTCCGGCCGAATGGGCGCTGATCGAAGAACCGCTGGAACTGGCCCGCGTCCTGCGCGAAACCGCCAGCAGCGAGCGCTGCCTGCTGGTGGATTGCCTGACGTTGTGGCTGACCAACCTGTTGATGCTCGATGACGCCGAGCGTCTGCTGGCCGAGCGCGAAGCCTTGCTCGATTGCCTGGCGTCGTTGCCGGGTGAAATCATTTTTGTCAGCAACGAGACCGGAATGGGTGTCGTGCCGCTGGGCGAATTGACTCGCCGCTATGTCGATGAAGCCGGTTGGCTGCATCAAGCCCTGGCCGAGCGGTGTCAGCGCGTCGTCCTGACCGTTGCCGGCCTGCCCCTGACTTTGAAAGGAACTGCGTTATGAGTCCAACCTGGTGGCTGAATCCGTGCCAACCGATCGACGCCCAGGCGGTCGAGCAGGCGCAAGCCCGTCAACAGCAACTGACCAAGCCGGCCGGTTCCTTGGGGCAGCTTGAGTCGCTGGCGGTGCAACTGGCTGGAATGCAGGGCCAGGTCAAGCCAAGCCTGGAACGGTTGTGGATCACTATTTTTGCCGGTGACCATGGGGTGGTGGCCGAGGGGGTGTCGGCCTATCCCCAGGAAGTCACCGGGCAGATGCTGCTCAACTTCGTCAGTGGCGGTGCGGCCATCAGCGTGTTGGCGCGGCAGTTGGGCGCCTCCCTGGAAGTGGTCGATCTGGGCACCATCACGCCGTCATTGAACCTGGCGGGTGTGCGCCACCTGGACATCGGACCCGGCACGGCGAATTTCGCCCAAGGCCCGGCAATGACCGTGGCGCAGGGCGAACGTGCGTTGCAGGCCGGTCGCGACAGCGTGCAGCGTGCCAGCGCGATGGGGGCGCAACTGTTCATCGGTGGCGAAATGGGCATCGGCAACACCACGGCGGCCAGCGCCCTGGCCTGTGCCTTGCTCGATTGCCCGGTGGTGCATCTGGCCGGGCCGGGTACGGGGCTGGATGCGGCGGGTGTCAGTCGCAAAGCGCAAGTGATCGAGCGCGCGCTGGCGCTGCATGGCGCGCAACGTGACGACGCGCTGCAAACCTTGTTCAATCTCGGCGGTTTTGAAATCGCGGCACTGGTCGGCGCCTACCTGGCGAGCGCCCAGCAGGGCATCGCGGTGCTGGTGGACGGGTTCATCTGCAGCGTCGCGGCCTTGGTCGCGGTGCGCTTGAACCCGGCGTGCCGCCCCTGGCTGCTGTTCGGTCATCGCGGCGCCGAGCCGGGCCATCGCCATGTGCTGGAAACCCTGAAGGCCGAGCCGTTGCTCGACCTCGGCTTGCGCCTGGGCGAGGGCAGTGGTGCCGCGCTGGCCGTGCCATTGCTGCGCCTGGCTTGCGACCTGCACGGGCAGATGGCGACGTTCGCCGAGGCCGCGGTGGCGGATCGTCCGGCATGATCTTGCAACTGGACCTGTTGCGCCATGGTGAAACCGAACTCGGTGGCGGCTTGCGCGGCAGTCTCGACGACGCGTTGACCGACCAGGGTTGGGCACAGATGCGTGCCGCGGTGGCGCAGCGGGGGCCTTGGGATCGCCTGGTCAGTTCGCCGTTGCAGCGCTGCGCCAGATTCGCCGAAGAACTGGCCGTGCAATCAGGGTTGCCGGTCGAGCTGGACCAGAACCTGCAGGAACTGCACTTCGGTGCCTGGGAAGGGCACAGCGCCGCGGCGCTGATGGAAACCGACGCCCAGGCCCTGGGGTTGTTCTGGGCTGATCCTTATTCGTTTACTCCGCCCGAGGGCGAACCGGTCGCGGACTTTTCCTCGCGGGTGCTGGCGGCGGTGGCGCGTTTGCACGGGGCGTACGCTGGAAAGCGTGTGTTGCTGATCAGTCATGGCGGGGTCATGCGTTTATTGCTGGCCCGCGCCCGGGGCTTGCCACGCGAGCAGTTGCTCAATGTCGAAGTGGCCCATGGCGCGCTGTTCTCGCTGGCGGTCGAGCCCGGTGGTGTCTTGCGGGAAGTGCGCTGAACATGTTGCCATTCTGGATCGCCCTGCAATTTCTCAGCAGCCTGCCGATTCGTCTACCGGGCATGCCGACGCCTGAGGAGCTGGGGCGCTCGCTGCTGTTTTATCCGCTGGTGGGTGTGCTGTTCGGCGTGATTCTGTGGGCGCTGAACGGGCTGTTGCCGGGCACGCCACTGCTGCTCCATGCCGCACTGCTATTGACGGCGTGGGTGCTGCTCAGCGGCGCATTGCACCTGGACGGCCTGGCCGACAGCGCCGATGCCTGGCTGGGCGGATTCGGTGATCGTGAGCGTACGTTGACGATCATGAAGGATCCGCGCAGCGGGCCGATCGCCGTGGTGACGCTGGTGCTGGTGTTGCTGCTCAAGTTTGCCGCGTTGCTAGCGTTGATTGAGCAGCAGAACAGTGTGCTATTGATCATCGTCCCACTGATTAGCCGCAGCGCGTTACTGGGGTTGTTCCTGACCACGCCGTATGTGCGTCCCGGCGGTTTGGGCCAGGCCCTGGCCGATCATCTGCCGCGCTCGGCGGGCAAGCAGGTGTTGGCGGTCAGTGCCCTGGTGTGCGTGCTGATCGCTGGCCTCAACGGTGTTTGGGCGTTGCTGCTGGCGGCGCTGATGTTTGTCTGGCTGAGGCAGGTGATGCTGCGCCGATTGGGCGGCACGACAGGCGACACGGCGGGCGCTTTGCTGGAGCTGTTGGAGGTAGCCGTGCTGGTGGGCGTGGCGCTAATCCTGTAGGAGCGAGCATGCTCGCGATGGAGGTACAAGCACCGAGGGGTGTCAGGCAGTCAGCGTCATCGTTGACGTCCATCGCGAGCATGCTCGCTCCTACAGGTAGAGGGGTTTGGTGTAACATAAATTTGCTTTCATTTAACCACGGGTATATACACGCACCATGCTCGAATCCCAATGTTTATGCATCAACCTGCGTCGCGCCGCCCGTGGCGTCAGCAGGCATTACGACGGCGCCCTCGATGGTTTCGGGATCAACGTTGCGCAGTATTCTTTGCTGTGCAATCTGCAGCGCCTGGATCAACCGAGTATTTCCACCCTCGCCGAGGCCATGGGCCTGGATCGCAGCACCCTGGGGCGCAATCTGCGGGTGCTGGAAGGTGAAGGCCTGGTGACGCTGGTCGAAGGCGAGGATATGCGCAATCGCATCGTCCTGCTGACTGAAGCCGGCGCCGAGCGCCTCAAGGCCGCCTTGCCGGCGTGGGAAGCGGCGCAACAGCGCCTGATCGATCGCCTGGGCGCCGAGAAGCGTGAAACGTTGCTCAAATTGCTGGACGAACTGGCATGAGGCCGGTTTGTTCGATGTTAAGCGGGTATATACCCGTATCTGGAGAGCAGGAATGACCTCGATGTGGCGTACATGTGGATGGGTTTTGCTGGGAAGTGCGCTGATCCTGGCGTTGTCCCTGGGGGTGCGACACGGCTTTGGTCTGTTCCTGGCGCCGATGAGCGCCGAGTTCGGCTGGGGGCGTGAAGTCTTCGCCTTCGCCATCGCCCTGCAGAACCTGATCTGGGGCCTGGCGCAACCCTTCACCGGTGCCTTGGCCGACCGCTTTGGCGCGGCCAAAGTGGTGCTGGTCGGTGGTGTCCTGTACGCGGCGGGGTTGGTCTGCATGGGCCTCTCCGATTCGGCGGTGACCTTGTCCCTGAGTGCCGGCCTGCTGATCGGGATCGGCCTGTCGGGCACCTCCTTCTCGGTGATCCTCGGCGTGGTCGGGCGCGCGGTGCCGCCAGAAAAACGCAGCATGGGCATGGGGATCGCCAGTGCCGCCGGTTCGTTCGGCCAGTTCGCCATGCTGCCGGGCACCCTCGGGCTGATCGGCTGGCTCGGCTGGTCGGCGGCATTGCTGGCGCTGGGTGTGCTGGTGGCGCTGATCGTGCCGCTGGTGAGCATGCTCAAGGACAAGCCGCTGCCGCTGCTCGGCCACGAACAGACCCTTTCTGAAGCGTTGCGCGAGGCGTGCTCCCATTCGGGGTTCTGGCTGCTGGCGTTCGGCTTTTTTGTCTGTGGCTTCCAGGTGGTGTTCATTGGCGTGCACCTGCCGGCGTACCTGGTGGATCAACATCTGCCGGCAACGGTGGGCACCACGGTGCTGGCGCTGATCGGCCTGTTCAATATCTTCGGCACCTATACCGCCGGCTGGCTCGGCGGGCGCATGTCCAAGCCGCGTTTGCTGACCGGCCTGTACCTGCTGCGCGCCGTGGTGATCGGGTTGTTCCTGTGGGCACCGGTGACGACCACCAGCGCTTACCTGTTCGGCATGGCCATGGGCTTTCTGTGGTTGTCGACCGTGCCCTTGACCAACGGCACCGTGGCCACCTTGTTCGGCGTACGAAACCTGTCCATGCTCGGTGGGATTGTTTTCCTGTTTCACCAGCTCGGGTCATTTCTCGGGGGCTGGCTGGGCGGGGTGGTGTACGACCGGACCGGGAGCTACGACTTGATCTGGCAGGTGGCGATTCTCTTGAGCCTGATGGCGGCGGCCCTGAACTGGCCCGTGCGTGAGCGGCCGGTGGCGCGTCTGCAAAGCCAGCTGAGTGCGACATGAACAGCCTCTGGTCGCGTCTCATGATCGCCGCTGCCGGCGCCTTGTTGCTGGTCGTGGCCTGGTGGGGCTGGCACCAGGGCGGCCTGGCGTTGATGCAGTTGGGCATGGGGGCGTGCTAGAGGGGTGGCATGCTGGAAGGGCGGGGCGTGCCAAGGACGCTTGCTAGCAGCCAGTGAGGGCGAGTAACTTCAATCTCACAAGAACTCTCAAGGAAGCACCGAT
>Ga0068845_1013041_pt1 | contig 11573 bp, 14 predicted proteins | sample Hof3ISUMetaT_4_FD_68481 | JGI IMG/M metagenome (GOLD analysis project Ga0068845, IMG submission 68481) | Enriched soil aggregate microbial communities from Iowa State university to study microbial drivers of carbon cycling -... | ecosystem: Environmental > Terrestrial > Soil > Agricultural land... | reverse complement strand
AAAAAACTGATCTCCAAGGCCAAGTACCACGGCTACGACAACGAGCAGGAAGCCGTGCTCGACGTGGTCAACGGCAAGGCTGACGCTTTCATCTACGACGCGCCGTACAACGTGGTCGCGGTGAACAAGGTCGGCGCCGGCAAGCTGGTGTTTCTCGACAAGCCGTTTACCTACGAGCCACTGGCCTTCGGTCTGAAGAAGGGTGACTACGACAGCATCAACTTCATCAACAACTTCCTGCACCAGATCCACGAAGACGGCACCTACGATCGCATCCATGACAAGTGGTTCAAGAGCACCGAGTGGCTCAAGGACATGGAATAAGCGCTGGTCAGACTGACCGCGTCGAGCCCATCGCCAGCAGGCTGGCTCCCACAATGGAATGCATTTCCCTGTGGGAGCGAGCCTGCTCGCGATAGCGGCCTTCCTGGCGACACAGAATTCGGAACCTGCAAATCCAATGAAACAGAAAAAAGCCCAATGGCCCTGGCACGTCCTGACCGTGCTGGTGCTGGTCGGCCTGGCCGGCGCGTTGTATTACGCCACGTCGCTGATGTCCTACGAATGGCGCTGGAACCGTGTGCCGCAGTACTTCGCCTATCAGGCCGAGGAAACCCAGCGCGCGACCGACATTTCCACCGTCAGCGAACTGGTGCGCAAGGGCGGCAGCGCGCAGGTCACCCTGCGCAACGATGCCGGTGACGAGCAGCACCTGACCGTCGACGAAAACAGCCTGCAATTCGCTCAGGGCGACGATGTGGCCGAAGGCGACGTCGTGGGCGTGACGCGGCATTGGGCGGCGGGTCCGCTGCTGTGGGGCCTGTGGACCACGCTTTGGCTGTCGGTGGTGTCCGGGGTGCTGGGTCTGCTGATCGGTCTGGCCACCGGGCTGTGCCGGCTGTCGAGCAACCCGACCCTGCGCGACCTGTCGACGATCTATGTCGAACTGGTGCGCGGTACGCCGCTGCTGGTGCAGATCTTCATTTTCTATTTCTTCATCGGCACGGTGATGAACCTGTCCCGGGAGTTCGCCGGGATCGCCGCGCTGTCGCTGTTCACCGGCGCCTACGTGGCGGAAATCATCCGTTCCGGTGTGCAGTCGATTGCCCGCGGCCAGAACGAAGCGGCGCGTTCGCTGGGTCTGAGTGCCGGCCAGTCGATGCGTCATGTGGTGTTGCCGCAGGCGTTCAAACGCGTGCTGCCGCCGCTGGCCGGGCAGTTCATCAGTCTGGTCAAAGACACTTCGCTGGTGTCGGTGATCGCCATCACCGAGTTGCTGAAAAGCGGCCGTGAAGTCATCACCACGTCGTTCTCGCCGTTCGAGATCCTGTTCTGCGTCGCCGGCTTGTACCTGTTGATCAACCTGCCGCTGTCGAAAATCGCCAGCCGGCTTGAGCGGAGGCTCGCGCAAAGTGATTGAAGTCCGCGATCTGGTAAAAGTCTTCGACACCCGTGGGCAAGTGGTGCGCGCGGTGGATAACGTCAGCACGTCCGTGGCCAAGGGCGAAGTGCTGGTGGTGATCGGCCCGTCCGGTTCCGGCAAGTCGACCTTCCTGCGTTGCCTTAATGGTCTGGAAGAATTCGATTCCGGCTCGGTAAGCATCGACGGCCTGCAACTGGCTGACCCGAAAACCGACGTCAACGCCTACCGCCGCGAAGTCGGCATGGTGTTCCAGCATTTCAATCTGTTCCCGCACATGACCGTGCTGGAGAACCTGTGCCTGGCGCAGAAAGTCGTGCGCAAGCGCGGCCAGAAGGAAAGCGAAGCCAAGGCTCTGGCATTGCTGGAGAAGGTCGGCATCGCCCAGAAGGCCCGCGAGTACCCATCGCGCCTGTCCGGCGGTCAGCAGCAGCGCGTGGCGATTGCCCGGGCGCTGGCGATGGATCCCAAGGTCATGCTGTTCGACGAACCGACCTCGGCTCTCGACCCGGAAATGGTCGGTGAAGTGCTGGACGTGATGAAGAACCTGGCCGTGGAAGGCATGACCATGGTCTGCGTGACCCACGAAATGGGCTTCGCCCGGGAAGTGGCGGATCGGGTGCTGTTCTTCGATCACGGCAAACTGCTGGAAGACGCCTCGCCGGCGGAGTTCTTCGATGCACCGAAGGATCCACGAGCCCAGGCGTTCCTGCGGCAAGTCCTCTAAACACAGGACAAAAAAAATCGCAGCCAATGGCTGCGATTTTTTTGTGTGCGCGGTTTACACCTTGAACCGGCCCACCAGCGTTTGCAGGTGAGTGCCCAGGCGCGCCAGCTCGACGCTGGAGGCCGCCGTCTCTTCACTGGCCGCCGAGGTCTGATCCGAGACATCTCGCACGTTCAGCACGCTGCGGTTGATCTCTTCAGCCACGGCGCTCTGTTGCTCGGCCGCTGCGGCGATCTGCTGGTTCATCGCCTGAATCGCCGAAACGGTGCGAGTGATGCTCTCCAGCGAGCCACCGGCACGCCGGGTCAGCTCGACACTGCTGTCGGTCAGGGTGCGGCTGTTGTCCATGATCGTCGCCACTTGCTGGGTGCCGTTCTGCAGACCGACGATCAGCTCTTCGATCTCTTCGGTGGACTTCTGGGTGCGCTGGGCGAGGCTGCGGACTTCGTCGGCGACCACCGCAAAGCCTCGACCGGCTTCACCAGCACGGGCGGCTTCGATGGCGGCGTTGAGGGCCAGCAGGTTGGTTTGCTGGGCCACGGACTTGATCACGTCGAGCACGCTGCCGATCTTGTCGCTTTCGCGCTTGAGCTCGCCCATGGCCTCGGTGGAATGGCCGACTTCGGCGGCCAGACGTTCGATCTGGGCGATGGCCTCGCCAACCACCTTGTCGCCTTCACGGGCCTGCTGGTCGGCGGCGACCGCTGCTTCCGAAGCTTCCTCGGCGTTGCGCGCGACTTCCTGCACGGTGGCGGCCATTTCGTTCATGGCGGTCGCGACCTGGTCGGTCTCGATTTTCTGATTGTTGACCCCGGCGCTGGTCTGCTCGGTCACCGCGGACAACTCTTCGGCGGCGCTGGCGATCTGGGTCACGCCGTCGCTGATGCCGCCGATCAATTCGCGCAGGCCCTGGGTCATGCTCTGCATCGAGCGTTGCAGTTGACCAAGTTCATCGCGGCGCAGGGACACCAGATTGTGGGTCAGGTCACCGGCGGCCACGCGTTCGGCGACTTTCAGGGTCTGCTCCAGCGGAATGATGATCTGCCGGGTGATCGCCCAGGCCGCGAGCAGACCGAAGGCCAGGGCCAGCAGGGTGGCGATCATCAGCATGTTTTTGGCGTGCGCGGCATCGGTGTCGCGGACGATGGTCTGGGATTCGGTGAGTTTCTTGCTGACGTCGAGCAGGATGTCGCCCTGGGCCGACATGCGAGCCAGCGCCTTGGCGTTGTTCACCTGGGAGTCGCGGAACTGGCTGACGGCGGCGCGATAAGCCTTCAGCGATTCGGTGGCCTGTTGCAGGTTGGCGATGTGTTGCTCGGGCAGTTTGCTCGGCAGGCTTTCCAGATTGTTCAGGGCGGCGGCGATGGCATCCAGCGCCGGTTGTTCGGCTTCGGCCTTGCCGCTGTAGGTGTAGCCGCGCACCTGATAGCGCGCCTGCTGCAGCAGTTTGCTCAGCTCGATCACGCTGTTGAATTGCGCGACGCTGTCGCCTTGCAGCAGGGATTTCTCGACTTCGCTGACCTTGGCCACCGCGTTATCGGCGCTGGCGCCGAGTTTGCTGCGAGCGTCTTCACGCTGCACGGTGGCCTGGGTCATGTCGCCAAAGGCGCGTTTGTACTCGGCAACCGCCGCCAGTTGCTGATCGATCATGGCCACGTCGGACGGTTGCTCGATCATGCCGCGGGCGCTTTGCAGGCCGGCGTCGAGTTTGCCGAGCAGGTCGTTGACCGCACCGGGGCCCTGTTCGCCACGGCGGGCTTCATAGTCCAGACGCGCCAGACGCAGGTCCTTGGTCAGCTCGTTGAGGCTGGAGATGAAGCCGAGCTTGTCGCCCCGGCTGATGATCCCGCTCATGCCGGTCCAGCCGGTGAAGGTGATCAACAGGGTCAGCAGCAGCACCAGGCCGAAACCGATTCCAAGCTTACGTTTAACGCTGACGTTTCCAAGACTCTCGGCTAACCAACGGTACATGCGACGACTCCCCTCGGACCACTAATTGGACTTATGGGGAGGGTATCGGCCGCATGATGGCAATCTGTAACGCCTTTTGTCCGGAGAAGACTTCAGAACAGCCGGGCGAGCAGCGCGGTGACGGCGGTTTCGACCCGCAGGATTCGCTCGCCCAGTTGCACCGGTTGCAGCCCGGCCTTGGCCAGCAGATCGATTTCATAGGGAATCCAGCCACCCTCGGGGCCGATGGCCAGGGTTACAGGTTCGTTCAGGGCGCGGGGGCAGGGCGGGAAGTTGCCCGGATGACCGACCAGGCCGAGGGTGCCGTCGGTGATGGCCGGCAGGCGATCTTCGACGAACGGCTTGAAGCGCTTCTCGATGATGATCTCCGGCAGCACCGTATCCCGAGCCTGTTCGAGGCCGAGGATCAGTTGTTCGCGAATCGCTTCCGGCTCCAGGAACGGCGTTTGCCAGAAGCTTTTCTCGACCCGGTAGCTGTTGACCAGAATCACCTTCGACACGCCCATGGTCGCCACGGTCTGGAACACCCGGCGCAGCATCTTCGGGCGGGGCAGGGCGAGCACCAGGGTCAGCGCCAGTTTGGCCGGCGGCGGTTGATCGAGGGTGACCCGCAGCTCGGCTTCGCCCGCGTCAAGGCGCAAAAGCTCGGCCGAGCCCATCAGCCCGCCAATGCGCCCGACCCGCAGGCTGTCGCCGACTTCCGAGCGGTGGACTTCCTGCATGTGGGTCAGGCGCCGATCACGCAGCACGACGCGGTCGGCCGCAATGAAGTCGGCCTCTTCGAGCAGCAGCAGGTTCATGGCTGAGTCGCTGGCGGCTGGTCGTTGTGATCGTCGGCGGTTTCTTCCGGGCGCTCGCGTTTGCTGACCAGACTGCCGAACAGGATGCCGACTTCGAACAGCATCCACATCGGCACGGCCAGCAGGGTCTGGGAGAAGATGTCCGGCGGGGTCAGGATCATGCCGACCACGAAGCAGCCGATGATCACGTACGGACGGATCTTCTTCAGGTATTTGACGTCGACCACGCCGATCCACACCAGCAGCACCACGGCCACCGGGATTTCGAACGCCACGCCGAAAGCGAAGAACAGCGTCATGACGAAATCGAGGTAACTGGTGATGTCGGTCATCATTTCCACACCGGCCGGGGTGGCCGAGGCGAAGAACTTGAAGATCAGCGGGAACACGAAGAAGTAGGCGAATGCCATGCCGGTGTAGAACAGCAGGATGCTGGAGATCAGCAACGGCACCGCGACACGCTTCTCGTGCTTGTAAAGGCCCGGTGCGATGAAGCCCCAGATCTGATGCAAGATCACCGGAATCGCCAGGAACAGCGAGACCATCATCGTCAGCTTCAGCGGCGTCAGGAACGGCGACGACACGTCGGTGGCGATCATTGTCGCGCCGGCCGGCAGGTATTCACGCAGCGGCGTCGAAACAAAGGTGTAGATCTGCTGGGTGAAGGCAAACAGCCCGGCGAAGATGATGAAGATCGCCGCCACGCAACGCAGCAGGCGGGTGCGCAACTCGGTGAGGTGCGAAACCAGCGGCATGTGCTGGTCGTTTTCGGGGAGATCGCTCATGGGGCTCGCGGCGGCAGAGTGGTGTCGTGAGGCGCTGGTGGAGTCGGCGCGGCGGTTGGGGCTACGTGTTCAACCGAGTTTTCTGCAACAGCGGGCACTGGCTGGGTTGGCGCTACGACAGGTGCTGGTGGCGTCGCGGCGGCAGGCGCATGAATCGTCTGCTCACCCACGTGCTCGACCGGCGTCGGCTCCTGCTGAACCGGCGTGAAAATCTTCCGCGCCTCCTGTTCCAGCGACAGGATGTGCTCGTTGTGCAGTTGCCGACGGATTTCGTCGGCACCGATTTCACGCTCAACTTCCTGTTTGATCGCGTTGAAGCTGCGCTTCAGCCGTCCGACCCACAGGCCGGCGGTGCGTGCAGCGCCCGGCAGACGCTCGGGGCCCAGCACCAGCAGGGCGACGAGGCCGACGAGCAGCAGTTCAGAGAAGCTGATACCAAACATTAGTCAGTGCTCACACGTCTTTGCGGATCGGCTCTTCGACTTTCTGCGCCTGCACGTCGATGGTGTGCGGCGGGTTGGCCTGAGCGGTGGCTTGCGGCTGTACCGGTGGCACCGGTTGCGCAGGCGTGACGGTCGGATCGGCCGGTTTTTCGTCGTCGTTCATGGCTTTACGGAAGCCCTTGATCGACTCGCCAACATCGGTGCCGAGGTTCTTCAGTTTCTTGGTACCGAACACCAGTACCACGACCACCAGGATGACGATCCAGTGTTTCCAGTCAAAAATGCCCATGTTGCTGTTCCTCTTTTGAAGTTGTTCAGGCGGACGGGCGCGAGGCTTTCTCGACGTGTCCGGAAAGGCCGAAACGGCGATCCAGTTCATCCAGCACCGCCTGCGGATGCTGCCCCAGCTGGGCAAGCATGACCATGCTGTGGAACCACAGGTCGGCGGTCTCGTAGATCACGTCGCTGCAGTCGCCGCTGACGGCGGCGTCCTTGGCGGCGATGATCGTTTCGACCGATTCTTCGCCGACCTTTTCCAGAATCTTGTTCAAGCCCTTGTGATACAGACTAGCCACATACGAACTGTCGGCAGCAGCGCCCTTGCGCTCTTCCAGCACCTGAGCGAGGCGGGTCAGGGTGTCACTCATGTTTGTGTCCTGCGGAATAGATGGCGTGCGGGTCTTTCAGGACCGGGTCGACCGTTTTCCAGTCGCCGTTTTCGAAGACGCGGTAGAAGCAGCTTTGACGGCCGGTATGGCAAGCGATGTCGCCGATCTGTTCGACCATCAGGATGATGACGTCGGCGTCGCAGTCCAGACGCATCTCATGCAGCGTCTGTACGTGGCCGGACTCTTCGCCCTTGCGCCACAGCTTGCCACGGGAACGTGACCAATAGATGGCACGGTTTTCCGCCGCGGTCAGCTCCAGGGCTTCGCGGTTCATCCAGGCCATCATCAATACGCGTCCGGTCTTGTGATCCTGAGCAATCGCCGGCACCAGGCCATCGGCGTCCCACTTGATCTCGTCCAGCCAGTTTTTCATCTTCGACTCCGACAGCGAACCCACACTTCAATAGTCGGGTTCAGGCGTTGAAACAGTGTGCCAGCCGATCACGGAACTGGCTATCGGCGAACGACCAGATACAAGCCGACGGCCACCATGATCCCGGCGGGCCAATGCCCCAGTTCGTGCATCGGGCCCCCGGCGGCGAGGATCGTACCGCCCGCCAGATGGGCGCTGCCGAGCAGGCGCAGGAACCAGTCGTCCTTGCGTTTTTTCCACGGTGGCGGCGGGTCGTTGGCGTGGGGCTGGGACATGCGTTCGAGCAGATCGCGGGCCATGTTGGCCAGGTGCGGCAGTTGTTCGAACTGGCTCTGGACGTTGCCGAGCAAGGCTTTCGGGCTGACGCGCTCGCGCATCCAGCGTTCGAGGAACGGCTGCGCGGTGTTCCACAGATCGAGGTCCGGGTACAGCTGACGGCCCAGGCCTTCGATGTTCAGCAGGGTCTTTTGCAGCAATACGAGTTGCGGCTGCACTTCCATGTTGAAGCGGCGCGCGGTCTGGAACAGGCGCATCAGCACCTGGCCAAATGAAATATCTTTTAATGGTTTTTCGAAGATCGGTTCGCACACGGTACGGATCGCCGCTTCGAATTCATTGAGCTTGGTTTCCGCCGGCACCCAACCCGAATCGATGTGCAATTGCGCCACGCGGCGGTAGTCGCGCTTGAAGAAGGCGAACAGGTTGCGCGCCAGATAGTCCTGGTCTTCCGGGGTCAGGCTGCCGACGATGCCGCAGTCGATCGCGATGTACTGCGGGCTCCACGGATTGACGGTGCTGACGAAGATGTTGCCCGGGTGCATGTCGGCGTGGAAGAAACTGTCGCGGAACACCTGGGTGAAGAAGATCTCCACGCCGCGCTCGGCGAGCATTTTCATGTCGGTGCGCTGGTCGGCGAGGGTCGCCAGATCGGTCACCTGAATCCCGTAGATGCGCTCCATCACCAGCACTTTCGGCCGGCACCAGTCCCAATAGACTTGCGGCACGTAGAGCAGCGGCGAGCCTTCGAAGTTGCGTTTCAACTGGCTGGCGTTGGCCGCCTCGCGCAACAGGTCGAGTTCGTCGTAGATGGTTTTTTCGTAGTCGCTGACCACGTCCACCGGGTGCAGCAGACGGGCATCGGCGGAGACCTTCTCGGCGGCGCGGGCGAGGATGAACAGCCACGCCAGATCCTGGGCGATGATCGGTTTCAGACCCGGGCGGATCACCTTGACCACCACTTCTTCGCCAGTCTTCAGTTGCGCGGCGTGCACCTGCGCCACCGAGGCCGAGGCCAGCGGTTCGACGTCGAAGCGGCTGAACACTTCGCTGATCTTCTTGCCCAGTTGCTCTTCGATCAGTTTGACCGACAGTTGCGAATCGAACGGCGGCACACGGTCCTGCAGCCGCATCAGTTCATCGGCGATGTCTTCCGGCAGCAGGTCGCGGCGGGTCGAGAGGATCTGCCCGAACTTGATGAAGATCGGCCCCAGGTCCTGCAAGGCCAGGCGCAGGCGTGCGCCACGGCTCAGGTCCAGCGGCTTGCGCGGGAACCAGCGCCACGGCAGAACGTAGCGCAGCGCCAGCAGAAACCACGGCAAAGGCAGGTCGAACAACAGGTCATCGAGGCGGTAGCGGATCACGACGCGCTGGATGCGCAACAGACGGCGGACGGCGAGCAGCTTCATGCGTTATCGCTTGAGTCGAGGGATCGGGAAAGGCGCTCGAAGCGCGCCTCGAGACGTTCCAGATCGAGTTTGATCCGGTCCAGTTCGCTGAAACGGGCTTCGGCTTCGCGCTGCCCGACGAGGGTGCGCGATTCTTCGGCCAGGTATTCAGCGAGGTTCTGGTTGAGGCTGGCAAATCCTTGTTGATACCAGCGGGCGCGGCTGCGCAGGTGGCCGCCGACCAGTTGCGTGGCGACAGGTCCCAGCCAGCGCGAGAGTTCGTACTCCCAGTCCAGCTCCAGGTCCTGCAGCACGCCCGCCAGCTCCAGCAGCACGCCGCTGTCGCCGTCGAGTTCGACTTCCGGCGCGTGCAGCACCGCCGTCTTGTCCTTGCTCAGGGCCAGTTTCACCAGACTCGAGGCCGGGGCGCGCAGGGTGCAGTCGACGCCGGTTTCCCAGTGGGATGCGAGCATCAGGCCTTCGTCGCTCGGCAGAATGAACAGTTGCAGCGCCGGGCTGCGGCAATCCACGGCAATCACTTTGCCGGTCAGGTGCGCCAGTCGCGGCAGCGCCGTGCTGTCGAGACGCAGCACACGGTTCAGGCCGAGTTCGACGCTGGCGAGCAGCCCGGTCAGCAGCATCAGGGTTTGATGCCGCGGTGCAGGGCGACGATGCCTGCGGTCATGTTGTGATAGGTCACGCGGTCGAAACCGGCGTCGACCATCATCGACTTCAGGGTTTCCTGATTCGGGTGCATGCGGATCGATTCGGCCAGGTAGCGATAGCTTTCCGAGTCGTTGGTGATCAGCTTGCCCATCAACGGCATGAAGGCGAACGAGTAGGCGTCGTAGGCCTTGGACATCAGCGCATTGGTCGGCTTGGAGAATTCCAGCACCAGCAGGCGGCCGCCCGGCTTGAGGACGCGCAGCATCGAGCGCAGGGCGTCTTCCTTGTGCGTCACGTTGCGCAGGCCGAAGGCGATGGTCACGCAGTCGAAATGGTTGTCCGGGAACGGCAGCTTTTCAGCGTCGGCCTGGACGAATTCGACGTTGCCCGAAACACCGACGTCCAGCAGGCGGTCACGACCGACCTTGAGCATGGATTCGTTGATGTCGGCCAGCACCACCTGACCGGTCGGGCCGACCAGGTGCGAGAATTTCTTGGTCAGGTCACCCGTACCGCCGGCGATGTCCAGCACGCGGTTGCCGGCGCGCACGCCCGACAGTTCGATCGCGAAACGCTTCCACAGACGGTGCATGCCGCCCGACAGAAGGTCGTTCATCAGGTCGTACTTGGCGGCCACGGAGTGGAACACCTCAGCGACTTTTTCCGCTTTCTGGCTTTCCGGAACGTTTTTGAAGCCGAAGTGAGTGGTGGGTTCGGCATCGCTGCCTTTGCGCTGATCAGTCATATCGCTGTCACCAAAAGAGAATGCGCGACATTCTAATCCCCAAGCCATGCTTTGTCTTGGAATGGCTAAAGGTAAGATGGGCAACCTTCGGGACGATTTGCCGCAGTGGCGGTCAAGATTCGTTGCAGGCATTCATAGCCCCATTCAAAAAGCAGGAGTCATTCAATGGCCCATATCAGTGTTGAGCGTGCCCACAGCCTGGGCAAGGAAGCGGCCCGCGAGAAAGCCGACAAACTGGCGCAGAAACTCTCCGATCAATATGGCCTGGAGCCGCAGTGGTCGGGCGATGTCCTGAACCTCAAGCGTTCGGGCGTGAAGGGCGCGGTGCACGTGGCCGAGGATTCGATCCGGGTCGACGTGGAACTGGGCCTGATGATGTCGGCCATGAGCGGCATGATCAAAGCCGAGATCGAAAAGGCGCTGGATAAAGCGCTGGTCTGATTCGGGTCGGGCAACATCTCTTGTGGGAGCCAGCCTGCTGGCGATGGCGGTGCATCAGTCAACATCGATGTTGATGGATAAATCGCTATCGCCAGCAGGCTGGCTCCCACATTTGTTTTGTGGTGAGTTCGCCTGTTTGTGTCAGTTGTTAGGGTGCCGTTTCTAATTTTTCTCCCTACTTTGTGCCTGAGCCCGACACTCGTCAGGGCAGTTCCTCAAACCTTCTGCGCGTGAGGTGCACCATGGCCAAAGTCATTTTGAAGAAAAAAATCGACGCTTCGACTTCCGCTCTGAGCGACGTCAAATCCTATGCCCGCAAGATCTGGCTGGCAGGCCTGGGTGCCTACACCAAGGTCGGTCAGGAGGGCAGCGAGTACTTTCAGGAGTTGATCAAGGCTGGTCAAACTGTTGAAAAGAAAGGCAAAAAAGCCGTCACCGAAAAACTCGAAGCGGCCAACGCCGAGATCGATGAAGCCAAGAGCGAAGTCAGCTCTTTCAAAGGCCGGGTCGAAGTTCAGCTCGACAAGGTCGAGAAGGCGTTCGACACACGTGTCGCCAGTGCCTTGAATCGTATCGGCATTCCGTCTAAACATGACGTTGAGACACTCTCTGCTAAGCTCGATGAGCTGACGGCATTGCTCGAACGCGTCGCGCGTAAATCTTAAGGAGAACGGGATGGCTGGTAAAAAGAACACCGATAAAGAAGGCAGCTCGTGGATCGGAAAAGTCGAAGACTATTCCCGCAAGATCTGGCTGGCTGGTTTAGGCGTGTACTCGAAGATCGACACTGACGGCAGCAAGCTCTTCGATACATTGGTCAAAGACGGCGAGAAAGCCGAGAAGCTCACCAAGGCTGCAGTCGGCAAAAAA
>Ga0068845_1009988_pt1 | contig 11680 bp, 12 predicted proteins | sample Hof3ISUMetaT_4_FD_68481 | JGI IMG/M metagenome (GOLD analysis project Ga0068845, IMG submission 68481) | Enriched soil aggregate microbial communities from Iowa State university to study microbial drivers of carbon cycling -... | ecosystem: Environmental > Terrestrial > Soil > Agricultural land... | reverse complement strand
CAGCCGGAACGCCTTCCTGGACAAGGATGGCGCGAGCCAGTTCTTCGTCACTGGCGCTACTGAGGTCAGGATGTTCCTGGCGGATCCGTTGCAAGACCTGCTCAAGGTAAACGCCGCGAATCGCACCGCCACTGGCCACGAAGCTGGAGGCGTCGTCCCGAGCGGGAATCATCAACTTGTCATCCTTGAACGTCGAGTACAGCGAGGCGGAGACGCCGGCCGAAGTGGCGACATCTTTTGCATCCACATCGGCCATGGCAGAGCCGACCGGTAAGCACAGCAAAAGGGAAGAAATGATAATCAGACGGCGCATGACGGTGTCCTCCGAAGCGTCGAGCATAAGGGAAGTCCCACATCTTTTAGGATGCGCGATCGTGCTCAGGAGTTCCCTTTCGATACGTCATCAGTCCTACGTGCTGCAATGCTCAACCCTTCGCGGCGCAGACAATCACCTCGACCAGCAATCGCGAATCCGCCAGCTTTGCCTCGCCACAGGCACGCGCCGGCGCATGGCCGGCCGGGACCCAGGCATCCCATACGGCGTTCATAGCTTCGAAATCGGCCATGTCGGCGAGCCAGATGGTGGTTTGCAGCAAGTGTTCCCTGGACGAACCCGCCTGCTCAAGCAAGGCATCGACCCGCGCCAGGGCGTCCCGTGTCTGGTCGGCGACATCGTGCCGGGGCTCACCCACCTGGCCCGCCAGGTACACAGTGTTGCCATGTACGACGATCTGGCTCATGCGCCGGTTGGTGTGTTTGCGTTCGATGGTCGACATCAAATTGTTCTCCTGTGGAAGGGCGTCGCAGAGAAGCGTTGCACTGAAAAACTGTCCAGCCATCGGGGCGCCTTGCCGGCGATGCAGTCGGCCACCAGCTGTCCGGTCGCGCCAGCCAGGGTCAGGCCCAGATGCTGATGGCCGAAGGCGTAGATCATCCGCGGTTCGTTTGGCGACGGGCCGATGACCGGCAGCGAGTCGGGCAGGGAGGGGCGGTAGCCGAGCCATTGGCGCGCGACCGGTTGCGTCAGGCCCATGACCCGGCGTACATGTCGCTCCAGATAGGCGAAGCGTCGCGGATTGGCCGGGTCGTTGATCGAGCCGAGCTCCACCGTGCCCGCCACCCGCAGGCGACCGGCCATGGGGGTCATGTAGAAGGCGCTTTCCACCGGACAGCATGGGCGGTTGAGCAGGGTGTCCTGCAGGTCGAATTCAATGTGATAACCGCGTTCGGTATCCAGCGGAATGACATCGCCCACCTGGCGCGCCAGTGCCGCGGACCAGGCGCCGCCGCACAATACGACACGGTCGGCACGCCAGGTTTTGCCCTCGGCGCTGTTCAGGTACAGGCCGTCACTCTTGCGTTGCACAGCGATGATGGTGGCCTGATGCAACGCACCTTCGGCGACCAGCGGCGCCGCCAGTGCTTCAATGAAGGCGCGCGGGTCATCCATGTGCGACGACTCGGGAAACAGGATGCCGCCGACCGCTTTGCCCGCCAGGGCCGGTTCCAGTTGCTCGACATCCGCGGGGCTGAGGATCTGTTGGGCAATGCCCAGTGAGCGGCGCAATTCGATTGCCGATTGTGCCCCGGCCAAACCCTGCTGGGTGCCGTAGGCGTAGATGCAACCGTTGTGGCGCAAATGCCGATCCGCCTCGGGAGCCTCGGCCAACAGCGGCGCATAACCGCTGTAGGTGTGCTGGAGGATCTGGCTCAGGGCGTGGGTATTGGCCTCGCAGCGTGAAGCACGACATTCATTGAGAAACCGCAGCAGCCAGGGCATCAACCTTGGCAGGCGTGCCCAGTTGATGACGAAGGGCGACTCTTTCGAAAACAGCAGCGATGGAATGGCCTTGAGCAGAGACGGCTGGGCAATCGGCATCACCCCGTAGGGGGCAAGGGTGCCGGCATTGCCGTAGGACGCGCCGCTGGCAATCGCCTCGCGCTCCAGCAATGCCACCTGGTAACCCTGGCGACGCAGCCAGAGTGCCGTGGCAACCCCAACCACGCCGGCACCGATAACGGCGATTTCGCAATGAACTGACTGTGTCATGTCCTCAGATCCGGTTGTGCATGTAGAGATGACCCTGGCGCGCCAACTGACTGATGACACTCAAGGCTTTGATCAGCTGCTCCCGTGACAGGGCCGCCGAGATATTGATTCTTACCGCCTGCGGCGAAAGCTCCGGATGCAGGGTGAAGGCGCCACCGGCCAGCAGTACCACGCCGCGGTCCTGGCACAGGCGGGCGAAGCGCGAGCCGGTCCAGGGTTGCGGCAGCACCAGCCAGGCGTGGGTGCCAGTGGCGCTGTGCTGAAACTCCAGGCCTTCAAGGTGGGTGGCGAGCAATGCCTGGCGGATCCGCAGTTCTTCGCGTTGTTCCGAAACCAACTGCTCGGCATGCCCGTCTTCGATCAGCCGTGTGGCGATCAATGCCGTCAGTGGCGAAGTGCTCCAGCAGTCGATTCGCTGCATGGCGGCGATGTCTTGCACCAGCGGTGGCGGGGCCATGACGAAGCCCATGCGCAGCCCCGGAGCGATGCATTTGGACAGGGCCGAGATGTAGATCGTGCGCTCCGGCATCAGCGCCGCGAAAGGCGCGGGAGACTGGTCCAGCAGAGGCCGATAGACGTCGTCTTCGATCACCAGCAGATGGGTTTGCCGAATCACCGCCGCCAGTTCTTCGCGACGCTCGGCATCCAGGGTGATGGCGGTCGGGTTATGGATCGACGGCACCAGAAACAACAGGCGCGGCTGATGCTCGTCGCAGGCCTGGCGCAAGGCCTCGGGTGACATGCCGCGTGCATCGGCATCGACGCCGACCAGAATCAGGCCCAACGACCGGCACAAGGCATTGATGCCCTGATAGGTGACGCTGTCGGCGAGCACCGTATCACCACTGTTGGTCAGGCTGCGCAAGGTGCTGGCAATGCCATGCTGGGCGCCTTCGACGATCAGCATCTGCGAAGCCTGGGCCTCGACGCCGGTGTGGCGCAGCCATTGCGCGGCGGCCTCCCGGGCCCACAGCGGTCCTTCGGACGGGTGATAGTCCTTCATGTCGACAAAACGCGGGTCGCTGGCAAGCCGAGGCAACAGTTGCGCCAGGACCCGATTGAAACCGTCGGTGGCCGGGCGGTTGACGCTCAGGTCGACGGTGCCCGGATCATTGCTCGGCGCCGACTGGAATTGCGCTGCCGGATGCCGGGGCTGCGCGACCTGGGTACCGCGTCCCGGACGACTTTCCACCAGGCCTTTTTGCTGCAGCACGGCCATGGCCTTGGTCACCGTGGTGATGTTCACCCCCAATGCACTGGCGAAGTCGCGATGGGGCGGCAGGCGCTCGCCGGGCTTGAGCTTGCCGTTGCCGATCGCTTCGGCCAGGGAATCGGCCAGTTGAGCGTAGAGGGTTTCGGCCTTGTCACGCTGCAAGGCGGCACTGGCCTTGAGTTCATCCAGCAGTTGTTCGAATTGACTCATGGTGCTTTATCCCTGTTGTCATGCTCGTAGCAGGACAATTAGCAACTTTGTATTGCTTTTTATCCGATACAAGGCCCATTGACAAGCTAAAAATTCGTGATTAGTGTGTGAGTTGTAATGCTTGTCATGCATCACAATAAGAAAAATGGCTGCCATGCTCAGCCCCAATGGGTACGCACATGACTTATCAGACATTCCAGCCGGGTTCAGCCCTGGCGACCCGACACCACCGACCCATACGCCTGACCGCGGGCGGCACAGAGTATCCGGTGTGTTGTTCCCCTCGCGCAAAGTCTTCGATGAAATTATCCGGTCGATCGACCTCAACCCACGCCGCGGAGGACATCCGATGAGCAACGTCCAGCCAAACCAGGCCAGTCAAGGTCAGCAGCGCCTCAGCGGGGCCCTGCGTCAACGCCATATCACCATGATTTCCCTGGGCGGGATCATCGGCGCCGGGCTGTTTGTCGGCAGCAGCGCCACGATCCAGGCGATTGGCCCGGCGGCTTTCCTGAGTTATCTCGCCGCGGGCATCGTGGTGATGCTGGTCATGCGCATGCTCGGTGAAATGGCCGTGGCGCTGCCAGGTGTCGGTTCCTTTACCGAATACGCGCGGATCGGTCTCGGTAACTGGGTAGGGTTCACCAGCGGCTGGTTGTACTGGTACTTCTGGGTAATCGTGGTCGCCGTGGAAGCGGTGGTCGGCGCCAATATCCTTGAGCAATGGATACCGTTGCCGGCGTGGATGATCGGTCTGAGCCTGTTGGCGGTCATGACGGCGATCAATTGCCTGTCGGTGAAATCCTATGGCGAGTTCGAGTACTGGTTCGCCTCGTTGAAGGTCTTCGCGATCATCGTCTTCATTTTTGTCGTTGGCGCCTACGTGTTCGGTTTCGCGCCCAGCACCAGCGACCTGCTGGGCAACCTGATCAACGACCGCGGCTTCATGCCTTTCGGCGTGAGTGCGATCCTGGCGGGCGTGCCAACGGTGATTTTCGCCGTGGGCGGGGCCGAGATCGCCACCATTGCCGCCGCGGAATCGGACGATCCATCGAAGAACGTGGCGAACATGACCCGCTCGGTGATCTTCCGCGTCATCACCTTTTATGTCGGGTCAATCTTCCTGATTGTCTGCGTCGTGCCTTGGGGGCAGATCGTCGCCGGTCATTCGCCGTTCGTGGCGGCGCTGGACGTGATGCGCATTCCCGGTGCGGCGATGATCATGCAGGCGGTGGTGCTGGTGGCCGTGCTGTCGGCGTTGAACTCCGGGCTGTACGTGTCGTCGCGGATTCTGTTCGGCCTCAGCCAGCGCGGTGATGCGCCGAAGAAACTGTCGGTCCTCACCGGGCGCAAGGTGCCAAGGGCTGCCGTGCTGCTGAGCAGTGTGATCGGCTACATCGCGATCATGGCGGCGATCATTTCCCCAGAGGGCGTGTTCCTGTTCCTGGTCAACGCCTCGGGTGCGGTGATGCTGTTCGTGTACCTGGCGGTAGCGCTGGCGCAGATCAAGGTTCGTCGCCAGGTCGAAGCCACGGCACCGGCCCGGCTGACCCTCAGGATGTGGCTGTTCCCCTGGCTGTCCTATGCTGTGGTGGCAGTGATTGCGGGTGTTTTGGTCGCCATGGCGTTCCAGGAATCCTTGCGTACGCAGTTCCTGGCCAGCCTGGTCAGCCTCGGCGTGGTGTCCGCTGCCTACCTGATGCTCAAGCGCCGTCGCGCGCAGGCCAACAAACCCCATGTCAGTGCCATCGACATCCTGGCGGGCTTGCCCACGCGTTCATGAATCACAGGTTGCATCCATGACAGGAGGCATGCGCCAGGGACGGCGATGGAATTGCAAGGCTTGTACCGGTCAACACAACAATATTGCCAACAGGTGACCTATGTCCGACTTCAAGTTCCAATCCTGCGGTTTCTCTCGACGCGGCCTGCTCAAGGCTGCCGGCTATGGTTCATTGGCGGCGGTGGTGGGCGGCGCGATGGGCCCGATGTCTTTTGCCTTCGCGGCCGGGCAACCGATCAAGACCGTGCGTGCCGGTTATCTGACGGCCGCCTGCCTGGGCGACATGCCCTTGGGTGCGGTGCGCGATGGCGTTCCCGTCGGTACCGACCTGGAACTGCTCAAGTTCATTGCCGACCGTCTCGAACTCAAGCTCGACGTGCTGACCATGGGCTTCCCGGCAGTGGTTGAAGCCGTGAGGTCGGGGCGCGCCGACTGGTTCGGTGGCAACTTCGCCTGGAACCCGATGCGCTCGAAGATCCTGCTGTTGACCGACCCGGTGTTCTACACCGGTGCCTACGTGATCATGCGCGACAGCGAGCCGTTCGACACCTCGATCACTGTCAACGATGTGAAGGGGCGCACCATCGGCGCCATCACCGGTTATTTCACCATCCCCGACATGAAGAAAATCGAGGGTGTGAAGGAGGTCAAGCTCTACGACAACACCGACTCCTGCCTGCGTGACGTGCGCGCCGGGCGCCTGGATTTTGCCGTGCTGGACGCGCCAACCATCGACTACATGATCCTTCAGGACCCCAGCCTCAAGCTCAAGCAGATCCCCATGGCCTACGATGAAAAATTCCCCAGCCTGACCGCCAAGTTCGAGGCGATCTGGGGTGTTCATCCGCAGAATCAGGATCTGTTCGATGGCGTGAACCAGGGACTGCGCTGGCTGAAGGCGACCGATCAGATCAAACCTGTCCTGGCCAAGTACGGCATCAAGAATCCCGACTACCTTGTACCGCCCGCCAAGAACCCGCGCATCGGCGTGGACCGCGACGAGAAGGGCAACCTCATCGGGCCATTCGAGCATCCACCGCGTGATTTCAGTCAGGCCTTTGCCTGAGTAGGGGACCTGGCTTATGGCTCATTCAACTCCACTGGTGCGGATCGAGGGACTGTACAAGTCCTTCGGCAGCCTGGACGTGCTCAAGGGTATCGACCTCGATGTACAGCAGGGTCAGAAGATCTCGTTGATCGGCCCCAGCGGGTCGGGCAAGACCACCTTGCTGCGCTGCGTCAACTACCTGGAAGAACCGACCAGGGGCGACATCTATATTGATAACGAACTGATCGGCCAGCGCCGGGTGGGTACTCGCAAAGTGCCCATGAGCGACAAGGAGCTGGCGCGCATGCGCGCCGGGATCGGCATGGTGTTCCAGCGCTTCAACCTGTTCCCGCACCTCTCGGTGCTGGAAAACATCATCCTCGGGCCGCTCAAGGTGCAACAGCGCAACCGCGCCGAGGCGGTGGAGCTGGCCGAGGATCTGCTGAACAAGGTTGGCATGTTCGCCAAGCGCGATGCGTTTCCCGAACAGCTTTCCGGCGGGCAGCAGCAACGTATCGCCATCGCCCGGGCGCTGGCGATGCAACCCAAGTTGATGCTGTTCGATGAAGCCACTTCGGCACTGGACCCGGAACTGGTCGGCGAAGTACTGGGGGTGATGCGCAAGCTGGCGCAGGAGGGCATGACGATGATTATCGTGACCCACGAAATGAGCTTCGCCGAGAGCGTTTCCGACCAGGTGATCTTCATGGCCGACGGCAACATCGTCGAACAGGGGCCGCCCCGACAGATTTTCCGCGAGAGCCAGGTCGAACGCACCCGCAACTTCATCCGCGCCGTGCAGGAGCATTGATCGATGTTCGAATCCACTGCACTGCACAAAGCCATCGAGATGCTGCCGTATTTCTTGAATGTGCTGGGGATCGGCGCACTGACCACGGTTGGCCTGACGGCCGCGGCGTTTGTCGTGGCGGCGCTGCTAGGGTTTTGCCTGGCGCTGATGCGGCTCTCGCGCAACCCGATGCTGAGCCTGATTGCCAGCCTGTACCTGGAGATTTTTCGCAACATACCGATCCTGACGCAGCTGTTCATTCTTTACTTCGGGCTGACCTACATCGGCATCACGTTACCGGCGGTGGGCGCGGCGATCATCGGTTTTGGCCTCAATGGCGCGGCGATTCTCTCGGAAGTGTTCCGCTCGAGCATTCGCACCATCGATCGCGGGCAAAGCGAGGCAGCGTTTTCCATTGGCATGACCCGGTCCCTGGCGATGCGCATCATCGTGCTGCCACAGGCGTTCAAGGTGGCCATTCCAGGCATGGCCAACTTCGCCATCGGCCTGCTCAAGGACACCTCCCTGGCGTCCGCCGCAGCGGTGCCGGAGCTGACGTTCAAGGCAAAGATGCTGGTCAGCGAAACCTACCAGACCAACCTGATCTACTTCCTCCTGGCAATGATCTACCTGGTCCTGAGCCTGGTGCTTTCCCACTGGGCCGCGCGCACCGAGCGCCGTCTCAACGTCGTCAAGGAGCATTGAGATGGGCTATGGCGAGTTGTGGGAAGCGACCCATGTCGAATTGCTGGCGGCCGCCTGGGCCACCTTGCAATTGGCGTTTGGCGCATTGGTCATCGGCTTGATCGTTGGCTTGCTGGTGGCGTTGGCGCGCCTGTCGAAGCGCCGGCCATGGCGCCGGGCGGCGCTGATCTACATCGAGGTCTTTCGCGGCACCCCGGCGTTGGTCCAGTTGTTCATCGTCTACTTCAGCCTGACGGAAATCGGCGTGCAGTTCAGCTCGTTCCAGGCGGCCATGATCGGCCTTGGGCTCAATGCGGCGGCCTACCTGGCAGAGATTTATCGCGCCGGGCTGGAGGCTGTGCCCAAAGGCCAGGTGGAAGCGGCGAAGGCGATTGGCATGCCGCATCTGAAGGTGTTGCGCTGGGTCGTGCTGCCCCAGGCCATTCGCATCGTGCTGGCGCCCATTGGCAACGTCGCCATCTCGTTGTTGAAAGACACCTCGGTGGCGTCGCTGATCGCGGCGCCGGACTTGATGCTGCGGGCTCAGGACTTGAGTTCGGTGTATTTCATGCCGCTGGAAATCTACATCCTGGTGGGCGCGATTTATTTTGCCCTGTGTTATCCGCTGTCACTGGGTGTGCGCTTGCTGGAGCGCAAGACGCGGCATTAGGTGAAACGCCTGTTTAACTGTGGGAGCTGGCTTGCCAGCGATTGGCCCTCAAGCCCGGCGCCAACCCCTGTAGGCTTGGGTTTACGACATCACTCAGCGCGAAAACCGGTTGCGGTAGTCCCGTGGCGAAACCCCGAGGTTGCGCTGGAAGGTCAGGCGCATGCGCTCTTCGTCGCCAAAACCGCACAACCGGGAAATCTGATCGATGTTGCGCTCGGAGTCTTCCAGCAGGCGCCGCGCGGCTTCGACGCGCAACACCTCCACGGCCTTGGCCGGGGTGCGCCCGGTCTTGAGCTTGTAGACCCGGGCGAAGTTGCGCGGGCTCATTTGTACTTGTTGGGCAAGCCGGTCGATGGTGAGGTTTTCACCGGCCAGGTTTTGCGTGATCCACAAGTGCAGGTCGTCGAAGGCCGCACCTTCGCTGGTTTGCGCTTGCAGCAACTGACTGTACTGGGCCTGGCCACCGGGGCGCTTGAGGAACACCACCATTTCCCGTGCCGTCAGCAGCGCCAGTTCCCGCCCGCCATCTTCTTCGACCAACGCCAGTGCCAGGTCGATCCCGGCACTGACGCCTGCGGACGTCCAGACTGAACCCTGCTGGACAAAGATCGCGTCGTTATCGACTTCGATGGACGGATGGCGCTCCTTGAGCATGCCGCACATCGCCCAATGGGTGGCGGCGCGCCGACCCTCGAGCAATCCGGCCTCGGCCAGCAGGAACGTGCCGCTGCACACCGAAGCGGTGCGTCTGGCCTTGCTCGAAGCCTGCTTGAGCCAGTCGACCAAGGGCAGGGCGTTGTTCATCGCCAGGATAATGGCCGGAGCGCCGGGTACGATCAGCGTGTCGATCACCTGGTCGTCGAAAGCGCTCACTGGCACGGTATCCACGCCCAGGCCTTCTGCAGTGTGGATCAGGCCACCGGTCAGGCTGGCGGTCTGCAGTTTGTAGCCGGGCAGGTTGCTGCTGTTGAGGTAGCGCGAAGCCGCCCAGAATACGGTTTGTGCGCCGGTCAAGTCCAACAGGCCCATTTCGGGGTAGGCGAGGAATACGATCAGGCGCGGTTGCTCGGACGGGGACTGACGGATGTCTGACGTGGCGATATCGTTCATGGGCTTCTGTGTTGACGCGTTGGAATAATGATAATTCGCAAACGGCCTATGCGTTATCGCAGCTGGTCGGCTGTCCGGATTTCAGGGTTTTATGTCACCTGGCCGGGAAAACATCAAGTTCGCTCACTCGTGATAATCCAGAACAAATGTATTGTCCATCGTTGTCTGCTTCCGCATAAAAGGCCTGCGTACCTTGGGCGCAACGAAACCGGACAAGGGGTGTGAGTCGACATCGAGGTGGCTGATAGACCATCGTGAGCAGGCCGTTCCCACAAGGGGATGAAAAACACTCATCCCCCGGCCCGTTGTTGTCATTTGTTCATCCATGACCCTAACCAATAAAGTGAAGCGTCGTGGGGAGCGCAGCCGGACCAGGCATTGGCGCAACGCGCGCCGTTGCCATGGTCGGTTATTTGCCAGTACCGCATCGGCGTCGGACCGGTCGCCCCTGAACTGACCCGCCGCCCACGTCGGCCCGAGGCGGGCGTGGGCCTTGATGGATTGCACTTTGAATCGAACACAGACAGATAGGGTTCCTTCCCTTGGCAGTATCGCTTCACGCTTGCGCCTTAAACAATTGCGCTTGTTGATCGCGCTGGATGACCGTGGCTCCCTGCACAAGGCTGCCGAGCAGATTTCGATTTCCCAGTCCGGCGCCACCAAGGCCCTGCGCGAGGTCGAATCGTTGCTTGGCATGCCCTTGTTCGAACGCCAGCCCAAGGGCCTGGTGGCCAATGAATTGGGGCGATGCATGATCCGTTATGCGCGGTTGATCTACAGCGATGTCGAGCACCTGCGCGAGGAAATGCTCAGCATCATGCAGGGTCAGGGCGGGCGGTTGTCGGTGGGGGTGATCATGGGCGCGGTGCCGTTGCTGACCCGGGCCCTGACCCGGTTGCGGCTCGAGCAACCGGAGCTGTCGGTGGAACTGGTGGAAAACACCAGTGCCACCTTGCTCGGATTGCTGGATCAAGGGCGCCTGGACCTGGCGATCTGCCGCACCAGCGTCGGCCAGCGCTCGGACGCCTATGACTGCATCGAACTGAGCGAAGAGCCCTTGGCCGTGGTCGCCAGCAAGGCGCATCCACTGGCCGGCGCCGAGTCATTGCGGCTGTCGCAGTTGAGCGATTACCGCTGGGTGGTCTATCCCAAGGACATGCCGATGCGCCAGGCCCTGGAACGCGAGATGAACGAGGCAGGGCTGGAGATACCGCGTTATCCGCTGGAAACCTCGTCGACCTTTGCCACCCTTTTGCTGGTGCAACAGGACCCGACGTTGCTGGCGGTGATTCCGGTGGAAGTGGCCGAATTTTGCGAACAGCATGACTTGCTGGTGAAGCTGCCGGTGTCGATGCGCGCGCTGATCGAACCTTATGGGGTGATCAGCCGGGCCGGCGCCGATCTGTCTCCGGCGGCGACCCTGCTGATCAACGAGCTGCAGCGCGATCCGGTTATTTGATAGGTCCAAGCATTCAAATTTCCTGTAGGCGCGAGCATGCTCGCGATGAACCAGAGAACGCCGCGGGGTATCAGACACCCCGCGTCATCATCGACCACCATCGCGAGCATGCTCGCTCCTACCGGTTGGGGTGGTGTTCGAGGGTTATTTGATCGGCGAAAACTGCGCCGGCATCAGTAGCTTCGATTCCATTTTTTCCAGCATCGCGAACGCGATGGGCACGAAGCCTTCGAGCCAGTCGGGGTCCTGGTACAGCGCGGCGCGCTTCTTGATGCGGTCGTCCAGGCTCTCGTAGGCCCAGATGTGGATCACCTGGTTCAGCTCGCCGATTTCGGTGTACCACCAGCCCACCAGCGTGGCGTAGCGAGAGATCACCGGCAGGCCGTTTTCCTCGAAGTGCTTGAGGTAGGTTTGCATCTTGCCGATTTGCAGGGTGTAGGTGCGCATCTCGTAAAACATGGTGGTCATCTCTCAGGAATGAATGCCGTGGAAAGCGTTGCCGATGATTCGCTCGACGTCGGCCGCATTGGTCAGGCGCGGGTTGACCAGCACGTTGCCGCTGCGCATCGAGTCGCTGACCATTTGCGCCATGCAGTCCAGGTCCACGCCCAGGTCCTTGATGTTGTCGGGAATGCCGATGGCCTTGTTCAGCGCCATCACGTG
>Ga0068845_1009985_pt1 | contig 13189 bp, 22 predicted proteins | sample Hof3ISUMetaT_4_FD_68481 | JGI IMG/M metagenome (GOLD analysis project Ga0068845, IMG submission 68481) | Enriched soil aggregate microbial communities from Iowa State university to study microbial drivers of carbon cycling -... | ecosystem: Environmental > Terrestrial > Soil > Agricultural land... | reverse complement strand
TTTTTTTTTAACCCGAACTGTTCCTGCGTTCCACTTTCACCTTTCTCGTTTACATCGCTGGCCTGTAGTTTTTGTTATTTCCTGCTTTATTATTCCAACAGTTTCTGTTCCTTGGTATTGATTTGTGGAAGACTACGACGTTGTTTTTCACGACTTGGCCGTGTTGTATCGAAGCATTAAGGAATTTTCACAAAAAGAGCTGCTGTCTGTCTCTGCCCTGCCGACGTGAGCACGGCATATAGTATACATTCCTACACTATACCCACTTGCAGTACTGCGGGCTTTCTTCTCCCACGAATGGCCTTATACGTTTTGGTTTGGTTTTCTTTTAACATGAAATTTCTGATTATACGCACATATTAGCCGCATTACGGAGTTCGATTCCTGACGAACGTTTCTTCATGCGTTCTTCTGAGGAAATCTCGAGATAAGAACTGATAGTTGGGACGCGCAGTTTAAGTGATATGATGATAATATTGTACGTCCACACCCAGACGCCGATCATACGGACCGTTACGCGGAGCTTACCGCCTTGCCGGCGCTTCTTTTGTGCGTATCCATTTTTGTATCGGCGCCTTGGATGTCTACACTTCTTGTTTGAAATCCTGTTCCGCCTCTTGTGCCTTTGAGATTAGGGCCTTTCCACTACGAGGTTCTGTATTTCACTAACCGGGGCGCTTTCTTTGATCTTGGCGGTAACGAAGACAGCCTTCTGAGTCCGCAGCTGAAAAGAACTTTTTCGCGGTGGTATTACATAGCAGCACATGATAGTAAAGCCCTTCTTCAGCTCTTTATACGCTGATCTCCGCCAACCTTTACTTTCATTTTACTCGTCTTAGGCCTTCAACACGGCTTTACTGGGATTCTTATTCCTTTTGTCTGGCAGCTCATGTACCCGGGGCGTAAAAAATTTGTCTTTCCTTTGTGAAATCTACTTGTTTTAGCCCTTACCTCTTGGGCCTTCTACTCTTACTTGCACCTACCGCGAAATTTTGTCCATTGATGATGAACAGATAAAATAATAATGTTGGGGCAAATTGCATTGCGACAGAAGCACTATATTCTTGAAGTAATCGGTATTTATGCTATTTATCCTGCTTCGCCTATCATTTTACTGTGCTTCATTCTAATGCGCGCTATCAATCGGTTTGATGTTTCCCGTGCACTCTTTACTTACACAGAACGCTATATGCGTTTCGCTCCCGTCAATTTCAAGCATTCCGCGATCTGGGGCACAACAGGCTTAGAGCTTGCTGGCCAGGAGGGCCTCGCTGTAATGGCAGCTCGCGCAGCAAAGGACCGGGCACTCGGTCGAGTAAAGCGCCGCCTTCTTGTTATACCAATCTTCCTGTGCACCGTGCCGACTATACTACCAGTTTTTTCTACCCTACTACCATTTATGCCCCTAGAAATCTTACTGCCTAGCTTAAAGCTTACTGAACTTACCTTTATCTGAACAATAACTTGACCTTCTACGCCCCAAGATACTTTCCTCGGATTCTGACCAGCAAAAACTATTTTTCATGAACACTTACTACCAGATTTTGGGGACAGCATTTTTGTCAATTTCTTGCCAGAAATTGTACTTAGTGCCTCCATCGCATTAATTTTACTTGTCGTCGCGGTTGAAATTACGCGGGGTACTGCGCGTAAACTTCTAGCACTTGCTTGCTGGCGCACCTTATGCAGAGTCTTTCTTTTGGTCGGATTAATTTATTTGTTTCAGTTACTGCTGCTGAACGTTCCGACTCTTCCAGCGCTGGGAGGTTACTTGTACATCGCTCCCGGTTTAACTTTTTCTAAGCTCTTTATTCTTCTTACTTCTCTTCTAGTACTCTATTCTTCCGAGAAGTACATCCGTGAGCATACGCGCCCACTAATTGAGTACTCGATTATCATCGCAGTCGGGGTCCTTCTTTTACTTCTTTTGGTGGCGTCAAATAATTTGATGACCATCTTTTTTTCAATCGCTGGGTTTAGCCTCGCCCTTTACATTCTAATTCTATTTGATGTTACTGATCTGCCATCTCGTGAGGCTGGCTTGAAGTACTTCTACTTAAGTGCGATGAGTGCCGGCCTTCTCTTGATGGGCTCTTTCCTCGTCTACTTTATCGTTGGGAGCACTAACTATTTTAGAATCGACAGCTATCTTTTCAATGGCTCTCTGCCGTTGCAACTACAACCAATCTGCTGCGTTGCCGTTATATTTATCCTTTTCGGCTTCTTCTTTAAGCTTTCTGCGTTTCCGGCGCATCTTTGAGCTGCCGAAGTTTATGAGGGAAGCCCTACACCGGTGCTCGCTTTCTTTGTGCTTCCCGTGAAGGTTGCAGTTTTCCTTACATTTCTTCGCCTACTAAACACGGCGTTTCACGAAATCAGCCATTTCTGAATGCCGTTTGTTTTCTTCGCCGCTGCCGGTTCCCTTATTTGGGGGGCGTTGGCCGCGGCAAATGCCTACAAGGTTACACGGTTTCTTGCTTATGCATCAATTAATCAAATGGGGTTTATGCTATTAGGCGCCTCTGCTGATACGTTTGACGCATTACGCGCGACGTATATCTATCTCTTCCTATATGCGGTAATGACGGGGGGATTTATGCTGGCATACCTTCATATTCGCCGCGAAGACGGTAATGCTTTAATTCATATTTCTGATTTTGGCGGCCTTGCCCGTACTGAGGCGTCGATCTGCTGGAGTCTAGCTGTTTACCTATTTTCAATGGCTGGTATTCCTCCGTTAGCTGGCTTCTTTAGCAAATACTATGTCCTAAATGCTGTTCTTGCACGCGGCGTTACAGTTCTAGTTATTATTGGTTTAATTGTTAGTTTAATTTCAGCATACTATTACCTACGTATTATCGCAACTTTCTGATTCGGAGAACCTGAGGCAGCAAAGAATCCGGCGACTGCGGGTATGTCTGCATTGTCACGAAGCTTAATGGTAAGCGTTGAGGCTGTCCTTTGAATCTTCTGCGTTGCAGGCGCTCCGCTGCTTCCTAGCTTTGCTCGTGTCGTTTGATCGTTCTGAATTTGCGGCTAGTGTTTTTACCAGCACTGTCTTCACAGATATTTCCTCATCAACACCTCCATACCCGCCCCCGACGTCCCCATGTTTTTAACATATTGCATGCTTACCTTCTTCAAACATACAGTCGCAACCTTTCAAGCAGCTTCTATCCTTACTTCCGCTCCAACTCAAAATACCTCCACCAGCTCTAAGGTCGCAGCCTTCGTTCGTCGCTGATTCTTTTCGACGAATCATAAGGATATTGGGACGCTGTATTTCCTCTTTGGCGCCTTTTCCGGCGTTTGCGGAACCCTGCTTAGCGTTCTTATTCGTCTCGAGTTATCTTCACCGTCAAATGGCTTTCTTCTTGGAAACCATCAGCTTTATAACGTTATTGTTACTGCCCACGCCTTCATTATGATCTTCTTCTTTGTAATGCCGGTCATGGTGGGGGGTTTCGGTAACTGGTTCGTACCAATTCTTATTGGAGCGCCGGATATGGCTTTTCCTCGCTTAAACAATCTTAGCTTCTGGTTGCTTCCTCCCGCCCTTACTTTACTACTAATTTCTTCTTTTGTTGAGGTTGGTGTCGGGACTGGATGAACTGTCTACCCACCGTTAAGTGGGATTGAGGCTCACTCTGGACCCGCAGTCGATTTTGGTATTTTTAGCCTTCATCTAGCTGGTCTGTCCTCGATTCTTGGTGCAATCAACTTTATTGTAACAATCTTCAATATGCGCGCTCATGGAATGCCCCTTTACATGATGCCGCTATTCGTTTGAAGTATCCTAATCACCGCTTTCTTGCTTCTGCTTTCTTTACCAGTTCTTGCCGGAGCAATTACAATGCTTTTAATGGATCGTAACTTTAAAACCGTTTTCTTTAATTCCAACGGTGGCGGGGATCCAGTTCTTTACCAACACTTATTCTGGTTCTTCGGACATCCGGAAGTTTACATTCTAATTCTTCCAGCCTTCGGGATTGTTAGCCATGTTGTTGAGACTTTCTCCAGCAAGCCAATCTTCGGCTATCTTGGTATGGTCTACGCAATGCTTTCTATTGGTTTTCTAGGCTTCCTAGTCTGAGCCCACCACATGTTTACAGTAGGTCTTGACGTTGATACCCGCGCGTACTTCACTGCTGCAACGATGATTATTGCGGTCCCTACTGGGATTAAGATTTTCAGCTGAATTGCAACGATGTGGGGTGGCTCTCTGGTTCTAACTCCCGCGATGCTCTTTACAGTCGGTTTCATTATCCTCTTCACTATTGGGGGTGTAACCGGTGTTGTCCTCGCAAATGCTGGTCTGGATGTTGCCTTCCACGATACCTACTATGTTGTTGCTCATTTCCATTATGTTCTTTCGATGGGTGCAGTTTTCGCCATCTTTGCTGGTTTATACTACTGGTTGAGTAAGATCGTCGGCTTATCCTATGATACTCTCCTTGCAGAGATTCATTTCTGAGCATTCTTCGTTGGAGTAAACCTAACCTTCTTCCCGATGCATTTCATGGGAACCGCCGGGATGCCTCGTCGTATCTCTGACTACCCTGACTCCTTCGGAGTATTAAATCATATCGCCTCCCTCGGCTCTATGATATCTGTAGCTGCAACCCTTCTCTTTTTCTATCTTCTTCTCGACGCTCTTCTTATTCAAAAACGTTCTACAACACGTGCGACTTGATCCTCGTATACTTCTCGCGAAGCTGACATCTCATGACTAGTCACCGTTTTTGCGACGATTATGGTCATTACTCTGGGTTATTGATCATATGAGTTGACTCCAGAAGGCGTGATATTGGATCAATTCTCTGCTACGCCTACCCCAAAAAGTGCAGAGTATCACGCTAAAGTGGCAGAGGCTGCGAAGGTCGACGCGCATAATAAGAAGCTTGAGGCAATGCTCCGTGAGCGGGGGGATGTTGACGATGCTACAACGCGTGGCCAGCTTAACTTCCAGACTCCAGCGACGGAGATTATGGAAAAGATTGTAGATCTACATAACGATCTCTTCTTCTTCATCGTCGTTATCGTCATCTTCGTCAGCTGAATGTTGGGCCGCTTACTTTTCTTCTATAATAGCGAGAACACGACAACACCTCGCGTTGCTTTTGCACACCATACGCTGTTGGAGAAAGTTTGAACTTACATTCCTGCTGGTATTCTAGTCCTTATTGCTGCGCCCTCCTTCTCTTTGCTCTATTCCATTGATGCTCTGGTGGAGCCGAAGATCTCCGTTAAGGTTATTGGCCACCAGTGATACTGATCTTATGAAACAACCGACATGCTTACTGGAAAGGACATTAACTTCGACTCCTATATGCTTCTTGAGGCCGACCTTCCGAAAGGGGCGCTCCGCCTTCTTGAGGTGGATAACCGTTTGGTCCTTCCGATCCGCACTAACACCCGCGTAATCATTACCGCCGCAGATGTTCTACATAGCTGGGCGATTCCTGCCTTGGGCGTGAAGATGGACGCTTGTCCCGGCCGCCTGAATCAAGTAAGTCTTTATATCAACCGTGCTGGAACTTTCTACGGCCAATGTAGCGAGCTGTGCGGAATTAATCACAGTTTCATGCCAATTGTAGTTGACGCCGTTACTGTTGAACAATACCGCCGTTGAATCAACAAGCAAGACTAATCCCCCACTACCCTTTCTTATTTTTGCTCTCCCATAAGTGCTTCCTATTCTACTGCGTAGAGGTCTTATCCCCCTAAAAACAACTTGCCGTCGTCCCCGTATTCACATAGGATAGACGAGTAGTCAACACCTTATGCAATGAATTAGCTTTTCTGTTACTACACCTCTTCCGCTTCTGTTTTCTGAGTAATAATAGATACGCAACCCTTATGTTACTTCAAGCAGCTAAATTTATTGGTGCAGGCCTTGCAACTATCTCACTAGCAGGTTCCGGTGTTGGAATCGGAATCGTTTTCTCTTCTCTCGTTTCTGCGACCGCGCGCAACCCTTCTCTAGGAAAACAACTTTTCATTTACACTATTCTAGGTTTCGCTCTTACCGAAGCAATCGCTCTGTTCGGTCTAATGATGGCATTCCTAATTCTCTTCGGCTTCTAATTTTCGTCGTCTACGTCGTGGCGTAACCGCCGTCTTCTCAGTCAACTCTAAGAAGTGACGTTAATTGTAGGGCCAATATTAGGCTCTGCTATCATCCGACCCCGGCGTCCCCAAGTTAATATTCTCTACCTAATTTACGCAATATAACTTACGCAGCAATCTTGTTCTTGGCTCGCCCTGTTTTGCGCGGCACAGCTTCCATCGGCTTACATTTAACTCACCGCCCCGTTAATGGTCAAAAACCTGTCCTTCTTACCCTAGCGAACCACTTCTTGTATTACCCCACCCCCTCTAGTTTAAACTATAATTGGAGCTTTGGTTCGCTAGCAGGCCTTTTCTTTGCTTTACAGCTTGTTACTGGAATTTTTATGGCGATGTACTATACGCCGCACGTAGACTGAGCCTTTGCTTCTGTCGAACATGTTATGACCGATGTAACGGGTGGCTATATCTTCCGGTACTTTCATGCTAATGGCGCGTCTATGATTTTTGTGCTCATTTATTTACACATTGGTCGTGGACTATACTACCAATCCTACTTGTCCCGACCCATGCTTTGAAACACTGGGATCGTAATCTTTTTACTAATGATGGCTACAGCCTTTATCGGGTACGTCCTTCCTTGGGGCCAGATGAGTTTCTGGGGAGCAACTGTTATTACAAGTCTGGTAACCGCTGTCCCTTACGTTGGAGAGGCGATCGCACACTGAGTTTGGGGGGGTTTCTCAATTAGTAACGCTACTCTGGTCCGTTTCTACGCCTTACACTTTACGCTACCTTTCATTGTACTTGGTATTATCGCAAGCCACCTTGTCGTCCTTCATACGACTGGTTCTAGCGATCCTCTTACACTAGCATTGACTCCTGCGAAAGTTACTTTCCACCCGTACTACACATTGAAGGACGCTTTCATTTTCTTAGTTGTATTTGCCTTCTTTGTTCGCTTGGTTTGTTTTGCGCCGAACTTATTAGGTCACTCTGATAATTTCTTGCCAGCAGATCCCCTAGTCACGCCGGCACATATTGTCCCAGAGTGATACTTCACCCCATTTTACGCTATTCTTCGTGCATGTCCTAATAAATTAGGGGGGGCGATTGGAATGTTTGCAGCAATTCTTGTTAATTTTGCAATTCCAGCGCTCACGCGCAGCACCTCTTTTGACGCCTTAATGATCTCTTGTGTGTACTCCGACCTTCATAAGATTTGTGTCTGGTTCTTTTTTGCGATCTTTTTAACTTTAATGTTCCTCGGAATGAGCGCGGCAGAAGCACCTTTCGTGCTTGCAAGCAAGCTATTTACCGCACTATATTTTGTGTATTTCTTGGCGGTTCTTCCGGCACTAAACTGATTCACTCGCCAACTTCTGTATGTTAAAGAGTAGCGAGAGTCTGTGTATCACGCAGTTTCCGGCGGGGGAGTAGCGTCTCTTCTCGCCCGCCTTATTTGTTATTGCCGTTTCGTCCACCAACGCTAACAAGTGTTAAACGTACGCTCTTTTATTGAAAAGTGCCGTTCTGATGAGGTTTGCGTCGTTTGCATACTAAGAGAGTAATCGGGGCTATAGTTTAATGGCAAAATGGGCGCCTTGCAAGCGCTTGCTGTCGGTTCGATTCCGTCTAGCTCCACCACCAATTAAAATGTTACATAAACTGAAACAACAAACACAACGATATCGTTTTACCTCCTCAAACAGGTTGCCAAACCGCCGTGCGCGCCGCTTCCTTATGAACTACCTTCGTTACGTACGCGAAGGAACCGCTTCCTACCGTCTGCGCGGTGCAATGGGGCTTATTCAGTGAACATTGGCAAAGTCCTATCACCACGAAGATAGAATTTCTTTCCGCTCCGGCTGTTTTATTACTGGCCGTGCCCGCGGTACCTCTCAGCGTTTTACAGTTTCACGTACAAAAATTAAACACTTAGCTGATCAAGGCAAGTTGTTTGGTATTCGAAAATCAAGCTGGTAGGTTAATACAGAGCCATGACGTTAACTCAACTTCAACAAAGATATCCTCGACTTCCTAAAAAGCATAACACTCGGCGCCGCGACCTTCAGCTATGTCCTCAAAGAAAAGGTACCTGCCTTAAAGTCTTTATTACTACGCCCCGGAAACCTAATTCTGCCCTGCGAAAAGTTGCTCGTGTGCTCCTTAGTAACTACCATCGGGTAACGGCCTATATTCCGGGAATGTCGCATAATCTTCAAAAACATTCAATCGTACTCGTTCGCGGTGGGCGTGTTAAAGACCTTCCTGGCGTCCGTTACACAATTGTACGCGGTAAGTACGATTTACAGCGACTTGTTCTTCGTCGAAAACGCCGAAGTAAGTACGGTACAACACTGCCCGGTGGAGATACGAATCGCGGGCCCTACCATAAAGTCAAGATTTGATAGTTATGCGTGCTCGTAAAAGAGAAATTTCAGAAAAGTATAAATCTACTCGTTTACAACCTGATTCGTACTACGACTCTCGACTTATTCAAACTTTTTTTAATAAGTTTATTAAAAAGGGGAAGAAAGCGCTGTCTCGGCGCCATATGGTGTCTGCGCTTACGCGCTATCGTACTCTTTTCCGCCGTCCACAGATGTTTTTTGCGATGCTTCGGCTTTTCCAGCAGTTGCGCGTGCAAATGGTTGTCGTTCAGAAACGTCAAGGACGTAATCTGATTAGTGTGCCAGTGCCAGTACGGCGCAATAAACGAGACGTGTTAAATTTGCAAACACTTTACACAGCAATTACTGCCCGACGTGAGCGGACCCTGTCAGAGCGCATTCAACAGGAGTTGAATGCCTTAACCTTTCAGCCCCGCCAGTCTACAACTATGCGTGCTCGCAGCACTGCTCTTCGCCAAGTTTACGACGAGCGTGTTTACATGGAGCGTCGATGAAAGTAATTTTTTGTTTGCTTTCTGCTCTCTTCGTCTAGTGGTTAGGACACTGCCTTTTCACGGCGGCAACAGGGGTTCGATCCCCCTAGAGAGCATTGGGCGCGTAGCTCAATGGTAGAGCAGCGGCCTTTTAAGCCGTTGGTTTCGGGTTCGAGCCCCGACGCGCTCAGAGATATTATACCAATATGGGGGGATCGTATAGCGGCTAATATTCTAGGCTTCAAACTTAGAGAGGGGGGTTCGATTCCCTCTCCCCCTGCTGCGCCTGTACTATCTGACGTAAAATTTTGGGAGAATGGTGCAGTGGTAGCACTCTAGACTCCAAACCTAGCGACGGGGGTTCGATTCCCTCTTTTCCCGCGACACACTTGTTACCCGTTATTATTCGTCTGGAGTATAGCCAAGTGGTAAGGCAGCGGTCTTTGGAACCGCCACTCGAAGGTTCGAGCCCTTCTACTCCAATAGTTTTGGGCCTGTGACTCAATGGTAGAGTGCCCGCTTGATAGGCGGAAAGTTGGCAGTTCAAGTCTGCCCAGGCCCACCAGACTTTGTCTTGTACATCTTGATGGGTTTGTAGCTCAATGGATAGAGTCTTCGCCTCCGAAGCGAATTATGGTAGTTCGAATCTACTCAAGCCCACCCCCGTACTTTCCTATGCGTTTAACAACAACCCTTAATTCTACTATTATTATCAACGATAAGATCGATACTTCTTTAATTTGCCGCAGCCAAAAGCATCCGTTTCATATTCTTGATGCTAGCCCCTATCCATTCCTCGTATCTTTCTTCCTACTAACACTTCTTGTTCCGACAACCTTCTACATGCACGGTCTAGATCTACCGTACGGATTACCGCGTGCTGATTTTATGCATGCTAGCTTCCTTGGCTTGTACACTACAGCGATGAGCTGGTTCTTTTCTATTTTAAAAGAATCTAGCCAAGGCTATCATACAAAAAAGGTTCAGCACGGTTTACGCCTCGGAATGATCCTATTTATTCTATCTGAAGTAATGCTGTTCTTTGCATTCTTCTGGGCGTTCTTCCACTTCAGCCTAATCCCTTCTGTTAACGTCGGCGCAGTCTGGCCACCGGAGGGAACTCAGCGATTAGATGTTTGGGGTCTACCACTAGTAAATACTCTTCTTCTTCTTTCCTCTGGGGTTACTATTACGATTGCTCATGCATATATTCTTCGGGATAATACTGACGGTTTCGCGTGGTACTTATTTCTAACAATTCTGCTTGGGGTTACTTTCTTGTACTGCCAGGCGTACGAGTACCGTTACGGAGTTAAGTTCTCTTGGCGCGAAAATATTTATGGGTCCATTTTCTTTATTACGACGGGTTTCCATGGAATGCACGTGACAATTGGAACCCTAATGTTAACTTTTTGCTGAGCACGCCACTTCCTAACTTCAATGCTTCCGAATGATATTGCTAAGGGGGAGGCTTCCGCTATTTTTGTAAAGGTACTTTCTCTTTTCGGCTATGACGCGGCGAAAGGACGTTCCTGGGCGTTCTTACCTGCGCAACATTTCGGTTTTGAGGCCGCTGCGTGATACTGACATTTTGTCGATGTTGTCTGATTATTCCTTTTCTTGACCATCTACTGGTGGGGGGGTTCTGTAGACTAGCATGTTTATTTTAACTACACCGTTACTGAGTATTGTTTTTATTCTTACGTTAGGATTTCTTGGCTCACTTGTTATTCGAAATGAAGCGACTGCCGTGGCTCGACAGTGGTGCTTACTGAGTTCTTTGCTTGCCCTAGTTATTGGAATGTTGGCAGCATTATCTTTTGATAAAGCTGCGGCCGGCTATCAGTTCGTGAGCAGCTTTAATTTTGTTCCTGAATATAATCTAGCCTTTGCTGTTGGTGTAGACGGCCTTTCTTTTGTATTCCTAATTTTAACCCTCATTACCTTTCCGCCCCTGTTCTTAGCTGCTTGACCGGTAACTAAATCGCCTAAACAGTTCTTCTGCCATTTAATGGGTATGGAACTACTTCTTGTACTAACGTTTGTAACACTTGACCTATTTTACTTTTTTGTTCTGTTTGAGAGTCTTCTTATCCCAATGTTTATTTTAATTGGAGTTTGAGGTGCGCGTAATCGAAAAATTAAGGCCGCTTATTACTTCTTTCTTTACACATTGTTTGGTTCGTTATTTATGCTATTCGGAATGATGTATCTATATAACATTATTGGTAGTCTTAACTATTATGTTCTTTTAACTTACCCCCTTACGAGCGAAGAACAAAATCTAATCTGATTGTGTTTTTTCTTTGCCTTCGCCGTTAAGATGCCCCTTTTCCCGTTTCATATTTGATTGCCGGAGGCGCACGTTGAGGCTCCAACCGCGGGATCTATGTTGCTTGCCAGCTTACTTCTTAAGCTGGGTGGTTACGGTTTTTTAAGGTTCTCGCTGACCTTTTTATCAGAAGCAACTCACTTCTTCGCTCCCGCCGTCAGCGCCTTAGCCTTAGCGGGTGTTATTTACGGGTCTTTATCTACTCTTCGGCAAGTCGATTTAAAAAGGATTATCGCGTATTCTTCCGTCTCCCACATGAACCTAGTTGTTTTAGGGGTATTTAGTTGCAACCAAGAAGGCTTAGAGGGTGCAACTTACCTTATGGTAGCTCACGGCGTAGTCTCTTCCGCACTTTTTTTCTGCGTTGGAATTATCTATGACCGGGCGCATAGCCGCCTTTTACGATATTATGGTGGTCTTGTTACAGTCATGCCGTTATTCGCAACAGCTTTTCTTGTATTTAGCCTTGCGAATATGAGCTTCCCTGGAACGCCGAACTTCATCGGCGAGGTCCTAATTTTCGCGGGAATTTTCCAACGATCGACAGCTGTACTCTTCCTGTCTACAGCAGGTATTATCTTGTCCGCCGCATTTTCTGTTTTCCTGTTTAATAGACTAGCGTTTGGAACCCTTAAAACGAAGTACGCGGCCGAATTTACAGACGCAAATCGCCGCGAATGCTCAATTTTACTGGTTTTGTTAATTCCAACAATACTCCTTGGAGTTTCCAGTAATATCGTTCTTGAGTTCACACACTTTGCCTTGTTTGATGTCTCTCACTACTTCTCCACTACTCTCGGTTTGATGTAGGGTTAAACAGCACACTACTAAAAACTTAGACGCCCCATACACCCTTACTTACTAGTATGACTTTACTCGCTGTCTTTATTCCATTTCTTAATTTTATTTTAATGACTTTTTGTAGCGGTCGTATTGTTAGTTGACGCCATCTTTCCGCCGTTGTTATTGGAAATATGCTCATCCTCCTCGGTACGCTTATTTTTGTCTTTCCGGCTGTTGTCAGCGGTGAGAGCTACGTCGCCGTGGTTGGCAATTGACTGACCTCAGGTCTTTTCGAAGTTAACTGAGCGTTTTCGATTGATTCAATCACTTATGTGATGCTGTTAGTAGTCCTAACAGTTTCAACCCTTGTACATATTTATTCAACTGAGTATATGTCAGAGGATCCACATACTGCCCGTTTTGTTAGTTACTTATCCCTTTTCACCTTTTTCATGCTTCTTCTGGTCACCTCTAATAACTTTGTAGGTCTATTCCTGGGGTGAGAAGGTGTCGGGCTCTGCTCTTACCTTTTAATTAGTTTCTGGTTTACTCGCGTCCAGGCAAATAAGGCTGCGATCAAAGCCATGGTTGTAAATCGGATTGCAGATTTGTTCTTTACAGTCGGCATTGTTGCAACATATTACGTTTTTCAGACCGTTGAATTTAACGTAGTCTTTGGACTTGCGCCCTATTTAACTAATTCTTCGCTGCTATTGGGCGGATTTGAAGTTAATCCCCTCGTCCTAATTGTAGGTCTTCTTTTTCTGGGAGCAATGGGTAAATCCGCTCAGATCGGCCTTCATACGTGGCTTCCTGACGCGATGGAGGGTCCAACCCCAGTTTCTGCGCTAATTCACGCGGCGACAATGGTTACTGCTGGCGTTTTCCTACTAATTCGTTGTTCACCGTTACTTACATGTACGCCGTCAATGCTTACTGTGATCACTGTTGTGGGTGCTGGAACAGCTTTTATGGCTGCGACTTCAGGCATTTTCCAGAATGATTTGAAAAAGGTTATTGCGTATTCAACCTGCTCTCAACTTGGTTACATGGTCTTTATTTGTGGTCTGTCCGGGTACGCCGTGAGCCTGTTTCATCTGTCCACACATGCGTTTTTT
>Ga0068845_1009688_pt1 | contig 13393 bp, 8 predicted proteins | sample Hof3ISUMetaT_4_FD_68481 | JGI IMG/M metagenome (GOLD analysis project Ga0068845, IMG submission 68481) | Enriched soil aggregate microbial communities from Iowa State university to study microbial drivers of carbon cycling -... | ecosystem: Environmental > Terrestrial > Soil > Agricultural land... | reverse complement strand
AAAAAAACCGCCGCGTTGGGACAGACCGGGAAATGAACCACCGGTTCGTTGCTCGCTACACATTTTTTGGAATCGCCCAGCAAAGACTGCTTGGTAATCGGCAACTCCTGCAATTCAGGCGAATCCACAGAAGTTGTATCAAGAAGGGAGCGTAGTCTACCGGAAAGCCCCTTTCAGCTCAAACCTTGATCTTCGCCTGGTGGATGCCAATGTAACCTCCAGCCTCCAACCGCTTCGCCATCGAGCCCGGCAAGACTGGCCACCGCCAGCATTTGCCCGCCTTTGAACAACAGCGGCAATCGGCCGCGCACGAACGGCGGCACACCACGCTCGTTGAGCAAACGCTTCAAGTCGCGATGGCCACGGCCGGGTAATTGCAGCACTTCTCCCCCTTCACGATAGCGGATTTGCAAGGGGCCATCGGGTGTTCGCCCAGTCAGCCTGAGCACCCCGTTGTCGGGCAACGCCAGCGGCTGCGCGGGTTCCAGCCATGGGCCAGGCGCTGGCGCGGCGCGCAACCAGCTACCGGACAACCACCAGATACGCCCACCTGCCCGATGCAGTTCGCCCTCTGCCAGGCGCCAGATTGGCCGGGCGTCGCCGCCGGCATCGCGCAGATCGAGCCAACCCGACCAATGGTCGCTGTCAGGCAGTCGAGTGAGCGGTTCCAGCCAGTGACTCAGCGCATTGCGCTGGCGAGCGGCGGAGAGTCTTTCCAGCGGCGCCAGCTCCAGCGACGGCAAGCCCAGCCAATCGAACTCACCCGCCGTCCTGGCCTGGTGCAAGTCAATCTGCGCCAGCTCATCGAGCAAGGCCTGCGCCTCGCTCAAGTGCGCAGCACTGCGGGCCATGGTCGCCATCGCTTGCGGCCAGCGCAGGGTCAATGCCGGCAACACCTGATGCCGCAGGTAATTGCGTGAAAATTGCCGATCCTGGTTGGAAGGATCCTCGATCCAGCTCAGCCTGTGTTGCGCTGCATAAGTCTCAAGCTCGGCGCGGCTGACATCGAGCAGGGGCCGCAGTAAATGCCCCTTGCCCAGCGGACGCTGGCGTGGCATTGCGGACAACCCCCTTACGCCGGCCCCGCGCAGCAGGCGAAACAGCAAGGTTTCCGCCTGATCGTCACGGTGCTGGGCCGTCAGCAGCACTTCATTGGCTTGAGTGACCTCACTGAACGCCACATAACGTGCATCACGGGCGGCTCGCTCGAGGCTGGCGCCGGGTTGCACTTGCACGCGGACGACGTGCAGCGGCACGCCCAAAGCACCACAGACCGACTGACAGTGATCCGGCCATGCGTCGGCCACAGCCTGAAGGCCGTGATGGACATGGATGGCACTGAGCGCAGGCAGGGATTCGGTTTTTGCGAGATGGACGAGCAGGTGCAGCAGGACGGTGGAATCGAGGCCACCAGAAAATGCGATGTGCCAGGCTGGAGCATTGCGCCAGGGTTTCAGATTCAGCAGGAGCCTGGAAGGCAAATCAATCGCGGGCCGATCCATATCTTTCCCTCTGCACAAATCAGATGTGGGAGCGAGCCTGCTCGCGAATACGGTTCAACATTCAACACATTCGTTGGCTGTTATACCGCTTTCGCGAGCAGGCTCGCTCCCACATGGGTACAGCGACTTGGTCAGATCAGAGACCGTAGCTCATCAGACGCTCGTAACGACGGTCCAGCAGGGCCTTGTGGTCGAGCTTCTTGAGCATCGCCAGTTGCGAGCTCAGCTCGGCGCGGATCGAGGCGGCCGCGGCAGCCGGATCACGGTGCGCGCCACCCAGTGGCTCGCCGATCACCTTGTCCACGATGCCCAGGCCCTTGAGGCGCTCGGCGGTGATGCCCATGGCTTCGGCGGCGTCCGGTGCTTTCTCGGCGGTTTTCCACAGGATCGAAGCGCAACCTTCCGGCGAGATCACCGCGTAGGTCGAGTACTGCAGCATGTTCAACTGATCGCAAACACCGATCGCCAGTGCACCGCCGGAACCACCTTCGCCGATCACGGTGGCGATGATCGGGGTTTTCAGGCGAGCCATGACGCGCAGGTTCCAGGCAATCGCTTCGCTCTGGTTGCGCTCTTCGGCATCGATACCCGGGTAGGCGCCCGGCGTGTCGATGAACGTCAGGATCGGCATCTTGAAACGCTCGGCCATTTCCATCAGACGGCAGGCCTTGCGGTAGCCTTCCGGACGCGGCATGCCGAAGTTGCGGCGAACCTTTTCGCGCACTTCGCGGCCTTTCTGGTGACCGATCACCATTACTGGCTGTTCGTCCAGACGAGCGATACCGCCCACGATGGCAGCGTCGTCGGAGAAGTGACGGTCACCATGCAGCTCATCGAACTCGGTGAAGATGTGTTCGATGTAGTCCAGGGTATATGGACGCTTGGGGTGACGCGCCAGACGCGCGATCTGCCAGCTGGTCAGCTTGCCGAAGATGTCTTCGGTCAAGGTGCTGCTCTTGTCCTGCAGGCGGGAGATCTCATCGCCGATATTCAGCGAATTGTCATTACCGACCAAGCGCAACTCTTCGATCTTGGCTTGCAGGTCGGCGATCGGCTGTTCGAAATCCAGAAAATTCGGGTTCATAGGCGTCCGTCTTGGGTCGGCGTCCAAGGGGGCTTGGGCCGGCCGGTTGTCTATTCGCGCCCTACCATAAGGGAGAGGCGCGCTAAGGTCGAGATTAAAAAATTCTGTTCAAGTCCAGGGCGGCGTAATGTCACCCTGACCTTAACGGTATTGGAGGAAGACGTTGTCTCGCCCGAACTGGTCACGCAGGGCTTGAATCAACGCATCCGCCGGGTCGATTCGCCAGCCTTCGCCGAACTGTAGCAAGGCTTTCGCATCGGGACTGGTGTAGTCCATGGTAATCGGGCACGCACCGCGGTGACGCTTCAACAGTTCACCCAGCCAGCGTAGCTGATCGCCCTTGAGATCCTTGGCGTGCAGCTTCAGGCGCAGGCTTTCGGCCAGGTTGGTGCGCGCATCTTCCATGCTCATCACCCGCTTGACCCGCAGCCGCAAGCCGCCGGAGAAGTCGTCGTTGCTGACTTCGCCTTCGACCACCACCATCGCATCGGTCTGCAACAACGATTGTGCGGAATGGAACGCATCGGCGAACAGCGACGCTTCGATCCGCCCCGAACGGTCGTCGAGGGTGATGAAGCCCATCTTGTCGCCCTTTTTGTTCTTCATTACCCGCAGGGCGATGATCATGCCGGCAACGGTCTGGGTGTCGCGCGCCGGTTTGAGGTCGATGATGCGCTGACGGGCGAACCGACGGATTTCGCCTTCGTATTCGTCGATCGGGTGACCGGTCAGGTACAGCCCCAGGGTGTCTTTCTCGCCCTTGAGCCGTTCCTTGAGGGTCAGCTCCTTGGCCTTGCGATGATTGGCGTAGACGTCCGCGTCTTCCTCGACGAACAGCCCGCCAAACAGGTCGGCATGGCCGCTGTCGTGGGTCCGGGCGGTCTGTTCGGCGGCCTTGATCGCCTCTTCCATCGCGCTCAGCAGTACCGCACGGTTGCGGTCGATATTGGCCTGGTAGGCTTTGGCTTCGTCGTGGAAATACGGCCCCAGGCGGTCGAGCGCACCGCTGCGGATCAAGCCGTCGAGGGTCCGTTTGTTGATGCGCTTGAGGTCGACCCGGGCGCAGAAATCGAACAGGTCCTTGAACGGACCGTCCTGCCGCGCCTCGGTGATCGCCTCCACCGGGCCCTCGCCTACACCCTTGATCGCGCCCAGGCCATAAATGATCCGGCCTTCGTCGTTCACCGTGAACTTGAATTCGGAGGTATTCACGTCCGGCGCGTCGAGGCGCAGCTTCATCGTGCGCACTTCTTCGATCAAGGTCACGACCTTGTCGGTGTTGTGCATGTCCGCCGAGAGTACCGCGGCCATGAACGGCGCCGGGTAATGCGCTTTCAGCCACGCGGTCTGGTACGACACCAGGCCGTAGGCGGCGGAGTGGGATTTGTTGAAGCCGTAGCCGGCGAATTTTTCCACCAGGTCGAAGATGTTACCGGCCAGGTCCGCATCGATGTTGTTGGTCGCGCAACCTTCAATGAAACCGCCGCGCTGCTTGGCCATTTCCTCGGGCTTTTTCTTACCCATCGCCCGACGCAGCATGTCCGCACCACCGAGGGTGTAGCCAGCCATGACCTGGGCAATCTGCATCACCTGTTCCTGATACAGGATGATGCCGTAAGTCGGCGCCAATACCGGCTTTAGGCCTTCGTACTGGTAGTCCGAGTGCGGGTACGCCAGCTCCGCGCGACCGTGCTTGCGGTTGATGAAGTCATCCACCATGCCCGATTGCAACGGCCCCGGGCGGAACAGTGCCACCAGTGCGATCAAGTCTTCCAGGCAGTCGGGCTTGAGCTTTTTGATCAGCTCCTTCATGCCCCGCGATTCAAGCTGGAACACCGCCGTGGTCTCGGCTTTTTGCAGCAGCGCATAGGTCGGCTTGTCATCGAGCGGAATGAACGCGATGTCCAGCGGCGGTTCATTGACCTTGGCGCGGTCGCGGTTGATGGTCTTCAGCGCCCAGTCGATGATCGTCAGGGTCCGCAGGCCGAGGAAGTCGAACTTCACCAGGCCGGCCGCTTCAACGTCGTCCTTGTCGAACTGGGTCACCAGGCCATCGCCGGCTTCGTCGCAGTAGATCGGCGAGAAGTCAGTCAGCTTGGTCGGCGCGATCACTACGCCACCGGCGTGCTTGCCGACGTTACGCACAACGCCCTCGAGCTTGCGCGCCATTTCCCAGATTTCCGCCGCCTCTTCATCGACCTTGATGAAGTCGCGCAGGATTTCTTCCTGCTCGTAGGCCTTTTCCAGGGTCATGCCGACTTCGAACGGGATCATCTTCGACAGGCGATCCGCCAGGCCATAGGACTTGCCCTGCACCCGCGCCACGTCGCGCACCACGGCCTTTGCCGCCATGGAACCGAAGGTGATGATCTGGCTTACGGCATTGCGACCGTATTTTTCGGCCACGTAGTCGATCACCCGGTCGCGACCGTCCATGCAGAAGTCGACGTCGAAGTCGGGCATGGAGACCCGTTCCGGGTTAAGGAAACGTTCGAACAGCAGGTCGTATTCCAGGGGGTCGAGGTCGGTGATCTTCTGGACGTAGGCCACCAGCGATCCGGCACCCGACCCACGGCCAGGACCCACCGGCACGCCGTTGTTCTTGGCCCACTGGATAAAGTCCATCACGATCAGGAAGTAACCGGGGAAGCCCATCTGGATGATGATGTCCAGCTCGAAATTCAGCCGGTCGACATAGACCTGACGCTTGGCTTCATAGTCTTCTGTGGTGTCCTTGGGCAGCAGGACGGAGAGCCGCTCTTCCAGGCCATCGAACGAAACTTTGCGGAAATACTCATCGATGGTCATGCCATCGGGGATCGGGAAGTTGGGCAGGAAGTGCGTGCCCAGCTTGACTTCGATGTTGCAGCGCTTGGCGATCTCGACCGTGTTTTCCAGCGCCTCGGGAATGTCGCTGAACAGCTCGGCCATTTCCTCGGCGCTTTTGAGATACTGCTGATCGCTGTAGTTCTTCGAGCGTCGCGGGTCGTCGAGGGCCCGGCCCTCGCCGATGCACACGCGGGTTTCGTGGGCGGCGAAATCTTCCTGCTTGAGGAAACGCACGTCGTTGGTCGCGACCAGCGGTGCGCCGATTTTCTCCGCCAGCGCCACCGCGCCATGCAGTTGTTCTTCATCGTTGGGGCGGTTGGTGCGCTGGATTTCCAGATAGAAGCGATCCGGAAACACGGCCATCCATTCACGCGCCAGGTTTTCCGCTTCTTGCGGGTTACCGCTGAGCATGGCCTGGCCGATCTCGCCCTCCTTGGCCGCAGACAGCATGATCAGGCCATCGCTGGCCTCGGCCACCCATTCGCGCTCGATGATGATCGAGCCATTGCGCTGACCCTCGATGAACCCGCGCGAGATCAACTCGGTGAGGTTGCGATAGCCCACGGCATTCATCACCAGCAGGCTGATCCGGCTCAGGGGGTTGTCCGGATCCTTGTTCGCCAGCCACAGGTCGGCGCCACAGATCGGCTTGATCCCGGCACCCATGGCGTTTTTGTAGAACTTGACCAGGGAACACATGTTGTTCTGGTCAGTGACCGCCACGGCCGGCATGTTCATGCCGACCAGGGTCTTGACCAGCGGCTTGATCCGCACCAGACCGTCGACCAGGGAGTATTCAGTGTGCAGGCGTAGATGAACGAATGAAGCCGGCATAGTGATCCTGCGTTAAGTCATGAAAACAACAAGGCCCGGATTGTACCGGGCCTTGGTAGAAAAAATCAGCCTGGGATTAACTCTCGATCAGTGTCGCGCGCGCCTCGCAAGCAAGACGTACCGGGGCAAACGAGCGCCGGTGAATCGGGGTCGGCCCCAAGCGCGACAAGGCTTCCAGATGAACGGGCGTCGGATAGCCTTTATGCCCGCCGATGCCGTAACCGGGGTAGATCAATTCGAAAGCCGCCATTTCACGGTCGCGACTGACCTTGGCCAGAATCGAGGCCGCCGCGATGGCCGGGACCTTGCCATCACCCTGCACCACCGCTTCGGCGCGCATCGGCAATTTCGGGCAACGGTTGCCGTCGATCATCGCCAGTTTCGGCTGGATGTGCAGCCCGGCGACGGCGCGCTGCATGGCCAGCATGGTGGCGTGGAGAATGTTCAGCTCATCGATCTCGTTGACTTCCGCGCGGGCAATGCACCAGCTCAGGGCCTTCTCGCAGATTTCGTCGTAGAGTTTTTCGCGGCGAGCCTCGGTAAGCTTCTTCGAATCGTTGAGGCCGAGAATCGGACGGTTCGGATCAAGAATCACAGCCGCAGTCACCACCGCGCCGCAAAGCGGGCCGCGACCGACTTCGTCGACACCGGCTACCAAATCTTCGACTTCAGCGACCAAGGTGAAATCCAGCCCCATCTGCATGTTTGTTTTTTTCATTTTACCGGGTCGATCAGGTTCAGCACTGCATCCGCAGCCTGGTTGGAGGCATCCAGACGAAGGGTCCGGTGAATTTCATCAAAACCGCGGGTTTGCTCTTCGCCACCCTCGATCAGCGGTGACAAGGTCTGGGCCAGCGCTTCGACCGTGGCATCGTCCTGCAGCAATTCAGGCACCAACAGGCGTTGGGCCAGCAGGTTCGGCAAGGAGACGTAGGGGCTCTTCACCATGCGCTTGAGGATCCAGAACGTCAGCGGTGCCAGGCGATAGGCAACCACCATCGGCCGCTTGTACAACAAGGCTTCAAGCGTTGCAGTACCGGAGGCAATCAGCACGGCGTTACAGGCCGCCAAGGCCAGGTGGGACTTGCCGTCGAGCAAGGTCAGCGGCAAATCGCGACCGGCCAACAGCTCTTCAAGCTGTGCCCGGCGCTGTGGGTTGGCACAAGGCACTACAAACCGCACACCGGGGCGCAGTGAGCGCAGGCGTTGGGCCGTATCGAGGAACAGGGCACCGAGACGGCCGACTTCACCACCCCGACTGCCAGGCATCAGTGCTACCAACGGCCCCTCAGGCAACCCCAGTTCAGCCCGCGCGGCGGCACGATCGGCCTCGAGCGGAATGGCATCGGCCAGGGTGTGCCCGACAAACCGCACAGGCACACCCTTCTCTTCGTAGAATTTCGCTTCGAACGGGAACAGCGTGAGCATCAGGTCGCAACCTTCGCGAATCTTCAGCACCCGCTTCTGCCGCCAGGCCCAGACCGACGGACTGACGTAGTGCACGGTCTTGATCCCGGCCTGACGCAGCTTGAGCTCGATATTGAGGTTGAAGTCCGGGGCATCGATGCCGATGAACACGTCCGGCTTCGCGGCGATCAGGTCGGCCACCAGCTTTTTGCGCCGCGCCAGCAGTTCGCGCAGACGGCCCAGCACTTCCACCAGGCCCATGACCGACAGGCGTTCCATGGGGAAATAGGACGTCAGGCCTTCGGCCTGCATCAACGGGCCGCCGACACCGATGAATTCGACCGCCGGATGACGCGCCTTGAGTGCGCGCATCAGGCCCGCGCCCAGTATGTCGCCGGAAGCCTCGCCCGCCACCAGCGCAATACGCAGATTGGCCATGATCAGCGGGTGATGCCGCGGGTCGAGGACTGTATGGAGTCGCGAAACACCGCCACTTCCGGAAACTGGGCAGAGGATTCGGCCAGCTCGGCGAGCGCTTGCTCAACCGTCAGCCCCTGGCGATAGACCACCTTGTAGGCACGACGCAGGGCGTGGATCGCGTCTTCGCTGAAACCGCGACGGCGCATGCCTTCGAAGTTCATGCTGCGGGCTTCGGCCGGGTTGCCGAACACCGTGACATAAGCCGGGACGTCCTTGCCGATGGCGGTGCCCATGCCGGAAAAGCTGTGGGCACCGATGTGGCAGTACTGGTGAACCAGGGTAAAACCGGACAGGATCGCCCAGTCATCGACATGCACGTGACCGGCAAGCGCCGTGTTGTTGACCAGGATGCAGTGATTGCCGATGACGCTGTCGTGACCGATGTGGGCGTAGGCCATGATCAGGTTGTGATCGCCCAGGGTCGTTTCCGACCGGTCCTGAATGGTCCCGCGGTGAATCGTCACACCTTCACGGATGATGTTGTGGTCGCCCATCACCAGGCGGGTTTCCTCGCCTTTGTATTTCAGATCGGGCGTGTCCTCGCCTACCGAGGAAAACTGGTAGATACGGTTGTACTTACCGATTCGGGTCGGGCCCTTGAGCACCACATGCGGCCCGATCACGGTCCCCTCGCCGATTTCCACACCTGCGCCGATGATCGACCACGGGCCGACCTCGACACCTTCAGCCAGGATGGCCGCAGGATCGATGATTGCGCGAGGGTCGATCAAACTCATAGTTTGCGTTCCGCGCAGATGATTTCAGCGGAGCAGACCGGCTTGCCATCGACCGAAGCCTGGCATTCGAACTTCCAGATCTGACGCTTGCAGCTGATGAACTTGGCTTCGAGGATCAACTGATCGCCCGGCAGCACAGGCTGGCGGAAACGCAGCTTGTCGGAGCCGACGAAGTAATAAAGGGTGCCATCGGCGGGTTTCACGTCGAGCATTTTGAAACCAAGGATCCCTGCAGCCTGAGCCATCGCCTCGATGATCAGTACGCCCGGCATGATTGGATGCGCAGGAAAGTGACCATTGAAGAAAGGTTCGTTGATGCTGACATTCTTGTAGGCGCGAATGCGCTTGCCTTCCACATCCAGATCCACGACCCGGTCCACCAGCAGGAACGGGTAACGGTGAGGCAGGTATTCGCGAATCTCGTTGATGTCCATCATTTCGGGGGGAAGCCTATGTAAAGATTGGGAGCGCGCGACTGACGCACACTCCGCTAGCAAATCAAGGTCGCAGTCTAGCGGCTGTGCACACTTGATATGGAAATGGTATCAGCCATCTGATGAAGCATTACCGCCAGGGGTCACTTCCCCTGTTTGCTTTTCCAGCTGTCGCAGACGCCGCGCGATGTCATCGAGCTGGCGGATGCGTGCCGCGCTTTTGCGCCACTCGGCGGCCGGCTGCATCGCCGTACCGGAAGAATAGGCACCCGGCTCGGTGATCGAGTGGGTCACCATGGTCATCCCGGTGATGAAAACGTTGTCGCAAATATCGATATGCCCCACCAGTCCTACGCCACCGGCGAGCATGCAATGCTTGCCGATCCTGGTGCTGCCGGAAATGCCCACGCACGCGGCCATGGCCGTGTGATCACCGACCTGGACGTTGTGGGCGATCTGGATCTGGTTGTCGAGCTTGACGCCGTTACCGATGACGGTATCGGCCAGCGCACCGCGGTCGATGGCGGTATTCACGCCGATCTCCACGTCATCGCCGACCAGCACACCACCGATCTGGGCGATTTTCTGCCAAATGCCTTTCTCGTTGGCAAAGCCGAAGCCTTCACCACCGAGCACCGCACCTGACTGAATCACCACCCGCTTGCCGACCCGCACGTCGTGATACAACGTGACGCGCGGCGCAAGCCAGCCACCCTCGCCAACCACACTGCGAGCGCCGATGAAGCAGTGCGCACCGACGGTCGTACCGGCAGCAATATGCGCCCCGCTTTCAATGACTGCAAATGCACCGATACTCGCGGTGGGATCGACCACCGCATCCGCTGCAATCACTGCTGTCGGATGAACACCGGCTGCCGCCTTGGGCTTGGGGTCGAACAGGTGGGAAATACGCGCGTAAGCCACGTAAGGATCAGGCACCACCAGGGCATCCCCGGCAAAACCTTCGGCATCAGCGGCCTTGAGCAACAACGCTGCCGCCTGACAGCCTGCCAGGTATTTGCGGTATTGGGGATTGGCGAGAAAGCTCAACTGAGCTGGGCCAGCCTCCTGCAAGGTGGCTAGCCCAGTAATTGTCTTCTCCGGGTCACCACGCAGGGTGGCGCCGAGGAACTCGGCCAACTGGCCGAGCTTAATGGTCACGGTCATGGATTACTTCAGCTGATTCATGCGCTCGATAACCTGGCGCGTGATGTCGTACTGAGGCTTGACATCAATCACTGCACCACGCTCGAAGACCAGGTCATAAGCACCTTTCTTGATGACTTCTTCCACAGCGCTGTCCAGTTTCGGCTTGAGCTGCTTCAGCATTTCACGGTCGGCAACGGCTTTGGCTTCGTTCAGTTCCTTGGACTGGAACTGGAAGTCACGCGCCTTTTGCTTGAACTCAAGCTCCAGGCGTTCACGCTCGCCTTGCTGCATCTTGTCACCACCGGCCATCAGGCGATCCTGGATGCCCTTGGCGCTGCTTTCCAGCGTCTTGAGCTTGCTCAACTGGGGACCGAACTTCTTCTCGGCATCCACGGCGTATTTCTTGGCCGCATCGGACTCCAGCAGGGCCATCTGATAGTTCAGAACAGCGATTTTCATGTCGGCAAATGCCGGACCTGCTACCAGTACGGAAGCCAGGAGAACCAATTGAGTCAACTTACGCACGATGCACTCCTACAAAATCCATTGTCGTTATCTTGGGTCAGGCGCTTAGAACGTCTGGCCGAGGGAGAATTGGAACACTTGGGTTTCAGCGTCATCAGGCTTCTTGACTGGCATGGCCAGCGCGAAACTCAGAGGACCCAGTGCGGTGACCCAGGTCACACCCACACCGACGGAACTGGCCATATTACTCAGGCTGATGTCGTTGCACTTGGTGTTGGACTTCGTGCCATCAGCGTTTGTGGTATCGGAACACGACGAATCGAATACGTTACCCACATCCCAGAATACCGAAGTGCGCAGGGAGCGTTGATCCTTGACGAATGGCAGAGGGAACAGCAATTCCACACCCCCCTGGATCAGCACGTTACCACCGAATGGCAGCGGATCCTGATCCGGGTCGAACGCAGTGCCAGGGTTCTTGCCGGTACTTGGCGTACTGCGAGGACCCAGGGTGCTGTCCTTGAAGCCACGAACCGAGTTGAAACCACCAGCATAGTAGTTTTCATAGAATGGCAAGCCATCGGTCGAACCGTATCCATCGCCATAACCCAGTTCGGTATGCAGGCGCATGGTGTAGTTGTCGCTCAGCGGCTGGAACAACTGGCCGCGGTAGTCGAGCTTGAAGAACGACAGGTCGCTGCCTGGAACCGTGGATTCCAGCACCAGGCTCTGGGAATGACCACGGGTCGCCAGTACGCCCTTGTTCAGGGTGGACTCGGACCAACCGGCCGAAGCCTTGAAGTTCAGGTACTTGTCGCCTTCCTTGTTAACGAAGTCGAAAATCTCGTCAACGGTATACACACCGGTCTTGATCTCGTCCTGCTGGGCCGTCAGGCCGAAGGTCAGGCGCGAAGTCTCACTGATCGGGTAGCCGACGCTGACGCCTGCACCCAGGCTGTCCACGGCGTAGCTGGCAACGTCGACGTCGAGTTCGTCGTAGTCAGTCGTACGGTAGAAGGCGTTGTAGCCCAGGCTCACGCCATCGGCAGTCCAGTAGGGGTCGACATAACCGAAGTTGTAGCGGCTCTGGTATTCACTGCGGGTCAAGCCGATGCTGACCTTGTTACCGGTACCCAGGAAGTTGTTCTGGGTGATCGAACCACCGAGGATCAGGCCCGCGCTCTGGGCGAAACCGACGCTGGCGGTAATCGAGCCAGAGGCCTGTTCTTCAACGCTGTAGTTGACGTCTACCTGGTCATCGACACCCGGTACGGCCGGGGTTTCAACGTTGACTTCCTTGAAGAAGCCCAGGCGTTCCAGACGGGTCTTGGATTGGTCGATCAGGTAGGTCGAAGCCCAGCCACCTTCCATCTGGCGCATTTCACGACGCAGCACTTCGTCTTCCGACTTGGTGTTGCCACGGAAGTTGATGCGGTTCACGTAGGCGCGCTTGCCGGGATCGACAGCAAAGGTGATGTCTACCGTGTGATCGTCATCGTGGGGCTGAGGCACGCCGTTGACGTTGGCGAAGGTGTAACCCTCGTTACCCAGGCGACGGGTGATCAGTTCCGACGTGGTGGTCATCAACTTGCGCGAGAACACCTGGCCTTTCTGCACCAGCAGCAGGGACTTGACCTGGTCTTCAGGAACTTTCAGGTCGCCGCTCAGCTTCACGTCACGAACGGTGTACTTGTCACCTTCGTTGATGTTGACGGTGATGTAGACGTGCTTCTTGTCCGGCGTGATGGACACCTGGGTCGAAGCGATGTCCATGTTGATGTAGCCGCGGTCCAGGTAGTAGGAACGCAGGCGCTCCAGGTCACCGGAGAGTTTTTCACGGGCGTACTTGTCATCGTTCTTGAAGAACGACAGCCAGTTGGTGGTCTTGAGCTCGAACAGGTCGATCAGGTCTTCATCGGGGAAGACCGTGTTGCCTACCACGTTGATGTGCTGGATAGCCGCCACGGTACCTTCGTTGATGTTGACCTTCAAGCCGACGCGGTTGCGCGGCTGAGGCACCACTTCGGTGTCGACGGTGGCCGAGTAGCGACCCTGGGCGACGTACTGGCGCTGCAGCTCGTTACGTACGCCTTCGAGGGTGGCGCGCTGGAAGATCTCGCCTTCGGCCAGGCCGGACTGCTTGAGGCCCTTCATCAGGTCTTCGGTGGAGATCGCCTTGTTGCCTTCGATCTCGATACTGGCAACCGACGGACGTTCGACTACCGTGATGACCAGGACGTTGCCATCGCGGCCCAGCTGGATATCTTGAAAGAACCCGGTTTTGAACAGCGCACGAGTGGATTCCACCAGGCGTCGATCATCCGCCTGTTCACCGACGTTCAACGGCAAAGCACCAAAGACGCTACCCGCGGAGACCCGCTGGAGGCCATTGACGCGAATATCAGAGATAGTGAAGGACTCGGCGTGAACTTCGGCGATCATCAATACGGTGAGAACCGCAGTTAGCAGCAG
>Ga0068845_1013130_pt1 | contig 14651 bp, 26 predicted proteins | sample Hof3ISUMetaT_4_FD_68481 | JGI IMG/M metagenome (GOLD analysis project Ga0068845, IMG submission 68481) | Enriched soil aggregate microbial communities from Iowa State university to study microbial drivers of carbon cycling -... | ecosystem: Environmental > Terrestrial > Soil > Agricultural land... | reverse complement strand
CCGGGCCGCTGTCAGCAACACCTGCGCAAAAAGCAAACCCCGGCAGGTCGCCCGGCCGGGGTTGGCGATATGGACGTCTGGACGCCCGTAAGGCGCAGGCTTACTCGGCCTCGGCCGCTTCGGCACGCTGCGGGCGACCGACCAGTTCGACGTACGCCATCGGCGCATTGTCGCCGGGGCGGAAGCCACACTTGAGGATGCGCAGGTAGCCGCCGGGACGCTCGCGGTAGCGCGGCCCCAGTTCGACGAACAGCTTGCCCACGGCTTCCTTGTCGCGCATGCGCGAGAACGCGAGGCGGCGGTTGGCGACGCTGTCGGACTTGGCCAGCGTGATCAGCGGCTCGGCGACGCGGCGCAGTTCCTTGGCCTTGGGCAGGGTGGTGCGGATCAGCTCGTGCTTGACCAGCGAGGCGGCCATGTTCTTGAACATCGCTTCGCGGTGCGAGCTGGTGCGATTGAGCTTGCGGCCCGATTTCTGGTGGCGCATGGCAAAAACTCTCTCTCTGTCTGTTGTTATGAAAAACCGGCGCCTACGTCCGGCTTTCCGCGGATACCCGCTGTTTCGAGCCCTTTCGGTACAGGCTCTCGTGAGAAGTGCGGCCATAGATGGCCGTCTATTGCTCTGGCGGCCGCGAGGACCGCGTGGGGCCCAAAACAGGCCCCGGAACGGGCAGTCAAAACGACCGCTCCAAGAACGCAGTCGGCAGAAACCACTCGATGCCCGCCAACTTGAAACTCCGGCGGCGATCATTCGATCGCCGCCACGAACATCAGCCCAACTGCATGCCGTGCGAGAGACCCGGCGGCGGCCAGTTCTCCAGCTTCATGCCGAGCGCCAGGCTGCGCGAACCCAGTACATCCTTGATCTCGGTGAGCGACTTCTTGCCGAGGTTCGGCGTCTTCAGCAGCTCGACCTCGGTCTTCTGCACCAGGTCGCCGATGTAGTAGATGCTCTCGGCCTTGAGGCAATTGGCCGAACGCACGGTCAGCTCCAGATCGTCGATCGGACGCAGCAGCAGCGGATCGAAACCGCCCTTCTCCGCCTTGTCCGAGGCGCTCTCGCGACGCGAGAAATCGCCGAACACGGACAGCTGATCGTTGAGGATCTCGGCCGCCTTGCGGACCGCGTCTTCCGCCCCGATGGTGCCGTTGGTCTCGATATCCAGAACCAGCTTGTCGAGGTTCGTGCGCTGCTCCACACGGGCGGCGTCGACCTCGTAGGCCACACGCAGCACCGGCGCGAAGGACGCATCCAGCTGCAGACGACCGATCGGGCGCGCATCGTCGTCCGGATGCTGGCGCGCGCTGGCCGGCTGGTAGCCGACGCCGCGACGCACCTTCAGGCGCATGTTGAGCGCGATGTCCTTGGTCAGGTGGCAGATCACGTGCTCGGGGTTGATGATCTCCACCGAGTGGTCGACGACGATATCGCCGGCGGTGACCACGCCCTTGCCCTTCTTGGACAGGGTCAGGGTGACTTCATCGCCGGAATGCTGGCGAATGGCCACGTCCTTGAGGTTGAGCAGGACTTCGATCACGTCCTCCTGCAGGCCCTCGAGCGTGGTGTATTCGTGCAGCACGCCATCGATCTCGACTTCGATGATGGCGCTGCCCGGGATGGACGAGAGCAGCACGCGACGCAGCGCGTTGCCCAGGGTGTGGCCGAAGCCACGTTCGAGCGGCTCCACCACCACCTTGGCGCGGTTGGCTCCGAGCTGCTCGACGCTGAGGCCACGGGGCCGCAGCACACTAGTTGACGAAACTGCCATGCAAGGCTCCGTTAATTACTTCGAATACAGCTCGACGATCAGGGCTTCGTTGATGTCCGACGGCAGGTCACCGCGATCGGGCAGCGACTTGAACGTGCCGGCAAACTTCTTGGCATCCACTTCCACCCAGATCGGACGCAGGTCCATGGTGTCGAACACGGTCGCCGCTTCCTGCACGCGCAGCTGGCTGCGCGCACGCTCGGTCAGGGCGACTTCGTCACCGGGCTTGACCTGGTACGAGGGAATGTTGACCTTCTTGCCATTGACCAGCACTGCCTTGTGGCTGACCAGCTGGCGCGCCTGGGCGCGGGTGACCGCGAAGCCCATGCGATAGACGACGTTGTCCAGGCGGCTCTCGAGCAGGCGCAGCAGGTTCTCGCCCGTGTTGCCCTTGAGGGTGGTCGCCTTGACGTAGTAGTTGCTGAACTGGCGCTCAAGCACACCGTAGATGCGCTTGACCTTCTGCTTCTCGCGCAGCTGGACGGCGTAGTCGGACAGACGCATGCGCTTGTTGGCGCCATGCTGGCCGGGCTTGTTTTCCAGCTTGCACTTGGAATCCAGCGCGCGCGCCGGGCTCTTCAGGCTGAGATCCGCACCCTCGCGACGGGCGAGTTTGCAGGTAGCTCCACGATAACGGGCCATGGGTTACTCCTTAGACTCGACGCTTCTTGGGGGGACGGCAGCCGTTATGCGGAATCGGCGTGACGTCGACGATGTTCAGTACCTTGTAGCCCAGCGCATTCAGCGAACGCACGGCGGACTCGCGGCCCGGGCCCGGGCCCTTGATGCGCACTTCCACGGTCTTCACACCGTAGTCGCCCGCAGCGCGGCCGGCTTTCTCAGCGGCCACCTGGGCGGCGAACGGGGTGGACTTGCGCGAACCGCGGAAACCCGCGCCGCCGGCAGTCGCCCACGACAGCGCGTTGCCCTGGCGGTCGGTGATGGTGACGATGGTGTTGTTGAAGGAGGCCTGCACGTGCGCCACGGCATCCGTGACGACGCGCTTGATCTTCTTCTTGGTCTTTACAGGCTTGGCCATGATTTAGAGGCTCTTTGTAATCAGTGCAGCCACCAGGGGCCGCTCTTCGATTTTCGCAATCGGAAAGGATTGCACGGATGCAATCACTTCTTGATCGCGCGACGCGGGCCCTTGCGGGTGCGTGCATTGGTGCGCGTACGCTGACCGCGCACCGGCAGGCCGCGGCGATGGCGCAAGCCACGATAGGTGCCCAGATCCATCAGGCGCTTGATGGCGATGCCGACCTCACGACGGAGGTCGCCTTCGACCACGTACTTGCCGATTTCCTGGCGAAGCTTTTCCACCTCGCCCTCGCTGAGGGACTTGATCGGCGTGGTCGAAACCACCCCGGCATCCGCGCAGACCTTCTTGGCCCGGCTGCGGCCGATGCCGTAGATGCTCTGCAGGCCAACCCACACATGCTTGTGGACCGGCAAATTGACACCCGCGATGCGCGCCATGATGAACTGTCTCCGATGCGTTTCTTGCGCGGTAAACGCGCAATTTTAACCTGAATTACCCTGACAGGAAAGACCCGCGGCACCCTGCCGCCCGCCTTCCAACGTGACCGACCTCTTTCGCACCAGCAGCCACTAGTTGCGGCGGAGGTTGGCCTTCTTGAGCAGACTCTCGTACTGATGGCTGACCAGATGCGCCTGCACCTGAGCGGTAAAGTCCATCACCACCACCACGATGATCAGCAGCGACGTGCCGCCGAAATAGAACGGTACATGCCAATAGTTCTGCATGAACGTCGGCACCAGGCACACCAGCACCAGGTAGATCGCGCCCACCCCGGTCAGCCGCGTCATGACGCCGTCGATGTATTCGCCGGTGGCGCGGCCCGGGCGGATACCCGGAATCAGCGCACCCGATCGCTTCAAATTGTCGGCCGTTTCCTGCGAGTTGAAGACGATGGCCGTGTAGAAGAACGCGAACACCATCACCAGCACCGAGTAGACGATGTCGTACAGCGGCTGGCCCGGATTCAGCGCCTGGGTCAGGCCCTGCATCCAGCGCGACTGACTGCCGGCGCCGAACCAGCTCACCGCAGTGGCCGGGAACATCAGCAAGCTGGACGCGAAGATCGGCGGGATCACGCCCGACATGTTGATCTTCAGTGGCAGGTGCGAAGTCTGGTTCATGTACGCGCGCTGCCCACCGGAGCGCCTCGCGTAGTTGACCGTGATGCGCCGCTGCGCCCGCTCGACGAACACCACGAAGGCCGTCACCGCCAGCACCAGGCCGACCACCATGATCAGGCGCAGCACCGACAGCTCGCCGTTGCTCGCCATGCCCAAGGTACCCGCCACGGCGCCGGGAAGGCCCGCAACGATGCTGGCGAAGATCAGCAGCGAGATGCCGTTGCCGACGCCGCGCTCGGTGATCTGCTCTCCCAGCCACATCAGGAACATCGAACCGGCCGTGAGCCCCACCACTGCGGACAGGATGAACCCCATGCCCGGCGTGTACACCACCGGCGCACCGCCAGCCACCGTCTGTCCCTGCAGCGCCGCGGCGATACCGAACGCCTGGAATGCGGACAAGCCAACGGTGCCGAAACGGGTGTACATGGTCAGCGTGCGCCGACCCGCCTCGCCTTCCTTGCGCAGCGCCTGCAGACTCGGCACCACCGACCCCATCATCTGCACCACGATCGACGCGGAGATGTACGGGATCACGCCAAGCGCGAACACCGAGAAGCGCTCCAACGATCCGCCCGAGAACATGTTGAACATGTTCAGCAGCCCGCCGCCGCCCTGGATCAGCCGCGTCATGGCCTCCGGATTCACGCCCGGCACAGGAATGAACGAACCAAGGCGGAACACGACCAACGCACCGATCACGAAGAAGATGCGCTGGCGGAGTTCCGTCAGCTTGCCGAGTGCGCCGAGCGCGTTGCCCTGGGCTTGCGCCACCGTCTTACTCCACGCTGCCGCCGGCAGCCTCGATGGCTGCCTTGGCGCCGGCCGTGGCCAGCAGACCCGAGAGCTTTACCGCCCGGCCGATCTCGCCCTTGGCGACGACCTTGATCTTCCTGGCCTTGCTGTCGACCAGACCGGCCTGGTGCAGCGCGATCGGATCAATCACGTCCACCTTCAGGCTGGCCAGCTGGTACAGGAACACTTCCTGGCTCTCGGCCTTCATCTTGGAGCGGAAGCCGACCTTGGGCAGGCGGCGCTGCAGCGGCATCTGGCCGCCCTCGAAGCCGTACTTGTGGGTGCCGCCGGCACGTGCGTGCTGGCCCTTGTGGCCGCGACCGGCGGTCTTGCCCAGGCCCGAACCGATGCCACGACCGACGCGCAGGCGCGTCTTGCGCGAACCGGCAGCCGGCTTGATGTTGTTCAGACGCATGATGATTACTCCTCGACCCGGACCAGGTAGTAGACCGTGTTGATCAGGCCACGCACCTGCGGGCTGTCCTTCAGCTCACGCGTGTCGTTGAGCTTGTTCAGGCCCAGCGCCTTGACGCTGAGGCGATGACGCGCCTGCACGCCGCGCAGCCCCTTGACCAGGCGCACGCGCACGGTGGCGGCGGTTTCGTTCTTCTTAGCCATTGCCCATCACCTCGTCCACGGTCTTGCCACGCTTGGCGGCGATGCGCTTGGGCGAGGCGATTGCCTGCAGGCCCTTGATGGTGGCGCGCACCAGGTTGATCGGGTTGCGCGAGCCGACCGCCTTGGCCAGCACGTTCTTCACGCCGACGACCTCGAGCACCGCACGCATCGCGCCACCGGCGATCACGCCGGTACCTTCCGACGCCGGCTGCATGAACACTCGCGCTGCGCCATGGTTGGCCTTGATGGCGTACCACAGCGTGCCGTTGTTGAGGTCGATGCTCACCATCTGACGGCGGGCACGATCCATCGCCTTGGAAATGGCCACCGGCACTTCGCGCGCCTTGCCGTAACCGAAGCCGACCTTGCCCTCGCCGTCACCGACCACGGTCAGCGCGGTAAAGCTCATCTGGCGGCCACCCTTGACGGTCTTGGCCACGCGGTTGACGGCAATCAGCTTTTCGAGCAGGCCGTCGGAATTTTCGCGATCGTTAGAAGACATTGTTCGTTTCCGTGTGCCCGGACCATCCGGGACTTTTGCTTGCGGCTTGGCCGCTTGTTGTTGTGTGTTGCCTGGAACTGGAGCCGGGCAGCTCGGACGTGCCGCGCCCGGTTTGGATCAAAACTTGAGACCGGCCTCGCGCGCGGCGTCAGCCAGCGCCTTGATGCGACCGTGATAGCGGAAACCGGAACGATCGAACGCGACCGACTCGATGCCCGCCGCCAGCGCACGCTCGGCCACGGCCTTGCCCACCGCCGCGGCGGCGACCAGGTTCTTGGTCCCCTTCAAGCCTTCGGCCACGGACTTCTGCACGGTGGAAGCGGCCGCCACCACGTTCATGCCGGAGGCGTCGAACACCTGCGCGTAAAGATGCTGCCCGGTACGATGCACCGACAGGCGCGCCACCGCCAGCTTGCGGATGTGGGCGCGGGTGGCCTTGGCACGGCGCAGGCGGGATTCGTTCTTGTTCATCTGTATGTTCCTCGAAAGCGGATCGGCTGGTCTGAGCGAACTACCCTGCTCTTCTGAAGAGTGCGGCCACGGATGGCCGCTTCTACACGCAGGGACTGCGTATCAACTCATTTAAGCCTTCTTGGCTTCCTTCAGGGTGATCTTCTCGCCGGCATAGCGCACGCCCTTGCCCTTGTAAGGCTCCGGCGGGCGGAAGCCGCGGATCTTGGCGGCAACCTGGCCGACACTCTGCTTGTCCGCGCCCTTGATCAAAACTTCGGTCTGCGAGGGCGTCTCGATGCTGATGCCTGCGGGCGCCTCGAACACCACCGGGTGGGAAAAGCCCAGGCTCAGGTTCAACGACTTGCCGGCCATCGAGGCACGGTAGCCCACGCCGACCAGCTCGAGCTTGCGCTCGTAGCCATCGGACACGCCCTTGACCAGGTTGGCCAGCAACGCGCGGGCGGTGCCGCCGAACTTGTCGTCGGTGCCCTCAGCCAGCGCGATGTGCGCCACGCCGTCGGTCACCGCGATCGACACGCCAGGCAGTGCGTGGATCGACAGGGTGCCCTTGGGGCCCTTGACGGAGACGCCGCTGGCGTCGGACTTCACTTCCACGCCCTTGGGCAGCGGAACGGGTTTCTTGGCAACGCGGGACATGGGAACTCCTTACGCCACTTGGCCGATGACTTCGCCGCCCAGGCCCTTGGCGCGGGCTTGTGCGTCGGTCATCAGACCTGCGGAAGTCGAAATGATCGAGATGCCCATGCCGCCAAGTACCTTCGGCAACTCGTCCTTGCCGCGATACACGCGCAGGCCCGAGCGGGATACACGGGAAATGGACTCGATGGCCGGGCGGCCTTCGAAATACTTGAGCTTGATCTCGAGCACCGGCTTGCCTTCCGCATCGGAGGCCTTGGCGTCGAGGATGTAGCCCTCGTTCTTGAGAAGGTTGGCGATCGCCACCTTCAGCTTCGACGACGGCATGCGCACAGTCGGCTTGCCCGTGAGCTGGGCATTGCGAACGCGCGTAAACAGATCGGCGATGGGATCAGTCATGCTCATGAAAACATCCTTCAGAGTGCACCGATATCCGATAAAACCGGAAATCAATCAGATTGTGAGCCGGCAACGCTGCCGACCTGCTTGATGCAGACCGACAATCATAGCAGCTATTTCGGACTTCGGGTCGATATCGGCGCGATTTATGCAGCGAACGACCTTCGGGTCGCCTGCGGAGCGACGGGCGCCAGTGCGCCCGCCACCTGGAACCTCACCAGCTGGCCTTGCGCAGACCGGGCACGTCACCGCGCATGGTCGCCTCGCGGAGCTTGTTGCGGCCGAGGCCGAACTTGCGGTACACGCCGCGCGGGCGACCGGACAGCTCGCAACGGTTGCGCTGGCGCACCGGGCTGGCGTCGCGCGGCAGTTTCTGCAGGCGTGCCTGGGCGTCCATCTTCTCGTCATACGACGCGGTGGGGCTCACTACGATCGCCTTCAGTTCCGCGCGCTTGGCAGCGTACTTCTTGACGAGGCTGCTCCGCTTGATGTCGCGGTTGACCATCGAGGTCTTTGCCATGTGTTTCTCTCGCTCTTGAGGTGGCGCGCTTAGTTGCGGAAAGGGAAGCTGAAGGCTTCCAGCAACGCCTTGGCTTCTTCGTCGGTCTTGGCCGTGGTGGTGATGGAGATATCCATGCCACGCAAGGCGTCGATCGCGTCGAAGTCGATTTCCGGGAAAATGATCTGTTCCTTGATGCCGAAGTTGTAGTTGCCACGGCCATCGAAGGCGCGACCGGACACACCGCGGAAGTCGCGCGTGCGCGGCAGCGAGATGTTGATCAGTCGGTCCAGGAACTCCCACATGTTGGCCCGGCGCAAGGTGACCTTGCAGCCGATCGGCCAGCCGTCACGGATCTTGAACGAGGCCACGGACACACGCGCCTTGGTCGTGATCGGCTTCTGGCCCGCGATCTTGGCCATGTCCGCCACGGCATTTTCGAGGACCTTCTTGTTGCCGGCAGCCTCGCCCACGCCCATGTTCAGGGTGATCTTGGTGATGCGCGGAACCTGCATCACGTTCTGGTAGCCGAAGCGCTCGGTGAGCTTCGGAACGACCTGTTCTTTGTAAAAGCCTTCAAGGCGCGTCATGACATAGGTTCCTTACACGTCCAGCTGTTCGCCACTGGAGCGGAACACGCGGACCTTGCGCCCATCAGAGAGCGTCTTGGCACCCACGCGCTCACCCTTGCCGGTGGCCGGGTTGAACAGCTGCACATTGGAGAGATGGATCGAAGCTTCGCGCTCGACAATGCCGCCAGCCTGATTGGCCTGCGGATTCGGCTTGGTGTGGCGCTTGACCAGGTTGACGTTGGAGACGAACACGCGCTCGCCGTCCACGCGCAGCACGTCGCCGCGCTGGCCCTTGTTCTTGCCGGCGATGACGAGGACCTGATCACCCTTGCGGATACGGTTCATGATGTTCTCTCCGCTCAAAGCACTTCGGGTGCGAGCGAGACGATCTTCATGAACTTCTCGCTGCGCAGCTCGCGCGTGACCGGCCCGAAGATGCGGGTGCCGATCGGCTCGAGCTTGTTGTTGAGGAGGACCGCTGCATTGCCGTCGAAACGGATCAGCGAGCCGTCGGCGCGGCGCACGCCCTTGGCGGTACGTACCACCACGGCGTTGTAGACCTCGCCCTTCTTTACCTTGCCGCGCGGAATGGCATCCTTCACGGTGACCTTGATCACGTCACCGATCGCGGCGTAGCGACGGTGCGAACCGCCGAGCACCTTGATGCACATCAGTTCCTTGGCGCCGCTGTTGTCGGCCGCGGAAAGCGTGCTCTGCATCTGGATCATGTCTGCACCCTCCTCAGACGGCCGCGCGAGCGATGATTTCGACCACGCGGTGATGCTTGGTCTTGGACAACGGACGGCACTCGGCGATGCGGACCAGGTCACCCTCGTTCGCACCCATGTCGTCCTGCGCGTGCAGCTTGGTCGAACGCCGGATGATCTTGCCCAGCAGGCCGTGCTGCACCTGGCGCTCGATCAAAACGGTGACCGTCTTGTTCATCTTGTTGCTGATGACGCGACCCTCGAGGGTACGCGCCTGATTGGTGATGTCGCTCATGTCGGCGGTCCCTTACTTCTTCGTGCCGAGCACGAACTTCGTGCGGGCGATGTCGCGCCGGACGCGGCGCAGCTGATGCGGCTGGCTGAGCTGGCCGCTGCCTTTCTGCATGCGCAGGTTGAACTGCTCCTTGCGCAGGTCCAGCAGATGCTGCTTCAGCTCGTCGGCCGACTTGGTATTCAGATCGTTGGTGGCCATCACATCACCGCCCGGGTCACGAATTGGGTCTGCACCGAGAGTTTGGCGGCGGCCAGGCGGAACGCCTCACGTGCCGTGGCCTCGTCGATACCCTCGATTTCATAAAGCATGCGGCCCGGCTGGATCGGCGCGACCCAGAACTCGACGCCACCCTTGCCGGCGCCCATGCGCACTTCGATCGGCTTCTTGGTGATCGGCTTGTCCGGGAACACGCGGATCCACAATTTGCCGCCACGCTTGACGAAACGGGTGATGCAACGACGCGCCGCCTCGATCTGGCGCGCGGTCAGCGCGCCATGGGTGGTGGCCTTCAGGCCAAACTCGCCAAAGCTGACGAGATTGGAGCACTGGGCCAGGCCATCGTTGCGGCCCTTGAACTGCTTGCGGAATTTGGTTCGCTTAGGTTGCAACATGGCAACTCTCCTTACTTCGCCGTCCGCTCGCGACGGCCTTCACCGCCCTCGCGACGCGATTCACGACGACCCTCGCCACCTTCGCGGCGCGGCTGCGACTGTTCGTCCTTCGACTCGGCCGACGCGGCGGCCAGGTCGAAGATCTCGCCCTTGTAGATCCACACCTTGATACCGATGATGCCGTAGGTGGTGCGGGCTTCGGCGAAACCGTAATCGATGTCGGCGCGCAGCGTGTGCAGCGGCACGCGACCTTCACGACTCCATTCGGAACGGGCGATCTCGGCGCCGTTCAGACGACCCGACACGTTGATCTTGATGCCCAGCGCGCCCAGGCGCATCGCGTTGCCGACCGAGCGCTTCATGGCGCGGCGGAACATGATGCGACGCTCCAGCTGCTGCGCGATCGACTCGGCCACCAGCTGCGCGTCGAGTTCGGGCTTGCGCACTTCGCTGACGTTGATGTGCGTCGGAACGCCCATCATGTCGGACACTTCCTTGCGCAGCTTCTCGATGTCCTCGCCCTTCTTGCCGATCACCACGCCCGGGCGGGCGGTGTGGATCGTCACACGGGCATTCTTGGCCGGGCGCTCGATCTGGATCTTGGAGATGCCGGCCTGGGCCAGCTTCTTGCGCAACATCTCGCGAACCTTGAGGTCGGCTGCCAGATACTGCGCGTATTCGCCCTTGTTGGCGTACCACTTGGAATTCCAGTCCTTGGCGATGCCGAGGCGGATACCGGTGGGATGAACTTTATGACCCATCGTCTTCTGTCCTCTATTCGCCGACGACCACGGTGATGTGGCTGGTGCGCTTCAAGATGCGCGAACCGCGACCCTTGGCGCGGGCAAACATGCGCTTCATCGCCGGACCTTCGTCCACGAAGATGCGTGAAACCTTCAACTCGTCGACGTCGGCACCGAGGTTGTTCTCGGCGTTGGCGACGGCAGAGAGCAGCACCTTGCGGACAAGGTGGGCCGCCTTCTTGTTGGTGAACTGGAGCACGTCGCTGGCGCGGCCCACGGGCATGCCGCGGACCAGGTCAGCCACCAGGCGTGCCTTCTGCGCCGAAATGCGGGCGCTGCGCAGGATCGCTTTGGCTTCGCTGCTCATCTTACTTGCCCTTCTTGTCGCCGCCGTGGCCCTTGAAGGTGCGCGTCACGGCGAACTCGCCGAGCTTGTGCCCGACCATGTTCTCGTTGACGAGCACCGGCACGTGCTGGCGACCGTTGTGAATGGCGATGGTCAGACCGACCATCTCCGGCAGGATCATCGAACGGCGCGACCAGGTCTTGATCGGGCGCCTGTTATGAGTGGAAACCGCAGCTTCCACCTTCTTGACGAGGTGAAGGTCGACGAACGGACCTTTCTTCAAAGAACGCGGCATGACGGTTTCCTGTTACTTGCGACGACGCACGATGAACTGCTGCGTGCGCTTGTTGTTGCGGGTCTTGTAACCCTTGGTCGGCGTGCCCCAGGGGCTGACCGGATGGCGACCACCGGAGGTACGGCCTTCGCCACCGCCGTGCGGATGGTCGACCGGGTTCATGACGACGCCGCGCACGGTCGGGCGAATGCCCTTCCAGCGGTTGGCGCCAGCCTTGCCCAGTTTCTTCAGGCTGTGCTCGGCGTTGCCGACCTCACCGATGGTGGCGCGGCAATCGACCGGTACGCGGCGCATCTCGCCGGAGCGCAGGCGCAACGTGGCGTAACCGGACTCGCGGGCGACCAGCTGCACCGAGGCGCCGGCGCTGCGGGCGATCTGCGCTCCCTTGCCGGCCTTCATCTCGATGCAATGAATGGTCGAACCGACCGGGATGTTGCGCAGCGGCAGGCTGTTGCCGACCTTGATCGGCGCGTGCGGGCCGGACACCAGGCGATCGCCCACCGCCACGCCACGCGGCGCGATGATGTAGCGGCGCTCGCCGTCGGCATAGCACAGCAAGGCGATGTGCGCGGTGCGATTGGGATCGTATTCGATGCGCTCGACCTTGGCGGCAATGCTTTCCTTGTCGCGCTTGAAGTCGATGATGCGGTAGTGCTGCTTGTGACCGCCGCCACGGTGACGCGTGGTGATGCGACCGTAATGGTTGCGGCCACCGGTCTTGGACTGCGGCTCGGTCAACGCCGCGAAGGGCGCGCCCGTGTACAGGCCTTCGGTGCGAACGCCAACCGAATCGCGGCGACCTGGCGAGGTCGGCTTGTGGGTGATCAGTGCCATCTCAATTCGACTCCTTGAGCTCAGGCTTTGGCCGAAACGTCGATGGTCTGACCATCGGCGAGGCGGACATAGGCCTTGCGCTTGCCCTGGCGGCTGCCAGTGCGGAAACGGAAGGACTTGACCTTGCCCTTGGCGTTGACGAGGTTCACCTGCTCGACCTTGACGTCGAACATCTGTTCCACCGCGGCGCGGACATCGGCCTTGGTCGCCTCGGGGGCGACCACGAATACGTACTGGTTGTTCTCGGCGAGGCGCGCAGATTTCTCGGAAATGTGCGGCGCACGCAGCGTGTTGAGAATGCGTTCGTTGCTCATGCCAGCCATTCCTCGATCTTCTTGACCGCCTCGGCAGTCAGCACCACGTAGTCGGAACCGACCAGGCTGACCGGGTTCAGCGCCATCACGTCCAGCACGTGCAGGTACGGGATGTTGCGCGCGGCGAGGTACAACGCCTCGGAGGCATCCTCGCTCACCAGCAGCACGCGGCCGGACACTTCCAGCTCGGCCAGCTTGGCGACCATCGACTTGGTCTTGGGCGCATCGATGCCGAAGCCTTCGACCACCTTCAGCCGACCCTGGCGATTCAGTTCGGAAACGATCGAACGAATCGCGACGCGGTAGGCCTTGCGGTTGACCTTCTGCTCGAAACTGCGCGGCTTGGCCGCGAAGGCCACGCCACCACCGACGAAGATCGGCGCACGGTAGTCGCCGTGACGGGCGCCACCGCCTTTCTGTTTCTTGAATTTCTTGGTGGTGCCCGACATTTCGCCGCGCGACAGCTGCGCCTTGGTTCCGGCGCGGCCGGCGGCCTGGTAGGCAACTACCACCTGGTGAACCAGGGCCTGCTTGAACTCGCTGCCGAACACCTCTTCGGATACGGCGAGCGGCTTGGCGCCAATGACATTCAGTTCCATGGCGTCTCTCCTCAACCCTTGGTGGTCGGGCGAATCACGACGTCGCCGCCGGTCGCACCCGGCACGGCGCCCTTGATCGCAATCAGGTGACGCTCGGCGTCGACCCTGACCACTTCCAGACCCTGCTGCGTACGATTGACCGCGCCCATGTGCCCGGCCATTTTCTTGCCCGGGAAAACGCGGCCCGGCGTCTGGCGCTGGCCGATCGAACCGGGCGCGCGATGCGACAGCGAGTTGCCGTGGGTGGCATCGCCCATCTTGAAGTGATGGCGCTTGATGGTGCCCTGGAAACCCTTGCCCTTGGACACGCCTGCGACGTCGACGATCTGGCCGGCCGAGAAAACCTCGTCCGCCTTGATCTCGGCGCCCACGCTGTACTTGCCGAGATCCTCGGCCGACACGCGGAATTCCCACAAGCCACGGCCCGGCTCCACCTTCGCGCTGGCGTAGTGGCCCTTCAGCGGCTGCGTCAGCAGCGAGGCGCGCTTGGCGCCCGCGGTGACCTGGATCGCGGTGTAACCATCGTTGTCTTCGGTCTTCAACTGGGTCACGCGGTTCGGGGTCGCTTCAATCAGCGTCACCGGAATCGAGCGTCCATCCTCAGTGAAGAGCCGGCTCATACCGCACTTGCGGCCAACCAGTCCGATACTCATCTTCGTATCCTGTCTATCGCTCAGCCGAGCTTGATCTGAACGTCCACGCCTGCGGCGAGGTCAAGCTTCATGAGCGCGTCCACGGTCTTGTCGTTGGGGTCGACAATGTCGAGCACACGCTTGTGCGTGCGGGTCTCGTACTGGTCACGCGCGTCTTTGTCGACGTGCGGCGAGACCAGGATGGTGTAACGCTCGATCTTGGTCGGCAGCGGGATGGGGCCGAGCACCGTAGCGCCGGTGCGCTTGGCCGTCTCGACGATCTCGCTGGCGGAACGATCGATCAGACGATGATCGTAGGCCTTGAGCCGAATGCGAATCTTCTGGTTCGCCATAAAACCGTGTCCTGTTATCGAAAGAACAAATGCTTGTTTCGAGGTGGCTTCTCACCGCCCCGCACAACCCTTGCTGGAGCCGCCCGGACGCGTGGGCGTTCTGGGCGAAAAAGCTAGGCGAGCACAACGGCTCGCCTAGACAGAAAATTATAAGTCGCGCAACCATCGAAGGTCAACAGAATGTCATCTGTGACCGGAAAATACGTTGCGAGGGCCGTCCCGGCCAGCGAACTCGAAGCACGTCCTGTGCCTCATTTCGCGGTATCGAGCCCGGGTACGACCCGGACTCGTCGATCAGCTCGATAGTATAGCAGCCCTCGCCCGGAAAATGCCAGCAGGGCTGGAAGCGAAAAACGGGCAGCGCCGCGTTTTCCGCTCCCTGCTTCTTCTTACTTGATGACCTTGGCCACCACGCCGGCGCCGACGGTGCGGCCGCCTTCGCGGATGGCGAAGCGCAGGCCCTCGTCCATCGCGATCGGGTGGATCAGCTCCACC
>Ga0068845_1002222_pt1 | contig 15233 bp, 14 predicted proteins | sample Hof3ISUMetaT_4_FD_68481 | JGI IMG/M metagenome (GOLD analysis project Ga0068845, IMG submission 68481) | Enriched soil aggregate microbial communities from Iowa State university to study microbial drivers of carbon cycling -... | ecosystem: Environmental > Terrestrial > Soil > Agricultural land... | reverse complement strand
GCTTGCCTCACATTGAGCTATCATTGCGTTTTTCCCAGTTAAAGATTGACTGCCATGACTGCCGTTACAGACTCTTTGCTCAACGCCCTCGAACACTGCGCGATGGTGGAAATCGACGGGCTGCACGCCTTCGAATTCGCCCTCGATGTCGACGACAACCTGCACATCGAATGCATGGACGGTCGAGCGGCCAAGCATTGGGAATTCACCCCGGCACAGATCCAGGACGCCACCTTCGATACCACCCTGCAAAGCTGGCTGATCAAGGGCAACGACGGCGAACACCGACTGGTGTGCTTCGGCGACGTCATCAGCGGCGACAACGACGACGATGATCAAGAGGATGCGTAACGTCTGGCCCCTGCTGATCGCTGGCAGCATCGGCGCCATGGGCGTCCAGATGGCATCCGCCGATAACTACCCATTGCTCGTGGGTTCCTACACGGCCGGGCAAAGCCAGGGTATCTATCGCCTGAACTTCGACAGTGCGACCGGGCAGATCGATGCCAGGCCGCTGCAAGTGATCAAGAGCGAAAACCCGTCCTGGCTGACCCTGTCCAAGGACCGGCAACGTTTGTTCGTGGTCAACGAGAATGGCCCGGGCCAGCCCGATCCGGTAGGGCGAGTCAGCAGTTATGCCATCGACCCCAAGACCCAGCAACTGACCCTGATCAATCAGGTACACAGCCTGGGCAACGAGCCAACGCATTCGAGCCTGAGCCTTGAAGCGAGCCACTTGTTTGTCAGCAACTACTCGGTCGCTGAAGATCCGGGCGGCACCCTGGCGGTGTTGCCGGTGGCGGCGGACGGCTCGTTGAAACCGGTGGTGCAGATGAGCAGCCATCCGGCCAGCCGGGTCAACCCCGAGCGGCAGATGTCGGCGCACGTGCACGCGACGATACCGTCGCCTGACGGCCAATACGTGTTTTCCAACGACCTGGGGGCGGACAAGGTTTTTGCCTACCGCTTCGACCCCAAGGCCAATCCAGACTTGCCGTTGACCCCGGCCACACCGTCGTTCGTGCAACTGCCGCCCGGTAGCGGGCCGCGCCATTTGCTGTTCAGTGCCGATGGCAAGCACGCCTGGCTGACCCTGGAAATGAGTGCGCAGGTGGCGGTGTTCGATTACCGCGACGGCAAGCTCGAGCAAACCCAGATGGTCGACCTGGCTGCCGGTCAGCCCGTTTCCGCCAAGGCCGCCGCTGCCTTGCATGCCTCGAAGGACGGCAAGTTCCTCTATGTCAGCAACCGTGGCACGGCCAACCAGTTGCTGGTGTTTGCCATCGACCCGGCGACGGGCCATCTCAAGGAACTGCAAAGGCGCTCGGTGGAGGGCGATCATCCAAGGGAATTCAGCCTCGATCCAAGTGGCAAGTTCCTTCTGATCGCCAATCAGAAAAGCAACCAGATCACCGTTGTCGAACGCGATGCCAAGACGGGATTGCTGGGTAAAACCGTGCAGAACCTGCCGATGGATGCACCCAGTGACCTGAAGTTCCTGGTGCGTCAATAGGCCGCAGGCCCCGGATGATGGGGCCTGCATCCTTGTATCAATGAGCGTGATATCTGGAAGTGTTGCAAAGCATTTCAAGCTGGTAAGCGTCGAGGGTTAAGTTTGCTTCACGGCCCCACCGGGCATGCAAGCCAACTGACTTCGAGGAATAACCGCATGAACTTCAATATCTTCTCCGTAATCGCCGCTTCCGCCATTTCTGCCACCGTGGCCCTGCCAGCCAGCGCCAGCGTTGAAATCAGCGAGAAGAAATCCCACGCCCAGAGCTACACCCAGAAATACCTGCAACAGAGTGCCAACTTCTACGCCGCGCTGGATCACAAAGCCCAGCACTGAAATTCCAGCCCTGGCGCCTTTATGCAGGAGCGAAATCACTTGCCGTTCGAAGCCCAGGCAGCGAAAGGCGCTGAAGTGATGTCGCTCCTGCATAACGCGTTTGCGACACGTTCATTCAGCCACCCAACTAAAGCTTGATATCAGGTGGCCATGCCTCTAAATTTGACGCTGATTTTTTGACTCCTCCTTCTCCAGAAAAGGATTGCCAAAATGAAGATGCGTCTGGCCGTCGTGCTGTTGTTCCTCTATTCGACCCCGATCCTGTCCGCTGCCGTACCCGTTCCCGGCGAACCTGATGCTGCCCGCGAGCGCCTGATGAGTTTTATTGAAGACTGAGATAGTCTGGTTTAATGATCAACGAAGTTGATATTTGCTATAAACCAGACTCGTTGGTTACCCGTGCTTTTTTGATTGATCCTGTGGACTCTGAAACATGTCCACGGAGTTCATCATGGCCAGCGCGATCATCACCTCAGCCAAACTCGGCGCCTATGCGGCTATCGGTCTTTACCTGGTCATGGTGCTGGTTGTCAGCCTTTCGCCACAGTCGCAGCAATCGGTCGAACCGCCGATTCACGTCGCACATCCTGGTATCCAGTTTGAACATCGCGCGCAACAGGCGATGGTCAATCCGGCTGAACTGGCGGGAGTGGGCGGAGCATGAACCGGTGCAAACTTCTGGTCATCGCCTTCCTGGCATTCATCACCAACGGATTTTCCCTGCTGGGGATCGGGCAAGGTTCGATAGGCGGGGTGGCACGGGCCATCGAGGCCAATCACAACATCGCGCGCAACATCGAGATTGCCAAGGCCATGGGGATGCTGGCCGGCAACCCGCCGCATGAGCCCGATAGCGGGTTTTTCGGTCCGTTCCAGGTGGATTGCTCGGTGATTGGCATGTGCGAGGTATTGGCCTGAAACGCCGTCCCCCCCCCGTAGGAGCGAGCATGCTCGCGATAAACCCCAGGGCGCCGCGGGGTATCAGGCACCCCGCGTAATCGTTGACGACCATCGCGAGCATGCTCGCTCCTACGGGGATCGGTTTATTTCGCCATCACCGATGTAAACAACTCCGACGCCAGAAACCGCTGCAACCAGTCCTGCAACCGCCGATAGGGCGTCTGTGCGAACCACTCGCGATCGACATGGGCGAATTGCCGGATGAACGGCATCAGCGCCACGTCGGCCAGCGTTGGGTGGCTGGCCAGCAGATAATCGCGACCGTCCAGCAGATCGTCCAGCTTGCGCAGGAACACCTCGCCCTCGGCGCGGTAGAACGCCATCGGCTGTTGCGGATAGCGCTCAGCGTACTTGTAGCGGTTCAGATGCACCTTGAAAACTTGATCGTTCTCTTCGATCAACGCCGCGATGGCGAGCTGACCTTGCCGATGGTCCTTGAGCTGCCAATCCTGTGGATCATGGCGCGCCAGGGCCCAGCGCATGATGTCCAGGCTTTCATCGATGACCTGGCCGTCTGCGTTCAGCACCGGCACCGTGCCTTTGCTCGACAAGGCGAGCATTTCGGCGGGTTTGGCCTTGAGGCTGACTTCGACAATGTCCACGGCCACTGCGCTGTAGCGTAACGCCATGCGTGCCCGCATGGCGTACGGGCAGCGACGGAACGAATAGAGGGTGATCATTTCACCTCCAGGGTGCTCAAGCCGTTGCCCTGGCGACGGACCTGGATCTGCACCGGAATCCGCTCATGCATTTCCTGCACATGGGAAATCACCGCGACCTTGCGGCCCTGGGCCTGCAAGCCGTCGAGTGCATCCATGGCCAGTTGCAAGGACTCGGGATCGAGGCTGCCGAAACCTTCGTCGATGAACAGCGATTCGATTTTCAGCGTGCTCGAGGCCATCGATGCCAGGCCCAGCGCCAGCGCCAGCGACACCAGGAAAGTCTCGCCGCCGGACAACGAATGCACCGAGCGCAGTTCGTCGCCCATCTCGGTGTCCATCACCAGCAAGCCCAGCATGCTGCCGCCGCGCTTGAGGCGGTAGCGCCGCACCAGTTGGCGCAATTGCACGTTGGCGTGGTGCACCAGCAGGTCAAGGTTATAGGCCTGGGCGATCTTGCGGAAGGTATCGCCGGTGGCCGAACCGATCAAGGCGTTCAAGCGCGCCCAGCGCTGGTACTCGGTGTACGCGGCGGCAATCTGTTGCGCGAGGGCCTGATTGGCATTCTGCCGGCGCTGATCCTCAGCCTGTTCGGCGCGCAGCTCGGCACAGAGCTGCTCGCTGACCGTCAGCTGGTTTTGCAGCTCGATCAGGGCAGTAGCGAGTTGCTCGTCTTCCAGGTTGCCGTTGTGCTGTGCCTGGTGATCGAGCAAACGCTTGTCGCGTTCCTGTACCAGCACAGTGGCCTGTTCGATGGCCTTTTCGCTGTGCTGCAAGCGTTGGCGCAGTTCGCTCACATAGGCATCGTCCAGTCGCAGCAAGTCTTCGAGCCCACCGTCATCCAGTTCCGGGTGACGGCCGCGCCAGTCGGCGATTTTGCCGCACAGTTCGCGGTTTTCGCTTTCCAGCGTGTGCAAACGCTCTTGCTGCGCCTTGAGTTCGGCAGCGATTTGTACGCGTTGGGTGAGTACGTTTTGCAGTTCCGTGGCCGTGGTGGCTTCGGCGTTGCGCGCCTGTTCCACGTCCCGCTCAAGCTGCTGTTGCCACTGCTCGGCGCTGGCGTGGGCGCCGAGCAATTGACCGAGCGCCTGCTGGCTCGTCTGTTGTTGTGCGGCCAGCGCTTTGAACTGCTGCTCGGCGCTCTGCAATTGCTGCACGCGGGTCTGCTGCCGATCCTGCTCCTTCTCCAGCTGTTGTTGACGCTGTTGCTGCTCGGCCAGCTCTTCCTTTTGCTGATCGAGTTGGCCCAGGCGCTCGGCGATCTGCCGGTCAAGCTGCATGAAAGTGGCGGCGGGCTCATTGCGCAGCGCTTGCAGGGTTGCGGCGGGCAGCAGGCTGGCAAACGCGCCGAGTTCTTCGTCCAGGCGCTGACGGTCATTGCCCAGTTCACGCTGTTGATTGTCCAGGTGCTGGACCGCTTGCTGATGCGCGGTTTCGGCAATGCGCAATTGCTGGGTCAGGCGCGCGGCGTCCTGTTGCAGGGTGAGCAGGGCGGTTTGCCGCTGTTCATCCTGGGTGATGCTCTGGTTCAACTGACTGTTTTGCTGGCTGAGCCAGGCACTGCGTCTGTCGGCGTCCTGATTCAACAGGGCCGTGGCCAACGGGTGCGCTTGCAGGCTGGGCGCGAGGGCTTGTTGCTGGGTGGCCAGTTGTTCCTGTTGTTGCAGCAGTTCTTTTTGCTGGGCGATCACTCCACCCACTTGCGCGCGCAGTTCGGTCAGTTGTTCCTTCAGGCGATCGACCGCTTCCTGGGCTGTGGCCTGTTCGCTTTCATCGTGGCGACCCAGGCTCTGCAGCAGGGCTTCGGGCTGATGATAGGGATGCGCCTGGCTGCCGCAGACCGGGCAGGGCTGATCATCCTGCAGTTGCGCGCGCAGTTCCTCGACACTGGCGCTGCGCGCCAGGCGCTGGCGTTCCAGCAGTTCGCGGGTGACGGTCAGGGTCTGCTCGGCGACAGCGAGTTCAGCCTTGGCCTTGACCCCGTCCTGAGTCAGGCGCTCGCGTTCCTGCTGCGCGGCGACCTGGCGTTGTTGCAGCTCGGCGCCGCGCTTGTCGAGGTCCTGCTGGCTGTCCCACAACCGCGTCAGGTCTTCGATGGCACGCAGTTGCTTGCGGTTGTCCTGCAACAGGCTGGCGAGAATGCCGATCTGCTCGGCGACCGCATCCGGTTCGGCGCCGGCCTCCTTGAACAGTACCTCCAGTTGCTGTTTCTGCGCAGTGAATGCCTGCGCGGTGCTCTGCGCGATCTGCTCGAGGCTGGCCAGTTCGGCCTGCCCCTTGTTCAGGCGATTGCCGATCAGCATCAGCTGTTGCAGGCGATCACGGTAGGCATGCCAGGCCTCGCTCAATGGCGCCAGATGAGCGCTTTGTTCGAGCTCGGCCGCCATGCGCTGCAAGTGTTCGCCCGTCCGGGCCTGTTGTTCGTGCAAGGTTTGAATCGCGTTGTGGCCTTGGGTGCAGGCCTGCTCGGCGGCCTGTCGGGCTTCGGCGCCGAGGGCCGTATCCTTGGCCAGGCGGGCGAGGGTGCTCTGTTCCTCGAACGCCTGGCGCAACAGCGGAGCACAATCGGTTTGCCGTTGTTGCGCTTCACCCAACGCTATCCGGCTTGCGCTCAGTTGCTGTTCCAGTCGTGCCTGGCGCTCGTCGAGTTCGCCGTGTTGCCGGGTGTGTTGGGCTATCTGAAGCGCCAACGGCGTGAGTAACGCCGCGACCTCGGACTGACGGGCGAACTGATGCCGTTGCGGCGCCAGCTGGTCGAGGCGCGTCAGCTTCAAGCGCTCGCCAGCCAGGCTTTCCCAAGTGTGTTGGGCAGTGTGCAGTTGTTCGGCGGCGGCCAGTTGCGCGTCATGTAATCGGCGCAGTTCTTTGAGCCAGGCGTCCTGGAGCTCAAGTTGCTTGAGCTGCGCCTGCTGCAATTTCATCTGCTGTTGCGCGGCGAGCAAGCGTTCGTCGAGCTCGGCGCGGGCTTCGGGCGACAGCGGCGTGACACCACTGGCCTGATCCTGCAGCCATTTGTGGGCTTCGCGGGCTTCCTTGGTCTTGTCGAAGGCGCGCCGGCCCAGTCGGGTGTAGAGCGCCGTGTCGGTGAGTTTTTCCAGCAGTTCGCTGCGGTCATTGTCATCGGCCTTGAGGAAGGCACTGAACTCGCTCTGCGCCAACAGCACGGCGCGGGTGAACTGCTCGAAATTCAGCCCCAGTGCGGCCTCGAGCTGGGTCTTGTATTCGCCTTTCTGGCTGGCCAGCAGTTGATCCTGATCGAGGTCGCGCAGGCTCTGGCGACTGTTTTGCAGCTTGCCACCGGCCTTTTCCCGGGCGCGATTGGCTTCCCAGCGCGCGCGGTAACGCCGGCCATCGACACCGACAAAATCCACTTCGGCGTAGCCTTCGCCCGTGCCGCGACGCAGCAGGGTGCGTGGGTCGCCGGTGCCGATTTCGCCATCGGCATCCGGCACCTTGGCGTCGCGTCCGGTGTTGTTCAGGCGCGGAACGGCACCGAACAGCGCCAGGCACAACGCGTCGAGCAGGGTGCTCTTGCCCGCGCCGGTGGGGCCGGTGATGGCGAACAGTCCGGCACTGGCCAGGGGTTCGGCGGTGAAGTCGATTTCAAAGGGGCCGGCCAGGGAGGCGAGGTTCTTCAGGCGGATGGCGAGGATCTTCATGGCTGTTGGTCCTCCATTTGCACGTCTTGCAGCAGTTCGGCAAAGTCCTTGAGGGTTTGCTCATCGACTTCGCTGCCGTAGTTGTCCTGCCAGGCGCGGCTGAACAGTTCCTGGGGCGTGAGTTGGTCCAGCTCGATCAACCCGACACCGTCATCGGCGCCTTCGCGGCTGCCGTTGCCCGCGTATTCGGCGGCGATGCGCACCAGGCGCACGGCTTTGCCCAGCAGGGCGCTTTCCACTTGATGACGCAAATCCGGTTGCGGCTCGTCCAGGCGCACCCGTACTTCCAGCCAGGGCTGGCGCTGGTAGTCGGCCAACAGGTCGATGATCGGCAGGTCGGCCAGTTGCAGGAGGATGTCCGCCAGGGGCGCAGGGCCGATACGTTGCAGATTGACCGCGCGGGGAACCAGTTTCGGTTCGACGCTGACCAGGGTTTCGCCGTCGAGCGTGATGTCGAGAATCTGATGCGGGTAGCCGATCTCCGAGAACGACAAGGGTATCGGCGAGCCGCTGTAGCGAATGCGCTCCTCGCCATTGACCTTCTGTGGCTTGTGCAAATGCCCCAGGGCGACGTAGCTGATGGTCGGCCCGAACAGGCTGGCGGGCAGGGCTTCGGCATTGCCGATGATCAGGCTGCGCTCGGAATCTTCCGACACCGAACCGCCGGCCATGTGCGCATGGCTGATGGCGATCAGCGCTTGACCGGGCTGGCGCTTGGCGTTGGCCGCTTCGATCAGCCATTCGTGGACCTGTCCGATGCCCCGCAGGTAATTGTCGCCCAAGTGCGCGCCAGTGACCTCGGCCGGGCGCAGGAACGGCAGCGCCAGGCACCAGGCGGCAATCTCGCCCTGGGCATCCGGCAGTGGCAGCAGCAGGCGCTCGGCGTCCAGTTGCCCGTCATCCAGCCAGAGCACCCGGCCCAGCGCACGGGTGCGCAAACGGCGCATCAAGGGCGCGGGCAGTTCGATTCTCGAGCCGGAATCGTGGTTGCCGGCGATCATCACGATGGTCAGCAACGGTTGCTGCTCATGGGCGCTGACGATGAAATCGTAGAGGCGCTCCTGGGCTTTGACCGGCGGGTTGACCGTGTCGAAGATGTCGCCGGCGATCAGCAGCACATCCGGCTGATCCAGTTTGAGCTGACGCAGCAGCCAGTCGAGGAAACAGCCGTGCTCGAAATCGCGATCCTGGCCGTGCAGGTTCTGCCCGAGGTGCCAGTCGGAGGTGTGGAACAGACGCAAGGGCAACTCCGTAGGAAAAAAGGTGATGGCCACGTGAGAATTGGAGGGTGGCTAAAGGAAAGGGAGTTTACTGGCAAACGCCAGACACTGCGCTCCTACAGGGGAAGGGTTATTTCGGATACAACGGCGGCAAGCCACTGTCGCCAACCGGATCCTGAACCCGTTCAGCCATCGGAATCGTACGGATAGCCCGCCACAAATCTTCCCCTTGCCAGTGCTGCCCGGTTTCGCTGTACAGCGCGCCGTTCAGGCCGTCGAGGGCGTCTGAAAGGGGGACGAAGCGGGCGGCCATGTCGGCCAGGGTTTCCGGTTGCTGGCGGGCCCAGGCGTCGAGCGCCTGGCGGGTGGTGTGGGGGTCGTTGGCCTGGCAGGCGCGCTTGAGGTCGTCGAGCACGGTGCGTGGGCTTGGGCCGGTTTGCGCCGCCCGCAGGATCGCCGGTTGCCAGCGCGCCCGCCACCAGAGGCCGAACCCCAGCAGGGTGGTGCAGGCCAGGATCAGGGAGCTGAGTTTCCAGCGCCAGAGGGTTTCGCTGCTGGCGCTGCTGTCGTGGGCTGAGGTGCCGGCCGGGGTGTCGACCATCAGGCTCGGATTGGCGGCTACCTGCAGGGAACGGGCGGGCAGGCTGCTGTGCTCCAGATGGTCTTCGAAGGTGTTCCACCAGACCACTTCCACCGATGGCAACTCTATGGCGCCACTGCGCGAAGGCACCAGCGCTTCGCGATCTTCGCGACTGCCGATCAGGCCTCGTTCGCTGTTCTGGTTACCCAGCACCGGTTGATCGGGATAACGCCGCAGGCCACTGACTTCGGTGCCGGGCAATGGCGGCAGTTGCGAGCTGGCCAGGCCTTCGGCCTTGACCGTCAGGCTGCGGGTGAGCGAGTCACCGACTTGCAGGTGATCGGGTTCCGGGTTCCAGCTTTCGCTCAGCGTCAGGTTGCGAGCCGGCAACCAGGGTAGATCCGCGGGCCAGGTGATGGGCTTGGCCTTGACCGTCAACAGGATTTCGTCGGAACTGACGCGCATCAGTTTGCCTGATTTGGGGTTCTGGCCGCTGGCGTCCTGGACAGGCTGCGCGTCCACCAGCGCGGCGTTGAATATCTGCGCCGGAATGATCAGTTCACCGCTGTGTTGCGGGTAGATCGCATAGCGCATTTCGATGACGCCGTGGCGTATGCCGTTGATGTCTTTCTCGTAGGTACGTGACTCGCCCAATTGTTCGATGCGGGCATCGGGAATCTGCAAGGGTGGCAGGCTGCTGTCGTCGTACAGCGACACCGAATGGTAGATGCGCAAGGTCAGGACTGCCTGGGCCTGTACGTAGACGCTCGTCTGGTCGAGGCTGGCGTCGATAAACACCGGTGCCTGCTTGTCCGGATTCGCCTGGGTGTCGCTCTCGACCACTTGCACGGTAATCGGCTGGCTCTGCACGTCGCCCAGTTTGAGCGCGGGGATGGCCACGGTGCCGTTCTGCAGAGGCAACAGGGTCACGATCCAGCGCGTGGTGGCCTGGTTGTTGCCATTGAGCGTGTTCAACTGGTTGACCTGGCGGGTGCCACGCACTTCGAACAGCGGCTCCAGGGGCGTCAGGTCAGGCTTGCCGAACTGGGTCACGTCGTTGGATTCCAGGGTCAGCTCGATCGTCTCGCCGGAGTTCAGGCGAGCCCGGTCGACACTGGCGACCAGCTCGGCTGCCTGGGCCTGCTGGGCACAACATAGCAAGGCGGGCAGCGCGGCAAGCGTGAAGGCGGTGAAGCGGTTCATCGAGTTTTTTCCTGATCCTGATGTTGTTGCTGTTCGTACCAGAATTTGCGTCTGAGCAATTCCCCCGGGTCATCCGGGATCTGCCTGAGCCACTGCTCCAGTGCCTGCTGTTGCTCGCCGTCGATACTGTCGCTGGCCGGACGCATGGGCGGCGTCGTTTGCTGCTCATCCCCCAGCTCGCTGCCCGGGACTTCGTTGGCACCGGGACGGGGGGCAGGGATGGCCGGTTGCTCGGTGGCAGCTTGCATGGGTTCGCCAGCGGCTTGAGGTTCACCGGTTTTCGACGGTTGCGCAGCGGCACTCGCTGGTGCTTGCTGCTCAGGATCGCTGGTCGCTTCATTGGCGTCTTTGTCAGGGGCGGCGGGCGCCTTGGCTTTCTGCTTGAGCAGGCTCTCGACCAGCGCCTTGTTGGTCAAGGCGGGGCGCAGGTCCGGCTGGCGCTCGAGGGCCTGTTCATAGGCATCCAGTGCCGCCTCCAGCTCGCCACTCCTGGCCAGGGCGTTGCCACGATTGTAGTGGGCATGGGCGTCATTGCCCTCGGCGAACCGCTGGGCGGCGCCACTGTAGTCGCCGGCTTCGTAGAGAGCAACGCCTTGCCACTGGTGATTTTCGAAGTGCTGCGCGGCCTCGGCCGGGCGTTTTTGCTTGAGCAAGTGCAGGCCCTGCTGGTCGGGGCGCAGCCACAGGTCCTGGAAGTCGAAGGCATATCCCGGTTGCGGCAGCATCAGCAACAGCGGCAGGCAGAACAACCAGCCGCGACGACCGGCGCAGGCGGCCAGCAACAGCAGCGGCAACAGTAACCAGTAACCCTGGTCGGCCCAGGTATCCAGGCGCAGGGTCTGGCCGTCGTTGCGCAGGTTGCGCGAACCGTCGAACAGGCCGAGGGCGCGCAGGTCGGCATCGCTCAGGCGGGCGTGACGGTAGTGGCCGTCCAGATCGTTGACGAAGGATTTCAGGCCAGGTTCATCCAGGCGCGACACCAGAATCGCCCCCTGTTCATCCTTGAGGAAACTGCCGTCTTCCTGGGTAATGGGCGCGCCTTCGGCGGTGCCGATGCCGAGCATCAGCAATGGCGTCGACTTGCCGCTCAAGGCGCGGCTGATTCCCAGGCGCTCCTGTTCGCTCAACGAGGTGCCGATCAACAGGATCCGGCCGTCGCCCAGCGCAGCCTGCTCCAGCAATGCCAGCGCCTTGAGCACCGCCAGGTCGGCACGATGGCCGGCTTCGGGCATCAGCGACGGCTTGAGCGCATCGATCAGGTTGCGACTGGTGGACAGGTCGTCCGACAGCGGTACCAGGGTGTGGGCGCTGCCGGCGAACACCACGATTGCCGTCTGTGCGTCGCTGCGGCTTTGCAGCAGGTCGAAGAGTTTGCGCCGGGCCTGTTCCAGGCGATTTGGCTGGACGTCGGTGGCGAGCATCTGCGGGGTCAGCTCAAGGATCACCACCAGCGGATCGGCGGGTTTCTGGCTGATCTGCTCGACGCGGGCAAAGCTTGGTCCGAGCAATGCGATGACGGCGATCAACCACGCTACGCCCAGGGCAACCCACGGCAGTTTGCTTTCGCGCCCGCTGCCGCCGCTGAGCAATGCCGCATGAAAGGCCGGTGGCAGGATCATCTGCCAGCGCCCGGCACGTTTCTGCCGATGCCAGAGTTGCCAGAGCAGCCAGCCGAGCAGCGGCAGCAACAGCAGCCACCACGGGCGGAACCAGTATGGCCAGAGTGCGCTCATCGGCGCCTCCGCAGGCGCAGGCGTTTGAGGCGCTGGCGCCATTCAGGCAATTGCGTTTGCAAGAACAGGTCCTTGGTAAACAGTCGTTGCAGCGGGTTATCCGGCCACAGCTCGAGCATCACCAGCAGCATGCTCAACCACAACGCCAGCGCCAACGGCCAGTGGTACAGCGCCTGGGCCGGACGGGCCTGGGTCGGTTGTTGGGCCACGGGCTCCAGTTGGTCGATGGTGTCCTTGACCGTTTGCAGTTCCTTGCCGTCCCGAGCGCGAAAGTAGCGGCCGCCGGTCGCTTCAGCAATCGCTTTCAAGGACGCTTCATCCAGATCCAGGCTCGGGTTGATTCCCAGAAAACCCGGCGTGCCGCTTTGTTCCGGGTCGGCGCCGATGCCGATCGGGTAGATTTTCACCCCTTCCCTGGCTGCCAGGCGCGCGGCGGTCAGCGGATCGATTTCGCCACCGTTGTTGGCGCCATCGGTCACCAGGATCAGCACGCGACTTTGCGCCGGGCGTTGCCGCAGGCGCTTGACGGCCAGGCCGATGGCGTCGCCGATGGCGGTGTTCTTGCCGGCGATGCCGATGCGCGCTTCGTCGAGCCAGACACGCACGGTGTGCCGGTCGAATGTCAGGGGCGCCTGCACGTATGCCCGGCTGCCGAACAGGATCAGGCCGACCCGGTCGCCGTCGCGACTTTCAAGGAAGTCGCCAAGCAGATGCTGGACCAGGGTGAGACGGCTGACCTCTTCGTCCTGCCACTGCATGTCGGGAAAGTCCATCGAGCCGGACACATCCACCGCCACCAGCAGATCGCGGCCACTGGCGGCAATCGGCAGCGGTTCGCCAAGCCATTGCGGGCGCGCGGCGGCGCTCAGCAGCAGCAACCAGAGCAGCAGGAACGGCGCCTGTTGGCGCCAGGCGGGCAGGTTGGCGCGGGCGCGGCGCCGGGCCAGGCCTTCGAGATCACTGAGGAAACTGACTTTGAGTGCCGGTTCGCCACTGTCGGCTACCGGCAACAGCGCCCGCATCACCCAGGGCAGCGGCAGCAGGGCGAAGATCCACGGCCAGGCGAACTCAAACATGTTTGCGGATCCAGGTGTCGACCGCCTGGGTCAAGCCGGCGATGGCCTTGTCGTCGAGCTTGCATTCGGGCTTGTAGGCGCCTTCGACCAATACCATCCAGCGGGTCAGTCCGGCAGCGGGGCAGCGGTTGTCGAGGAACGCCAGCCATTTGCGGCCATTGAGGGTGTGGCTCTGGCTGTAGGGGTAATGGTTGCGGCACAGGCGCTTGAGCAGGCCGTTGAGCTGCTGCAGCCAGGCACCGGCGGGGGCGCCGTCGTAGGGTTTGGGCATGCGCGCCAGTTCGGCCAGCGCGGCCAGGCGCACAGGGTCCAGGGGTTGTTCGACGGGCGCGTCCGGCTGCTTGCCGGGCAACAGATGGCGCAGTTTCCACAGGCCAAAGCCGATGGCCGGCAGCAACACAAGCAGCAACCACCAGCCCGGTGCCGGTGGCCAGAAACCGACGGGGGGCGGGGAAATCAGTGGCTGCAGTTGATCGAGACCGTTCATCGACCTTTTCCCGGCTGCTGTGGGTTGAGGTACTCGCGCAACTGCTCGACCATTTCACTTTGCGTGCTCAATGGCATCAACAACACCCGCAGCTTCTGCGCCAGCAACTCCCAGCGGGCGATGCGGGCCTCGGCCTGGGCGCGATAGGTCTGGCGCAGGTCGAAATTGAGCGTGTCGAGTTCCAGCTGTGCGCCACGCTCGGCGAAGCGCAACAGTCCGGCGGCCGGCAGGGCATGATCCAGTGGATCGGACAGGGGCAGCAGCAACAGGTCGCAGTGGCGCGACAACAGGCTCAGTTGCTGTTCCGCGCTGCCGGACAAGGCACGTTCATCGCATATCACGATCACCAGGCTGCCGGGGCGCAACACTTCGCGCGCGCGGCGCAAGGCGATGCCGAACGCATCGCGATCGGGCTCGCTTTCGGTGTGCAGCGACTGGTTGACCCGGACCAGGCGGTTGAGCAATTGCAGCAGGCTCTGTTTGCTGCGCCGTGGCTTGATCTCGTAATGCTCGTTGTCGCCGAACACCAGGCCGCCGACCCGGTCGTTATGCCCCAGCGCGGCCCAGCCGATCAGGCTTGCGGCCTGGGCGGCGAGTACCGACTTGAACATCAGCCCCGAGCCGAAAAACAAACGTCGGCTCTGTTCGACCATGATGAAAATCGGCCGCTCGCGCTCTTCGTGGAACAGCTTGGTGTGGGGCTCCTGGGTCCGGGCGGTGACGCGCCAGTCGATGCTGCGCACATCGTCGCCGGCCTGATAGACCCGCACCTGGTCAAAATCCACGCCACGGCCGCGCAGCTTGGAGTGGTGCAGGCCAATCAGCGGGCTGCGCTGGCTCGGCGTGGAGAACAGCTGCACTTCACGCACGCGATGGCGCATCTCGATCAACTCGGCGAGGCTGACACGGATGCCCGGTTCGGGCGGCAGGATGGCGTTCATCGGGGTCAAGCGACGGCTACGACGTCGAGAATCCGCTGGACCACGCGATCCTGGTCGATCCCGGCGGCTTCGGCTTCAAAGGAAAGAATGATGCGGTGGCGCAACACATCGAACAGCACCGCCTGGATGTCTTCGGGGCTGACGAAGTCGCGGCCGGCCAGCCAGGCGTGGGCCCGGGCGCAACGATCGAGGGCAATCGATCCGCGGGGGCTGGCGCCGTAGGCGATCCATTCGGCCATTTCCCCATCGAACTTGGCCGGGGTGCGCGTGGCCATGACCAGTTGCACCAGGTATTCCTCCACGGCGTCGGCCATGTACAGGCCGAGGATTTCCTTGCGGGCGGCGAAGATCGCCTGCTGGCTGACCCGGCGTTCAGGCTTGGTTTCGCCGTTCAAGGCTTCACCGCGGGCCTGTTGCAGGATGCGGCGCTCGACGGCCGCGTCCGGGAAGCCGATTTTCACGTGCATCAGGAAACGGTCCAGCTGCGCTTCGGGCAGCGGGTAGGTGCCTTCCTGCTCGATCGGGTTCTGCGTGGCCATCACCAGGAACAACGGCGACAGCTCATAGGTGCTGCGTCCGACGCTGACCTGGCGCTCACCCATGGCTTCGAGCAATGCCGATTGCACCTTGGCCGGGGCACGGTTGATTTCGTCCGCCAGCACCAGGTTATGGAAGATCGGGCCTTGCTGGAACACGAAGCTGCCGGTTTCCGGACGATAGATCTCGGTACCGGTGATGTCGGCAGGCAACAGGTCGGGGGTGAACTGGATGCGATGGAACTGCGCTTCGATGCCTTCGGCCAATTCCTTGATGGCCTTGGTCTTGGCCAGGCCAGGGGCACCTTCGACCAGCATGTGGCCGTCGGC
>Ga0068845_1010246_pt1 | contig 18830 bp, 18 predicted proteins | sample Hof3ISUMetaT_4_FD_68481 | JGI IMG/M metagenome (GOLD analysis project Ga0068845, IMG submission 68481) | Enriched soil aggregate microbial communities from Iowa State university to study microbial drivers of carbon cycling -... | ecosystem: Environmental > Terrestrial > Soil > Agricultural land... | reverse complement strand
TGAAGCGTTCTTGTGCTTCCTGCACTGAACCGGCTTCGCTGACCTGGTACTGGTTGCGTTCCAGCAGGCGGCGCAAGGCGGAGCGGATAATGGTTTCGTCTTCGACGATCAAAATGTGCGGCATTGATTCGATACTCTCGACGGTCTCAGTTCACAGCGGACGTCGCTTCGACATGACGCGGCAATGTCACCCGGATACGGGTGCCGCGCTGGCTCTGAACATCAGCCGGGCTGTCGATGGTGATTTGTCCATAATGCTCTTCAACGATGGAATAGACCAGTGCAAGGCCCAGACCGGTGCCTTCGCCAGGATCCTTGGTGGTGAAGAAGGGTTCGAACAATCGGTCCATGATGCTCGACGGAATACCGCTGCCTTCGTCTTCGACGATCAGATCGACCGTGTGTTCGCCGGCTTCGCTCTTGACCCGCACCGCACTGCCGGCAGGCGAGGCGTCGCGGGCGTTGGAGAGCAGATTGATCAGCACCTGGGCGAGCCGCTGCGGATCGCCTTCGACCCAGTGATCGGGATCGCACAGGTTGTAGAACTGGACTTCGAAATTGCGCCGGTTGAGCGCCAGCAAACCGATGGCGTCCTGGGCCACTTCCGCCAGACAGACGGGCTCGTCACTGTGCTGATGGCTGCCGGCGTGGGCGAAGCTCATCAGCGACTGGACGATGCGTGACACGCGTTTGGTCTGTTCGAGGATCTGGCCGCTGATTTCCGTCAGCTCACCGTCCTCTTCGCGCTCTTCGCGCAGGTTTTGTGCGAGACAGGCGATGCCGGTGATCGGGTTGCCGATTTCGTGGGCCACACCCGCCGCGAGTCGGCCGATGCTGGCCAGGCGCTCGGAGTGCACCAGTTTGTCTTCGAGCATTTGGGTTTCGGTCAGATCTTCCACCAGCAGCACCAGGCCGCTGTTGCCCGGTGCCAGCGGCTCGTCGATCGCCGCTTTGTGCAGGTTCAGCCAGCGGGTCTGGCCGTCGAGGGCCAAATGCTGTTTGTGCAAATGCTCATCCGGCAGATGGATGAAGCCTTGCAGCAGGTCTTTCCACGGATTGGCGATGGTACTCAGGCGCGAGCCGACCACCCGTTGCGCAGCAATTCCGGTCAGCTCTTCCATGGCCTTGTTCCACATCAGGATTTCCTGATCCTTGGCCAGCGAGCACACGCCCATCGGCAGTTCCTGCAGGGTCTGGCGGTGGTAGCGGCGCAAGGCGTCGAGTTCGGCGGCCAGCCCGGTCAGGCGCGAGTGGTAGTCCTCGAGGCGGCTTTCAATGAAGTGGATGTCTTCGGTGACGTAGTTTTCACCGCCGGCCTTGTACGGCAGAAAGGTTTCCACCATGTCCTGGGCGACGCTCGGGCCCATCAGGCCGGAGAGGTTGGCTTCGATCCGGTCACGCAGGCGGCGCAAGGCATAAGGGCGGCGTTCGTCGAATGGCAGATACAGGTCGCGCAGGGCCTGTTCGACTTCTTTCTGCGCAGCCTTGGCGCCCAGCGGCTTGGCCAGTTGCGTGGCGAATTCTTGCGGCGAGGCGGCGTGCAATTCGCGGCGTTGCGGGCGACGTACGTTGTCCACCGCGCAGGCTTCGGCGGCGCTGGCCTCTTCAGGGCTGGCATTGGTGAACAGCGAAATCAGCGTGAACATCAGGACGTTGGCCGCCAGCGAGGCGATGGCCGCCATGTGCCAACTGGTGTCGTCCAGTACGTAAATCATGTTCAGCAGCGGAATGTAGAAACCTTGCAGGTTGCCGACCAGCGGCAAGAGCATGGTCACGACCCACACCACAATCCCCGCCAGCAAACCGGCGATGAAGCCACGGCGATTGGCGGTCGGCCAGTACAGCACTGACAGCACGCCCGGCAGGAATTGCAGGGTCGCGACGAAGGCGACGATGCCGAGGTTGGCCAGATCCTGCTCGGCGCCCAGCATCAGGTAGAAGCAGAAACCGGCCATGATGATCGCGACGATCAGTGCCCGGCGGGTCCATTTCAACCAGCGATAGATATTGCCCTCGGCTGGTGGCTGGTAGAGCGGCAGCACCAGATGGTTCAGGGCCATGCCCGACAGCGCCAGCGTGGTGACGATGATCAGGCCGCTGGCCGCCGACAGTCCGCCGACATAGGCCAGCAACGCCAGCGACTTGCTGTTGGCGGCGATACCGATGCCGAGGGTGAAGTATTCCGGATTGGTGGTGGCGCCGAGTTTCAGGCCGGCCCAGAGAATCAGCGGCACGGCCAGGCTCATTAACAGCAGGAACAGCGGCAGGCCCCAGCTCGCGCTGACCAGCGAGCGCGGGTTGAGGTTTTCGGTGAAGGTCATGTGATACATGTGCGGCATCACGATCGCCGAGGCGAAAAACACCAGCAGCAACGTGCGCCACGGGCCTTCCTGCAACGGCGTGTGCAGGGCGGCGAGGGCGGTCTGATTCTGCAGCAGCCACAGTTCAAGTTGCTGCGGGCCGTCGAATACGCCGTATAGCGCGTAGAGGCCAACGCCGCCAAGGGCCACCAGTTTGATCACCGATTCAAAGGCAATCGCGAACACCAGTCCTTCGTGCTTTTCACGGGTGGCGATGTGACGGGAGCCGAAGAAGATCGTGAACAGAATGATCAGCGCACAGAACGCCAGGGCCACGCGATTCTGCACCGGTTCGCCGGTGAGGATGCCAATGGAGTCGGCAACCGCCTGAATCTGCAACGCCAGCAACGGCAAGACGCCGATCAGCATGAAAATCGTGGTCAGCGCACCGGCCCAGGTGCTGCGAAAGCGGAAGGCGAACAGGTCCGCCAGCGACGACAGTTGATAAGTGCGGGTGATCTTGAGGATCGGATACAGCAGCACTGGCGCCAGCAGAAACGCGCCGGACACCCCGAGATAACTGGACAGAAACCCATAGCCGTACTGATAGGCCAGACCCACCGTGCCATAGAACGCCCACGCGCTGGCGTAGACCCCCAGCGACAGGGTGTAGGTCAACGGGTGGCGAATGATCGCCCGCGGGATCATGCCCCGTTCACTGATCCAGGCCACGCCGAACAGCGCGGCCAGGTAGGCGGCGCTGATCAGCAGCATCTGGGTCAGGCTAAAGCTCATCGGCATCTTTTTGGCTCTGCAGGATGAAGGTCACGACAATCAGGATCAGCCAGAGCAGATAAGGGCGATACCAGGCGCCCGTCGCGTCGATCCACCAATCCATGATGGCGGGAGAAAACAGGTAGATCCCGACGACCAGAAGCAGGACCAAGCGATAGATGTACATCCCGGCCTCTCTTTTTTATGCGCGTGCCCGAAAACGTGCGGCGATGGTAACGGATGGGCGCGCCACTGCAAGTGTCGTCACAGCAGTTGCGCTTCGGGCAGGGTCAGTGTGCGCGGGATTTTCAAGGCATCCCAGTGGGCGCTGCCCCAGTTCAACAGTTCATGCGGCGAGGCGTGGGCCAGTTCGGGCCCCGGGTTTTGCCCCAGTGCACGCAGGGCCCGCAGCAACAATGGCGTGGCCTGATCGGCTTCCAGCGGTGGCGAGCGATAGGACTTGCCGAGCTTGTTGCCGTCCGGCTGGGTGATCAATGGCAGATGCAGGTAGCGCGGTTGGCGCAGGCCCAGCAATTCCTGCAGATAGAGCTGGCGCGGCGTGGAGTCGAGCAGATCGGCGCCGCGCACGATGTCGGTGATGCCCTGCCAGGCGTCGTCCAGTACCACCGCCAGTTGATAGGCGTAGAGACCGTCGCGGCGGCGGATCACGAAATCACCCACGTCGCGGCCCAGATGCTGGCGGTATTCGCCCTGCACCCGGTCGATGAAGTGGTATTCGAGCTCCGGCACGCGCAGGCGAATCGCCGCGTCTTCCTGACCATGGCCGGCATTGCGGCAAAGTCCCGGATAAATGCCGTGGTACGGCTCCAGTTGTTTGCGTGAGCAGGTGCAGGCGTAGGCGAGGCCGTGATTGAACAGGCTGTCGAGCACTTGAGCATAGGCCTCGTGCCGGTCGCTTTGGCGAACCATCTCGCCGTCCCATTCGAAACCGTAGCTTTCCAGCGCCTTGAGAATCGCCGCTTGCGCGCCCGGTTCCTCGCGAGGCGGATCGAGGTCTTCCATGCGCACCAGCCAGCGGCCGCCCACCGAGCGCGCGTCCAGATAAGAGGCCAGGGCGGCGACCAGCGAACCGAAATGCAGGTGCCCGCTGGGTGTCGGGGCGAAGCGGCCAATGTAGGCGGGGGAGGTGTTGGCAGTCATGAGGGCGATGTTACTTGAGAGTCAGAAAACAGCAGAAACAAAAACGGAGCGTTCGCACGCTCCGTTTTTCGTTCAGGCCGGGATTACTTGCCGACCTGCTTTTCCTTGATTTCCGCCAGGTTCTTGCAGTCGACGCACATGTCGGCAGTCGGACGGGCCTCGAGGCGCTTGACACCGATCTCGATGCCGCAAGAGTCGCACCAGCCATACTCTTCGTCTTCGATCAGTTGCAGGGTCTTGTCGATCTTCTTGATCAGTTTGCGCTCGCGGTCGCGGGCGCGCAGCTCGAGGGCGAACTCTTCTTCCTGGCTGGCACGGTCGGCCGGATCAGGAAAGTTGGCCGCTTCGTCTTTCATGTGATCAACAGTGCGGTCGACTTCCTGCATCAAGTCGAGTTTCCACTTGGTCAGGATCTTGGTGAAGTGCGCACGCATAGGCGCGCCCATGTACTCTTCGCCCTCTTTAGGGACGTAAGGTTCGAAACCGCTGAGTGTCTGACTTGCCTGTTGCTTTGCTTGGGTGGGCATGAAATGGACCGCCTCTACTCTTGTAATCCATTGCGCAGGATTGCTCCATCACCGACACCTGCCGGCCCTGCGGCTGCAAGCGGGCGAACTTACCAGATCAATTCGACCCGCGCTACTCCCGGATGTCGAGCGCGTGGCCGATGGGGCTTGCAAATGTTTGCCAAGCCATGTCCGGCGGTGCTGCAAACCTGCTCAATCACTGATTTTAGTCAATCCTGGAGCGTACGCGCGGGTCGTTACAGTCCAGTGTTCTTGAGGCTGTGACCGCTGCGGGTTCTCGCTCGTTCCGGCAGATGGGTAGAATCGTTTCTTTTCCCTCGTTGAAGGAAGGCCAATGGCTCAGCCCTACAGTGCGCGCAGTCGTGCGATCGAACCGTTCCATGTCATGGCGTTGCTGGCGCGGGCCAATGAATTGCAGGCCGCCGGCCACGACGTGATCCACCTGGAAATCGGCGAACCGGACTTCACCACCGCCGAGCCGATCATTCGCGCCGGCCAGCAAGCCCTGACGGCGGGGAAAACCCGCTACACCGCGGCCCGTGGCATTCCCGAACTGCGCGAGGCGATTTCCGGTTTCTATCAAACGCGCTACGGCCTGAACATCGATCCTCGACGGATTCTCATCACCCCCGGCGGTTCCGGGGCGCTGCTGCTGGCCAGTGCGTTGCTGGTGGATCCGGGCAAGCACTGGCTGCTGGCCGACCCCGGCTATCCTTGCAACCGACACTTTTTGCGGTTGGTCGAAGGCGCGGCACAGCTTGTACCGGTGGGCCCGGACGTTCGCTATCAACTGACGCCGGACCTGGTGGCACGCCACTGGGATCACGACAGCGTCGGTGCGCTGGTCGCTTCGCCGGCCAACCCGACCGGTACGATTCTGACCCGCGATGAACTGGCCGGGTTATCCGCAGCCATCAAGGCGCGTCACGGGTATCTGGTGGTGGACGAGATTTATCACGGCCTGACTTACGGCACCGACGCCGCCAGTGTGCTGGAAGTGGACGACAGCGCCTTTGTCCTCAACAGTTTCTCCAAATATTTCGGCATGACCGGGTGGCGCCTCGGCTGGCTGGTGGCGCCGGATGCCGCCGTCAGTGAGCTGGAAAAACTCGCGCAGAACCTCTACATCAGCGCGCCAAGCATGGCCCAACACGCAGCGCTGGCCTGTTTTGAACCGGACACCATCGCGATTCTCGAAGAGCGTCGCGCCGAATTCGGCCGTCGTCGCGACTTCCTGCTGCCGGCATTGCGGGAGCTGGGCTTCAACATTGCCGTGGAGCCGGAAGGCGCGTTCTATTTGTATGCCGATATCAGCCAGTTCGGCGGCGATGCCTTCGCGTTCTGCCGGCATTTCCTCGAAACCGAACACGTGGCATTCACGCCGGGGCTGGATTTCGGCCGCTATCAGGCCGGTCATCACGTGCGCTTTGCCTACACGCAAAACCTCCCACGCCTACAGGAAGCGGTAGAGCGTATCGCCCGTGGCTTGAAGAGCTGGCAAGGCTGATGCGTTTTCATCCTCCGCTCGAAGAAGGCCGATTGATCCGCCGTTACAAGCGTTTTCTCGCCGATATCGAAACCGTTGGCGGCGAATTGCTGACCATTCACTGCCCGAACACCGGTTCAATGCTCAATTGCCAGGTCGAGGGCGGGCAGGTCTGGTTCAGCCGTTCCACAGATCCGAAACGCAAACTGCCCGGCACCTGGGAAGTCGGTGAAACCCCGCAGGGCCGGTTGTTTTGCGTCAACACCGGGCGCGCCAACGCACTGGTCGAAGAAGCCTTGCAGGCCGGCGTCATCAGTGAGCTGAACGGTTTTACCGGGCTCAAGCGTGAAGTGGCGTACGGGCAGGAAAAGAGCCGGATCGATTTTCGCCTCGACTACCCGACGGGCTCGGCCTACGTGGAAGTGAAAAGCGTCACTCTCGGTTTTGACGGCACGGCGATTGCGGCATTTCCCGATGCAGTGACCCAGCGCGGCGCCAAGCATTTGCGTGAGCTGGCGCATCTGGCCCGGGACGGGATTCGCGCGGTGCAGTTGTACTGCGTCAATCTCACGGGTGTCGAAGCGGTGCGCCCGGCCGAGGAAATCGACTCGGCCTACGCCGCTGCGCTACGTGAGGCGGTGGCGTGCGGGGTCGAGGTCCTGGCGTACGGCGTGCGGTTGAGCCATGAAGAGATGGTGATCGACAGGCGCCTGGACGTGCTGCTCAACGGTTAAACGTCGATCCACAGCCCTTGCGCGTCTTCATGGCAAGGGATGGCCGTCAGCGATTGTCCGGCGCAGGGGCCGGCGACGCATTCTCCGTCTTCGATCAGAAACAGTGCGCCGTGGGTGGCGCATTGGATCAGGCTGTTGCTGGGGTCGAGAAACTGGTCGGGATGCCATTCCAGACCGACGCCCCGATGCGGACAGCGATTGAGATAGACATACGCCTGCCCCGCGCGGCGCACAGCCAACAGTTTTTTCCCGTCGATATCGAAACCGCGACTGCCGCTCTCAACCAGATCGGCGCCCGCGCAAAGAAACTTCATGGCTATCCTCAAGTGTCGGCTCGTGTCCGGATATGTCCGAGCTTGACGTTCAAATGCAAACAATTATCAAATGGCCGCCTTCGCCCGTGGCGAGGTGATCGCTGCCGAGGATACTTGGCCTGCCGTTCCGATGCCCGGGAAAACCTTTCAAGGAAGCTGTCTATGCGCCTGAGTACCCGCGTTGCCGTGCTGTGTGTCGGACTTTGGGTCAGCCACCAGGCTGCAGCGGCCGAGTTGCCGCAACGTTGGGTCAGCGCCGGCGGTGCGTTGTCGGAGTGGGTCAGTGCGCTGGGCGGCGAGGCCAAACTGGTGGGCGTCGACACCACCAGCCAGCATCCACATTCCCTCAAGTCCCTGCCGAGCATCGGCTACCAGCGCAGCCTGTCGGCCGAAGGCATCCTCAGCCTGCGCCCGGACATTCTGATCGGCACCGAAGAAATGGGCCCGCCGCCAGTGATCTCCCAGGTTCGCAGCGCCAAGGTGCGGGTGGAATTGTTCTCGGCTCAGCCGGATCTGCCGACGCTGGAAAAAAACGTCACCCATCTGGGGCAGTTGCTGGGGGCCGAAAGCCAGGCCGCGCAATTGCTGCGCAGTTATCAACAGCAACTCGATGCTCAGAAGGCACGTGTGGTTGCGGTGCAATCAAAGCACAAAGCACCCGGCGTGCTGTTGCTGCTCGGGCATGCCGGCGGCAAACCACTGATCGCCGGCAAGGACACCGCCGCCGATTGGCTGCTGCAACAGGCGGGCGGGCATAACCTCGCGACCCACACCGGTTACAAGCCGTTTTCCGTGGAGTCACTGGCCAGTCTTGATCCTGAAGTGCTGGTGTTCGCTGACCGTGCGCTGACCGGCGAGGCGGCAAAAGCGGCGTTGTTCAAGGAAAACCCGATCCTCAATTCCAGCCGTGCAGCCAAGACCGGACGCGTGCTGGAGCTGGATCCGACGCTGCTGGTGGGCGGACTCGGGCCGCGTTTGCCGGCTGCGCTGAAGACTCTGTCTGACGGTTTCTATCCGGCCTCGAGCGGCCAATGACCACGCTGGTCAAACCCCGTGGCTTGTTCATCGGCCTGATCCTGCTGTGTCTGCTGGCGATCTGGCTGTCGCTGGCATTGGGGCCGGTCAGCCTGCCGTTGTTCGATACCTTGCGCGCTGCGCTGCGCATGATCGGTGTGCCGTTGGCGCCGGACGGGCTGGAGCAGGCTGAACTGATTCTCGGGCAGATTCGTCTGCCGCGTACGTTGCTCGGGCTGGCAGTCGGCGGCGTGCTTGCCCTGTCCGGTGTGGCGATGCAGGGGCTGTTTCGCAATCCGCTGGCCGATCCAGGGTTGGTTGGCGTCTCGAGCGGCGCGGCGCTGGGCGCGGCGGTGGCGATCGTCGGCGGCTCGTTTTTTGGCGGACTGCCAGAGTGGTTCGGGCCTTATCTGCTGTCGGTTTGTGCGTTTCTCGGTGGCCTTGGCGTAACTGCGCTGGTCTATCGACTCGGCCGCCGCAACGGGCAGACCAATGTGGCGACCATGTTGCTGGCGGGGATTGCCCTGACCGCGCTGGCCAGTTCGGCGGTGGGGCTGTTTACCTATCTGGCCGACGACGCCACATTGCGCACGTTGACGTTCTGGAACCTGGGCAGCCTTAACGGCGCGAGCTATGCGCGGTTGTGGCCGCTGCTGATCATCACTGCCGGTGTTGCACTTTGGCTTCCGCGTCGGGCGACGGCACTCAATGCATTGTTGCTCGGCGAGTCGGAAGCCGGGCATCTGGGGATCGATGTCGAGCGGCTCAAGCGCGAGCTGGTGTTCTGCACGGCGCTGGGTGTCGGTGCGGCGGTGGCGGCGGCAGGGATGATCGGTTTCGTCGGGCTGGTGGTGCCGCATCTGGTGCGCTTGCTCGCCGGGCCGGATCACCGGGTATTGCTGCCGGCGTCGGTGCTGGCCGGCGCCAGTCTGTTGCTGCTGGCGGATCTGATTGCGCGGCTGGCGCTGGCGCCGGCGGAGCTGCCGATCGGTATCGTCACCGCATTCATCGGCGCGCCGTTCTTCCTTTATCTGTTGCTGCGAGGGCGTGCCTGATGCTGCGTGCGCACAATCTGCACATCCGCCGTGGCCGCAAGACTGTTCTGGCCGACGTCAGCCTGCAACTCGAACCGGGCGAAGTGCTTGGCGTGCTGGGGCCGAATGGCGCCGGTAAAAGTACCTTGCTCGGCGCGTTGTGCGGTGAGTTGAGCGCGCACGAGGGGGAAGTGCTGCTGGACGGTGAGGCCTTGAGTCATTGGAGCGGCACTCAGCGCGCCCAGCGGCTGGCGGTGTTGCCGCAGGTGTCGACCCTGGATTTCGCCTTTCGTGTTGAGGAAGTGGTTGGCATGGGGCGTCTGCCTTATCAGAGCGGGCGGGTGCGCGACGACGAGATCGTCGCTGCCGCATTACGGGCGGCCGATGCCGGGCACCTGAGTGGCCGCAGTTATCTGGCGCTGTCCGGCGGCGAGCGTCAACGGGTGCATCTGGCGCGGGTGCTGGCGCAACTCTGGCCGGGGCAGGCGGGGCAGACTCTGCTGCTTGATGAGCCGACCTCGATGCTTGATCCGTTGCATCAACACACGACGCTGCAAGCGGTGCGCGAATTTGCCGATCATGGCGCGGCGGTACTGGTGATCCTGCATGATCTGAATCTGGCGGCGCGCTATTGTGATCGCATCCTGCTGCTGGAACGCGGGCGCCCGGTTGCGCTGGGCACGCCGCAGCAGGTATTGCGTCCGGAATCGTTGAAGGCAGTTTTCGGTCTGGAAGTGCTGGTGCAGCCGCACCCGGAGCGCGGGCATCCGCTGATCATCGCCCGCTGATTTCGTCATCGAGGTGAGTGTATGCGCGGGATTTTGCTGTTGGCGGTGTTGTGGCTTGCAGGTTGCCAGCATGTTGCGGCGCCCCCGGTCGTGGGCGAGATCCGTGATTTGCGCAGCGGCGAGCATCTGACGGCGCAGCAATTACTGGCTCGGTTGAGCAGTCCATCGCAGGTGATTGTTGGTGAGCAGCATGACAACGCTGATCACCATGCCCTTCAATTGTGGCTGTTACAGAACCTGGAAAAGGCGCGGCCCCAGGGCAGTCTCCTGTTGGAAATGCTGACACCCGATCAACAGTCGCGGGTTGATGACGTACGACATGCGTCAACGCCACCGGCTGATCTTCCTGCTGCATTGGCCTGGCAGGAGGGTTGGGACTGGAATCTCTACGGACCGATTGTGCGGTTCGCCCTGACGCAATCCTGGCCGTTGCTGGCGGCGAACCTCGATAACATCGAAATCCGCGCGTTCTATCGCGATCCTCCGGTTTTGAGCGGTGAGCGCAGCAATGCCAAATCTGTGAAAGAGACGCTGTTGGAGCAGATCGGCGATTCTCACTGCGGCTTGCTGCCGTCATCACAAATGCCGGCGATGCTGGCCGTTCAGCAACAGCGGGATCGACGCATGGCCTCGCGTTTGCTGGCAGCGCCTGCGCCTGCCTTGTTACTGGCGGGTGCGTATCACGCGCGCAAAGATGTCGGGGTGCCGCTGCATGTGCTGGATCTGGGCGCGCCGCAAGCGCCGACGGTGTTGATGCTGGCGGAGCAGGGCAGTGGGGTTACGGCGGCGATGGCTGATTATGTCTGGCTCACCCCAGCCACGCCGAAACCGGATTATTGCGCGCAGATGCGTAAGCAGTTCGGCAAGGAATGACTTTTCCACAGGCGAAAAAAGACCCGGTAAAAACCGGGTCAAATAACCGTGATTAGCCTGATGAGGAGATAATCTGAGAGTCCGAACCAAGGGCTTTTCAGAATATCGACTGATCTCGCGATCAGTTGTGATAATCATAGCGATTCTCATTAACGAGTCAACTGCTGTTTTTTCATTTTTGTCGTTTTGTCCCGGTAATGGCGTAAACGCCCCGCGAACAGGGCTTCAGTTCTGGCTGTTAAATCCCGTGAGCTGCTTGTTGAGCTGGTCGATACGCCGCGCCATGCTTTCGATCAGGCTGTGGGCGATTTTCGGATTGGTGCGGGTCATGCTCAGAAACTGATCGCCGGGAATCAGCATCACCGTGCTCGCTTCCCGGGCAATGACCGTTGCGTTGCGCGGTTCGCCAGTGAATACAGCCATTGCGCCGAAGATCTCATCCTTGGGCACATCGCCTACCTTGTGCCCATTAACAAAGGCTTCGGCGTGTCCTTCGATAATCACGAATACATGGTCAGCGACATCGCCCTGGCGTAGCAGAACGTCTCCGGCCTCGACACGCTTGAACCCATTGGTGCTGCGAAACTCACGTGGCTTGAACTCGGCAACGGCGTGGGCCAGCAGCGCCGTTTGCCCCAGCAGGTAGCGCAGAAACTGCTCCGAGCGAGATGAATCGCTATACACATGCTGAAACAAATCACTTCGTCGATAGGGCAGCAACGTCAGCGAGTTATCCGTGCCCAAGGTGCAATCAGCCCATTCCGGCCCCTGCTGCAGGCCGATGAGGTCCCCCTCATGCCAATAGAACAGACCGCGACCGCTCACTCTGCCGGTGATGACACCTTGCGTGAGCAAGAACAATTGGTCGTCCGGCAAGCGTGTCAGCAAATCATCCGTGGCTTCCAGTTCCAGCGCCGGCCCGCACGGCGCCAGGCCTTCGAGCCATTGCGCAGGCAAGCTCTGCAAGTAGTTGATCAATGCATCGGCCTTGGCCGATTGTTCCCCGAGCAGGTACATGGCGGTCAATGCTCGTCAGTTCTTGTGGCGAGAGGAAATGGCTTCCAGTTGCTTGTTCAGCGCATCCTTGCGTTCGGCGGGAATGTCGTTCCAGTGCACATCCATCAGCGCCCCTTCGATCGCGTACAACAACACCTTCGACGCCCGGAACCCGCGGGTACGCACGGCCCGGTAGGCATCCACCGCGCCCAGGCGACGCAAGTCGGAGGCGCTATGGATGCCCACGGCATGCAGCCATTGCGCCGACGTCTTGCCAAGATTCTTCAGGTGTTGCAGTTCATCATTCATCAAGCCTCCTTGCGACGGCCGAATGGTGCGTGGGCGAGCTTCTCAGGAGTGTAGCCATCAGTAGGAAAAGCGTGGTTGTTTGGTCGGATTCGACGCAAACGCTTCTAAGAAACGTCAGTTTTTCGCTGATGAATCAGCACTGAGCGGGGCGAGGGAGAATTACCAATAGCACGCAGTCCAGCGCAAAGCGGGGGCGCTGGACGGTTCAGGTTTTTAAAAGCTTTAGCGAGTGCGATAACGCAGGCGCGTACCGAAATTCATCGACATCAGGATTTCGTCGGCACTCAGCTCCGGCGGGAAGTAGGCCCCGGAAATCTGCGCGTGGGCCAGGCTTGCGCCCTCCAGCGAAGCGTTGCGGAAGTCGATGCCGCGCAGGTCGGCGGAACGGAAGTAGGCGTCCCTGAAGTCCACGCCATCGGCGTTCAGTTCACGCAGGTCGAGGCCACGGAAATCACCACCGACCATGTCGATCGGGCCGTCTTTCGGTCGTTCATTGTTGAAACCTGTGATGTCGTCTTTGTGCAGCAAGGCATAAAGCGGGGTGTCGAGAAGTTTCGGCTGGCTCATGTCAAATCACCTGTTGGTTTTATGACGCCATTATAGTGCCACTATTTGACGGCCGTGAAGCGAGCGAGGGCTTCACGGCCGAAATAGTTTCTTACAGGCCTGGCAGGCGCTGGCGGATTTGCGCCACGACGGTGTCCAGGGTGCCGGATTCATTGGTCTGCACGCGTTTGCTGCGCAGGATTTCTTCCGGCGTCAGGGCTTCGCGGTTGGCCTGTTGTACTTCGATCACGGCGAGGGTCGCGTCGGACGGATCCTTTTTGTCTGCCTGACGAATCGCCAGCCAGCTCTCGATCACTGCCTGCGGAGCATTGCAGTCGAGGATCAGGAATGGCGCGCCGGTGGCTTCGGCAACCTTGGCGGCATTGTCGCGTTGTTCGCGCTTGAGGTAAGTGGCGTCGATCACCACCGGGAAACCGGCGTGCAGGATCACTTCGGCGATTTCATGCAGGCGAGCATAAGTCGCGGTGCTGGCATCGGCGCTGTAGATCCCGGCCTGAACATCATTGGCAACGGTTTGCTCGCCGAACAGGCGTTTGCGCTCGACATCGGAGCGCAGGCGGATCGCGCCCAGCGCTTCGACCAGACGCATGGCCACGTGGCTTTTGCCTACAGCGGACACGCCATGGGTGATCGCCATGAAGCGCGAAGGAATGGTGCTGTAGCTTTCCGCCAGGTTGGCGTAGTTGCGGTACTGGCGCAGGGTGGTGGCGCGCTGCACCGGCGTCGCATCGGCCGGCATGCTGAACAGTGCAACCTTTGCACGCACCAAGGCGCGGTAAGCCTTGTAGAAGTTCAGCACTTCCAGGCCTTGATAGTCGCCGGTCAGTTCCAGGTATTGGCTGATGAAACGACGGGCAAGGGATTTCAGGCCACGGTCTTCCAGGTCCATTGCCAGGAAGCCGGTATCGGCCCAGACGTCGGTGAAGCGGAACGGTTCGTTGAATTCGATGCAGTCGAAGATCACGACTTTGCCGTCGATCAGCGTGGCGTTGCCCAGGTGAATGTCACCGTGGCACTCGCGAGTGAAGCCGTCGGCCTTGCGCTGGGTGAACAGCGGCTTGAGGCGATCGAAGCTGCTTTCAGCCCACGCTTGCAGGGCGTCGAGTTGCAGCAGGTCATTCTTGTCGCTGAGGAAAGGCAGGATCTGTTCGAAGTTCTGACGCACTGGCGCCATCACGCTGTCAGGCGTGCCGGCATCGTGCTCGGTCGGGACTTTCGGCGCGTTGAGGTGGAAGCGGGCGATTTGCTCGGCCATCGCGTCGATGTGCGCGGTGGTCAGCTCGCCGTTGGCTTGTAGGGTGCTGAGCAGGCCGGTCTGCGGGAACTGGCGCATTTTCAGCACGTATTCGATGGCCGGGCCTTCGCCACCCAATTGCGGGGCTTCGGCGCTGCCGGTCACTGGAATCACCTCCAGATACAAATCTTCGGTCAGGCGCTGGTTCAGGCGCAGCTCTTCACCGCAGAAGTGCTCACGTGATTCGAGGCTGGTGAAGTCGAGGAAACCGAAATTCACCGGTTTCTTCACTTTGTAAGCGTAGGGACCGGTGAGCAGCACCCACGAAATATGGGTTTCGATGACCTGGAACCCTTCGACGGGATGCGGGTAGAGGGCCGGGTTTTGCAGGGCAGCGATCAGGGACTGGCTCACGGACGATCCTTCAGAGACTGGGGGAAATTCAAGGCGCTCATTATGGCCGCTCGCCAGCCCGACGCAAACCTCGGAGCGCTCCTGTTGAGTATGAATAAAGTGCGTATAATCCGCCGCCATGACTCGTACTCGATCCCCCCGTTCCCCTAAAAAACCAGCTTCCCGGGGCCTGCGCCCATGGTTGGGCTGGGCCCTTAAACTCAGTCTGGTCGGCCTTGTGGTGCTGGCCGGCTTCGCCGTTTACCTCGATGCCGTGGTGCAGGAGAAGTTCTCCGGCAAGCGCTGGACCATCCCGGCCAAGGTGTACGCGCGTCCGCTCGAGCTGTTCGTCGGACAAAAGCTGAGCAAGGACGATTTCCTCACCGAACTCGATGCCCTGGGCTATCGCCGCGAAGCCGTGAGCAACGGTCCCGGCGCGGCGGCGGTCAATGGCAACACGGTTGATCTGAATACCCGTGGCTTCCAATTCTATGAAGGCCTCGAGAAACCGCAGCCAGTGCGCGTGCGGTTCTCCGGCGATTACGTGGCCGAGCTCTCGGCGACCAACGGTTCGAAGCTCTCCGTGGTACGCCTGGAGCCGCTGATGATCGGCGGTATCTACCCGAAAAATCTTGAAGACCGGATTCTGATCAAGCTCGATCAGGTGCCGCCGTATCTGCTGGAAACCCTGGTCGCCGTGGAAGACCGGGATTTCTATAGCCACTGGGGCGTGTCGCCGAAATCGATTGCGCGCGCAGTCTGGGTCAACACCTCGGGCGGCAAGATGACCCAGGGCGGCAGTACGCTGACCCAGCAACTGGTCAAGAACTTCTACCTCACCAACGAACGCAGCCTGACCCGCAAGCTCACCGAAGCGATGATGGCGATGCTGCTCGAGCTGCATTACGACAAAAAGGAAATCCTCGAGGCTTACCTCAACGAAGTCTTTGTCGGTCAAGACGGTCAGCGGGCGGTGCACGGTTTCGGTCTGGCCAGCCAGTTTTTCTTTGCCCAGCCCTTGTCCGAGTTGAAGCTGCACCAGGTCGCGCTGTTGGTCGGGATGGTCAAAGGTCCGTCCTATTACAACCCGCGTCGCAACCCGGAGCGGGCGCTGGAGCGACGCAACCTGGTGCTCGATGTGCTTGAGCAGCAGGGCGTCGCTTCCGCCGAACAAGTGGCTGCCGCGAAGAAAATGCCGCTGGGCGTAACCACGCGCGGCAAGCTGGCCGACAGCTCGTTTCCGGGTTTCATCGATCTGGTCAAGCGCCAGTTGCGTGAAGACTACCGCGACGAAGACTTGACCGAAGAAGGCCTGCGGATTTTCACCAGCTTCGATCCGATTCTGCAGATGAAAGCCGAAGCGTCGGTCAACGACACTTTCAAGCGCCTGTCCGGTCGCAAGGGTTCCGACGACGTCGAAGCGGCGATGGTCGTTACCAACCCGGAAACCGGCGAAGTCCAGGCCATGATCGGCAGCCGTCAGGCGAGTTTTGCCGGGTTCAACCGGGCACTGGATGCGGTGCGGCCGATTGGCTCGCTGATCAAACCGGCGGTTTATCTGACGGCGCTGGAGAAGCCGAGCCAGTACACGTTGACCAGTTGGCTGTCGGACGAGCCGCTTTCAATCAAGGGTGCGGATGGTCAGGTCTGGAAACCGCAGAACTATGACCGCCGCTCCCACGGTACGGTGTTCCTGTATCAGGGGTTGGCACATTCCTACAACCTGTCGACCTCGCGCCTCGGTCTGGCGGTTGGCGTTCCGAATGTCCTCAAGACGCTGGGTCGCCTGGGCGTGACCCGCGAGTTTCCGGCGTTCCCGTCGATGCTGCTCGGTGCGGGCGGAATGACCCCGATTGAAGTCGCGACCATGTATCAGACGCTTGCCAACGGTGGTTTCAATACGCCGATGCGCGGGATTCGCAGCGTGCTGACTGCCGACGGCGAACCGCTCAAGCGTTATCCGTTCCAGATCGAGCAGCGTTTCGATCCGGCCTCGATCTACCTGATCCAGAACGCCATGCAGCGGGTCATGCGTGAAGGCACCGGCAGTTCGGTTTATAACGTGTTGCCAAGAACCCTGACACTGGCGGGCAAGACCGGCACCAGTAACGATTCGCGCGACAGCTGGTTCGCCGGTTTCAGCCAGGATCTGCTGGCGGTGGTCTGGCTTGGTCGTGACGACAACGGCAAGACGCCGTTCACCGGGGCCACCGGTGCGTTGCAGGTCTGGACCAGTTTCATGCGCAAGGCCGACCCGCTGCCGCTGGACATGCCGCAGCCGGATAACGTGGTGCAGGCCTGGGTCGATTCGCGTACCGGCCAAGGCTCCGATGCCAACTGTCCGGGCGCTGTGCAGATGCCGTATATTCGCGGCAGCGAACCGCCACCCGGCGCCTCCTGTGCGGGCGAAAGCCCGGCATCGGGCGAGTCGGTGATGGATTGGGTCAAGGGCTGGATGAATTAAGCAAAGAGGGTTTCAAGTGAACAAGTGGTTGATTCCAGCGGTGACCGCCGTGGCTTTGCTCAGCGGCTGCTCCACCGTACAGCGTGGTTCGATCCCGGTCGTGGATTCCGGCACCGCCGTGTCCAACAGCGAGCGCATTTCGGCCAATGGCGGTTTCCGTCAAACGACGGTGAAACGTCCTGCACAGGCCCAGACCCAAGCGATCCCGCAAGGCGATACCGGTGTGGTAGTGATGGTGCCGGGCGGCGCAGCGGCTTCGGCGCCGATCAGCACTTCGCCGATTGTTCCGGGCCCGGCGTCCGGCGGCATCACGCCGGGGCCGTACAACCCGTCGGCGGTCGAGTCGGCGCCGATCAGCTCCGGCAGCTACAGCATGCCTTCGACGCCGAGCGGCATTCCTTCGGCCAGCAGCGGCGGTGGTCTGTCTGCCGATGAACAACTGGATGGCCCGGTTCTCGCCCTGTTGACTACTGCGCAACAGCAGCAGGCCGGTGGCGACCTCAACGGCGCGTCCTCCAGCCTGGAGCGTGCGCAGCGTGTAGCACCGCGCGAGCCGCAAGTACTTTACCGTCTGGCGCAGGTGCGCATGGCCCAGGGCGATGCGCCGCAAGCCGAGCAGACCGCTCGTCGCGCACTGACCATGGCCAATGGTCGTCCGGACTTGCAGGCCAGTCTGTGGGAATTGATCGCTCAGGCGCGTGAGAAACAAGGTGATTCCGCCGGCGCCACTCAGGCCCGTCAGAAGGCCAAGGTTTCGCTGTGATGGACAGTCGTTTCTCCAAAGTTGCCGATCAATTGCTGTTGATCGAGCGCGAACTGCGCGCCCAGGGCTGGTGGGATGACGTCCAGCCCTCGGTCGAAGCCCTGAGCAGCGTCGAGCCGTTTTCGGTCGACACGCTTGATTTCGAGCAGTGGCTGCAATGGATCTTCCTGCCGCGGATGAAGATGATCCTCGAACAGGATCTGCCATTGCCCAATGCCTCGGGCATTCAGGAAATGGCCGAAATGGTTTTTGCCCAACGCAACCTGCAGGGCAAGGATCGGCAGCTTCAGGTATTGCTCAAAGAGTTCGACCTGCTGATCACCGCTTCACGCTGAGCCGGGAGCTGCCAGTCGTCACTGGCAGTTTTCCGCTATCTGTTTCTTTGCCTCTTCAGTACGCTGCTGGCGCTGGTCGTCGCTCAGCCGCCGCAGTTCTCCCTCCACCTCCTCCCTCAAGCGCGGATTGTTCTGCAGTTGCGCGAGATTCGTGCGCGCCTGTTCGCAAAATGCCTTGAGTTGATTCTGTTGTTCGGCCACTTGCTTCTTGACCTTGTCATCGATGGCTTTCTGATCGCCCAGCGCACCGCTGCCAGGTAATGCGGCAGGTATTGGTGCGGGAGAGGAGGGCGTCTTAACGGCGGTGGACGACTGCCCTTGTGGTGGCTGTTGATCGAAATGGGTGACGCCTTGGGCGTCGACCCATTTGTAGATCTGAGTGGCCATGCACCATGGGCTGGAGCTGATTAACAGAATTAGGAGAAGCGTTCGCATGCTGATTCCTTGGCAAAACTGCGCAATTGAAGCTAACAGAGTAGCGGTTTCCAGGTTTTTTCTTGCGTTCTCATGTGCTTACCCACAATTAAGCACATAGACGGCTTGACTTGCAGAGGGCGAAACAGAAGAATCCAAAGTCCGCTGTACAGGGACTGCCAGAAGCAGACCCTCTCGGCAGATCATGAGGCGCATATCCGCGTCGACCTGTTACACCCGCAACGCGTTACCTCGCGCTGGGTGGGAAAGGCCCGCAACACTTGGGACGATCCCAATACTTGCTCAGTCAGTGCTGACGTAGTCGGCGACCACCGTCGCTCATGCTCTGC
>Ga0068845_1011377_pt1 | contig 21059 bp, 20 predicted proteins | sample Hof3ISUMetaT_4_FD_68481 | JGI IMG/M metagenome (GOLD analysis project Ga0068845, IMG submission 68481) | Enriched soil aggregate microbial communities from Iowa State university to study microbial drivers of carbon cycling -... | ecosystem: Environmental > Terrestrial > Soil > Agricultural land... | reverse complement strand
CCCGGCGTCTGACGGCGCCGGGCTACACCCCCGAACTTTCATTACGACTGGGCACCGCTTGAGTGCCTCGTACTTCTCACGCCTTCAATACAGGTGATCGCTATGAAACTGTTACTCGCTTTCGTCCTAGGCTGCATCGGTTCTGTCGCCATGGCCGATGAGCAAGACGCACCAAACGTACAAGTGTCGGTCGAGCCTTATCAATATTCTCAGGACCTGGATATTGCGCACGTTGTAGCGATCACTCAGGTACCTGATGTCTGCGATGTAGTGCCGATGCAGATGACTTACAAGGATTCCAAGGGCGACAAGCACGTCATGGAATACCACGTGATGGGGAATGGTTGTACGAACTGATACGGCACCGATGCATTTGCCTGATGGCCAGTTTTGGCATCAGGGTGGGTGCCCTCACGCGAGCTTGACCCTAACTTCATGTGTCACTCAAGTGATCGCTGTGGCCCTCTGGGCCTCTGCTGAAGCGATATCCACCCAAACATCACCGCTACCAACTGACACAGTACATAGCCCAGGAGCTTGAATCATGAAACTGTCGCGCACTCTCACAGCCGGACTGCTCGCCCTTGCCGTTAGCAATGCATTTGCAGCTGGTAGCCCGGGTGTCGAATCCACCACCCAGAATTTCCTACAAGCCCTGGAGGCTGGGGGCGGTAAGCCGCTGGAGACTCTCTCACCAAAAGACGCACGCGCTGTGCTTACCGGCGCTCAGGCGAGTGTGAAGGTAGACGTCTCGGGTATTCAGGTCGAACGTCGCAGCATAGAAGTAGACGGTAAACCTTTGGAAATTCGCGTGATACGCCCACAAGGCGCCAAAGGCGACTTGCCTGTATTCATGTTCTTCCACGGCGGAGGATGGGTTCTCGGCGACTACCCTACTCACGAGCGCCTCATCCACGATTTGGTAGTAGGTTCCGGCGCAGCGGCGGTATACGTTGACTACACCCCGTCGCCGGAAGCCAAGTTCCCCACCGCGATCAATCAAGCGTACGGTGCCACCCGTTGGGTCGCTGAAAACGGTAAGCAAATTGGGGTTGATGGAAGCCGCCTTGCGGTCGTGGGCAACAGCGTCGGTGGCAACATGGCCGCTGTAGTTGCGATCAAGGCTAAAGAGGCCGGTACCCCTAAGTTGCGCTTCCAGGCACTGTTGTGGCCGGTGACGGATGCAAACTTCAACAACGGCTCGTACAACCAGTTCGCAGAGGGCCACTTCCTCACTCGCGGCATGATGCAGTGGTTCTGGGATAGCTACACCACCGATCCCAAGCAGCGCGACGACATTCACGCCTCCCCACTGCGTGCCAGCCTAGAGCAGTTGAAAGGTCTACCTCCTGCTCTGGTGCAGACTGCCGAAATGGACGTATTGCGTGATGAAGGTGAAGCCTACGCCCGTAAGTTGAATGCCGCAGGTGTGGCAGTCATTGCCGTGCGCTACAACGGTATGATTCATGACTATGGCCTGCTCAACGTGCTCGCCCAGGCTCCGAGTGTCCGAAGTGCAATGGACCAAGCTGCCCACGAGATCAAACTGCACCTGAAATAATCGAGATGTTTGCACCGTGGCGGCCTCGCCGCCACGGTTGTATTTATCCGTCGCTCTGGAAACAGCTGCTCGCGAACTCTCGTTTTCCATCTCAGCTGACTGAGCTGTCAGCGGACGGATGTTCCTAATGGGAAGATTTCGCTCTCCATTGCACGATATCCTTCGCCTCAAAATCACTCATCCAAAATCACTACGTCTTCTTTCGCATTGCCGCGCGACTATATTTAGAGATCCGCCATGAATGTTCACTTCGTCGTCCACGAATCGTTTGAAGCTCCAGGAGCTTATGAAAATTGGGTCCGGGAGCGTGGCTACGAAGCTAGCTACTCTCGCGTCTACGCTGGCGAGACTCTGCCAAGGGATGCGGACAACATAGATCTGCTCGTCGTGTTAGGCGGGCCTCAGGACCCGGCCACCACTTTAGAGCAATGCCCGCACTTCAACGCCGCTGCGGAGTGTCACCTTATCAGCCAGGCCATCAATGCCAACAAAGCGGTTGTAGGTATTTGCCTCGGCTCACAACTGATCGGCGAAGCGCTTGGAGCAAAGTTTGGCCACAGTCCGGAGAAGGAAATCGGCAAGTACGCCATCAGCCTGACCGCAGAGGGCAAAGCTAACAGCAAGGTCGCTCATTTCGGCGACGTGCTTGAAGTCGGCCATTGGCACAATGACATGCCGGGCCTGACCGATGACGCAAAAATTCTCGCTGTGAGCGAAGGCTGCCCTCGGCAGATTGTCGAGTACAGCAAACTGGTCTACGGCTTCCAGTGCCATATGGAGCTGACTCGTGAAGTCGTTGAGCTTTTGATCGAAGCCTCGGAGCCGGAGCTAAACACGCTTACTGACCGCCGCTTCGTTCAGCAGCCAGCGATACTGCGGCAGCACGACTGGAATGAAATGAACCAAAAGCTGTTCACGTTTCTGGACAAGCTGGTCATTGAGTACAAAGCAGCTAACGCTTAGGCATCGCCATGCTGCCGAGTAACACGTCCCTCGGTTCGCGAAGATTCTCTGGGTCAGACCACTACCGGCCTCTCAATGAATTATGGCGACTGCACCAACTGCAGAACATGTAAGCCGAGGTGTTCGCCTCAAGTTTGGTATCGTGCGTGGCCTGAGTTTCTCCTGGAACTTGGGTCCCGCTCATTAGCCGCCCCGGCACGCCCTCAGACCTGCTCCTTTTTCCCCAAAAAACGCCCACGACGGCAATCCGCTAACGCGCAGAAAGTCCTGTGCAGATTTGATCCAGACCTCCTTCATTTGCCGCGCTCACCCGATAAACAGAATTTCCCGCATGTTGCTTGATTGCTGAGAACGATCGTTCTACTATGCCACAAAGGAGAACGACCGTTCTCCTTGGCTCCCATTGATCAACGGGTAACCGATGTCCAAAAAATGGAATCGACGAAAGGGCGTACAGAAGTGGGATCGCCTTTCCTAACAACCGTTTCCGAGGTTAAAAAGATGGCTAAGGCCTCAGATATCGTTGTGCAGTGTTTGGAAAGCGAAGGTGTCGAGTATGTGTTCGGCATTCCTGGAGAGGAAAACCTCGACCTGCTGGAGTCCCTACGTAAGTCACAAATAAAACTGGTTTTGACTCGTCACGAGCAGTCCGCCGGCTTCATGGCTGCGACCTACGGCCGCCTGACGGGCAAGACAGGGGTAAGCTTGTCAACGCTTGGCCCTGGCGCGACCAACCTGGCCACTGCGGCCGCTTACGCATACCTGGGCGGTATGCCAATGCTGATGATCACCGGTCAGAAGCCCATTCAGAAGTCCAAACAGGGTCGGTTTCAGATCATTGACGTATGCAGGATGATGTCTCCCATCACCAAATATACTCACCAGTTAACTTCTGCGGACAATATTCCCCCGCGTATGCGTGAAGCGTTCCGCTTGGCAGAGGAAGAAAAGCCGGGCGCCGTGCACTTGGAGTTGCCAGAAGACATCGCCGCCGAACAGACTGAAAGTCTCCCAATTCCGCGAAGCCTTAATCGTCGACCACTGGCAGAACAATGCGCGATTGACGCGGCAGTGGAGAGGCTGCAAAAAGCCCGCAGTCCGATTCTGGTGATCGGTGCGGGGGCCAGCCGCAAGATGACTGCCGAGGTTTTGAGGCGGGTGATCGACAAAACTGGCATCCCCTTTGTTACCACGCAACTGGGCAAGGGGGTCGTGGACGAGCGTCACCCGCGCTTCGTGGGGAACACCGCACTGTCCACTGGTGACTTCGTGCATAGAGCCCTCGAATCCGCCGACCTCATCGTCAACGTAGGCCACGATGTGTTCGAGAAACCTCCGTTTTTGATGCTTCCCGGCAGCACCGAAGTCATCCATATCGACTTCAGATCTGCCGAAGTCGATGCCGTGTACTTTCCGCAGATCGAAGTGATCGGTGATATCGCCAACGCTGTATGGCAGATCGGCAAAGCTCTGAACGATACTGCACATTGGGACTTCACCCGTCTGCTCGCAATTCGTGAGGCTAACGAAGCACAGATTGTCGAAGGCGCTGATGACGATCGCTATCCCGTTTACCCACAGCGTCTAGTGGCCGATATTCGTCGTGCAATGCCGTCCGAAGGCATAGTGGCTTTGGACAACGGTATCTACAAGATCTGGTTCGCTCGTAACTACAAGGCGCACCAATCAAACACGGTCTTGCTCGACAACTCCTTGGCGACCATGGGCGCAGGTTTACCGTCGGCGATGGCCTCGCACTTGGTTTACCCTGATCGACCCGTTATTGCGGTGTGCGGCGATGGCGGATTCATGATGAACAGCCAAGAGCTTGAAACCGCTGTGCGCTTAAATATGCATATCACTGTTGTCATCTTGCGCGACGACGGTTACGGCATGATCAGTTGGAAGCAGGCGAACAGGGGCTTCACTGACTTCAGTCTGAAATATGGCAACCCAGACTTTGTAAAGTATGCGCAGGCTTATGGCGCCAGTGGTCACCGCGTTAAGAGCGCTGATCATCTCTTACCCTTGTTGGAGCATTGCATCAAGACCCCAGGTGTCCACGTGATTGACTGTCCCGTCGACTACAGCCAAAACGATCGTATCCTCAATGATGAATTGCGCGCGAGATCAATGGCCGTTTAAAGAGGATTAGCTGGATTACGATATGTAGTGGGGTGCCTTCTCCCTCAACTCATCGGCTAAAGACTCAAATCATCTGCGCGACGTAGCAATTTTTAAGCATGCGGTAGAGCCACTCTGTTGCGGCCGCATGAGCTAGGCTTTGCGAACCCCTCATTGCCAGGATGGATCGCATGCAAAATAACGCAGCTTCTAATATCGCCACTGCTGACGCACTTACATTGCTCCTGCACAACCAGCATGCACTGGCTGCCGCAATAGAGGAGGTCGCCGTTTGGCTCTCAGCCAATGGCGTGGCAGTGGTTGCAGATAACGCTGTGATGGCTATGGGGACCTTAGACAAAAATGCAAAAGCGATCACAGATGCGATTATACGGATACGGCAATCCTAATATCGCCTTTGCAGGCAGCCAATCGGCCGGACATTGGCGGGCGACCGCTATCGGTCGTTCTCTGCCGGTAAGGTTTTCACGAATCCTGCTGGTCAAATCTCATGCAAACAACTGGTCAGGTCCGATGCAATGCAAACGGGCGGTCAGGTAGGGTGCAATTTCGCAAGTACAGTTCAACGCCCCTCATGTTGCTTACGATAAGCGCCAGGTTGCACCCCCATCGCCTTGGCAAATGCCCGAGTAAACGCTGCGATCGACTGATACCCCACAGCCGCACACACCTGTTCCACGGTCTGGTTGTTTTTGAGCAACTGGCAGGCATGGCGGATGCGCAATGCCAGCAATACCTGGCCGGGCGATTGGCCAGCAAGTTCGTTAAAGCGTTTGAAGAATGCCGAACGCGAGAGCCCGGTGCAGGCCGCCATGGTTTCCAGCGACCAAGGGTTTTGCGGTTGTTCGATCAATTGATCCAGTAATGGTGCGAATTGCGCGTGTCGAGCCAGCGCCACCAGGCCGCCAAGGTTCTGGTTGTCCGCCAATTGCTGGCGCAGTACGTAGAGAAACAGTAATTGGCTCAGGCTCTCCAGCACTGCTGAAGACGGTGTGGGCTGGCGTTTGCATTCCTCCAGAATCATCTCGAACAGCGCACGCGCCGCCTTCGATGACGGATCGCCGGCGCGCAGGATGATCCAGTCCGGTAGGCCTTCGATGATCAGTGACGACAATCCCGACTTGAAGTGAAAGAAGCCGCAGACCAAGCCGACGCCGTCGTGAGCTTGATTGTCCAGTTCAGTCATCGCCAGACGCGGCAGGTTCTGCGCCTCGGTGCTCGATTGTGCACTCGACAGCCTGTAGGGCAGGTCCCTCAATAGGAACACCGCATCGCCGGCACTCAGCGGATGGGCTTGCTCATCCCCCTCGAGGTGAAGCCAGCAACCGCCTTGCACGACGAGGTGGAAGCTGGAGCGCGCCATGCCGTGAGTGCTGGCGTGCCAGCCGCCACAGTAGCGACCGAGATGGAATAGGCTGGCATCAAATTCCAGACTTTCTAATAACCAATCAACCAGTTGACTCGACGAATTCATCTAATGGAAACACTCAAGAACAAGTAATCGCTACTTTAGAATATGGTTCATAGTTCTTATAACCAACAGACTTGTCGGACACCCCATTTTAAGGAGTCCACTCCATGTCGCGCGTCACTTTACACACCCTGCAAAGCGCACCAGAAGCCGCCAAGCCCTTTTTGGAAAACGCGCAGAAGGCCAGTGGCTTTATCCCTAACCTCTTGGCGGTATTGGCCAATGCGCCGGCCGCGCTGGAAACCTACGTTACGGTATCGGGGCTCAATGGCAAGTCCGAACTGAGCCTGGCCGAGCGTGAAGTGGTGCAACTGGTCGCGGCGACCACACATGGCTGTGATTTCTGCGTGGCCGGCCATACTGCCGTGGCGCTGAACAAAGCCAAATTGCCTGACGACGTGGTCAGCGCCCTACGTGAGCAAGCGACGTTGCCGCAAGAAAAACTTGAAGTGCTTGCAGCCTTTGCCCGCGAAGTGATCGCTACCCGTGGCAAGGTCAGCGAATCGACCTTCAACACCTTCAAAGCAGCTGGTTACACCGAGGGCAATGCTCTGGAAGTGATCCTCGGCGTGAGCCTGGCGACCTTATGCAACTTCGCCAACGTTTTTGCCGACACACCGCTCAACCCTGAACTGGCCCGTTACAGCGTGAAGTCGGACCAATGACTCATGCAGCGTCGGTGTGACCGATGCTGTGCAAACAGGAGGACGTGACATGCTCAATCCGGCATTGAGTCAATGGCTGGACACCCACGCCCAAGCATTGGATCTGGGAGAATGCGACCCGCAGGAAGTATTGGCGCAGCTGGCCAGCGCCGGCGTATTGCGTATCGGTATCAGCCAGGAACTGGGTGGTAGTGGCGGTGATCTGGGCGACGCGATAGAAGTCGTGGCGCAAGTGGCCAGTCATTCCCTCGCGGCGGCATTTGTGTTCTGGGGCCAACGAGCCTTCATCGAATATCTGCTGCAAAGCCCTAACGCAGCTCTGCGCGAACGCCTTCTGCCGTCGCTGCTCAGTGGTGAGCTGGCTGGCGCGACCGGGTTGTCGAACGCCATGAAATTTCTTTCCGGCATCGAAGCGCTGCAAGTACGGGCCCGCCCCGAGGCTCGCGGCTGGACCCTGAACGGTCGACTGCACTGGGTTACTAATCTGCGCAAGACCGGCTTTGTGGTCGCGGCGGCCATCGAGCAGGAGGAGGACGGTTCGCCGTTCATTCTGGCGATCCCTGATGATGCAAACGGTTTGCAGCGTTCCGCCGATTTGCAACTGATGGGCCTTCAGTCGAGTAACACGGCGGCCATCGACTTTACGCAGGTCAACGTCAGTCGCGAGTGGTTGCTGCACGAAGACGCCCGCGCATTCCTGCCCGCAGTACGCCCAGCGTTCCTCGGCTTGCAATGCGGCCTAGCCATCGGCCTGGCGCGCCGTGCACTGAACGAAGTGCAGGCGCATCTGAAGGACGGTCGTTCGATCCTGACGCAGCCGCTGCTGGAGCAACACCAGCTTTTGGAGCAAACGGTCAGCGAGCTGAAAAACGGCGTGCTCGAAGGACTTTTCCTGGCGGCACCTGCCGCATTGTTTAGGCTGCGTATCGCCCTCGCTGAATCGGCCGCTGAAGCGGTGCAGCTTGAGCTTCAGAGTAGCGGCGGCAAGGCGTACCTGAGTGAACATGGCAGCGGATTCGCCCGACGCTGGCGGGAGTCGGCGTTTGTGCCGATCGTAACGCCAAGCCTGGTGCAGTTGCGTGCCGAACTCCAGCGTCAGGACCGGGAGTCGGCGGCATGAGCGGGCCGTTACTGCATGCCCAGGGTATCGGTCTTGGCTATCAGCAAGATCAAGTCTGGCACACGGTTCTGGAACATTTCGACCTGCAGTTGCAACCGGGGGAAGTGGTATCGATCCTCGGCCCCAGCGGGGTCGGAAAATCCAGCCTGTTGCGGGTGCTCGCCGGTTTGCAACAACCCCATCGCGGCAGCGTGAGTTTGCTCGGCGAGCCTCTGAACGGCCCGCATCCACGGGTGGCGGTGGCGTTTCAAGACCCGAGCCTGTTGCCCTGGCTCAGCTTGGAAAACAACGTCGCCTTCGGCCTGGACTTCGCCCGCCAGCCTAACTTGAGTCATGCGGAGCGCAAGGCGCGGATCGATGACGCGATCAGCTCCGTCGGCCTGCAACACGCCCGGCAACTACATCCGGCACAACTATCTGGGGGTATGGCCCAGCGCACCGCTCTGGCCCGCTGTTTGGCGCGCGAGCCCCAAGTGTTATTGCTCGACGAACCCTTCGGCGCACTGGATGAAGTGACCCGCGCCGACATGCAACAACTGCTGCTGGACGTCATTGCCGAGCACAATACAGCCGTGGTGTTGATCACTCACGACATTGACGAAGCCCTGCTGCTTTCCGAGCGGATTCTGCTACTGGGTAACAGCCCGGCGCGGACCCTTGGTGAGTGGTGCATCGACTTGCCCCGGCCGCGTGCCGAGCTGGTGGACGAACTGGGCGCGCTGCGCATCGACATACTCAAAACCCTTCGGCGGGCGAGCCGCAATCCACTTTCCCAACCCTTGCCCGAATCGTCGGAGATTGATCATGTGCCTAGACGACTTCACCCACACACGTCGTGACTTCCTCAAACTCAGCGCCTTGCTGACCACCGCTGGCGCGTTGCCGCTGCTCAACAGCCTGCAAGCGCGGGCCGCATCGGAGCCGAACGCGCCGGTTCGTATTGGCTATTTGCCGATCACCGATGCAACGCCACTGTTGGTGGCGCACAACAATGGCTTGTTCGAAGCCGAAGGTATCCAGGCCGAACGCCCGGTACTGCTGCGCAGTTGGGCACAGGTGATCGAGGCGTTTATCTCAGGACAGGTCAATGTGATTCACCTGCTTTCACCGATGACCGTCTGGGCCCGCTATGGCAGCAAGGTGCCGGCCAAGGTGGTGGCGTGGAACCATGTCGGCGGCTCGGGCCTGAGCGTCGCGCCGAACATCACCGAGGTGAAACAGCTCGGTGGCCAGTCTGTGGCGATTCCGTTCTGGTACTCGATCCACAACGTGGTGGTGCAGCAGTTGTTTCGCGACAACGGCTTGGTGCCGGTGAGTAAGCCGGCCAGCAGTGCGCTGGCTTCAAATGAAGTCAATCTGCTGGTGCTGCCGCCATCGGACATGCCGCCCGCGCTGGCCAGCAAACGCATCGCCGGTTACATCGTCGCCGAGCCGTTCAATGCCCTGGCCGAAGAGCTCAAGGTCGGCCGGGTGCAACGCTTTACCGGCGATGTCTGGCGCAATCACGCCTGCTGCGTGGTGTTCATGCATGAGCAGGACCTGAACAATCGCCCCGAGTGGTCGCAGAAGGTGGTCAATGCCATCGTCAAAGCGCAACTGTGGACCCGCAACAACCGTGCCGAGGCCGCGAAGTTGCTGTCCAAGGACGGTGCCAATCGCTACACGCCCCATGCGCAGCAAGTATTGAGCAAGGTGCTGGTGCCGAACGCCGCCGAGCGCGAACAGTACCTGGCCAGCGGCGCGATCCAGCATAGTCATTGGGATGAGCAGCGCATCGACTTCCAGCCGTATCCGTTCCCCAGCTACACCGAGGAACTGGTCAAGCGCCTCAAGGACACGTTAATCGAAGGCGACAAGGGCTTCTTGGCCAGCCTTGATCCGCAGCATGCCGCCCGTGATCTGGTGGACGATCGCTTCGTGCGCAAAGCCATCGCCGACGTTGGCGGGCTCAAGGCTTTCGGCCTACCGGACGGCTTCGAGCGCAGCGAGGAGTTCGGCCTTTGATCAGCAAATCAACCCAACCGGTTTTAAATGCAGCGCTGGGCGTGGCGGGGCTGTTGTGCCTGCTGCTCGCCTGGTGGCTAGGGGTGAGCGTGGTGGCCGGTGCCGACACGATTGCCGCGCGTTTTTCCCCCCAAGCGACTCTGGTGAGTCTGCTGGAGTTGCTCGGCACGCCAGCGGTATATGAGCATGTGCTGGTCAGCCTTAAACGCATCTTGATCGGATTGCTTTCGGCTTTGCTGATCGGTGTGCCGCTGGGGCTGATGATCGGCAGTTACCGCCACCTGGAGGCCGCCACTACACCGGCGTTCCAGTTCCTGCGGATGATTTCACCGCTGTCGTGGATGCCGGTGGTAGTGATGTTGATGGGCGTGGGCGACCGGCCGATCTACTTCCTGCTGACTTTCGCTGCGATCTGGCCGATCCTGCTCAACACCGTGGCCGGCGTGCGCCAGCTCGACCCCCGGTGGTTACAGCTTAGTCGCAGCCTCAGCGCCACGCGTTTGGAAACCCTACGAAAGGTGATTCTGCCTGGTGTGCTCGGCCACGTGCTGACCGGCGCGCGCTTGTCCATCGGCATCCTGTGGATTGTGCTGGTGCCCTGCGAAATGCTCGGAGTCAGCGCCGGGCTGGGCTACTTCATTCTCGATACCCGGGACCGCCTGGCGTATTCGGAGCTGATGGCCATGGTCCTGCTGATCGGCGTCTTGGGGTATGCCCTGGACGCGGGGGCGCGTTCGTTGCACCGAAAGGTGGTGCACGCCTGACCAACTCCGCACTTCCAGCAATCCCTATTTCAGGGAAAATATCCTTTGCGATTTGTCACTCGAAACTGAAGCGAACGAAGGTGGCCTGCTTGCACCGGCCCTGCCCTGTGTCGATCTTGAAGAGCAAGCAATTCGCGAAGACGTTTGAAACTGTGGTGAATTTTCTTGATCGCTCACCGCATGTTGGTACGCCCTCGGCGCGGTTGTTGCGCGCGACCAGCAGTTAGCACGTGTGGTTAGCACCGGCTCACCCTCCACCGCAAGGTCAGGAAGGTTTAATTCTTGCTTGGATACGCAGGACCGTCATGGATGCGCGCTTCCGGGAGATCCGCACACCGATGCGCTCGCTGCCATTTTCTCTGGCCACGGCATCCACAGTCTCGAGCAGGAAGCGCAGGCGGTTATACGCGCTGGTTCTGGGGCGATTGCGGGCTGTTGACGCAGCACTCGAGACGCGAGAGTACCTGTGCCAAGATCGATTCACTGCGGCCGATATTTCAGTAGGCTATGCGATTATGCTGGCTAGCCTTATTGGACTAGAAAGCACATTCACCGAAAGAATTAGAGCTTATTGGCACAGGCTCAAGGACCGCCGAGGATTTGCAATGGCCTCGGCCGCCCAAGAGCGGGAGGCTGTTGAGCAAGGTGTGGCTACAGTTCACGCACCACTGGTTGGAAAGGTCACTGTGGTGGTTTGACTGTATGAAAGTGCGATCCTTTCTGGTGATAGAATCCGAAGCGGGACAGCTGGATAGATCACCGTTAAGACGAGACATCTAATGGAGCGTTCCCGTAGTCTCGACGTAAGGGGCTAGACCCACAGGACCGCGTCGTTTTCGCCCACGATAAGGGAAGTATTGATATGTCAGAAATTGAGCAGGCAAAGGCGAAACTGGCTGAACTGGAGCGAGCTCTAGATTCTGCGCGACAGGGCCTGGAAAGCTGGGAGGAATACGACAGCCGTCGTGAGGATGGCAGTGGTGCTCAAGACCGTCGCCACGAGGAGTCGGGGCAGTATCGTCGTGAGCAATTAGAAGAAGCCGCCGAAGCTGTGTCACAACAGAAAAAACTGATCGCTAGCCTGACCTAAGTGAATCTACCGATAAGCTGGAAAAAGCTCGCTCAATGCGAGCTTTTTTACAGTCCGGTTTCATTAGGCCACTACAAACCGGCCCTTGTTTGTTCAGTATTTCTCTCAGTTTATTCTTTGGGCGAACAAGGTTCACCGGACGCTTAGGGATGAAGTGCAACCGATCGTATTACGTTAGGTGTAGCCCCCGGGCGGATACAATTTCCAGCTCCCATTTAAGCGTTGCTGCTGTAGGCCGGCCCCTAGCTCAACGGCAATTGCTTCACTAATGACGATGAAAAATGGCGCATTCCCCCCTGTATGTAGCATTTTCTATGCGCATGAATTGAGATGGCAAGCAACGTAATCGCAGAAATTTGCTTTATGTGGAATTATGCAAAATTCCATAATTCCCCTCGATGTCTGTTTGGGCAATTAAACCGAAGGGTGCAAGGAACTGGTGAGCTGATCGGCAACGCGCACTGGGCTTGGTCTGCGGTTGAGACGTTCAGGGGGAACTTCACATGCCGCGTAAAATTTGCCTCGCCTTATTAGCGGCTGAAGGTTACGGATTGCTGCGGTGTCAGTCGCATTTATTTCAAAATTGTCACATTTATTTCCGAAACCGACATCAGTGGCGGGTTTCCACTTCACGCGGCCATACCTCGTGTGCTGCAACAACGCTAGGCAGTTTCAATAGTCTGGTTTGCCGCATCTAGTAGCTTTTCCAGTGCTTCGTAGCCTTCATCATGGCGGATCAGACAACCAATGATGTCCGTCGCATCACACGTGAACGGTTCGGAGTACATGACCATCCTGAAAAAGGCATGGGCGAGCACGATACCGCCTTGGTTTAGCCACGGCTCTACCACCCCACCATCCACCTGGTCAAAAAACGTCGACAAGACAGCTGTCGCTAGCGGGCGCATTTCGATAGACGATGCACAATACTCCCAATACCAACGGCCCTTGCTCGGACAAAAGCCTGGGTTGTCATCGTTTAGCATGTAGTTCCAGTTCTTGCTTTGCCACATCCAAGGTGCAGGCTGGAGCAGGCGTGGAGGCATTCCTTCTCTATACACCGTTACCTCGTGCTTAACCCCATCACCCCAAATGGTTACTGGACGCTTCATCAAATACTTACGCGCGCGCTCACGTAAATTGGAGTCAGCCAGACGAGCGTTGATGCCATGTTGTAGCTGCGCTGCTGTCCGGCCTTCGGCCACCTCCCTAAGGGTCGTTCCGATATCGAGGCCTCGCTGATGCAAAGGCTGCAAATTAAGGTAGAGACGTCCTTGCAACGGCGCGGGCAACTCGTCCACACAACCGGTTTCCAAGATGATCGGTACGATACGCACGTTCGGCTCATCCACTATCCCTGTCAGCATCCTCAACTCGCGGTTAAGGCCCCTGCCATCTTGTTGGGCTGCTTCCACGTAAGCGCGGTCACATAAGCAGAGGACCAGAATTGGCCGCTTGGATAGAGCCTTGGCAATGATCCCATCGATCGACTCTCCTAAAGCAATGCTATCCCGATCCCAAAACACATCGTGATCCCAACCTAGTGGGGTAACGACATGTTGGCGTACCCATTCCTTGCTCTCAAACCCGTCGCCCCAAGCGTACGAGATGAAGATAAAGCCATGTGCTTTCACTTCAGTCACTGTTCCATCCCTTGTATTGAGCATGATCTGCTTTCCAGGGCTGGGTACCCGGAATCTCGTTTTGCTATGCGAGCGTCAGTATTACGACATTATTCCTGCCCACGGAAGGCTAATGGCCATCGTTTCGCGGGAAGCGATGACGTAAGTGGTGCATTCTTGAGCAGGCTGTCAGACCCAAAGTTAATTTTCTAATTATTATTTCCGGCGTCTTGCAAGGTGTCTTTTTTAAATTAAAGTTAGCTGAGCGTGAAATAGCCTAGCTAATAGTGCTGTATTACCTATCAGATCAATCGAAGGATATGAATGGCAGGCATCACTCTATTGCTTCGGTCAATATTTGCGAGCTGCGTTATTAATGACAGCAATGTTTTGCCCGGTTCGGATTTTCAATGGGCCTAGGTAGTCAGGCCCCACGATTGCATGTCGAGGCCCGCTCGTCGAATGATGCAGTAAAAGCTGGGGTTGGGGATAGAAATACTGGACAAAAACCCACCGTAAGCGATACTCTAACGCATGTCTTAGTGTAAGAGTTTTTGATTCTACACGTGTGAAAATGGAATGGAGTCCTCATATGTTAGCTCGCATTGATTCAGCCGATTAGTTGTACTGCTTAGGGCAAGAATTGGTTTCATGAGTTGACGGCTCTGAGAAACAACCTGATAGCAGGATATATATATGGCGAATGGAAAAGTACTTCGGCAACTTTTGAAGGCTGGTGCAATAGGCGATCAGGCGGCTTTCCGTCGGGCCTCAGAAGCTATTATTGAAGAAGAACGCCAAAAGCAGCACCACTTGTTGGCAAATGATTTAGAGCAGATCCTCTATGGTGGGGATATGCATGTTCAGTCTGCTCGTAAACCACAATTTACTGCAGACATTCCTGTCGATAAAGAACGGGGACTTCCGCTACTCGACATTCGTCCGCCCAAGCGATCACTGGAGGAAATCATTCTTCCCGAGAGCAGCGCGTCGATGATTGACGAAATGCTCGAGGAGCATCGGCGTGCGGAAGTGCTTCGAAGCTACGGTATGAAGCCGTCTGGCAAGGTGATTTTCTTCGGCCCGCCGGGATGCGGTAAGACACTGGCTGCTGAAGTCATCGCTTTTGAGCTGGATCGTCCACTGGCCATCGTCCGTCTCGATGCCCTGGTCTCCTCGTTCCTGGGTGAAACCGCGGCCAATTTGCGCAAGGTTTTCGAGTTCATTGCTAAACATCAGCTAATCGTTCTTTTTGACGAGTTTGACGCAATCGGGAAAGAACGTAGTGATAGCGGTGAGCACGGTGAGCTTCGGCGTGTCGTCAATGCCGTCCTGCAAATGATGGATGCCTACGACGGCCAGAGTCTCATCCTGGCAGCGACTAACCACGAGAATATTCTCGATTCAGCAATTTGGCGCCGGTTTGATGACGCTATCGAATTTCCGCTGCCTGATCACAAACAACTAACAGCTTTGTTGCAGCTTAAGTTGCGTGGTATTCGTCGTCAGTTTGAGTTGGACGACGCTGAGTTGCTGAAAGAATTTGATGGAAAAAGCGGGGCTGATGTAGAACGAGTTGTTCGGCGCGCCGTTAAGCGTATGATATTGCGCAATCAAGAGTTCCTCACGGTCAAAGAACTGCGAAATGCTTTGGTGCGGGAGGGACTTCGCAAGCACTAACCTGCTATCAAGGATGATGAATTGGCAACTTACAAGCACCTGAGCTTTGAGCGCGAGAACCTGGACAATCGTCGTCGCACGAAGAACCCACCAAAGTTCGCTAAACGCGATGATTTACGTGGGCATGGCCAGAAATTGAATGGCTACTTCGCGACGGCAGCGGGTATCGCCGCCAGGCAATTCAAGTCTGCCGAAAACTCTCCCTTTGTATTCAAACTGCAATACGACGGCGCGATGACTTTTGAACATCTTCAAAAGCACGGCCTGGAGTTCATCAGTCAGGAAGGCAAACAGGTGTGCGTGGTCTTCGCGACCGAAGCCGGCTTGGCCATCTTTCAAGACCACCTGAGCAAGCTGGGCGTGATTGGGCAAAACGTCAGCTACAAACAGATCTTGGCGGCGATCGAGGGTATTGACGCCTGGTCGGAGGAAGATCGTAAAAGCTGGGCCTTGCGGCACATTGGCCTCCCTGACACCGAAACGTTCAAACTGGACGTTGAGCTCTGGCCGCATCAGGTGGCCAATCATCCCGCACGCATTCGCCTGTGTGCTGCCTTTGAGAAATGGCTGGCTGAATCTGAGATCAAGACCATCCATAGGCTCAACTTCGACAGTCTGGTGATGTATCGCGTCGAGGTGAACAATGATCAAGCGCAAGGGTTGCTGAATCATAGCGACGTGCGCCTGGTTGATTTGATTCCTCAAACAGGCATTTCCTATCCACAACTGAACCGCGACATCGCGCAAATTCCAGCGAATATCCCACGTCCAGCTGACGATGCCGCCCGTGTATGCATTCTGGACAGCGGCATCAATACCAACCACCCATTGCTCCGCTCCGCCATTGCGGAAAGCGAGTCTTTCGTCGCTGATCAGGATGCGTTCGATGAGGCAGGCCATGGGACCGCTGTGGCCGGTATTGCGCTGTATGGCGATGTGGAGGCCTGTGATCAAAGCAACTTCTGGCACCCGCAGTTCTGGCTTTACAACGGCAAGGTCATGCGCAAATGCCCAGATACTCAAAACGCCATCTATGACGAGCACACGGTAGAGGCGACACTGACGCAGGCAGTGGAGCACTTTGTGGGGCTGGGCTGCCGGATCTTCAATTTGTCGCTGGGCAACACCAACGCGCCATACGACGGTACCCATATTCGCGGTTTGGCTTACATCCTCGACGTGCTTGCACGCAAACATAACGTGCTGTTCGTCGTTTCCACCGGCAATTTCATGGGCTCTGAAGAGCCGCCCGTGCCCTTGCAGAGCTGGAGGGAAGAGTATCCCGAATATCTCCTGCATGAGCGCAGCGTCATCATTGACCCTGCACCTGCCTTGAATGTGCTCACGGTGGGTAGTATTTCCCGGCATGACGCCACCTTTGATAGTCAGCGTCATCCCGAAATCCACCAGTTGTCCCCCGCCTCGGAGAACCAGCCATCCCCGTTCACCAGGCACGGCCCCTCCGTCAAGGGAGCTCTGAAGCCCGAGCTGGTCGCTCATGGTGGGAACCTGGCGTGCCCAGTGCATTACAACAATCAGCAGTGGAAGGCCGACATGCGCGGGCTGGGCGTGTTGACCCTGAATCATCAGTTCCAGGGCAATACGCTGTTCAAAGAGCTAAGCGGTACCAGTTTTTCCGCCCCATACATTACTCACTTGGCAGGCCGCCTGCTAAACGAATACCCCGAGGCGTCAGCCAACCTGCTGCGTGCAATGCTGGTGAACCATGCTTCGCTGTCGAGTGAGGTGGAAAGCACCTTCTCTGATGAGATGCGCAAGGGCTATAAAGACAATAAAGCCACTTACAAACGGGAAATTTCCCGTGACGTAGGCGGATACGGCCAGGTGAGCGAGAGTGACTTGTTCCGATCCTCCGATCAGTGCGTCGTACTGACGTGCGAAGAGAGTATCGAGAAAGACGCTTGTCAGTTTTATGAGCTTCCTCTCCCTGCGACCTACCTGCGCAAGACCCGGGGGCTCAGAGAGTTATGCGTCACTCTGGCCTATTCTCCCGCAGTGCGAACGACTCGCCTGGACTACCTTGCGACACAGATTAGTTTCCGCTTGGTCAAAGGGGCGTCACTTGACGAAGTGCAGGCTTTCTTCAACAAGGAAAAGCAGGAGGAAAATGAGACTCGAGGTGATGACGCTGAGCAAAACCGGGACATCTCTGCTCAGTTGCGGGGGCGCGGTACTGTGCAGTCGTCCAAATGGACCTTCAAGCAGCGCAATCCTGCAGAGAAATGGTTTGTCGTTGTGATCCGACAGGATCGAGAGTGGAACCATCCGGACGTTCTGGACAAAGAACCCTATTCGTTGGTGGTGACGGTAGCTGACCGTGATAACGAGCAGGCTCAGCTCTACACTGAGATTCAAGCCCAGCTTCAGTTGCAGCTTCAGGCACGAGAAGAGGCCCGGCAACGAGCGGCCTTGTAGTCGCGGTACTGCCCAAGGTCTGAGCCCTGCCCTAAGCGAGGGGCCAAGGTAACAGAGGCAGGCACGCTACGAACTTGAGCGTGCTCCCCAATGAAATCGTGGCTCGATCTCTCACGCTATCCAGATCTAGTGGCTGAATCTTATAGATTCGGTTGGCGAACGGGCGGGCTACAAACCTGAAAAATTACTTTATGCACAATTATGCGAAAAAACATAATTTGTCTGGAGACATGGCTGGGCTGCGAATAATGGGGCGTGCAGGGCGTTGGGGCTAAGCAGTTCGACTAGCAGGTGAGCACGGTAGGGGCGCACTCAGACAATCAAGCGAAACTTTCAGCTGGTAGGTTGAGGCGGCTGAGCAAGGCTCTCAACGAACCGTGAATTCAATTTCCTTCTCAGTTTATTCCTTGTTTTCTCATTAATTTCTTTTTGTCCCAACTGCCACCGACCAATGCCGGCCCGGAAGCCGAGTGATGCGGTTGGCGGAACGGGCGTTGCGGCCAGTGAATCAGCGGCGCGCCACTGGCGACGGATTGAATCGCCGCCACTTCCAGCGCTTCACTCTCGGTCAGCGGTGGCAGCAGCCCTGGCAAACGACTGGCCAGCAATGTCTTGCCCGTCCCCGGTGGCCCGCTGAACAGCAGGTTGTGGGCGCCGGCAGCGGCAATCAGCAGCGCCCGTTTGGCCGCCAGTTGGCCCTGGACTTCATTCAGGTCGGGATAAGGTTTGGCAGCATGGATCAGCCCGTCCGAGACATAAGGCTCGACTGGCGTATGCCCGTTGAAATGCGCCACAGCCTCCAGCAGATGATCCACCGCAATCACCCTCAGTCCCGACGCCAGACAAGCCTCCTCGGCATTCGCCCGCGGCACCACCAGCGTCCGCCCGGCCTTGCGCGCTGCCAGTGCCGCCGGCAACACCCCGCGCACCGCCCGCACGGCGCCGGACAACGCCAGTTCGCCGAGGCACTCCACGTCATCCAGCGTCAAGGTCGGCACCTGCACGCTCGCCGACAGAATCCCCAGCGCAATCGCCAGATCGAACCGACCGCCATCCTTGGGCAGATCCGCCGGTGCCAGATTCAGAGTGATCCGCCGCGCCGGAAACTGCAGCCCGGAATTGATGATCGCGCTACGCACCCGATCCTTGCTTTCCTTCACCGCCGCTTCGGGCAGGCCGACCATGGTCAGCGAGGGCAAGCCGTTGGCCAGGTGAACTTCGACGGTGACGGCGGGAGCATCCACGCCAATCTGGGCGCGGCTATGGACGATGGCGAGGGACATGGTCGTTCCTTGAGTTGAATCGAGGGCCGCTTCCTGCGGGTTTTTGAAGGGTAGTTGAGCGGGGCTCTAGCGTTTGAGTAGAGGTTTACAAGACGTATCAGAAAGCGGTTGTGCGGGCCTATGCATTCATCTTCTGCCTGCTAACAGACCACTTGGCTCAAGCTCAGGTCCGTACGTAACGGCAACTGGGAGCCGTTGGGCATGACTGTCATGGACTTGGCCATGCCCACAAACTGGCCTGAAACCGAGATCGAGAAGCTTGTGAAATGCCAGCTCAGGATCTGCGCCGATCTGGCAATCAGGCTGGCCATTCACCTCAACACCACACCTGAGTTCTGGATGAATCTTCAGTCGGCTTACGATTTGCGAAAAGCTGAAGTTTAGAGAGGAGCTTCCGTCCGTGATCAAGTGGAGTGGCTGGCGCATTGCGCTTGATCTGAATTCAAGGTCGTACGGCGGGGAGCTGAACAGTTGCTGTGACTACTCCTCAGAAAACCGATTGTTGCAGCTATCTCGAGGCGAAAAAAAACCGCCTTGAGGAGACGGTTTTCAGTTGCAGGCTTCGGTGAGGCCAAGGCCTGCGCATCCTTAGTGGACACACTCGCGTATCCCGAGGTTGTGCATGTTTGATCGCTGGCGCAAGCATCAACGAAATTCCGCCAGCCAGTGGCAGGCTGGGATGAAGACTCACTCAGCCGGCGGCGTCAGCTTCGCTTCCATCTCAGCCACCTTCGCCTCAAGGCTCTCGAGCCGGGCGCGAGTGCGCGCCAGCACCACCATCTGACTGTCAAACTCTTCACGGCTCACCAGGTCGAGTTTGCTGAACGCACTTTGCAGCAGCATCTTGAACTGGCTTTCGATTTCGGCTTTTGGCAAGGGCGTGTCGCCGCTGAACAGGCGGGAGGCGGTGCCGCTCAGGGCGTCGAGGAAGTCTTTGGGCGCGAGCATGGGATATGTCCTGGAAACAATGGCCGGCAGTGTATCACGCAGTGTCTATAGTCATTGGCGCAGGCACGGATGCACGCTTTTCGCGCAACGGGATGCACGGCCACGCACCGTTGTTGTGCGTATCCGGAGTGCCATTTGGGTGATGGCATCTGTGGCAGCGGCCAAGGGATTGAAATCAGTGGTTTTTGGCGAGATGGCAAGCTTTCTGCTTAGTCACCTTCGACCCATGCACTGATGCAGTCGCTGTGACGAATGCAGTGCGGCAGACGGAGCGGGGAGTTTCGTCTGGAGCGGTTAGCTGGCGTCGACAACGAAGCGTTACAAAGCCAGGCACTGCGCTTAGACTTGAGTCGGGTTTGTTTTCCTGGGGCAAGTCCACCAATTCGGGAGAGAGTTTCATGAAGCTAGTCACTGCCATCATCAAGCCGTTCAAGTTGGACGACGTGCGCGAGTCGCTGTCCGAAATCGGCGTGCAGGGCATTACCGTTACTGAAGTCAAAGGCTTCGGTCGGCAGAAGGGTCACACCGAGCTGTATCGCGGCGCGGAGTATGTGGTCGATTTTCTGCCCAAGGTGAAAATCGACGTTGCCATCGACGACAAGGATCTGGATCGGGTTATCGAGGCGATAACCAAGGCTGCCAACACCGGCAAGATCGGTGACGGCAAGATCTTCGTGGTCAATCTGGAACAGGCGATCCGCATCCGTACCGGCGAAACCGATACCGACGCGATCTAAACGCCGCCACAAACCCAACGCCCCAGGAGAAAACAATATGACTCTGCGTAAATTCGCAGGGCTAGGAGCCCTGTTGTCTATCGTAATGCCCGGCCTGGCCATGGCGGCAGACGAAGTGGCAGCCCCAGTCCTGAATTCCGGCGACACTGCCTGGATGCTCACCTCCACAGCCCTCGTGCTGTTCATGACCATTCCCGGCCTCGCGCTGTTCTACGGCGGCATGGTTCGGTCGAAAAACATTCTTTCCGTGATGATGCAGTGCTTCGCCATTACCGGTCTGATCAGCGTCCTGTGGGTCATTTATGGCTACAGCATCGCGTTCGACACCACCGGCATGGAGCAGGGCGTCGTCAACTTCAACTCGTTCGTGGGTGGTTTCGGCAAGGCGTTCCTGGCCGGTGTCACGCCAGCGAGCCTGACCGGCCCGGCGGCGCTGTTCCCCGAGGCGGTCTTCATCACCTTCCAGATGACCTTCGCGATCATCACTCCGGCGCTGATCGTCGGTGCGTTCGCCGAGCGGATGAAGTTCTCCGCGATGCTGATCTTCATGGGCATCTGGTTCACCCTGGT
>Ga0068845_1006460_pt1 | contig 21328 bp, 17 predicted proteins | sample Hof3ISUMetaT_4_FD_68481 | JGI IMG/M metagenome (GOLD analysis project Ga0068845, IMG submission 68481) | Enriched soil aggregate microbial communities from Iowa State university to study microbial drivers of carbon cycling -... | ecosystem: Environmental > Terrestrial > Soil > Agricultural land... | reverse complement strand
GGCAGCTGCTCCAGTTGCCGGCTCGCGGCGGCGTTCAGATCCTTGCGCCCATAGCCGAGGTTGGTGCACCACAGCCCGGACATGCCGTCGAGGTAGCGCCGACCGTCGTTGTCCCACAGATGCAGGCGATCACCACGCACCATCACCCGTGGGCCTTCGTCGTTGAGGGCCTTCTGGTCGACGAACGCATGAATGTGGTGCGCTGCATCGGCGGCCTGGTAGTCGCGGGTTTCACGTGAGGTGGTCATCGCCGGATCTCCTTTCTTGTTGTGAGCGGCTGTCATGAGCGCAGTTGAAACCAGGTGGTTTTCAACTGGGTGTATTTGTCGAACGAGTGCAGCGACAGATCGCGGCCGAAACCCGATTGCTTGCCGCCGCCGAACGGCACGGTCACGTCCAGCGCATCGACGCTATTGACCGACACCGTACCGGCTCGCAATTGCCGCGCCACCCGGTGCGCGCGGTGCAGATCATCGGTCCACAGCGACGCCGCCAGACCGTAGACGCTGTCGTTGGCCAGTTGCACGGCATGGGCCTCGTCATCGAACGGCATCACCGCCAGCACCGGGCCGAACACTTCTTCACGAAACAGGGTCATGTGCGGCTGCACGCCGGTGAAAATCGTCGGCTGAATGAAGTTGTCCGAACCGTTGAAACTCAGCTGCCGCCCGCCGCAGACGCGGGTCGCGCCTTCGCGTTCGGCCTGGTTGATGAAGCGCAGAATGCTTTCGGTCTGACGGGTGTCGACGATAGCTCCGGCCGCACTCGCCGGGTCCAGCGGATCCCCCGGTTGCCAGCGCTCGGCCTGAGCCTTCAGCCCCTCGACAAACTCATCATGAATCGAGCGCTCCACCAGCAATCGCGAGTTGGCCGAGCAGACTTCGCCCTGATTGAAGAAGATCCCGAACGCGGCTTTCTGCGCCGCCAGATCCAGATCCTTGCAGTCGGCGAACACCAGATTGGCGCTCTTGCCGCCACACTCCAGCCACACTTGTTTGAGGTTCGACTGCGCGGAGTACTGCATGAAATATTTGCCGACCTGGGTCGAGCCGGTGAACACCAGACAATCGACATCCGGGTGCAAGCCCAAGGCTTTGCCGGCCTGTTCGCCGAGCCCCGGCAGCACGTTCAGCACACCGGCCGGCAGCCCGGCTTCCAGCGCCAGCTCGGCCAAACGCAACGCGGAAAACGGCGATTGTTCGGCGGGTTTGAGAATCACCGAGTTGCCCGCCGCCAGCGCCGGCGCGAGTTTCCACGCGGCCATGTCCAACGGGAAATTCCAAGGCACCACGGCGGCGACCACGCCCAGCGCTTCGCGGGTGATGGTCGCCAGTACGTTCGATGCGCTTGGCGCGACCTGATCGTAGAGCTTGTCGAGACTTTCAGCGTACCAGCGGAACACCCCGGCGGCGCCCGGCACGTCGATGTTGTAAGCGTCCATCACCGGTTTGCCCATGTTCAGCGAATCGAGCAGCGCCAGTTCTTCGCGATTGGCCAGAATCAGATCCGCCAGCCGCAGTAGCACTTGCTTGCGCTCGGTCGGTGAACGTCCGGCCCAGGTGCCTGCCTCGAACACCTGCCGCGCATTCTGCACCGCCGCATCGACGTCTTCTTCACCGCACGCGGCGACGTTTGCCAGCAACTGGCCGATGGCCGGGTTGATCGCGGCAAAGGTCTGCCCCGACTGCGCCGCACGCAGTTTGCCGTTGATCACGGCCTGGTACGGATAGCTCAATTCAGCGGCCTTGCGCTGCCAGTCTGCAAGCTCGAACACGGTGGTTGCTCCTTGGACCTTTATTCTTCTGAGAACAGTGCGGGGTCGATAGTCGCTCAGGCCCGTGCGCGCTAAAACCAGTAAAAATGTCTTCGCAGACAATAAAAAAGGTAACCAGCCGAGGGCCCCTTCACGCGCGTATGGGGCTATTGTTCAGGGACAAAAAAACCGCCTACAGAACGGAGGCCGGCGGCGTACAAATTGCTTGGATGTGCAATCCGTTCGCTTTGAGGTTCACCGTGGCCGCTTACAACCTGCGTCAGTTGAAATACTTCATCACCACCGTCGAATGCGGCAGCGTCGCCGAAGCGTCGCGCAAGCTGTACATCGCGCAACCGGCGATTTCCACGGCGATCAAGGGGCTGGAGGACAGCTTCTGCGTGCAACTGCTGATCCGCCATCACGCCCAGGGCGTGTCCCTGACGCCCAGCGGTGCGCGGTTCTTCCGCAAGGCCCAGGAACTGCTGCGCATGGCCAAGGAGTTCGAACAGAACGCCCTCGCCGACAACGACGTGGTGGCCGGGCAGATCGATATCGGCTGTTTCGAAACGGTAGCGCCGCTGTACTTGCCGCAACTGATTGCAGGCTTCTCGGCGCTGTATCCGGGAGTGAAGATCCGCATCCGCGACGGCGAACAACAGGAACTGGTGCAAGGCCTGACGTCGGGCACCTTCGACCTGGCAATCCTGTACAAGCACGACCTCGACGCCACCATCGAAACCGAACCGCTGATGCCGGCCCAGCGGCCTTACGCCTTGCTGCCGGCGGATCACCGCTTCGCCCAGCTCAAACAGGTTTCGCTGCGAGACCTGTGCCTGGAGCCGATGATCCTGCTCGACGTGCAACCGAGCCGCACCTACTTCGTCAGCCTGTTCGAAGAACTCGGCCTGTCGCCGCGCATCGAATTCAGCTCGCCGTCGATCGAAATGGTGCGCGGCATGGTCGGCCAGGGTTTCGGCTTCTCGATCCTGGTCACCCGCCCGCATTCGGAATGCACCTACGACGGCAAGAAAGTCGTGTGCGTGGACATCGTCGAAGACGTCACCGGGTCAGGTCTGGTGGCCGCGTGGCTCAAACGCGGACAGTTGACCAAACCGGCGCAGTTGTTTGCCGATTATTGTCGGGAGCAGCTGACCGCGAAGGCCAGCCGATGAAAACCAAAAGATCGCAGACTGCGATCTTTTGGTACCCAGTTTTTTATAGGCCTCAGGCTGTCGCCAGAAGGCCTACACCAGTCCCCAAAAAACCTATTGATCGTTATCCGTGCCGAGCTGAGGATCTATTTCAACGAAGTTCCGACGCAAGTAACCTTCCATGGCTATGTCTTCAATTGCCCACTCACCATGCCCGAGGTTGCCGACCAGGTCGCGGCGTTGCAAGCGCTTCAAGGCAGTCTGAACCGTCGCCGCGCTGGGCACGTGGCCACCAGGCATCTCGCTGCCAATCCACTCGCGTCCTTCGGTAGAAAAAATGGGAAGGCCCCTCACCAGCCCGATAAGTACTGTGAAATCCAAAGGTGCCATCTCCAGGATCAGGTTCTCGAAGTTGCCTTCGTCCGTCATGGTGCTCCAGGCACGATGGTCTGCATCTCGCACGCTGAGTCCCTCAGTGAGACACAGGAGGAATACGTCGCGAATGTACTTGGGCATATATCCCCGGGCAGCGAAACGCTCGAAAGCGGCGTTTACCTCCCACTCCCTTCCGGTGATTTCCTGGAACCGCTGGCCCAGATGCTGGACAAATTCCAGGCCAAGGTTAGGAAACTGGATCTCGTGGCTGAACTGATAGAACGGAGCTTTGGTACGTCGAAACATTCGATGCAGGCCATCCTGGGAGGACCCTGTAAATACTGCAAAGACTTCACCGTGCGCCTGCTGCAATAGCGAACGGAGCGTAGCAGTCAAGTCTTCGAATTCTTTCCGGCTCGCCAGATGCTGGACCTCGTCGATGATCAGCAGCGCCTTGCCGTTACCGAGTAACCGGAAGCGCTCGAAGAGCTCGATCAGGTTCAGTCCACCCTCCTTCGCCAGTTCGGCCTTCACTGTTACGCCGTCGGTACTGGCACCGGCCTCCACCGACTGGACGAGAGACCCCGGTCGCATGAGCTTCAGCCAGTTGCGTCGCAAGAACCCTGTACCGTGGATGGCCTCATACAACGCACCCGCGATCACCCGCTCAGGATGCGCCTTGTCAAACCACAGGTCTGCTGTTGCAACAATAAAGCCGTGTGCCTTGGCAATCGGTATCAGATCGTTGATCAGAAAGGTGGTTTTGCCCTTGCGCCGAGGCGCGAATATCGTCGCGGCGTTTTGCAGGCGTGACTCGAAAGTGACCAGGATTCCCTCAGCCAGATGGGTGCGAGGAAAGAGCAGCGAGTCCTTGGTTTCCGGAGTCATTATGAGCCTTTATGTCAAAATACATAATTTATGAATAAGGAAATAATTACGCATAATTGAGGAAGATGGAAGGCCTACCTGAATGCCGTCTGTTACGTGCCCCGTGGTTTTGCCCGAGCAGTGGCTTCAGCCACCAGGGGATCATCCGGCCAGTAATGCTTCGGATACCGTCCCTTCAAATCCTTCTTAACCTCGGCATAAGTGCTGCGCCAGAAGTTGGCCAGATCCTGGGTCACCTGCACCGGGCGCCGTGCGGGCGACAGCAGGTGCAGCTTGACCACTTGCCGGCCGCCGGCGATGCGCGGTGTGTCGGCGAGGCCGAACAACTCCTGCAAGCGCACGGCGAGAATCGGTGGCTGCTCGCTGTAGTCGAGGCGAATCGACGAGCCCGACGGCACGCTCAGGTGATGCGGCGCCTGCTCGTCGAGCTGTTGCGGCAGCGGCCACGGCAGCAGATTACGGACGATGCTCGACAGGTCGAGGTTGGCGAAATGGCTGAGGCGCGAAACCTTGCCCAGGTAAGGCATCAGCCAGTCTTCGAGGGTTTTCAGCAGTGTGGCGTCGCTGACATCCGGCCATTGGCTGTCGCCCTTGGCGTCCAGATCGAGCTGGCGCAGCAACGCGACTCGCGCCTGCCACTGGCGCAGTTCCGGAGTCCACGGCAGCAGCTCCAGACCTTTGCGCCGCACCAGATTGACCAGTGCCTGACTGCGGGCGTTTTCGTCGAGACCGGTCAGTGGTTCGCGGCTGAGGATCAGTTCGCCCACCTTGCGCTGACGCTCGGCGCGCAATACGCCTTCGCGTTCGTCCCAGTCCAGTTGATCGACGTTGTGCACCTGTTCGGCGAGCACCGAATCGAACAGCGCCGGATCAAAATCCGCCGCCAGATAAATCCGCTCTTCACGCTGGCCTTGGCGGCTGCCGAGGTCGGCGATCACGATCCACGGTTCCTTCATCAGGCTGTCGGCTTCGGCGAACAGCGCCGCGCGACCGTTGGCCAGACGATATTCGGCACCACCGGCCCGTCGCTGCTGGGCGACGCGATCCGGGTAGGCCAGCGCCAGCAAGGCGCCGAGCCAGCGTGGGTGATCCGGGTCGGCGACCGGCTCGCTCGGTTGCCCACGCAAGTAGCCGCGATATTGCCGCGCCAGTTGCCGGGCGCGCTGCACACCGCCCTGGGCACCACGAGCCGCGCGCTCTTCGCCGGACAGCAGCGCCAGACGACTGTGCAGATCGGCCCCGGCGCCACGCAAAATGTCGCGCTCACCGAGTAACGCAGCGACGTCGCACGCCATGTTTGCCAATCCCAGTGCCTGACCGCGCAACAGCAAATGGGCGATGCGCGGATGTGCCGGCAATTCAGCCATGGCCTGACCGTGGCGGTTGAGGCTTTCGCCGTCCAGCGCACCGAGGCGCTGCAACAGGTCTTGAGCCTGTGCATAAGCGGCGGCCGGCGGCACGTCCAGCCAGATCAGATCACTCGGCGCCACACCCCAGCGCCCGAGTTGCAAGGCGAGGCCCGCAAGATCCGCCGAGAGGATTTCCGCGCTGCCATAAGCCGCCAGTTGTTCATGCTGATCCTGCGACCACAGGCGATAACACACGCCCGGTTCCAGACGCCCGGCCCGGCCGGCACGCTGGGTGGCACTGGCCTTCGAGATGCGCTGAGTGTCGAGGCGGGTCATGCCGCTGCCCGGATCGAAACGCGGCACCCGCGCCAGCCCGGCGTCGATCACCACGCGCACACCGTTAATGGTCAGGCTGGTCTCGGCGATGTTGGTGGCCAGCACCACTTTGCGCTGGCCCGGCGGGGCCGGGTCGATGGCGGCACGTTGCGCGTTCAGGTCGAGTTCGCCGTGCAACGGGCAGAGCAACACATCGCTGCGCTCACCGATGGCGTCCGCCAACTGCTGATGAACCCGGCGGATTTCCGCCTGCCCCGGCAGAAACACCAACAGGCTGCCGGTTTCATCGTGCAGCGCTTCGAGCACCGTTTGCGTGACGTGTTGATCGATGTATTCGCCGGGCTGGAACGGCCGGCCCCAGCGCATCGTCACCGGGAACATCCGGCCTTCGCTGCGCAGGATCGGTGCGTCGTCGAGCAGCCCGGCCAGACGTTCACCTTCAAGGGTGGCGGACATCAGCAGAATCTTCAGCGGTTGTTCAGCTCGAAACAGCTCGCGACCGTTCAGACTGAGCGCCAGCGCCAGATCGGCGTCGAGGCTGCGTTCGTGAAATTCGTCGAAGATCAGCAGACCCACGCCTTCCAGCGCCGGGTCGTCCTGCAAGCGCCGGGTGAGGATGCCTTCGGTGACCACTTCGATGCGGGTGTTGGGGCCGACCTTGCTGTCGAGGCGGATGCGATAACCGACGGTTTCACCAACCTTCTCGCCCAGCTCGCTGGCCAACCGTTCCGCCGCTGCGCGGGCGGCCAGCCGACGCGGTTCGAGCATGAGAATGGTCTGCCCGTTCAGCCACGCTTCATTGAGCAGGGCCAAGGGCACGCGGGTGGTTTTACCGGCGCCGGGCGGTGCTTCGAGCACGGCTTCGTGGCGTGTCGCGAGGGCTTCACGCAGGGCGGGTAAAACGTCATCGATCGGCAAAGAAATCATGCTGGCTCCCCAGGGCGTGCCCACAGTAAATTGCGAGTCGCGTTAAAGCTGTGAGCGTGCCAGGCAAGGCGCGGGACGAAGGTAAGGGTCGTTTCCTTACCAAGTCCCGCAACGCAGCATGGCGCGCTCACAGCTTTAGCCCGGAGGGCCGAACCCCGAGAGAATTCGGTAGCCATCACGCGGTATGGATCTGGAGAAAACAACTTCAATCCTCAACGTATTTCGATAGGGGTGAGACGGGGCCGCAATTTACTGTGGGCACGCCCTGCCGCCGCGAGTATAACGGCGAACTGCTGAGCGTTCGTCAGGGTCTTAACTTCACACGATGACGCTTCGTTAACAGATGACTCAGGAGATTCCCATGCGCTTACCTTTTCGCCTGATCGGCGGTGTACTGGTTGCCACCCTGCTCACCCAGATCACCGCGTGCGGTTCGATTTTCTACCCAGACCGGCGCGGCCAGATCGACGGCAAGATCGACCCGGCGATCGCCGTGCTCGATGCCGTGGGCCTGCTGTTCTATATCCTTCCTGGCGTAATCGCGTTTGCCGTGGACTTCGCCACCGGCGCGATCTACTTCGAACCGGGCCACACGGCGCAAGTCGATCCGGCCAAGCTCAAGCAAGCCATCGGCCCGGACGGCCAGGTCGATAACCTGAAGTTGCAGGCTATTCTCGAAACGGAGCTGGGTCGTAATCTGCCGCTGGACGACCCGCGCCTGATCCAGCACAAGGGCAGCACCCAGCAACTGGCGATGTTCGGCCTGCAACCTGCCGCATAAGGAATTGACGCACCCATGACCACAAGCACCGAACACGCCCGCCTGCTGCGGCTGGCGACCCGCGCCTCGGTGGCGGTGGCCTGTACGCTGATCATCGCCAAAGCCATCGCTTGGTGGCTGAGCGGTTCGGTGAGCATGCTCGCCGGCCTCACCGACTCGGCCCTCGATGGTGTCACTTCGTTGCTCAATCTGCTGGCGGTGCATTACGCGCTGCGCCCGGCGGATGATGATCACCGTTATGGGCACGGCAAGGCCGAATCCCTGGCGGGCATGGCGCAGGCGCTGTTCATTGGCGGCAGTGCGGTGCTGATCGCGTTTCAGGCTTATGAGCGCCTGAAACATCCCGAGCCACTCGGCGCGCCGTGGCTGAGCATTGGTGTGATCGTATTTTCCCTGCTGCTGACTGTCGCACTGTTGATGCTGCAGCATCGGGTCATCAAGCAGACCGGCTCCAACGCCGTGCGGGCGGACTCGCTGCATTACCGTTCGGACCTGTTGCTTAACGGCAGCATTCTGATTGCGCTGGTATTGGCCGGTTTGGGTTTCGATCAGCTGGATGCGTGGTTCGGTCTGGGGATCGCGGCCTACATTCTGTGGAGCGCGATCCAGATCGCCCGGGAAAGTTTTTCGGTGCTGATGGATGAAGAGCTGCCGGCGGATGTCAGTCAGCACATGCTCGAACTGGCGTGCGGCGTGCCGGGCGTGTTGGGCGCGCATGATTTGCGCACGCGGATTTCCGGCAATCACTGGTTCGTGCAGTTGCACCTGGAACTGCCGGGGGAACTGACGCTGTCAGTGGCTCACGGCATCAGCGATCAGGCGGCGGATGCCATTCACAAAGCCTACCCACGGGCCGAAGTGCTGGTGCACGCCGACCCGCAGGAAGTGGTCAAAGCCGCTCGGGCTCAGTAGTTGACCTGATAACCGCGACTGCTCAGGCAATTGCCCTGGGCCTGGCGGTAGGCCTGCACCACTTCGGGCGCCGGCTGGTAAGTCGCGGTGCGCGGATTGAAGCCGCTCTGCTGCACCGCGTACTGATAGCACTCGTAGCCGTCGCGCTGAACCTGCTCCGGTGACTGACCGTTGGCCGGATAGGCCTCCACGTCATAGCCATTGCCGGTCGGCTGCGGTGGCTGCTGCACCGGCGGCTCAACCACCACGTAATCCTGGGTCGCTTCCTGATAGGCGTAGTACGAGCCGGCGGCGAGGAACAGCAACGAACCGCCGATCCACACCTCACGAGCGTAATCCGGCAGGTACTGGATGCGAATTCCGCGCGGCGGTTGGACCACGATGTAGCGCGGGCCTTGCGGGCGATACCAGTAGCCGCCGGAGTAGAAATAGTCCTGACCGCGATACGGCACGCGGTAGTCGCGATCCGGGAAACGATCGATTACATGACCCGGCCGGTATTGCGGACCGGGGCCCCAGCCGTTGCCATGCCCGTCGGGGCGACCCGGCCAACGGTTGTCGTTGGGGCGGTTGCCGGTCTGCCAGTTCTGGTGGTAGCCGTTTTGCGGGCGCTCGTCACGGTAGTAACCCTGACGGGGTTCCTGAGTCTGGCGCACGGTATCAGGGCGCGGCTGGATCGGCAGGTCATTGGCCGGCAGTTGCGGCGGCGGTGGCGGCTGGCGTACCGGGTTGGGGTTGTAGGCCGGACGTGGCTGGTTCTGGTTCTGCCACTGGCCATTGTTCGGTTGGCCGCGGTTCTGCTGGCCGTTGTGCTCGAACTGGCGGCTGTTGTCGCCACGGATGACGTCGTTGTTCTGCCGCTGCGGATTGTCTTGGCCGCGCTGCTGATTGCCGCCGCCATGGCCCTGATTGTTACCCTGATGCTCCGGCCCGCGTCCGCCGCCGTCGGGGCCGCGATTCTGCGGCTCATCCGCCAGCGCTTGCGCACCGACACTCACACACAGCAAACCAACACTGGCCAGACGCCAGATGCGCGACTTCATGGAATTCCTCACTGCGGACCAAGGCCTGAAATTAAGAGGGCGTGTAGCTAAGACCGGGGATGGACACACCGGGTTCTGCTACAGGTTATCAGTCACGTCATTTATTTATTGAGCGAGATGGGCCAAATCGCGGGCAAGAAAAAAGGGAGACCCGTCGGCCTCCCTTCTAGAGAACTTCGTCCTGGCTCGACGCTTTTGACGTCGGCTCACCTCACGCCGTCTTCTGGACAGTGTGCAGCTCGGGGGCCGGCACAACCCCGGTGGGGGTGGCGGCCGCGGCGGGCCGGATTGGGCGGGCCGCAGTGGACTGTGTTACCGAGCAGTGATTCTGGTGATAAGAATAGGCCCGGAGCCGCGACAGATGATTGCGAAGATTGCTCAAATAAACATCACTTGCGCAATTTTTAACCCTGGATAGATAATCCGCCGCAATAGTTAAGACAAAGGACCGTTTGATGAGCAAACTCGACCGTTACGACCTGAGTATTTTGGCGGAATTGCAGCGCGACGCCCGCATCTCCAACCAGGAACTGGCCGAGCGCATCGGTCTGTCGCCCTCCCCGTGCTCGCGCCGGGTCAAGCAACTGGAGGATGACGGCTACATCTCCCGTCAGGTTGCCCTGCTCGATCGCAAGATGCTCGGCCTGAGCCTGACCGCCTACGTGCTGATCGGCATGGACCGACACACGCCGGAGCGTTTCGAGAACTTCGAAGCCGCAATCCGCACTTTGCCGCAAGTGCTGGAATGCAGCCTGGTGACCGGGGTGGATGCCGACTATCAGCTGAAAGTGGTGGTGCCGGACATGGATCACTATCAGAAGCTGCTGCTGGGGCATCTGACCCGGATCGAAGGCGTGACCAGCGTGCGCTCGAGTTTTGTGCTGAATCAGGTGCTCAACAGCACTGAATTGCCTCTCACGCATCTGCGTAGCTGATCAGAGCTGCCCTCATCGGAACGCCGCCCGCCCAGCCCTCTCCCGGAGGGAGAGGGCTGGGCGGGCGGTGGGTTGCTCGAGAAGTACGCCGACCTGAACGCCCTGCTGTGAATCCATAATCGACTGGAAATTTCAGGTCGATGTATGACGCCAGACACCTCGGTCAGTCCCCTCTCCCCCCGGGAGAGGGTTAGGGTGAGGGCCAGTCGTCGGATCAGACCCAGATCAATGCCACCCCGCCCCCCTTGGCGTATACTCGCCGCGCCCTTTTAGCCCCGTGCGTGCCGGAGAACCCGATGGATCCAGCAGTATTTGAAGAGTGGATGATGACTGGCCTTGTCAGCATCCTGATCATTTTCATGGGTTTCATCGTCTGGGATCTGGCGAAGAAGTCCAAGGCCGGGCGCTTCGGCTCGTTCATTCTGTTCTTCGTGCTGGGCCTGGGCGTGGCCGCGTTCATCATCAAGAGTGTGGTGATCGGCCTGATCGAGTCCGGCGCCTTATAAGCGCGCCGGCACTTCTTTCCACTGGCCCTGATCGAGCCCTTCGATCGTCCAGTCACCAATCCTGACCCGCACCAGCCGCAACGTCGGCAGCCCCACCGCCGCCGTCATCCGCCGCACCTGGCGGTTGCGCCCTTCGCGAATCACCAGTTCCAGCCAGGTTGTCGGAATGGTTGCGCGAAAGCGCACCGGCGGATTGCGCGGCCATAGCTCGGGCTCATCCAGTTGCCGGGCTTGCGCGGGCAAAGTCATGCCGTCATTCAATTCGACGCCGTCGCGCAGACGCTGCAACTGCTCGGCCGTCGGCACGCCTTCGACCTGCACCCAATAGGTTTTCGCCAGCTTGTGCTTGGGGTCGGCGATCCGCGCCTGCAATTGGCCGTCATTGGTCAGCAGCAGTAAACCTTCGCTGTCGCGGTCCAGCCGCCCGGCCGGGTAGATGCCCGGAATGTCGATGTAATCCTTGAGCGTCGCCCGCCCTTCACCGTCGCTGAACTGCGTCAGCACATCGAACGGTTTGTTGAACAGGATCAGCTTCGGCTCAGCGGCCGGTGCCTTGGCGACACGGCGCGGGGCTGAAGAAGCTGGCTTCGCGCCGGGACGGCGGGAAGGTGGACGTTGGGGACGGGACATAAGTGCACAGGCATTTGGCGATCAGGGCTGACAATGCTAGTGCCCCGACCGCCAAATGACCACGACAAACCGTTAGCGGAACGGCGGTTCGTCGAAGCTGCGCAGTTTGCGCGAGTGCAGCGAGTTCAGTTCGGTGCGCAGCAGATCCACCGCTTCGATGCCGATCTTCAAGTGCTGGCTGACCGCACGTTCGTAGAACGCGTTGGCCGAACCTGGCAGCTTGATTTCACTGTGCAGCGGCTTGTCCGAAACGCACAGCAACGTGCCGTACGGCACTCGCAGGCGATAACCCTGGGCGGCGATGGTGCCGCTTTCCATGTCCACCGCCACGGCGCGGGACAGGTTGATCAGCGGTCGCTCCTGGGCCCAGCGCAACTCCCAGTTACGGTCGTCGTAGGTCAGCACGGTGCCGGTGCGCAGGCGCTTCTTCAGCTCTTCACCCTTCTCGCCGGTGATGTTGGCTGCCGCTTGCTGCAAAGCCAGTTGCACCTCGGCCAGCGCCGGGATCGGAATGTTCGGCGGCACCACGCGGTCAAGAATCCCGTCGCGACGCATGTAAGCGTGAGCCAGCACGTAGTCGCCGATGGTCTGCGACTGACGCAGGCCGCCGCAGTGACCGATCATCAGCCAGCAATGCGGACGCAGCACGGCCAGGTGGTCGGTGATGTTCTTGGCGTTGGACGGGCCGACGCCGATGTTCACCAAGGTCACGCCGTGGCCATCGCTGGCGATCAGGTGATAGGCCGGCATCTGGTAGCGGTGCCAGACCACGCCGGCCGCAATCGCCGAGGCTTCGCCGTGGTCCATGCCTTTTTCGATGATCACGTTGCCCGGCAACACCATGCGTACGAAACGCGGGTCGCGGCGCAGTTGCTCCAGACCATGGACGATGAACTGGTCGACATAACGGTGATAGTTGGTCAGCAGAATCCATGGCTGCACATGGCGCCAGTCGCTGCCGGTGTAATGCACCAGACGACGCAGCGAGAAATCAACGCGGGCTGCATCGAACAGCGCCAGCGGCAGCGGATCGGTGTTTTCCCAGTCGTAGAGACCGTCGGCGATGCCATCGGTGGCGGCGGACAGGTCGGTACTTGGGAACACTCGCGCCAGCACGGCGGCAGTGACACCGGAGCCGGCCAGTTCATCGCCCTGCTCGACCACGTACGGGTACGGAATATTCTGCCCGCTGACCCCGACTTCGACAGTCACGGTGAAGTCGTGCATCAGCGGCGTGAGCTGCTCGAGCAGGTATTTGCGAAACGCCTTCGGATGGGTAACGGTCACGCTGTAGGTGCCCGGCAGCTGCACCTTGGCGTAGGCGCGGGTGGTCTGCGGGACTTCGCCCTGGCAGTGGTAGGTCAGACGCAGTTCGGGATAACGGAACAGGGCACGTTGCTCGGCGTCGGGCTCGACGCGGTCCTTGAGATAACGCTTGAGCGCCGAGTTCAGCGCCGTGGTGGCCCGCTCATGCAGCTCGGCCAGACGATCCACGGCCTGTTCGGCGGTTTGAACGACAATAAACGCTTCGGTCACGATCAGCTTCCTGTGTTCTGACTTGCAGAGCTTCATCTTGCCTGCATCGTGGCGTCACGGAAACAGTGGCGTTGTGGGTTCACCCTAATCTTTCAAACAATGAAGATCCCTGTGGGAGCGGGCTTGCCCGCGATGAGGCCATCACATTCAACATCGATGTTGACTGACAGGCCGTCATCGCGGGCAAGCCAGCTCCCACAGGGTTTTGCAGTGTGTGGGAGATTTGCTTCAGAAACCCTGCGGTGTCGAGCGAGCGACGATGGCCTCGACATCCAGCCCGCGCGGCAACGCGCCGTAGACCCGGCCGCCACCGCTCAGGCGACTGGCGATAAAAGCATCGCTGACCGCCGAATTCCCGGCCTCCAGCAGCAGCTTGGCTTGCAGTCCCAAAGCGATGTCTTCGGTCAATTGCCGAGCGCGGTACTGAATGTCACTGGTGTCCTTGAACTGCACCTGCAATTGCTGAATGTGCGCGGCCAGACGCTTGTCTCCATGGCCGTCGCCCAACTCGCTGAACAACACATCGAGCACGCCCGGCTCTTTCGACAAGGCGCGCAGCACGTCGAGGCATTGCACGTTGCCGGAGCCTTCCCACGTCGAGTTCACCGGCGCTTCGCGGTACAGACGCGGCAGAATGCTGTCTTCGACATACCCGGCGCCGCCCATACACTCGGCGGCTTCGTTGATCATCCCCGGCGCACGTTTGCAGATCCAGTATTTGCCCACCGCTGTCACCAACCGGGCGAACTGCGCTTCATGGCCGTCGTCCAGATGATCCAGCGCCTTGCCCATGCGCAGGCTCAGAGCCAGCGCGGCTTCGCTTTCCAGCGCCAGATCGGCCAGCACGTTCTGCATCAGCGGTTGTTCGCTGAGCAGTTTGCCGCCGACCTTGCGATGGGCGCAGTGATGACTGGCCTGGGTCAGCGCCTGACGCATCAGCGAACTGGAGCCGACCATGCAGTCGAAACGGGTCATCGCCACCATCTCGATGATGGTCGGCACCCCGCGTCCTTCCTCGCCGACCATCCACGCCAACGCACCACGGAACTCCACTTCGCTGGAAGCGTTGGACTGGTTGCCGAGTTTGTTTTTCAGACGCTGGATGTAGAACTGGTTGCGCGTGTCGTCCGGACGATGGCGCGGCAGCAGGAAACAGCTCAGGCCCTTGTCGGTCTGCGCCAGCGTCAGGAACGCATCACACATCGGCGCGGAGCAGAACCACTTGTGCCCCACCAGTTCATAAGCCTGGCCCGGGCCACTGGCGCCGACCGGATAAGCCTTGGTGGTGTTGGCGCGCACGTCGGTGCCACCCTGCTTCTCGGTCATCGCCATGCCGATGGTTACACCAGCCTTGTGGGCCATACCGACATTGCGCGGGTCGTATTCGGTGGCAAGGATTTTCGGCAGCCACTGTTCGGCCAGATTCGGCTGCAAACGCATCGCCGGCACACTGGCGAAGGTCATGGTCAGCGGGCAACCGCTGCCGGCCTCGGCCTGGCTGTGCAGGTAGGTCATGGAGGCGCGGGCGACATGGGCGCCATCCTGTGGATGAGCCCAGGGCAGCGAGGTCAAGCCATGTTCGATAGCGGTGCGCATCAGCTCGTGATACGCCGGATGAAACTCCACCAGGTCGATGCGATGACCGTAGCGGTCATGGCTGGCGAACACCGGTTTGTTTTGATTGGCGAGGAACCCGGCCTCCATCAACGGGCCGCCGGCCAAGGCGCCGTAAGCGTCGATCCGCGACTCGGCCCAACCGGCGCCGAACCGCTGCGACCACTCCTGCAACGGCAGGTCGATGCGGTACAGGTTGGTGCCGTCGAGCGATGGTGGCTGGTTGGTGACTTCGTGGGTTTCGGCGAACTGATGCAGGTTCATGACGGGGCTCCTTGATCGGCCAGAGCTTCAGTTAAGCACCGCCCCGGAACCGATCAAAGTGTCATATCGGCCTAAATACCGGCGCTTTCACCCTATCAGCAACTCAACACCCGCCGCTGCATCGCCACCTGCAGATCCTCGAATTTCACCGGTTTGCTCAGATAATCGATCGAGCCACCGGAGGCACAATGCTCGCGATCCGCCCCCAGCGCGATCATGAACACCGGCAGATGAGCGCATCCCGGCAGGTCACGAATCTGGCAACACAGCGATGCTCCATCCAGCGGCGGCAACTGGCAATCGATCAGCACGGCATCGAAACGCTCGCGCTGCAAGCAGTCGAGCGCCGCCGTGCCTTGGTCGACGGTGCGCACGCGGAAACCCAGCTTGAGCAACATGCCTCGCATCACCAATTGGTTGACGCTGTTGTCGTCCACCAGCAACACGGTGCAATCCTGCGGCGCACGCACGGTGTCGCGGCTGAACGCGGGCACGGCTTCCACTTCCGGCAACTCAAACTCGACATCCAGTTGAAAGCGGCTGCCACTCCCCGGTTCGGAGCGGTGTGTGAGCTTGCCACCGAGCAATTCCACCAATTGACGGCAGATCGCCAGACCGACGCCCAGCCCGCCATATTCGCGGGTCATCGAGCCGTCGAGCTGGAAGAACCGCTGATACATCGTCGCCTCGCCCAGATCGGTAAAACCGATGCCGGTATCGATCACCGCGAAGGACAGCGCCAGGCGATTGTCCGTCGACGGTTTGCCGGTGACCCGCAAGGCGAGGCCGCCGACGCGGGTGAACTTGATCGCGTTGTCCAGCAGGCATTCCAGGCATTGCGCGAGTTTGGCGCTGTCGCCATGCAGGCGATCCGGCAGGGTCGGCAGCACGTCGACCTTGAAGTCCAGCGACTTGCTCGAAGCATTGCCATCGAACTGAATCCGCAACGCCTCGACCACCCCGCGCAGGCTGAAACTGCCCGGCGTGGCCTTGAGCTTGCCGGCCTGCAATTCGGTCAGGGTCAGGATGCCGTTGACCATGCGCATCATGTCCCGGGCCGAACCGGCGGCGGTCTGCTGGTATTGCTCCAGTTCCGGATCGAGTTCGACGGTCTGCATCAGCTCCAGCGAACCGATCACCCCGTTCATCGGCGTGCGCAGTTCGTGAGTGAGGGTCGCGAGGAATTCGTCCTTGAGCTTGTTGCTGTGGGCCAGTTGCTGGTTCAGCACTTCAAGTTTCTGGCCGGCGTCGAACAGGGTCTGCGCCTGTTGTTCGCGCATGGCGTTGATGCGGTCGGCCAGCGCCAGCGACAGCAGCGCCACTTCGATGGCCGAACCGATCTGGCTGGCGTACATGGTCAGGAACACGTTGGGCAGCAAGCCCAGCACCATCATGGTGTTGACGATGCCGCCGATCAGGAACGCCGACCAGGCAATGATGAAGTAACGCGCCACCCGCAGGCCACGCCACCAGGCCAGGATCCCGGCAGCAAAGATCACCACGGTGAAGGTCAGGGCCAGGGTCGTCGCCAGACGCAGGGCCAGGCCATAACTGGTCATCAACGACAGACCGATCACCACGGCGCCAAAAACAATCAGGGCGATCAACAGACGATCGAGCCAACGGCTGTGGTTCTTCGTCTGCAGGAAACTGCGGGCGAACTGGCTGCCGAACAACCCCGCACATCCGATGAAGAACGGCGTGGCGGCGTTGGCCCACCATGGGTTGTCCGGCCAGAAATACTCGACCGCCGCGCCGTTGACCGACAGCTGATAAAGGCCGAACGAGGCGATATAGAAGATGTAATAGAGGTAACTGGTGTCGCGCACGCTGAGGTAGATGAACAGGTTGTAGACCAGCATCCCCAGCAGCACGCCATAAATGATCCCCAGCACGTACAGGCGCACCGGCTGGTCTTCGAGGTACGCGGTGCTCGACCACAACGTTACCGGCGCCTGGATCGAGCCTTCGCTGGACAACCGCAGGTAAACGGTTCGTTGCTGATCCGGCTTGAACGCCAGGTCGAACAGGTAATTGTTCTGGCGGATCTCGCGACTGGCGAACGGCAAGGCGTCCCCGGTCTGCCGCACCAGACGGTAGTCGCCGGCGGCATCGGGCAGATACAGGTCCAGATGATCGAGCGGCGGATACGCCAGTTCCAGCAGCCAGCTGCGCTGCGCCGACGGGTTGGTCGGGCGGTAATGCAGGTCGATCTTCAGCCAGAACGCCGAGCGCGAATAACCGGCATTGAGCGTGGCTTTGTCATGGGGTTTGAAGTTTCCGGCGGCGGCTTGCGCGCGGACGTCGGCAATGCTCGCCTGACCGCTCGGGTCTTCGAACACTTGCAGGGATCGACCCAGCGGGAGGCTCTGGGTGAACTCGTCGAACTCGACGGCGCTTGCCAGGAGGGGCAAGCAGAACAGCAACATCAACAAATAGCGCATTGAAGCCCCAGCGTGGCTTGGCCGGTTGTGTCAGGAAGCCCCCCATTCCCTTTGAGATGACGTAAAACCGGTATTACCTGTTATTGGTTTGGATCCACTCTAGCATAGCCGTTGATGGCCATTGAGCACCATGGAAATTTTTCCCACAAAGGCTCTAGAACGGGCGTTCCAGAGCAAAACACCGGGCTAGAGCTGTTGACTCGGTCAGATTGTGGCAAGCGCTGTGGATCTCGCAACCCGTGTTATCGGCCGCGCACTGCGCCACAACACCCGGAAAACAGGTTTGGTGGTAAGCTCGCGCACCATGAATATCTACAGCTCACGCCCCGTTGTCCTCTGTCTCTCCGGCCACGACCCCAGTGGTGGCGCCGGCTTGCAGGCAGATATCGAAGCCCTGCTCGCTCAGGGTTGCCATGCGGCTCCGGCCGTCACCGCCCTGACCGTGCAAGACACCGTCAACGTCACTGACTTTCGCGTCCTCGACCGTGAGTGGGTACTGGCCCAGGCCAATGCCGTGCTCAACGACTCCGAAGTCGCGGCGGTGAAACTGGGCATGCTCGGTTCCCTGGAAATGGTCGACACCGTCGTCGAACTGCTTCAGGCGCACCCGCACTTGCCAGTGGTCTGCGATCCGGTGCTGCGTGCCGGCGGCGGCGGACGCCTGGGCAAGGACGAAGTCGGCTACGCCATGCGCGAACGCCTGCTGCCGCTATCGATCATCGCCACCCCCAACCTTCCCGAAGCCCGGATTCTTGCCGAACTGCCAGAAGGCACCGCAGACGAGTGCGCTGAAAAACTTCTGCCATTCATCAAGAACCTGCTGATCACCGGCGGTCACGGCGACGAAACTGAAATCCACAACCGCCTGTACAGCCGTGATGGGCTGCGCGAAACCTTCAAGTGCCAGCGCCTGCCCGGCAGCTATCACGGTTCCGGCTGCACCCTGGCCAGCACCCTCGCCGGCCGCCTGGCACTGGGCGAAAACCTCGCCAGCGCGGTGCGTACTGCGCTGGATTACACCTGGCGCACCCTGCGCGATGCCGAACAGCTGGGCAAAGGCCAGTTCGTGCCGCGTCGTCTGCCGCTGGATTTCTGTTCCTGATGTTCCGAGCCTGAGGTCTGCGCGATGAAACTACGTGGCCTGTATGCCATCACCGACAGCCAGTTGCTGGCCGGCAAGTTTCTGTCCTACGTGGAGGCGGCGCTGGAAGGCGGCGTCACCCTGCTGCAATACCGCGACAAGAGCAGCGACGAGGCTCGCCGTCTGCGTGAGGCCGAAGCCCTGCGCGATCTGTGCGAGCGCTACAAGACGCAATTGATCATCAACGATGACGCCGAACTGGCCGCGCGCCTGAACGTCGGCGTGCACCTGGGCCAGACCGACGGCCCGCTGTCGCCGACCCGCGCCCTGCTCGGCTCCAAGGCGATCATCGGTTCGACCTGCCACGCGCAGCTGGAACTGGCCGAACAGGCCGCCAGGGAAGGCGCGAGTTACGTCGCCTTCGGTCGTTTTTTCAACTCCAGTACCAAACCCGGTGCACCGAGTTGCAGCCTCGATCTGCTCGACGAGGCCAAACGCACCCTGCACCTGCCGATCTGCGCGATCGGCGGCATCACCCTCGACAACGCCGCGCCACTGGTGGCCCACGGTGTCGATCTGCTGGCCGTGGTCCATGGCCTGTTCGGCGCCGACAGCAGCGCCGAAGTGACCCGCCGCGCCCGCGCCTTCAATGAATTACTAAAAGTCTGAGAGCCCGATCATGTCTCGTTCCGAAACCCTGTTTGCCAACGCCCAGAAACACATTCCCGGTGGCGTGAACTCGCCGGTGCGCGCGTTCAAGAGCGTTGGCGGCACGCCGCTGTTCTTCAAGCACGCCGAAGGCGCCTACGTCACTGACGAAGACGACAAGCGTTATGTGGATTACGTCGGCTCGTGGGGCCCGATGATCCTCGGTCACAGCCACCCGGACGTGCTGGATGCGGTGCGCAACCAGTTGCAGCACGGCCTGTCCTACGGCGCGCCGACCGCGATGGAAACCGAGATGGCCGATCTGGTCTGCTCGCTGGTGCCGTCGATGGAGATGGTGCGCATGGTCAGCTCCGGCACCGAAGCGACCATGAGCGCGATCCGTCTGGCCCGTGGTTTCACCGGCCGCGACAGCATCATCAAGTTCGAAGGCTGCTACCACGGTCACTCCGACAGCCTGCTGGTGAAGGCCGGCTCTGGCGCACTGACCCAAGGCGTACCAAGCTCGGCCGGAGTGCCGGCAGCGTTCGCCAAACACACCCTGACCCTGCCGTTCAACGACATCGACGCGGTTGAAAAAATGCTCGCCGAAGTCGGCCAGGACGTCGCGTGCATCATCGTCGAGCCAGTGGCCGGCAACATGAACTGCGTACCACCGGCGCCGGGTTTCCTCGAAGGCCTGCGCAGCCTGTGCGACAAGCACGGTGTGGTGCTGATTTTCGACGAAGTGATGACCGGTTTCCGCGTCGCCCTCGGCGGTGCCCAGGCCTACTACGGCGTGACCCCGGACCTGACCACCTTCGGCAAGATCATCGGCGGCGGCATGCCGGTCGGCTGCTTCGGCGGCAAACGCTCGATCATGGAACGCATCGCGCCGCTGGGCCCGGTCTATCAGGCAGGCACCCTGTCGGGCAACCCGCTGGCGATGGCCGCCGGCCTGACCACCCTGCGCCTGATCAGCCGTCCGGGCTTCCACGCCGAGCTGACCGACTACACCACGCGCCTGCTCGACGGCCTGCAACAGCGCGCCGATGCCGCCGGCATTCCGTTCGTGACCACCCAGGCGGGCGGCATGTTCGGTCTGTACTTCAGCGGTGCCGACGACATTGTTACGTTTGAAGACGTGATGGCCAGCGATGCAGCGCTGTTCGGCCGCTTCTTCCACCTGATGCTGGAAGGTGGCGTGTACCTGGCACCGAGCGCCTTCGAAGCCGGTTTCACCTCGATCGCCCATGGCGAAGCCGAGCTGAAACTGACCCTTGACGCCGCCGAACGCGCCTTCGCCAAGTTGAAGTAAAACGCCCCGCCGCTGACGTTGGCCATTGCCAGCGTCAGCGTTCTCCTACATCTGCACGCCTTTTCCGACACGCCTGCCAAAAATCTCCCATAAAGTGGGCGATATATTTCCCGCGCAGCAGAAAATCGAGTAAAGACTTTGTAAGGATGGCCCTGCTTATTTCATAATGCGCGCTTATTGGATCCCTCGACGGGTCCGCGCGCCCTTCAGAGGTAAGTCGATTCCCATGAACCGCACCGGCCGCACCCTTGCCTTGGGCTGCCTGTTGCTCCTTCAGCCGCTGCTCGCACATGCACAAGCAGGCGGCAACTCGTTGTTGATCCCGGCGATGGGTCGCTGCACCCTCAATACTCAGCCGCAAGATGTCACGCAGGCCCTCGCCGCCTGCCAAAAGGCAGCGGATGAAGGGGATGCGCAAGCGCAATACGAGTTGGGTGAGTTCTACTACGACGGCAAGAATGCGCCGCGCGACCTCAATCAAGCCCTGAGCTATTTCGAAAAGGCCTCGCTGCAGGGCCATGCCCAGGCGCAGTTCAAGCTCGGCACCATGTTCTTCCACGGCGAAGGCGTGCAGGCCAACAACATTCAGGCGTACATTGTGCTGAAGATGGCGGCGGTCAACGGCGCAGAAGATGCACTGGACACCGCCGACGAAGTCTCCGAAAAAATGTCCCGCGAAGATCTCGAAACCGCGACCCAGGTGCTCGGGCAAATTTTCCGTAAATACCTGATGGAACTGCAAAGCGCCGACGGGCGTACGCCGTTCTCGCCCCTTCCCTGATTTCTCTATAGATTTTTCTGGCCTCTTCGCGAGCAAGCCCGCTCCCACATTGGATT
>Ga0068845_1007816_pt1 | contig 38330 bp, 36 predicted proteins | sample Hof3ISUMetaT_4_FD_68481 | JGI IMG/M metagenome (GOLD analysis project Ga0068845, IMG submission 68481) | Enriched soil aggregate microbial communities from Iowa State university to study microbial drivers of carbon cycling -... | ecosystem: Environmental > Terrestrial > Soil > Agricultural land... | reverse complement strand
GCGCACCCTGTCGAACATCAACGACCCGCTGCCTCAGGCAATGAAAGCGGTGGTCGGCGACAACTCCGGCTGGCTGCACATGCTGGTGTGGATCGGTCTGTTCGGGCTGGTGGCGAGTTTCCACGGGATCATTCTTGGCTACTCGCGGCAATTCTTCGCCCTCGCCCGCGCCGGTTATCTGCCCGCCTCGCTGGCGAAGCTGTCGCGGTTCCAGACCCCGCACCGCGCCATCATCGCCGGCGGCGTGATTGGCATCGCAGCGATCTACAGCGACGGCCTGATCAACCTCGGCGGCATGACCCTCACTGCCGCGATGATCACCATGGCCGTGTTCGGCGCAATCGTGATGTACATCATGAGCATGCTCAGCCTGTTCAAACTGCGTAAGTCCGAACCGAATCTGGAGCGTACCTTCCGTGCGCCGTGCTATCCGCTGATTCCGCTGATTGCATTGGCGCTGGCCTTGGTGTGCCTGGTGGCGATGGCCTGGTTCAATGCGTTGATCGGACTGATCTTCCTCGGTTTCATGGCCGTCGGTTTCGGCTACTTCCTGTTGACCGGCCAATTGCGCGCCAACGCCCCGGCAGACGCCATGCTCACCGGACTGTAAACCTCGACGGGCATAACCGGCCTAGAATGGAACCACCGCGAATGCACTTCGCTCAAAGTGGTATGCAGCGTTGCACGACGAAACCCTCGCCCGTCGACCTGCCCTTAAGGAGAGCCGTTATGCCCTGGTATGCCTGGTTGATTCTGGTCGTTGCAATCGGCTCGATCGTCGGCGGTCTGATGATGTTGCGTGACACCGCCAACAAGGTCGAACTGACCGATGAACAACGCAAGCGCGTCGCTGAACGCAACGCCGAAGCGGACATCAAGGACGCGCAGGACCGCTGAACGAAAAACCCCGCCTGAATCGGCGGGGTTTGTTTTTTGTCGCGGTTACTTTTCCCACTCGGCCTTGGCAATGTGCAAGCCATGCAGGCCTTTGTACGCTGCACGTTCCGGCTGGCTCCAGCCTTCGAGCAGCGCCTCATCCAGACGATAAATTTCCACACCGAGCGGGCGGCACACGGTCAATGGATCCTGCGCGTCCGGCCCCCACATCGCCAATGACAGATCACCACCCGGGCAGGTCGACAACGCGCACAGCAAGTCGATTTCGGCGAAGAACTCCAGGTAGTCACCTTTCTGCGCCGGACAGGCCTTCATGAAATACAGATCATCGTGATTCAGGCCGGTGCACTGAAAGATGTTCAGCACGTCATGCACATCGAACTCGGTCAGGCCATGGGGCAACACGGCGCGGGTCAGGTTGGAATGGCAGTGATGATGAAAATCCTCGCCAGTGAGCATTTTGTTTACATAGGGATCGCAGCGCGTGCCGAGCAAATCGTGCAGGCGCCCACCGTGCTCGTCGATGCCATAGTCGGCGAGGCTGTCATCAGTGATTGTCACCAGCGGACGCAGAAAAGGCAGGTTCGACCACAACCGGTCGTGGGTGCTGACATGCGCGCCCTGCAGTTGCCGGGTGCGCGCCGCCCACATCCGTTCACGTGGATCGTGTGCGTTCCACACATTGAAATCGCCCACCTGGGGCCCGACCGGTGTGGTGACACGAAACACATGCCCCGCCGGCACGTGCCAGGCCCGCCCGGTGCGGATCGGCACTTCGAATTGTTCGATCAGCGTGCGCCCGTCCTTGCGATCGCGAATCCGTTCATAGAAAGGTGTATTGACCTGTAACGCCGAGCCTTTGCTGACCTGATAGGCGGCCGGGTAGTCTTTGTACATGATTCTCCTGCTCCTCAAGTGATGGCAACTTTGCAAGCTGCAACCACTATCCGTGCCAACCGTTGATGGCTGTTACGAACATGTCGGAGTCACCGGCCGTTTTTTTAGAAGTAGAAGTACAGTCACCATTCAATTTGCATTGGTTAAGATGGCGATCTTGTTGCGGAGAGTTTAAATGCGTTACTCGCAGGATCATAAAGCCCAGACCCATCAGCGCATCATCAAGGAAGCTTCCGAGCGTTTTCGCAAGGACGGCATCGGTGCGACCGGACTGCAGCCATTGATGAAAGCGCTGGGCCTGACGCACGGCGGTTTCTACTCGCACTTCAAGTCCAAGGACGAACTCGTTGAAAAAGCACTGCAAGCGGCCGGAGATCAAGTGGCTGGCTTGTGTGCGGAGATCTTCGCCCAGAAAAACCCGCTGGAGCTGTTCATCGACACCTACCTGTCCGAATGGCACCAGACCACGCCGCATGAAGGCTGCCCGCTGCTGACCATTTCATCGGAGCTGGGATTGCGCGGCCAGCCGAGCCCGACCAGCGATGAAGTGCTCAAGGCTCGCCTGGACCAGATCGAAGGCACCCTTGAAGGCGAGAACGCCGCCGAGCGCAGCATCGTCATCATGGCGACACTGGCCGGGGCGCTCCTGCTGTCACGCAGTGTCGCGGATCCTGAATTTGCGCAGCAGATTCTGGACGTCACCCGCGAACACCTCAAACGCTCGGAAGACTAAGCCTGCCAGCGCTTGAACAGCACGCTGGCATTGACCCCACCGAAGCCGAACCCGTTGGACAACGCATATTCGATCGGTATTGACCGCGCCTGGCCGTGAACGATGTCTACGCCTTCGCTGGCCGGATCGGGATTTTCCAGATTAAGGGTGGGCGGAACGATTTGATCGCGGATCGCCAACAGCGTGAAGATCGCTTCCAGACCTCCCGCCGCACCGAGCAAATGCCCCGTCGCGGATTTGGTCGAGGTCACGGCAATTGAGTTTTGTGCGCCAAAAACCGATTTGATCGCCGCCAGTTCACCGAGGTCGCCCACCGGGGTCGAGGTCGCATGCGCATTCAGATGCTGCACCTGATCCGGCGCTATACCGGCCTGGGCCAGCGCCACTGTCATCGCCCGCCGTGCACCGCTGCCGTCTTCCGGCCCGGCGGTCAGGTGATAGGCGTCGGCGCTGGTGCCATATCCGACCAGTTCGACCAGCGGCTGTGCGCCGCGCGCCAGTGCGTGCTCCAGCGACTCGATCACCAGCAGCCCGGCGCCCTCGCCCATCACGAAACCGTCACGTCCGCTGTCGAACGGACGCGAGGCGCGCTCAGGCGTGTCGTTGTAGCCACTGGACAAAGCCCGCGCCGCCGCAAAGCCGGCGAGACTGACTCGATCGATTGACGCCTCGGCGCCGCCGCACACCGCGATGTCGGCCTCACCGGCACGAATCAATCGCGCAGCGTCACCGATCGCCTGCACGCCGGCGGCACACGCGGTGACCGGCGCGCCGAGCGGCCCCTTGAGACCGTGCTGGATCGAGACATGCCCCGCCGCAAGGTTGACCAGAAACGATGGAATGGTGAACGGCGACAGACGTCGCGGGCCACGGCTGTCGGTGGTGCGCACCGCATCGGCGATCGCGCCGAAGCCGCCGACACCGGAGCCGATGATGGTCGCGGTGCGCTCCTGAGCCTGAGATTCGGTCGGATGCCAGCCGGCCTGTTCAAGCGCCTGCCGCGCAGCCTCCATCGCGAACAGAATGAACCGATCCATTTTCTTCTGTTCTTTGGGCGGCGTGGCGCGATCCGGATCGAAACCCGCTTCGGCGTCCTCCTCCATCGTCGGCACCACGCCGCCGACCCGGGTCGGCAGATCGGCAATCACCGCTTCCGGCAGGTTACGCAATCCCGAACGCCCGGCCAGCAAGCGCTGCCAGACGACTTCGACGCCACTTCCCAAGGGCGATACCAGGCCCATACCCGTGACAACTACTCGACGCTGATCCATATCGGGTTGACCTCTCTCGACTTGATTTACTTGTATCGGCTGGCGGCAGAGCTATGGGACAGATTGGGCGCCATCACATGACGCGCGGCGACGAAGGCTTGCCATTCCCCGGCATCGGGCAGCGAAGGAATCGTGACCAATTCGCCCTGATCCAGGCCGGACAGCGCGGCATCGACCATCTCGCCCGCCTCCATGACCATTTCCGCCGGAATGCCGCTGGCATCAAAACCGGAGCGTTCCCAGATTTCGGTCCGGGTCACACCGGGCAATACCGCTTGCACCTTGACCCCGGTGCCTTCCAGTTCGGTATTGAGCGATTGAGTCAGGCTCAACACGTAAGCCTTGCTGGCGCTGTAGGTGGCGTTGAAACGTTCGGGGAACAGGGCGACCACGGACGCGATATTGATGATCGTGCCACGCCCGGCGCGGGTGAACGCCGAGGCGGCTGCGGCTGCCAGCCGAGTCAGCGTGGTGACGTTCAACTGAATCAGTTGCTCCAGCACATCGGGATCGGCGTTGGCCAGCAAGCCATTGACTGCCACCCCCGCATTGTTGACCAGCAGGCTGATACTGGAATCGCTGCGCAGGCGCTGCTCAAGCTTGATCACTTCATCCTTTTGCGTCAGATCGGCCTTCAGCACTTCGACCTGAACGCCATGGGCATCCCGCAGCTTGCTGGCTGCGGACTCCAGACGCTCCTGATCGCGAGCCACCAGCAACAGATCAAAACCACGTGCCGCCAACCGCTCGGCATACACCGCACCGATGCCGGAAGAAGCGCCAGTGACCAGCGCCGTGCCTTGGGATTTCGGGGAATTCATGACGATACTCCTGGAATGCGTGAGGAATGAGCGACCGCTGAAAAAGCAGAGGGCTTCAGTGGCGACTGAAATTATTATAGGCATAATCTAAAAGCAATATGATAGCCGTAATTTTCTATCCTTCGACGGAAAGGCTATCGCCCTCCTGCGACGTTTCAAAGAAGCTGGAAGCAAAAAGGGCCGGTCAATGACCGGCCCCTTGGCGTTGAACAATCAGCTTAGTTCACTTCCAGCTTGTCGCGATTGCGATCGAGGATCGCCTTGCCGATACCTTTCACTTCAAGCAATTCGTCCACCGATGCAAAAGGCCCATTAGCCTCACGATAGGCAACAATCGCTTTTGCCTTCGCCTCTCCCACCCCGGCCAACTCCTTTTGCAGCGTCGCTGCATCGGCACCGTTGAGATCGACCTTTTCGCTTTGGGATGAAGCGGCAGCGTCAAGCACCAATGGCGCCCTGATGTTCTCGGAAGACACCCCTGGCGCCGCAACGGCGGCAATCGAGGCGCTGGCGAGAAAAGCGAAGAGCAACGAGTAGAAATAACCGGTACGCATAATTGACGCTCCATGACATGTTTTGAGAAAGCAGCTTTTCCGAAGCTGCCTCTCAAACTTAGGCGATGGTTGGGCGATGTCAAAAACGCATCTGTTACCGCTTATGTAACAATCAGATCTTCAAGCAAACCCGATCATCAGCACTTATCCCTTGGGGAAAAAACGCTGCAGAAAATGTCTCGCCCGGGATTTCTGCTGACTCATGACCGCCACGACCCGGGGCCGCAGCACATCGATTTCCCCCAGCTCCTTCTGGTACCAGCGGTCATCCATCCCGTATTGCTCGACCATGACCTTGTGGTGCTCAGGACTGTTCAGCAGTGCATTGAGCTTCAGGATTCCGATCATCTGGTAAGGCTTTCCGAGCCACTGGTTGTGAGCCAGATACAAAAGCGCCTTTTCGATATCAAGGTGGATATCGGACGCGATGGTCTTGATGCGCAACAGATCCGAGAATCCCTCAGTCAGTTGCTTGGCCGTCACGTCGTCAAAGAAATTCTCGGCAATCAGGTAGTGTTCGTTGATGGTCCGGATCGAGTTGGTCACGGTCTGGCTGCTGGCGTTTTCACCCGGCATCAAACGGAACGTAATCATTTCCTTGTCGAAGATATGGATCTGGTAATGCTTGAGCAGGCGAATCCACATATCCAGGTCGGGAAGCTGGCGCATCCTGTTGCTGTACATGCCCAACTCGTCGTAGCACGCTTTGCGGATGAGCATGGTCGGATGACAGATGCAGTTGCCCAGCTCGAAGAACCGCCGCAGCCATTCACCCTGAGAGCGGTTCGGCTGGTCGAATACATCGCCGGACGGAATGCTCGCCTTGTCCATTGGGCGCCCGTCCTTATCGACAAAACGAGCCCGGCCAAAGCAGGCGCCTACCTGTGGGTTATCCCGAAGGAACTGAACCTGGACAGCCAGCTTGTCGCTGTCGCACCAGTAATCGTCCGAGTTGAGCAGTGCGATGAACTCGCCCGAAGCACGCTGGATCAGTTCATTGGTGACGACACCGGCGCCGCGGTTGACTTCATTGGGATAGAACCTGATCCGCTCGTCCTTGATGGACGCAACCACGTCCCGCGTGTTGTCGGCAGAGCCGTCATCAGAGATGAGGAACTCGAAATCCACACCGGCCTGCCCAAGGACACTCTGGATCGCCTCGGCCACAAAAGGAGCGTGATTATAGGTCGCCATGATCACGGAAACTGTAGGGGAACTCATACCGACCGACTCCGTTTCACAACTCTGACAATAAGATTTTTAAGCGCAACAGGCATGAGCGCCTTGATCACGACAATCAGGATCGGCGGCATGAAGTTGAGCAACGTCGGCACGGCACGAATGACCGGCTGACTGACCGTCTCGGCCACGTGTCCGATCTGCGACGCGGTAATGACGTGGCGCAGACGACTGGCAAGCAGTTCAAAGTCCTCATGGAAAACGCCGTCGGTCAGTTCATCGTACGCAGGCAACACATCGAGCTGGGCCTTGAGCTTTTCCACGTGAGGTGTTTGCGTCCAGACGCCGGCGGTGTGCAGACGATAGACAGACATGGGCTCCTGTAGAAAACCGATCACGCTGGTGCGTGCCAGTACGATATTGGTAATCCAGTCGTAGGATTTGATATCGAACAAGGCGTCCGGCAGCCTGGCAAACGCCGAGCGGCGATACATGCAAGTGGAAAAATTGCCGATGATGTTGTCGGCAATCAGCTCTCTGGCGGTGATGAACCGGTGCCCGGTGGAAACAGGCACCCGCGGGGTAAGCTGTGCGCGGTCTTCTTCGTAGACAAAGTAGTTGACCCCGCACACGTCGGATTCCCAATGTTCCGAGAGGAATGTTGCCTGGCGACTCAACTTGTGCGGACTGACCCAGTAATCGTCGCCTTCAAGCACTGCCACGTATTCATTGGAACAGGCATTGAAGCCGCGTTTATAGTTTTTGGTTATACCGAGGTTTTCGCTGTAATCCAGATACTTGAATGTAAAGCGACTGTCGATTCCTTCATATTCCCTGATGATGGAAAGCGTACTGTCCGTCGATTTGTCATCCGCGACCACCAGTTCTATCGGCCCGTCGAAAACCTGCCCGAACAAGGCATTCAACGCCTGACGGATATGGTTTTCATGGTTGTAGGAAACCAGTAGAACCGAGAGAGCAACCTTTTCCTTAAGCACTTACCGAACCCTCTGCAGCTGCTGGTTTCTTCGGAACATAGATTTGCGCCTCACCATCAATGACCAGTTGGTCCTTGACCGTGCAGTAGGTACGGAACGTGACAATTCTCTTGCGCACGTTGACGTCTTTGACACAGACGATGGCAACGACGGTGTCCTGCAGATAGACCGGCGCCTTGAACACCAGATTCTGCGAGACATACACACAACCCGGACCCGGCAATCGGGTGCCGAACAATGCGGAAAAGAACCCGGCGGAAAACAGCCCGTGAGCAATACGCGCCTTGAACCGCGAGTCCTTCGCGTACTCGTCGCTCATGTGCACCGGGTTATTGTCTCCGGACAACCCGGCATAGGCTTTCACATCGGCGTCCGTGATGGTCTGGGAATAGGAAACCTGCATCCCGACTTCAATCTGCTCGATGGAGAGCCCGCTCAGAAAATCATTCAGTGTTGTCATTTGCGCAGCGCCTCGCGCAGAGGCCGCGCGGGGTTGCCGATGACCGTGTCGCCTGGCGCGACACTCTTGGTCACCACGGCCCCCATCCCGACAATGGCCCCACGCCCGATCGTCAAGGGCCGCTTGGACGTGCCTTGCTTGATCACGGCGCCAGTACCGATGTAGGCATGATCTTCGATGACGACATTGCCGTTACATTTGACGCCGGGGGCAAAGGTCACGAAGTCGCCGACCATACAGTCGTGCGCCACATAGGAATAGAGGTTGGCGTGGAAATGTTTGCCGATCTTCGCGTTCGATGTCACGGTCACGAACGGGGACAGCACCGCCCCCTCACCGATTTCATTGGCATCGAGGATCACGACGTTTTGAGCAATCACGGAAAAAGGCATCGCGCCCTGGTCTTCGCACAGCCGGGCGATACGTTCCCTGACATCGGAAGCACCAATGGCGATACTGAAATAACGCTCCCCGGGCAGCGCCAGGAACGCGTCCATGCTCACCACCGGAAAACCGTTGACCGTTTCGGCCGAACCCTCGCCCTCAACAACGAAAAACAGCTCCGCGTCACCGCTTGCAAGCGATGCTGAAAGAGAAGCACGCGCCAGGGGAATGACCTCTCTGCCATACCCCCCTGCACCGATGATTCCGTAATACTTTTTCATCAAAATCTCCTGATCCGAAAATTCACTCAATACCTGACAGAGCGCTTGATGAGTCGGCAGATCATGTCGATCTCTTCCCGCGACAGGGTGTGGTAGAGCGGCAGGCAAATGATGCGGCGGGAAACATCCTCCGAGATCGGAGAACTTTGCCCCTCGACGTACGGAAGCTCGGAAAGCGACGGGTAAAAATAGCGCCTAGGATAAATATTGTGGAGGTTGAGCACTTCCATGACAGCCAGAAGCACCTTTTCACTTTCGAAGATCACCGGAAAGTAGGAATTATTGTATTGCGTATCCGGTGCAATCTTCTGGAACTCGACAGGCAGGTCAGTCAGGTTCTCTTTGTAGTAGTCGCAGAGTTCCTTGCGCTTCTCCAGGATCTCTTCGACGTACTTCAGATTCGTCAGCCCCATGGCAGCGTGAACTTCCGAGTTCTTGCCATTGACGCCGACGCCACCGAAATCAGTCAACGAGGTATGGCCGAAGTTTCTCTTCATGGCCATGCTTTTCAGGATTTCAGGATCGGAAGTAACGACCGCGCCACCTTCGATGGTGTGAAAAAGCTTGGTTGCATGAAAGCTGCAGGTTGCAATATCGCCGTAGGCCAGCAGGGAACGCCCTTTATGGGTCGTGCCAAAGGCGTGAGCGGCATCGTAGATGACTTTCAAGCCATGCTTTTTGGCCACCGCATCAATCGCTTCGACATCGCAGGGGTTGCCGAATACATGGGTAGCCAGAATGGCCGTGGTTCGCGGAGTGATCGCTTGTTCGATTTTCGCCGGATCGATATTCAGCGTGTCCTGGCAGATATCCACCATGATCGGCGTGCAATTTTCCCAGACGATGCTGGACGTCGTGGCAACGTAGCTGAAAGGCGTGGTGATGATTTCACCTTTCAGTTCCAGAGCTCGAATTGCGATTTGCAGGGCAATGGTACCGTTACTCAGAAACAGCAGATGATCGACGTCGAGCTTTTCCTTGAGCTTCAATTCAAGCTCGTTAACCAATGGTCCATTGTTGGTGAACCATTCACGGCCCCAAACCCCTCGCAGGTACTTTTCATACTCGTCGAAAGGAGGAACAAACGGCTTGGTAACAGTAATATTCATGCGCGCCCCGAAATCGAAACTTATTGTGCAGTTCTGTTAAAGAAAGATTTGATGCGTCCACACCAGGACGTCTGACAGGCCTGCAGCTCCGCCCTGGCCTCATCGAGTTGCGACTTGAGCGCTTCGTTCACCTGCACTTGAGCCGCAAGCGATTGGGAGATGCTCGCAACTTCCGCAACTCTTGCATCGGCATTGCCGGCCTGTTGCTGAACGAGCGCTTGCTGGGCAAGCAACTCCGCTTCGACCTCGCGGATGCGCGCGGACTGAACTTCGATGAACTCCGCGCGTGCAGCAGACTCCAGCGCCGTTTTCACCGAAGCGTGTTCATTGGCCTGTACGCTGCCGGCGCCGCTTGAAAGCCAGGTCGCTTCATTTTCAGTGACAGCGGAAAAATCGACGTCCACGTCAACGGCCGAAGACTTGCGTGCCTCGACAATCAGTTCGTTGTGAAACGGACGGGACTCAAGGCCGGAAAAGACCTCATCGGCACTCTTGCGATACGACTGAAAGACAATGGACTTGAATCCGGCCTCACCAATCGCCCGGGTCATCTCTTCCGCATCGTAGACAAACTGATGCCCCCAGGAACGCATTCCTTCGTTCATCATCTGGCATCGCGAATTCGGTTGCCAGAGATCACCCCACTCGTTCTTGCTGTCCGAAAAGTAGGAGTGGGTCAGAAAGCGCAGGTTGGGCGTGGTGATACGAATCGCGCCACCAGGCGTCAGTACCCGAAAGCATTCTTTCAGGAACGCTACGGCCTGTTCCCGAGTGACATGTTCAATGAAATGCTCGTTGAAAATATGGCTGACCGAGGAATCCGCAAACGGCAACGGCTCAGTGAGATCGAGCAATCGATCGGCCGTGGGGGAGTCAAGATCGATATTGATCCAGCCGGGGAATGTGACCGAGCCACATCCGAGGTGAAGTTTCTGATCAGTCTGTGCCATTTTTGATTTCTCGCATGCTTACCTTGTTACTCCAGTACGCGGCTCCGTAAATCTGTGGATGTCCCGCGCTGGAAAGTGAGAACTTCGTCGAAATGGGAACAAAGTCCGCCACGACGACCTCACCGATATTCAGATTCACCGGTTCTGCGAGCATGGAAGAAACAGAGTAGTGCCCTTCTCTCAGATGCGCGGTAAACCTCCATTCAATCACATGAACACTGCCGGCCTCGACATCGACCAGATGCCGGTTACCTTCGATACCGGTATCGGAGTAGATGATGTCCTGTCCATTCTTGTCACGGATGTGGTAAGCCAGGCCAAGGCTGGGAACAGATTTGTGGACCTGCACCACCTGGCGCAGCACCACCGTCTGCCCGAAGTCCACCACGTCGATCATCTGACCGCTTTCGTTCAGCAACGCTACGTTGATGAACTCGGCAACACCGTTCTGTATCCGCTGAAAACTGGCCATGGACTGGAATGACTCGACCCCATCGGTATATTCCGACGCCACTGCCGCAGTCTGCTTGACAGCTTCCTCGGGGCCTCGGTCCACACGCTGGCTTTCGATCAGGGCAGAGTAATACTTTTCCACTGCCGTGTTCACATCGCCCAGATACTGACTTCGCCCTGATTCGAGCAACAGGGCCCGGCTGCAAAGTGACTTGACTGAGGCGGTGTCATGGCTGACGAACAGGACCGTCGAGCCAGCCGCGATGATCCCCTGGATCATTTTTGCGCACTTGGCCTGGAAGTAGGCGTCGCCGACCGACAACGCTTCATCGACGATCAGGATGTCCGGTTCCACGTGAATCGCCACCGAGAACGCAAGGCGCACCATCATCCCGCTGGAATAGGTTTTGACAGGCTGCTCGATAAAGCTGCCAATGTCCGCGAACTCGACGATTCTGTCGTAGCGGGCGTCTGTTTCCTCGGTGCTCAAACCCAGCACCGCAGCATTCATGTAGATGTTTTCGCGCCCGGTGAACTCGGGGTTGAACCCTGAACCCAGCTCCAGAAGCGCGGCGATACGACCATGGGTCTGTACACTGCCGCTGGTGGGATTGAGCGTGCCGCAAATCATCTGCAACAGCGTGGACTTGCCACTGCCGTTACGCCCGATGATACCGACTGTCTCACCCTTCCTGATTTCAAAGGAAACGTCGTTGAGTGCCCAGAACTCTCGATAGAATTTGCGGCCCTTCACCAGGAATTGCTTCAAACGATCGTGGGGCTGGTCGTAAATCTGATAACACTTGCTCAGATTTTCAACCTTGATCGCAATATCCGAATCAGAGGACATCGGCAAACCCCTTGCGTGTTTTCTGGAACCAGGCAAAGCCTAACCACATGACCAACAGCCCTATAAGGAAATAGATACCGATAATTGAAAAATCCGGAGCACGGCCAAAAAACAGTACGTCCCGGGCCTGCTCGATGACAGGCGTCAACGGATTGAGCATCAGTACCGGCCGATATGCCTCAGGCAACGCACTCGCCGGATAGAAAATAGGCGACAGAAACATCAGTACGGAAGTGAGGATACCGATGAACTGCGCGATATCCCGCAAATAGACTCCCAGAGACGCCAATCCCCAGGAAAGCCCCATCATCACCAATACCAGGGGCATGACCACCAGGGGCAGATACAGAGCCGTCAGGTGTGGCACACCGAAGAAAATCAGGTAGGCCAGCATCCACACACCCAGGCTGATCAACGCATGGAACATGGCTGCGCCGAGGCTTACCCAAGGAAGAATTTCCAGGGGATACACCACCTTTTTCACATAGTTGGCATTGGACACGATAAGGCCCGGCGCCCGGTTGATGCATTCCGCAAAAAGGCTGAATACCATCAGACCGGCGAACAGGATCAGGGCAAACTCGGTTTTCGAATCGCTGCCACCGCTCCAGCGCGCCTTGAATACAACACTGAACACAAATGTGTAGACAGCCAGCATGAAGACCGGGTTGAAAAACGACCAGAGCACACCCAGAACCGATCCACGATAGCGCCCCAGTACCTCCCGCTTGATAGATGCCCTTATCAATGTCCGGTTACGAACCAGACTGGCAACCATTTCACGCGGTAATGTAGAAAAATCTTGCATCAGGCAATGGCCTCTGAATTGACACCAAACTTACGCTGGACCGCACTGCCCGTCATACTAAACATCTTCCATTCTTTGAATACAAAAACGAACGACAAAAAACGGGACAATCACAACAACGCCGCCCTATTGATTGCAGTCCATGGCCACGAAATAGTATCTAAAGTTTTACAGTTCGAAAGTTTCTCGAAATATGAAAAACCCATGCCTTCAATATCAATGAGAGGCATGAGATTTGTTGAATCCGAACATCCGCGCAATCCTGTGCAAATATAAAAAACAGCGCCCTGACCCCAGCCAGAAATGCCCGCCGAGGATACCGTAAAACGCCATCGAAGAACACCGCCGCACCGGCTGGGGTTCCACCAACGGGGCGCCCTGCAATGACGCTTACAGGCCGGATTCAGATATCACTCGCAACGCGTTCTTTACTCATACCCGCACGCTCAAGGGTCGAGGCGACGCTGCTGATAGATCCAGTCGACAATTTCTCCATCAGGCGCATAGCCACTGACGGTTTCGCGCAAAATCTGCCGAACGCGGGAGTAGTCGTCCTTTTCGACCGCGGCCAGCAATTCCGACAGCCGAACCTTGAGCGCCTCCCAGGGAATGAGGTCCTCGTTGGCACTCATGATCATGGGGTGTGGCGTCGCCGAAACATTGTCACCGATCAGGAGTTCTTCATAGAGTTTTTCCCCTGGTCGCAACCCGGTGAATTCGATTGCAATATCGCCGTGCACATTCTTTTCCGAACGCACACTGAGCCCGGACAGGTGAATCATCTTTTCAGCGAGCTCGACAATTTTGACCGGCTCTCCCATGTCCAGCACAAATACATCCCCCCCCTGCCCCATGGAGCCGGCCTGGATCACCAACTGCGCAGCTTCCGGGATCGTCATGAAATAGCGGGTGATCTTGGGATGAGTGACCGTCAGCGGACCGCCGGATTTGATCTGGCTATGGAACAGCGGAATCACCGACCCCGACGAACCCAGCACATTTCCGAAACGCACCATGGTGAATCGCGTCTTGTTGACGCGAGACACATTGGCCTTGTCGCCGAACAGTACAGGGGCCAGCTCACGACTCAGCGCCTGCAGGGTCAGCTCGGCAAGTCGCTTGGTGCTGCCCATGACATTGGTGGGGCGTACAGCCTTGTCGGTGGAAATCAGAACAAAGTTGGAAACACCTGCCTGCAATGCTGCCTGCGCCGTATTGAGGGTGCCGATCACGTTATTGAGCACACCTTCGGCAATATTGTGTTCAACCATGGGCACGTGTTTATAGGCGGCCGCGTGATAGACAGTGTCCACACCCCACGTCTTCATGACATCCAGGAGCTTGTGGGGATGTCGGATGGAACCGAGAATCGGCAGTAGACGAATGGAGACAGACTCGCGCGCGATGCGCTGCTCAAGCTCGGACAGGATGCTGTAAAGATTGAACTCACTGTGATCGAACAGCAGAAGCGTAATCGGCCCCAGCAGAAAGATTTGCCGGCAGAGTTCCGAACCGATTGACCCGCCCGCGCCTGTCACCATCACCACTTTGCCAGTAATGCAATGAGCCAGCAGATCGGACTGGGCCGGCACCGAGTCGCGCCCCAGCAGGTCCGCGATGTCGACTTCCTGAATGTCATCGACCTTCACCCGGCCGCTGGCGAGGTCGGTAAAGCTTGGAACACTGCGAATATGCAGAGGAAATCCTTCCAGCAGGTTGAGGATTTCCCGGCGACGGGCACGGGTCGATGAAGGCAGCGCCAGGAGAATTTCCTGTGCTCCCGTCACGTCGATCATTTGCTGAATGTGCTTGGGCTTATAGACCTGCAGGCCAGAAATAGCCCGATCAGCGATACTCGCATCATCATCGATGAATGCCACCGGGCGCATCACCCGCCCCATTCGCAGCGCCGCGACCAGCTGATTACCGGCGACTCCGGCACCATAGATCGCCACCTTGGTCAGGCCATCGTCGCGACTGGTGAACGGTACGTGCTGGGCTGCGGTGAACCAGTCACCCATGAAATACTGACGCATGCACAGGCGCAATCCGCCAATGATCACCAGACTGAGCCACCAGTAATTGAAAATGATGGATCTGGGGACAACACTTTCATGATTGCTGTACCAGTAGACAACTACCGCGAGTATCAGTGAAGAAAGGCTGACCGCCTTGATGATGGCAATTAGTGCATCATTGCCGAAGTAGCGCATGACCGCGCGATACATGCCAAATCGAATAAACAGCGGGATTGCAACAAGCGGGGCACAGACGAAAAGCCAGGCGTGCACTTTGATGGGGTTGTACATGTCATCGATTCCGAGGCGAACGATGAATGCCAGCCACAGCGCCCCCCAGACGAGAACAACGTCGGTGGCCACCTGCAGCAGTCGTTTTTGACGACGCGGCAAACCCAGCAGAAATGCTCGCATTTTATCCATTGAATCGCCCGATCACCGTCCCACTCCATGAACTATAAACCAACCGGCATTGTATCCTCCTTCAACCAGAGAATACGACTGCCAAGTGACCGGCCGGCGCCCGCGTTACGCCATCTGCGCCCTGACCGCTCGTCAGCACCCCGGCGCGTCTGTTAAGCTGCAACCCTTTACCGGCGCTCGACGCCTGCTGCTCCGCGACCCCTCCCGATATCAAAGTCAGCCATTACCGCCTTTTTCTTTCCGTCATATCTTCATGTCGAATCGCTGCATGATCAGGGAGCCAGAGATCAAATTCATGGACAAGCCGAACCAAGAATCAAACCCTGAAACACAGCACTCTTCAGCACCCGGTACGCTTGATCAAAACAACAAGAAAATTGCAATTCTGGTGTGTACCTATAACGGCGCGCGCTTTCTAAAAGAGCAACTCGATTCATTTATTGAACAGTCCCATCAGAACTGGGCAATCTACGTCTCGGATGACGGTTCGTCTGACGAAACACTGGATATATTGAAAGACTACCAACTTCGACTGGGCAATGAGCGACTGGTCATTCTGCAGGGACCTCGAAAGGGGTTTGCCAGAAACTTTCTGTCGCTTGTGAAAAACCCTTCAATCATTGCCGACTATTTCTGTTTCAGCGACCAAGACGATATATGGTTTAAAAACAAACTTAGCCGAAGTCTCGACTTGCTGCCTGAAGAAGGGAATACCCCCGCCCTGTACTGCTCTCGAACTGCACTGGTCAATTCAAGCCTCGAGCCTATCGGCTATTCACCTCTGTTTCTGCGAACGCCTTGCTTCGAGAACGCACTGGTTCAAAGCATCGCCGGCGCCAACACAATGCTGATCAATAATGCGGCCCGCGCACTTTTGCTGCGAGTAGCCGATGACGCTCCGGTCGTCGCACATGACTGGCTGACCTACCTGCTGGTCACCGGCTGCGGCGGACGGGTAATCTACGACCCGACCCCCTCTCTCCATTACCGTCAGCATGAAGGGAATCTGATCGGCGCCAACGCCGACCTGAAAAACCAGATCCTGCGACTGCGCAAAATGTTCACGGGACGCTTCAGCCAGTGGAGTACCCAGAACCTCAGTATCCTGCATACCGTTCGCGACCGGTTGACCGACAGAAACAGGCAGGTACTGGAGCTGTTCGAAACCGCTCGACGCAGCAGCCTGCCGGCACGGCTTTACCGGATGCGGAAAAGCGGAGTCCACCGCCAGACACTCAAAGGCAACATCAGCCTGATCGTCGCTACGCTGATGAACAAGATCTAAGCGGACGACTGACGGGCCCGCGCCCGTCAGTACGGCGATTTACGCTGCCAGGCCAGCCCTGTACTTCCAGGCGATAAATGCCAGCGGCACATAGGCGATCATACAGCCCAGAACACCTGGCACAACACCGGTTCCAGCCAGCAACGCCCATGGCAACAACCAGACCACGTTGATCACCACCACAGCCGATGTAACGGCCAGATGACTCGAAGTGCGTTGCGCGGCATGCTGATAGGCATGACTACGGTGAGCCTGATACACCTTGTCGCCCCTTAGCAACCGCCGGACCAGCGTCCAGGTAGCATCGACAATGAAAACACCCAACAGAATCAACCAACTCCACAGCAGCTCCGGCTTCTCCCACGCCGCTTGAAGCGCCATGACTCCCAGCACCATGCCGAGAAACCCGCTACCCGCATCCCCCATGAAGATCCGCGCAGGCGGGAAATTCCAGCAAAGAAAACCGGCGACAGCCGCAGCCAGAACCAGCGCGCCCCCGATCAAGTCGGGATGGCCGCACCATGCGTAAACCACGCAGACCGCCAGACAGACACTGATGGCTTCAGCACTGGCCAGGCCGTCAATGCCATCCATGAAATTATAGAGATTGAGCATCCACACCAGATAGATCACGGCAAGCAGCTCGCCAAGCAATCGCAGGTCAACCAGCGCTCCAAACAATGAGACAGGCGCCAGCCCCTTGATCCAGAACAACGCCCAGCCGGCAGCAATAAAGTGCCCAAGCAGACGCCAACGGGCAGCGATATGTCCGTGATCATCGGCAAAGCCAATCACCGCGACCAGCAATCCGGCGCCCAGAATACCGATCATCGCGGCCTGCTCGAAAAGCCCTGCCGAGACCAGCAGCGGCAAAGCCAGGGCAAATGCCACCACAATCGCAACACCGCCTCCCCTGGGCGTTGGAATCGAATGGGAACTGCGCTCATTCGGCACATCCATCAGGCTTCTGGCCAGCGCGTAACGCCGCAAGACCAGCGTCAACCCCCAGGACAGGAGAAAAACGACAAGCAAAATACTCCAGAAAATCATCTGTTCTTGGTATCCAGGTAGTAGTCAGCGGTCTGGCGCAATGCCCTCTCCACCCTAGAGGGAGGTGTCCAACCCAACACCTCTCGGGTATGCCTGATATCGACTTGCAAAGAGCCACAGAGCCTCTGAGCCAACGCTCCTTTTCCAAGCAACCTGGCAGGCCATGTCAGCAATCCCGCAGGGAACGGCACCAGTGCCGCTTTTTTCCCGAGCGCACGCGCCATGCCTTTCAAGAGCGTAGTCGTCGACAGATCCTCGCCATCACTGACAAGAAACACCTGCCCCGCAGCCCCCGGGTGATCGATACAGGTCACCACGAGATCGACAAGATTAGTGAGCGAAACCAGACTTCGACAATTATCGATCGCACCAAACGGCAACGGCACGCCTTTATCGAGCCAGCGCATCATGCTGAGAAAGTTTGCCCGGACTCCCGGCCCGTACACCAGCGGCGGCCGGATGACGACCACTTCCATGCCGGTCTCCTGAGCGAGCTTTTGCAAGGCAAGTTCCGCCTCCAGCTTGGAAACGCCATACGGGTCTTTCGGCATGGGCCGATCCAGCGCAGTGAATGGCCGATCAGGCTCGGTCTGCTCGCCATTAACCTTGATACTGCTAATGAAAATGAACCGTTTGACGCCTGCCGCCGCTGCCTTCTGCGCCAGCTGGACGGTGCCATCGACATTCACCCGCCGATATTCCTCCAGCGGATCAGAGGCCGAGTCGTCCATCACGTGCACCCGCGCAGCAGCATGCACAATGACGTCAATGCCGTTCATCTCGGGAAGCGCAGTTTGATCGCCGAGCTCCAGCGACACAATCGGACACAAGCCCTTGAGACGCGTCTCGCCCCTGGCGGCAGCCACCGGAACCACTCGCCGATCAAGCAGCAACCTGAAAACCACCGCCTCACCGACAAATCCTCGGGCGCCGGTTACCAACACTCTTGGCACGTTCATTCAGCCTTGTTTCCAACCAGCGCGGTCAGCCAGCACACGATGAAAAAGAACAACTTGTCCCTGCCCCTGCGCCGGCACTTGCAGGCACTCAGGGACAGCTTCAGTAACTGCCAGCGTCGCAAATCCTGCCAGCCACGAACGAAGGGATCCTGCTCCTTTCCCACCAGCAAGGCGATCAGTCGAGCCTGGGAAAACCACCAACCGTTGTGGATCTTCTTGTACCGGACAACCAATGAACCGAGCCCGGTGTTGGCCCCGACCTGATTGCGCTCATGCTGCCGGTATTGCAGGGTTGAATCAGGATCGATCACCCATGAATACCGATGACTACGGGCAAATGCGTAGCAATACCAGTCATGCAGACTGACCTCCTGCAACGCCTGCCAGTTGGCAACCATCGACGCCTTGATTGCACCTGCCAATGACCGAGTGAAAACATAAGTGCAGCCAGGGCCGGCAGCCTCGAACAGATAATCCCATTCGACTTGAGCCTGAGCCTTGTCCAGCAAGTGAGTGCGACCATCAGGCCAGAAAGCCGACACATTGCTCGAGTAGGCATCCGCACTCTGCCGGTGCAACAAACGGCAGGCACGCTCCAGCTTGTCGAGACGCCATACGTCGTCCTGATCGGCGAAAGCGACATAATCGTAGGCGCCCAGCTCGACATCACGCATCAAACGAAAGAAATTGCGCGATGCTCCTCCGAAACGCCCTGCCGACGGCAACAGAACGACATTCGAATGCCGAGCGGCGAACGATGCGCACCAGGATTCGGTGCCATCACTGGAGGGATCGACGCTGATGTGAATAGTCACATCAACGCCTGTCTGAGAAAGGATCGAGCAAAGTTGCTCCTCGATCCATTGCATGCCGTTGTAGGCCGCCAGCAACACGGCAACTTTAGGAGGGTTTACTGGCATGCCTATCCTGCTTACCGGTTGAACGCAGCATTGAAAGGAAAACGACTTTCCAATCAGTCAGCAGGTGAATCCAGCAGTTTCTGCAGGTATTGCCCGTATCCGGTTTTCTTCAACGCGTCGGCCTGAGCGGACAGCTGCTCGGCAGTGATCCAGCCATTGTGATAGGCGATCTCTTCGAGACATGCCACTTTCAAGCCCTGACGCTGCTCGATCGTATGAACGAAGTGACTGGCCTCAAGCAGCGAGTCATGCGTACCGGTGTCGAGCCACGCAAAACCACGACCCAACATCTCCACCTTTAGCGTCTTCTGCTCGAGATAGGCACGGTTGACGTCGGTGATTTCCAGCTCTCCGCGCTCCGATGGCTTGATGCCCTTGGCGATCTTGACCACATCGTTGTCGTAGAAGTACAAGCCGGTAACAGCGTAGTTGGACTTCGGCTTCAGCGGTTTCTCTTCAATACTCAGCGCCTGGCCCGTCTTGTCGAACTCGACAACACCGAAACGCTCCGGATCGGAAACGTGATAGCCAAACACGGTGGCACCGGATGCCTGGGCACTGGCAGAACGCAGATTGTCCGAGAAGTGCTGACCGTAAAAGATGTTGTCGCCCAGAATCAGGCAGCAAGGGTCCTTGCCGATGAACTCTTCGCCGATGATGAACGCCTGCGCCAGACCATCCGGAGAAGGCTGTTCGGCATAGCTCAACTTGATACCGTACAGGCTGCCGTCACCCAGCAGCTTCTTGAAGCATGGCAGATCTTCCGGCGTGGAGATAATCAGGATTTCACGCATGCCGGCCAGCATCAGTACCGACAACGGATAGAAGATCATCGGCTTGTCGTAAATCGGCAACATCTGCTTGGAAACACCAAGGGTCAACGGATGCAGACGAGTGCCCGAGCCGCCAGCGAGGATGATGCCTTTACGATTTGTCGTGGTCATTTATTCAGAACTTCCATAAGCATTCGGGTTACACCACTTTGCCAATCCGGCAAGTGTAGAGAAAAATTGTCACGCAGCTTCCGGGTATTCAATCGCGAATTCCGGGGACGACGCGCAGGCGTCGGATAAGCTGTCGTTTCAATCGGATTGATCGACATCACCGCCAGCGTCTCGCCATGCGCTTTCGCCACTTCGACAACATGTCGGGCATAGCCATGCCATGACACCTCACCCGCCGCCGCCAGGTGATAGACGCCTGCCAGATCCGGGCGCTGCAACACCTGACGAATGGCGTGTGCAGTGACATCGGCGATCAGATCCGCACCGGTCGGCGCGCCGATCTGATCGTCGATCACACTCAGTGTTTCACGCTCTCTCGCCAGGCGAAGCATGGTCTTGGCGAAGTTGTTGCCGCGAGCACTGTAGATCCAGCTCGCACGAAAAATCAGGTACTTGCAGCCGGACGCGACGACTGCCTCTTCGCCTGCAAACTTGCTGGCGCCGTAGTGATTGACCGGAGCAACCACATCGCCCTCCAGCCAAGGCACCGTGCCCTCTCCGCTGAAAACGTAGTCGGTTGAATAGTGAACCAGCCATGCACCCAGGATGGACGCCTCCTCGGCAATGACCTGAACCGCCTTGACGTTCACCAGATCCACCAGCTCGCACTCAGACTCGGATTCGGCCTTGTCTACGGCAGTGTAGGCGGCCGCATTGACAATCACATCCGGCTTGACGGAGCGAATGGTCGCGCGCAGGCCGTCCAGATCGGCGAGATCACCGCACAATCCATCTACCGTGTGACGATCAAGGGACAACAGCTCGCCCAGTGGCGCCAGGGAGCGTTGCAGCTCCCAGCCCACCTGGCCATTTTTTCCTAGAAGGAGGATTCTCATGCCTTTGTCGAACGACCTGCGTAGTTCTGGTCAATCCACTGTTGGTAGCTGCCGCTCTTCACGTGAGCGACCCACTCAGTATTGCTCAAATACCACTCGACCGTTTTCCGGATTCCACTGTCAAAGGTCTCCTCGGGCGTCCAGCCCAGCTCACGCTGGATTTTACTGGCGTCGATCGCGTAACGCTGATCGTGTCCCGGACGATCCTGAACATAGGTGATCAGGCTGGCATGCGGACGGTGAGCGGAGTCAGGACGCAGTTCGTCAAGCAGGGCGCAAAGGGTATTCACCACTTCGATGTTCTGCTTTTCGTTGTGGCCGCCAATGTTATAGGTCTCGCCGATAACGCCCTCGGTCACGACCTTGTACAGGGCGCGCGCGTGATCTTCGACGTAAAGCCAGTCACGCACCTGGTTACCCTTGCCGTAAACAGGCAGCGGCTTGCCTTCCAGCGCGTTGAGAATGATCAACGGGATCAGTTTCTCGGGGAAGTGACAAGGGCCGTAGTTGTTCGAGCAGTTGGTAACGAGCGTTGGCAGGCCGTAGGTACGAGCCCAGGCGCGAACCAGGTGGTCGGAGCTGGCCTTGCTGGCCGAGTAAGGCGAACTTGGCTGATACGGTGTGGTTTCCGTGAAGAGATCTTCGGGACCTTCAAGGTCTCCGTAAACTTCGTCAGTGGAGATATGGTGAAAACGGAAAGCGGCCTTGCGCTTTTCATCGAGGGCCGCCCAATAGTGACGGGCCGCTTCGAGAAGGACGTAAGTGCCGATGATGTTGGTCTGGATAAACTCGGACGGGCCGGAAATGGAACGATCGACGTGGGATTCGGCCGCCAGGTGCATGATGGCATCTGGCTGATGTTCACGCAGAACACGGTCGATCTGATCACGATCACAGATATCGACTCGCTCGAATGCGTAACGCGGATCCAGGCTGACTTCGGCGAGCGACTCAAGGTTGCCGGCATAGGTGAGCTTATCGACATTGACAACGGAGTCGGTGGTATTGGAAATGATGTGTCGGATGACTGCCGAACCGATAAAACCTGCACCGCCGGTGACTAGAATTTTCACGCGAAACCATACCCTTGAGTTACTGAGAGGACCGCCAACCGGGCCCTGCCTGATCCATGAATGCAAAAGCCATCAACTTTGCGGAGGCTTTCGATAGAAACAGCCTGCACCGACAGGGATAACCACCATCGGAACGGCGTAGCATTTTACAGTTTACCGGAAGATTTACTAATGGATATGGACAAGCTGCTGTGCAATTTCATACACACGTCTGAAGGGCATCGACCTTAAACAGGTCGCTTGCGTGAACCACGCGGCACGAGACGTAGAATACCCCTTATAAGCGGGCCAAGTATCATGCCCACCAGCAATGCCAGCACCACAATCAAAGAGACAGGCAACTGGGGCCCCGCCCATCCCAGAAACAGCAACGAGACCGATTGTTGATTCTCAAGGACAAATGCCAGCAGCATCAGGATCAATAACAGGAAAAATACAAAGAACCCTACACGCTTGAAGTTACGCATGACCGACGCTCCGAAATCTCGACGAAATCAAAGCTCGCCCTCCTCTTCCTCGTTTACGCGGTCCCGCAACTCCTTGCCCGGCTTGAAATGTGGGACGAATTTACCGTCAAGACTGACGGATTGCCCGGTTTTAGGGTTCCGACCAACACGCGGCGCGCGATAGTGCAGGGAGAAGCTACCAAACCCGCGGATCTCTATGCGATCACCGGTAGCAAGGCATTGGGACATTTGCTCAAGCATGGTCTTGATGGCCAACTCCACATCTTTGGATGAGAGCAGCCCTTGATGGGTGACAATTCGTTCGATCAACTCCGACTTCGTCATGTTTTTCCCTTCTTTTTCAAGCAGCTAGGTAAGCGCTACAAAGGGTTTTAGCATGCGCTGAAGATTTTGAACAGCCTGAGTATTGACGAACGCACAAGTTCAACTTTATGGACCCCGGAGCCGCACCGATTGCCAGCCCGACGCCGAAGAACGCCAAACCCGTCCCAGCAGGATTTTTCACGGTTTGCAGACCACAAACATCGTTCGTGTCAGGTATCCGGCCGGGTTCCAGCCGAACGGATAGTCCTCGGCGTCCTCTTTGGAATCGCTGGACCTGGCCACAACCTTGTACCCCCTTGACGGACACTCGCGAGCCGCCCGCTTTTCGCATTTTCCCCAGCTGGAACCAAGTCCTGAACAATCGATGCGTACGCCGGTTTCGCCACGAACGACATGGGTTTTACTGTTGGTTGTACAGCCCGCCAGGATCAGCAACATCGCAACAACAATAAACCTGTTCATCCCCCTCCCTACCTCTGACATAACCAACACCCTGCAAGGGCAACTCGGATCCGCCCCGTCCTGAAAAGACCGCACGGAACGGAAGTTGGTTTCCTTTATATGCGCCTGCCGCCCGGGGAAACCTGTTCCACCTCAAGCAGAACGGGACGCACTCCTCACCAGCAAGACGATGGATCAGCCGGCCAACCCCCTTAAAACCTTACCCCATTCTTGTTACAAAATAATTCAACGAGCACTTCCGAACACCAGAAAAGCACAACCGGCACGAAGCAAACCTGCCGCCACGCCTGCGCGCAATGCAATCCGTTTCCAAACGCGAGTCGATACCAATCGGATCCCAACGATGGTCTCGACCGAAATAAATGGTTATCATCGCCGCGCCAAGCGTAGGAAAAATCCGTACGCACCCTTGGAAAAAGTCACGAATACAGTGATGAAAACCGACTTGCCCCCCCCAAGAAAAACGCTGATGTTTTACCTTTGCATGCAGGCAACTCACGAAGTTTTTCAATGCCTCGGCAGCTCGCATGCTGAGGATGGGCCTAACAACGCATACATGTTTCTGACGTTGCGAGGCCAGCAGAGCCAATACAAAAAAGACGTTCACCTGTGAGAAGACTTTTCTCCAGCTTTAACTGGAGTCGAGACATGGAGTTCACATATTTGCTTGCACCGCGACACTCAGCTTGACCGGATTCACCCTCAAAAAAATTGCGATCTGGTGTCGATGTCACCGCATTGATCCAGGTCCATACGCCCAACTCTTGCACAACCTCGATCGGTAAGTAAGGCACCCCCAGTTTGTAGCCTGATCTACCTATAAGGACATTCCATGTCGATTCAGCTGTTTGTACCAAAATTCCGTATTGATGAATGCCTCGCCGCCATTCGCGAATGCCTCGAAAAAGGCTGGACCGGTCTCGGCTTCAAGACCGCGACCATGGAAGAGGAATGGAAAACCTATACCGGTTTGCCAAATGCCCACTTCCTGAGCTCCAACACCGTTGGCCTGCACCTGGCCGTCGAACTGTACAAGACCAAGTTCGGCTGGAGCGATGAAGATGAAGTCATCACCACGCCACTGACCTTCATCTCGACCAACCACGCCATTCTGTATGCGGGCATGAAGCCAGTATTCGCAGACGTCGACGAGTCGTTGTGCCTCGACCCGGAAAGTGTGATCGAGCGCATCACGCCGAAAACCAAGGCTCTGATCTTCGTTGGCATCGGTGGCAACATCGGCCAGTACCAGAAAATCGTCGAGATCTGCAAAGAGCACGACATCAAACTGATCCTCGATGCGGCCCACATGGCAGGCACTCGCGTCAACGGCAAGCATGTCGGTCAAGAAGCCGACTGTGTCGTGTTCAGCTTCCAGGCTGTGAAAAACCTGCCGACCGCTGACTCCGGCATGATCTGCTTCAAGAGTAAAGAAGACGACGAGCGGGTTCGCAAGCTGAGCTGGCTGGGCATCAACAAAGACACCTTCGCTCGCACCGCCGCACAAGGCGCGTACAAGTGGATGTACGACGTTGAAGAGCTGGGCTACAAATATCACGGCAACTCGATCATGGCTGCCATGGGTCTGGTTCAACTCAAGTATCTGGACCTGGACAACGCCTATCGTCGTCAACTGGCCAGCTGGTACCGTGAGAACCTGGCCGGCCAGACAAAGATCGGCATCGTCAACGTAACACCAGGTTGCGAGTCTTCGACCCACCTGCTGCAGATCCGCGTCAAGGATCGCGATGCTCTGATGCTGGCGCTGAACGAGCACCAGATCTACCCAGGCGTGCACTACCGCGACAACACCGAGTACTCGATGTATTCGTTCGGTGCCGGCACCTGTCCGAATGCAGCCAAGGCCAGCCAGGAAATCCTGTCGCTGCCGATGCACCTGGGCCTGACCCGTGCCGACGTCGACACCGTGTGCGAACTGCTGATCCGCTACGCAAAATGAAGCGCTCACTCCCCTCGTTTGATGAAGGCGCAATGCGCCTTCGCCTGATCGAAGAGAGTGACCTGCACGAGACCTTGTCCTGGAGAAACCGGGACGAGGCGCGTGTCTGGTTCAAAACTTCGACGCCTCTCACTTACGAGCAGCATGCCAACTGGTTCCATCAGCGCTATCAGCCGAGCGAAACCGACTTTCTGTTTGTCGTCGAAGCAGACGGCAAGCTGGTCGGCCAAGCCTCGGTCTACGGCATCGACTGGCAGAACCGCACCGCTGAAGTCGGTCGTTTTCTGGTTGACGCCGATCAGGCGGGTCGCGGCCATATCGGTCGCGCCTGTGGCGTACTGCTGGATATCTGCTGGCACACGCTCAATCTGGACTATGTCTTTCTCGAAGTCATCGAGACCAACGAACGTGCCATTCACCTCTACCGCAAACACGGTTTCAGTGAAGAGCAGCGTTACGACGGCCTCATCAGAATGGGCCTTCGAAAAAAACAGGCGAGAACTGAATGACGAGTGTCACGAGGCTGTTTATCGATAGCACGCGCGCATTGAAAATGTGGCGCGTCTGGACTTACCTGGGCGTTCAGGACATCAAGGCAAAATTTCACCGGTCATTCTTCGGTCCCCTGTGGATCGTGCTGACGACCGGTTTTTTTGTGACCGGTGTCGGGCTCATCTACGGTCTGCTGTTCGGCCAACCCGTTCACGAGTTTCTGCCCTACCTGGCCTGCGGTTTCGCCCTTTGGGGCTTTATCGTGGCATCGATCACCGATGCCAGCGCCACGTTCGTCAGGGCCGAGGGCTACATAAAACAGTTCTCCTATCCAAAGCAGATTTACCTGCTGAGGACGCTGATCTCGAGCGTGATCGTATTGCTGATCGGCATTGCCGTCGTGATCCCCGTGCAACTGTTCTTCAACGAGATCACCCCGCTCGGCTGGCTGTACGCTCTTCCGGGGCTGGCCCTGCTGATCATGGCGGCATTGGGTCATATCGCGATCAGCGCCTATCTCGGCGCACGTTTTCGCGACTTCCCCCATGCCATGGCCGTCATGCTGCAGATGATGTTCTTCATCACGCCGATCATGTTCCCGATCAAACTGCTCCATGAGAAAGGGCTTGGGTTCATCTACCAGTTCAACCCGCTCTATTACCTCATCGACGTGGTGCGACACCCCATCATTCAGGGTGAACTGGCCCTGCCGGAAAACTACCTGTACGCCGGTGCGTATGTACTGGCCACCTGGGTAGCCGCTTTGCTTGTCGCCTACAAGCTTGATTCTCGCGTGGTTTTCCTCTTATGACTCGTGCATCGCTGATTCTGAAAAACGTCGACATCACCTTCGAAGGTGCACTCAGCAGTGAAGAGGGACTGAAAAGCTGGCTCAAGCGCAAGTTGCTGACGCGCAATGTCGATACGGCCACCAACTACCGTATCGAAGCGCTCAAAGGCATCAACCTGGAAATCAACCATGGTGAGCGTGTCGGGCTGATCGGGCTCAATGGCGCCGGCAAGAGCACCCTGCTCAAAGTCATGGCGGACATTTATCCGCCCACCGCAGGATCGGTTTCGATCAAAGGGCACGTCTGCCCGATGTTCGAGTTCGCCACCGGTTTCGAGATGAATCAGTCGGGCTGGGACAACATCCGTATTCGCGGACTGTTGCTGGGCATGTCCGCCGATGCCATCGAAGAAAAGCTGCCGGAAATCGCCGCGTTCACTGAGCTCGGCGACTTTCTCGACTACCCGGTACGCACTTACTCCTCCGGGATGTTCATTCGGCTGGCATTTGCCGTGTCGACCAGCATCAACCCGGAAATCCTGCTGATCGACGAAGTCATGGGCGCCGGCGACATTTCCTTCGCCGAGAAAGCCAAACGGCGCATGTTCGAGTTTATGGAACAGGGAAAAATCCTGGTGTTCACCACCCATAACTTCAACCTGTTGAATGACTTCTGCACCCGCACGGTTTGGCTGCATAAAGGCCAGATTGTCGCGGATGGCCCGACCGACGAAATCGTCAAGCGTTACAACGAAGAACACACCAACGCTCAATAACAAATCACAACCTTTTCCGGCCAAGATTTACAGCTAGGATAGCGAGCCAACATGACGACCCCCTATAACTTAAAGAACATTCAAGCCCTGCGGTGGCTTGCTGCACTGCTGGTTTTCATTCAACACGCAGTGTACTTCTCCGGACAAATCAATAACGATTCCCTGCAAGGCTTCTTGCGACTGAGCTTCGGTGCGATCGGCGTCTTCGTATTTTTCATCATTTCCGGCTTCGTCATCGCCTTACAGACAGACAAGAAACCAAGCCTGTTCGCTGCGCATCGACTCGCGCGCATCTACCCGGCCTTTTTCATTGCCGCCATTGCTGCCTCGCTGATTTTCCTTGTTTTCTCCAGTTACCGTCCTGTTTTGAACAGCGGCACGCTTTCGATGCTGCTGATTCCGGTCGGCTCGCTGAACGGGACGTTCCAGATCCCGTACTGGACATTGATCTACGAAGTATTTTTCTACGCGCTGGTGTTCCTGGCGATGATTGCCTTCAAGGCCAGACCACAACTGTTGAACATTGCCATGTTTGCCTGGTTGCTGGTCATCCTTGGGTTTGCCAATGCAGGCATCAAGACCAGTGTCGCCATGCCGACATTGAGTGAAATCGTTATTTCGACGCTGAACATTTACTTCATCGTCGGTTTCTTCCTGTCGCGCCTGCTTTTCCAGCCGACAAACAGGGTTGCCTATGCTGCTCTCTTCGTCATGGCATTGGAGGCGGTATATTTTCCTGAACTGCGCTATACCGCCATCATCTGCACAATGGGCGCCGTCGCTATCCTGGCACTGATCAGACTGCCAGCACTTCCTGCATTTCTCATCAAACTGGGCGACTACTCCTACGGCATCTACCTGATGCACATGCCGGTTATCTATTGCCTGTTCCTGGCCCTCAAACCTCACGGTGTGGAGCTCTACACCTCGATTGCGATCATGACCGTGATTGCATTGCCGGCAGCCTTTCTGTTCGGCAAGTTCGAGTACTGGCTCTATCAGACCAAAATTCGTCCGGCCGTAGATAAACTTCTGACTCGCCAAAGCGCGCTTCATCAGAACCAGCCCCTGGAACAGCCATGAAATTTAGTGATTTCTCCTCTGACCTGAAGATTCATGCCAGTTCCAAGGCGCCGTCGAAACCGAAGGTCACGGTGATTCTGCCGACCTATTCCCGCGGCCACGGGCCGCTGCAGGAATCCATCGACAGTGTATTGGCACAAAGTTACCGAAACTTTGAACTGATCATTGTCGACGACGGTTCACGGGACGGCTCTGCGGCCGTCCTGCAGGAGTACCTGAAGAAAGATCCGCGCATCATTGTTCATTCGTACCACAAGAACAGCGGCCTGCCGGCATTGCGCGTCAACCAGGCGGCGCTGCGGGCGAAAGGCAAATACATTGCCTACCAGTTCGACGACGACATGTGGACCGAGCACAGCCTGCAAGTACGTGTCGAGCAACTGGAAAAGTGCACCAGACCTGCAGTGGCCTATGCCAACGCCAGCGTCGACATCGCCCTCGCCGACGGGTCGATCACCACCCGCAAGCTGGGCGGACCGTTCAACTACGGCCTGTTGATGAACGGCAACTACATTGCCAACAACACGGTCATGCACCACAAGTCCCTGTTTGATATTGCAGGCATGTATGACTCGCATGTCATGATGCGCCGCTACTCGGACTATGACCTGTGGTTGCGATTCGCCAAACACGCCGACTTTATCTGGGTCGACGAAGTGACGTCACATGTACGGGCCAACCTGGTCGATTCGCTGGGCAAGGAAATTCCACTGTTCTTCGCGCGGTACAGAAAGAGCCTGGCGATACCACGCGATCACTTGCTGACCCCTGCAAAAATCAACGACTACGACGTCATCGATCTCTCGCAATTTGCCGATACGTTCACCGATGCGGAAATCGTTGAATACCGGCGCATGGAAGCCGCGCCGTTCCTGACCAAGTTCAATGATTACTGCAGCGACTCCGAAATGGCGGTCGCGGCGGCCGCTCGAGGACGCAAGCTGCACTTGTTGACCGTGAAACCGGACTATTCGACATCGGTGGATGTCACGATCCACAACTTCACGCAACTGGCAGAACAGCGGGCGATCACCAGCACTTTCGTCAAGGAAAACGACCTGCCGGTCATCGATCTGGCGGGCGTGGATGTGACCGTGCTCTATCGCACTGTCGGCGTTGCCGGCAGCCAGTTCGTCAAGAACCAGAAAGGCAAGATGCCTTTGGCCTACTTGATGGACGACAACATGCTGCACTTCCATGAAGTCGGCCCCCAACACAGCTTTCTTGCGCCTGGCACACCGACCTATCAGAACATCGCGCAGCAGATCCAGTCGGTCGACACGTGCATCGGTTACAGCGATGCAATCAATGAAGATCTGCGCGAGCTCAACAGTAAAACAGTTCGGCTCAATACCAACATTCATGCCCGGTTCGTGCAGAAACGCACCTACAGCCGCGGCAAGCGCCTGAAAGTAGCGATCATGTCCGGCGCCGTTCGCGAGGATATTCTGCGCGAGCTCTGGCAAGCGCTTGCGAACTTCGCCAGCGCCCACGCCAACGCGGTGGAGTTTCACTTCTGGGGTCTGGATCCGGAGAAATTCGGCGCACTGGAATGCCCGGTTTTCTTCAAACCGTTCACCCACGTCTACGAAAGCTATATTCGCGACCTGAGCGAAACCAGCTTCGACATCGCACTGGTTCCCCTGGACTTCAGCACCCGTGCCGCGCGCAGCAAAAGCCCGGTCAAATTGCTGGAGTCGGTCGCAGCCGGCGCCATCGGCATCTTCACCGATGCCGTGCCCTACTCCGACATTCCAGATGCCTGTTGTGTGAAGGTCGAAAACACGGTCGAGGCCTGGGAACAGGCGCTGAATCATTGCTACGAAATGGGCCAGCAAAAGCGTGACCAGATGCTGGAAAATGCCCGGGAACTGGTGCTTTCACGCTATACCACCGAGTCGCAGTTCTACGACTTCCTCGCCAGCTGCGAAGCCGTTCGCCTGCATTCCAGACTGGGTGACAAAGCCATTGCCTATGCTTTCCACGAAACAGCGCTGGGCGGCGCCACGCTGCACCTGATCCGGCACGCCAGCCTCGTGGCTTCGCTGGGTTTCCGCGTCGTCGGCATCGTTCCGCAGGATGCGACCTACGGCCCGATCTTCAAGGCGCGCTGGGACGCCGCAACAAATGGGGCGTGCCTGCTCGAAGAGCAATGGCCTTCGGGGTATATCGACAGTCCGCAACCGCAGCGTCCGTTTCAGCCGCAGGATGAGGCGGCAGCAAGGCATCTGTCCAATTGCCTCGAGCCGGAAAGAATCGGTTTCCTGCACTTTGCGACATGGTCACCGACCATGAGCCTGCTCGCCAAACAACTGGGCATTCCCTGCAGCGCCAGTGTCCACCAGTTTTATGAGGGCGCCGGCAACTCCATCGTTCACTTTGCCGACTCGATCCACTGCTCCTCGCTGACTCATGGCTTCAAATGGTCGAGCCTGTCGAAAAGTCCGGCCCGGCGTATCGTCTGCCCGGTCGCAGACGATTACTTCACCAGTTTCGCTACCAATCGCGCCCGTGCAGCCAAGAGCGGCAATGCCCTGCGAATTCTTGTCTCCGGCACGCTGCAGCCGCGAAAGAACCAACTCGGTGCAATTCAGGCGGCAATCCTGCTCAACGATGCCGGATTCGATGTTTCGCTGGACCTGATCGGCTACACGGTATTTCACAATCAATACCTGGCCGAGTGCACTTCATTAATTGAAGCCAGCCAATATAAAGATAAATTCATCATTCATGGTTTTATCGATGATCCAAAACCGTTTTATGATAAGTGCGACTTGTTGTTGATATCGGCTACCGATGAGTCCATGCCTCAAACCATGTTGCAGGCGATGGCCATGGGTATACCCGTTGTTTCAACAATTGTCGGCGGCGTAGGGGAAATCATCAAACATCGCTACAGCGGCTTCCTCGCCCAGGACGACAGTCCAGAGGCCATGGCAGCAGCCGTATCGCAGTACATCCGGTTGTCACAATTGCAGCGTCTGGAGATCATCGATCGTGCGCAGCGATCCATGAAATTCCTTGCCCGCCCGACCTACGTCCGCTCCGAACTGGTGGATCTGTACAACCAGGCATTCGAGGAATTCGCCCGGCACCGCAAAGCTGCACAAAAGCCCGGCGACGACACGTCCAGGACCTCGGCGTCTTCGTATGAACAGATGCTGCTTGCAACTCTGAACACCACCCGCAGTCAGATCAGCCAATTAAGCAGAGCGCTGGATAAATGACATTAGAGAATGAAGTGGTGAACGTTGACCTGGGTTGCGGGAAACGCAAGCAGGAAGGATTTTTCGGCATCGATCGTTTCCCGATGCCGGAAGTCGATATGCTGGCCGATATCGATCTCGGCATTCCGCTGCAAGATGATTCGGTCGATATGTTGTTCTCGTCGCACTTCCTGGAACATGCCCGGGATCTGATGTTCACCATGCGCGAAATCTATCGCGTCTGTAAGCATGGGGCACAGGTATGCATTATCGCCCCCTATAACGAACAGAAACTGAATATCGCCAACCCTTACCACATCACGATTTTCAACGAGCACACGCCTCGCTTCTGGACTGACCACACGGAAACACCGGTGGATGAAGCGGACTATGCGGACCCGGTAAAGCGCCCCTGGGGACTTTCAAAGTCAGACAACTCCAATCCCGGTCTCGATATTCGACTGATCAACATGGAGTTCTTCTACTTCCCCGAGTACCTGCATCTACCGCTCGAGCAAAAGAGAAAGTTTCGTAACGAGCGATTCAACGTATGTGACCAGATCATGTACCAGTTGATCGTTTGGAAAGGTGATGAATGCTCGCCTGGCGTCAGCTACGAAGATCACGTCAGCGCATTCAAACCTTATGAACCTCATTACATCAGGCACCTCAAGATGCACGAGCAAAACGAAATCATCCAGAAGTTCACTCAGTCGGAAGCCGCTCTTCGTCAGCGAATCGAGGGCCTGAAAACCGAACTGGCACAAGTGACGAACGCGGCACAGGCCGCGGCGGCAGAACAATCGACAGCGGCCGCAGCTGCCCAGGCAATGGCAGCACAAGCCGCTGCGGCGGCCTCGGCGATCACCACCGATGCGCTGCTGGAACGGCGCATCAACGAGCTGACCGAGGATCGTGCACTGACCGACCGCCTGCTGCATGAAGCCCGTGCCGACAACCACCAGTTGCGGTTGCAGGTGATGAGTGCCTATGAAAAGGCTGAAGCCCTCTCGGCGCAGATCCACGAAGGCAAGACCCGGTTGATGAAGTCTCAACTGGAACAGGAACAGCTGAGCGACCAGATCACCCGCCTGAGCGAACAGAACGCCAAACTTGAAAGCGACAATGTCGACGCCTTGCTGCTCGTCAATGAACTGCATGAACGCCTGGCAGAAGCCCAGTCCAATACCTCGGCGGCTCATCAGGCCCTGCTGGATCAGACGCAGGAAAACAAGGAGCTGCGCTCACGCCTGGAAGTGTCGGCCATTGCCAATGCCAAAATTGCTCTGGTCAAAGCCGAACTCGTTGCAGCCAACGGCATCATCGACTGGTATCGCGCCAAGGAGGAAACCTGGAACATCGAACAGCATCGCCTCCAGCAGGACGTAATCAACGCCCAGCAGGCGACGAAGAAAGCAGCGCTGACTCAATCGCCTCTCGCCCAGGAAGTGCAACATCTGAACCTGGCACTCAGCACTGCGCAGAGCCAGGCCAGTCAATCGCGCCACGAAGCCTTGCAGGTCATTGACAGTCTTCAATCGGAAGTCCGGGAGTATCGCTCCTCGCGCTCCCTGCAGCTGGTGTCGCTGTACAAGAGCAAAAGCTCGCTGTGGAATTCGATTTCCCCGGCCTTCACGCCGCTCAGAACCTTTACGGAAAAACACCTGCTCAAGACTTCTCGGCCCGTGCTGACACTCGGCGATGACTTGCGCAACGTTCCTTATCGCGAATACCTGATGCCGCTTCGTCAGGAGAATCTCGGCGGCGTGTTGCTCGCGGTTCGACCGTTGATGCGCGGACAACTGGGCCTGCTGGGCGTAGAGATCGTCTCCAGCAATGACGAAGTTGTCGCCCATGTCGTTCTGCCTCTCGCCGACATCGATCCCGAGGTGCCGACTCGATTCGAACTTCCGACAGCCGCCAACCTGGACGCCAATTGGTATCTGCGTGTCTTCGTCAGGGACTCCGATGTACCGGTTGCCCTTTATGAAGTAAGCCAGTATTCCATCATGAAAAAGCGCACCAAATACTTCCCGTTTGCTGCTCTCCAGTAATGGTCAAAGGTCGCAGCTTGATGAAGGGAAAAATAGATATCCTGATGGTTATCGAAGGCGAGATAGCAACGACTCATTTGATTGAGCACATGCTGTCCGCCTGTCGATCCTATGGTGTTGTCTACCGGAAGAAGTTTCTGTCCGAACTGACGATAGCGGATATTCGCAAAACCACTATTCCACTGTTCGTGCGCAGCGGCGATCCTTCCCTGCGACTGTGGATCGAGAAACTGCAGAACGCCAATCATCCTTACATTTACTACATCGATGACAACTTCTGGAAAATCGAAGGCGACTCACCGATCGCCAAGTATTACCAGCACCCATTGATTCGGCACACACTGGAAATCGCCGTTTCAAGCGCTCACAGAGTACTGACGAATTCTGACTTGCTTGCGGAATTTTTATTTCAGTTCAATGAAAAGATCGAAATACTGCCTTCGTTCTTCGATTTTTCCTTGTTGCAGCCCACCCGAAAGATCGAGCTTGACGAACTGCGAATAGGTTTTGCCGGCAGCCCTTCGAGGGCTGACGATCTGGATATTATCAAGCCTGTCATATCCCCTCTTCTTCAAGCCTACCCGCAGGTCGTTTTCGAGTTTATCGGTGCCGCGCCAAACGATCTTGAGCTCAACGATCGCATTCGCTTCTTCCCCCACACTGCGGACTATGCGGGCTTCCTGCATTTCAAGCAGGAGCGCCAATGGTCGATAGGCCTCGCGCCACTCATCGACAATGCCTCGAATCGCTGCAAGACCAATAACAAGTATAGGGAATACTCGGCATGCGGCCTGCCAGGTGTCTATTCGGACATGCCGCCCTATCAACGATCAATCGCCCAGGGTGAAACCGGGGTTCTTTCGCCCAATACCTCCGACGCGTGGTATTCGGCGATCAGCCGATTGATTGAAGACAAGACGCTGCGAGAAAGCATCGCAGCAAAAGCCTACGACGATGTTTTCAAAAAACACTCGGTCGCCCACGTGGCGACCATATGGTCCGAGCACTTCGTTCAAGTTCATCAGCACATGAAACGCCGCAAGATCAGTCCGTTGCGAACCAACCGACTCAGATCCTACGTCATGACGCGCTTTCTTCAATTCGAATCGCTTTGGGTACGCGCAGCAACCGTGTACTCCCAAGGCGGAATACGTTTGCTGGTACACAAACTGATCAATCGGATCAAATTCGCCTTCTCACGCAGTGATTCTCTTTAATCAGCCCCTTGATAGCGGCCCCGAATTTATCAGGATGTAAATTATGCGAGTTACAGTTTTCGGCACCGGGTATGTCGGACTCGTCACGGGCGCTTGCCTTGCAGATGTTGGACATGACGTGATGTGTGTCGACGTCGATAACGCGAAAATCGAGAGCCTGAAGCAGGGCATCATCCCGATTTACGAACCGGGCCTGGACGCACTGGTGGCACAGAACCAGCGCGAGGGCCGCCTGCACTTTACAACCGACGCCAGGCAAGCCGTGGACTTCGGTCAATTGCAAATGATCGCGGTGGGCACCCCACCCAACGAGGATGGTTCTGCCGACCTGCAGCATGTGCTGGCCGTCGCTCGCACCATCGGCGAGTACATGACCGAGCACAAAGTGATCGTGAACAAATCGACGGTTCCGGTAGGCACTGCCGACAAAGTCAGCCAGACCGTCGACGCGATCCTGCAGGCCAGAAACGCCGGGCTCGACTTCGATGTCTGCTCCAATCCCGAGTTTCTCAAGGAAGGCTCGGCCATCGAGGATTTTGCCAAAGGTGCCCGTATTATCGTCGGGACCGAATCCGAAACGGTCAAAGCAGTCATGCGCGACTGCTACGCACCTTATAGCCGCAACCACGACAAATTGATTTTCATGGATGTGCGTGCCGCCGAACTGACGAAGTATGCGGCCAATGCGATGCTGGCCACCAAGATCAGCTTCATGAACGAAATCGCACAGATGGCAGAGCGGCTGGGGGCCGATATCGAACAGGTCCGACTGGGTATCGGCTCCGATCCACGCATCGGTTTCCAGTTCATTTACCCCGGTTGTGGATACGGCGGCTCATGCTTCCCGAAAGACGTTCAGGCGCTCGCCCGCACGGCCCAGGAAATCGGTTATGAGGCGCAACTGTTGAACGCCGTCGAGGCCGTCAACAACCGCCAGAAGAACGTGATGTTCGAGAAGCTGTCCCTCGCCTTCGATCATGATCTGAAGAACAAGACCATCGCCGTCTGGGGCCTGTCTTTCAAACCCAACACTGACGACATGCGCGCAGCGCCCAGTCGCAATCTGATCGAAGCAATCTGGGCGGCAGGCGGCAAAGTCCAGGCATTCGACCCGGCCGCCATGAGCGAGGCCACGCGCATTTACGGAGCACGCGACGATCTGCAACTGGCAGCCAACCGTGAAATGGCACTGGAAGGCGCCGATGCCCTGGTAATTTGCACAGAATGGAAACAATTTCGCACTGTCGACTTCAAGAAGCTGAAAACCTGCCTTAATTACCCGGTACTGGTCGACGGGCGTAACCTGTTTGACCCTGCAGCAGCCAAGGAGGCAGGGTTCATGTACTACGCAATCGGTCGCGCTGACTCGCTCATGCCCGTTCTGCACCCTTAAGGAGCTGTCCCATGAAGATACTCGTGACTGGCGCAGCCGGTTTTATCGGCTTTCATGTCAGCCAGGCGCTGCTTGCCCGCGGCGATGAAGTCGTTGGCATCGATAATCTGAACGACTATTACGAAGTGGCTCTCAAGGATGCTCGCCTCGCGCAATTGACGCCGCAGGAGGGCTTCCGATTTATCCGCATGGATATCGGTGACCGGGCTGCGATGGCGCAATTGTTCGAGACAGAAGGCTTTGAAAAAGTTGTCCATCTCGCGGCACAAGCCGGCGTGCGGTACTCGCTGGAGAATCCCCACGCGTATGCAGACAGCAACCTTACAGGCTTCTTGAACGTTCTCGAGGGCTGTCGACAAACTCACGTCAAACACTTGGTATACGCCTCGTCCAGCTCAGTGTACGGCGCCAACGAGAGCATGCCCTTCGCCGTGCAAGACAACGTTGACCATCCCGTGTCGCTGTATGCCGCCACGAAGAAAGCCAACGAACTGATGGCGCATTCGTACAGTCATCTCTATCGGTTGCCGACTACCGGATTGCGCTTTTTCACGGTCTACGGCCCTTGGGGCCGGCCTGACATGTCGCCGTTCCTGTTCGTGCGGGCAATCCTTGAAGGCAAACCGCTGAAGGTTTTCAATTACGGAAAGCATCGCCGAGACTTCACGTATATCGACGACATCGTCGACGGTGTCATACGGGTCCTGGACCATGTAGCTGCACCGAACCCCCAATGGTCAGGACTCAAGCCGGATCCGGCCTCCAGTGCAGCGCCCTGGAGGCTTTACAACATTGGCAACAGTCAACCGGTCGAATTGCTGGACTACATCAACCACATCGAACAAGCACTCGGCAAAACCACTCATAAAGAGCTCCTGCCGTTGCAGCCGGGCGATGTGGAACACACCTATGCCGATGTCGAGCAGTTGAAGATCGATACCGGGTATGCGCCCAGCACGCCGATTGAAAGCGGGATACAGCGCTTTGTGAACTGGTACAAGGACTTCTACAAAGTCAGCTGATACGCTGACCGTTCAACCATCAAACGACGCCGGATCTTGTGATCCGGCGTTTTTTTTAACGAATTTCAGGCACAAAAAAGGGCGACCGAAGTCGCCCTTTTTAATGATCAGACAGAACTCAGTTCTGTTTGGCCATTGCTTGACGCAGCAGTGCAGCCATAGTGGTGTCAGCTGCTTCGCCTTCCGGAGCGGTTTTCAGGCTCTGGATGGCTTCTTTCTCTTCAGCATCGTCTTTCGATTTGATCGACAGCTGAATTACGCGGCTCTTACGATCAACGCTGATGATCTTGGCTTCTACTTGCTGGCCTTCTTTCAGAACGTTGCGCGCGTCTTCAACGCGGTCACGGCTGATTTCGGAGGCTTTCAGAGTCGCTTCGATATCGTCGGCCAGAACGATGATGGCGCCTTTGGCGTCAACTTCTTTCACGGTGCCAGTAACGATTGCGCCTTTGTCGTTAACCGAGACGTACTCGGAGAACGGATCGCTTTCCAGTTGCTTGATACCCAGGGAGATACGCTCACGCTCCGGGTCAACCGACAGGATAACGGTGTCCAGCTCGTCGCCCTTCTTGAAACGACGTACGGCTTCTTCGCCCACTTCGTTCCAGGAGATGTCGGACAGGTGAACCAGACCGTCGATGCCGCCGTCCAGACCAATGAAGATACCGAAATCGGTGATCGACTTGATGGTGCCGGAGATCTTGTCGCCCTTGTTGAACTGGCCAGAGAAGTCTTCCCATGGGTTCGACTTGCACTGCTTGATGCCCAGGGAGATACGACGACGCTCTTCGTCGATGTCCAGAACCATGACTTCCACTTCGTCGCCGACTTGTACGACTTTCGAAGGGTGGATGTTCTTGTTGGTCCAGTC